>ERZ1026872.40-NODE-40-length-70410-cov-27.841760_pt1 | contig 70410 bp, 57 predicted proteins | sample MGYA00380166_ERZ1026872 | MGnify/ENA primary metagenome ERZ1026872 (study PRJEB33269, sample SAMEA4719802) | human gut metagenome | biome: human-associated habitat; feature: organic feature; material: feces | place: Cameroon | collected 2013-10 ... | reverse complement strand
ACACCCGTTTTAATCATCAAGCCGGAGCTGTGCAAAAACTGGATTTTGATGGATTACAAATTGACCTTGAAAATCGTTCTGTTACGACGGAAAACGGCACTTTTGAACTTCCACCAAAGGAATTTGATCTGCTCCTGTACTGTGCAAAGCATCAAGGGAAAATTTTGACAAAACAGCAGATTTATGAGGAAGTTTGGGGCGAAGAATATTTCTATGATGACAGTAACATTATGGCGATTATCAGTCGGCTTCGTAAAAAATTAGAAGTCAATCCTTCAAGCCCAAAGTATATACAAACGGTCAAAGGAATTGGCTATCGGTTTAATAAGGAGGTGTAGCCAGCATGGAAATCATTGTATTCTTATCCGTTGTGATTGCTGTTGGGGCTGTATTGACTTCCATCGTTCTCGTTCGGCGTGTAAAAAAACAAATAGCAGAAATGACCGATGTGCTGGTTGATGTGAAAAACGGAAATGGCAACCGGCGTATTCTATCTGCAACAAATGAACTGACAGCACCTCTTGCCTATGAAATCAACGAGATCGTTGTGGCCTATGAAAGCAGACTTTCAACTGTACGGCAGACAGAAGAAACCAACCGCCAGCTTATGACGAGCCTTTCCCATGATGTGCGAACGCCCCTTACTACTCTGATTGGGTATCTTGACGCTGCACACAAAGGACTGGTCACAGGAAAAGACCGGGATGATTATATTGAAACCGCCCGCCGGAAAGCCCATGATCTGAAAGAATATATTGATGTACTCTTTGACTGGTTCAAGTTAAATTCCAACGAGTTTGCTTTGGAGATCCAGAGCGTTGAGGCCGCAGAGCTGACAAGAAATATCCTCATTGACTGGATACCGATTTTTGAGGATAAACAGGTTGAGTATGACATTGATATTCCTGAACAGCCTGTCCGGGTAAGATTGGATATGGATAGCTATATGAGGATCATCAATAACCTTATTCAAAATGTAATCACTCACAGCCATGCAGACAAAATCAAAATTGCCCTGTCAAAGAAGGAAAATAACATGGAGCTGCTGCTGGCGGATAATGGAGTGGGAATTGAGAAGGAAGATTTGAAACACATTTTTGAACGGCTCTATAAATGTGACAAAGGACGGTCTGAAAAAGGAAGCGGTCTTGGTCTTTCTATTGTCCATCAGCTTGTAGAAAAGATAGGTGGGAGTATAACAGTTGAAAGTTTGCCGGGAAAAGGAACTGAATTTATGTTGCTTTTTCCTTTGGAGAGTTAAGCGGGTTCCCGTCTTTATGGCGGGAGCCTTTGTTATTTTACTGGATTTCAAATTGCAAGGTTAATGCAAGGTTGCGGCAAGGTTAATGCAAGGTTGGCACAATAGAATACCTTACAGAACAGGAGGTTTTGAATATGGATACAAATTATATCATTGAAACAAAAAATCTGACGAAGCAATACGGCTCACAAAAGAGTGTGGCTGACTTAAATATCCATGTGAAGCGTGGGAGAATTTACGGTCTGCTGGGCAGAAACGGAGCCGGAAAAACCACTACCATGAAAATGCTGTTGGGCTTAACGAAGCCGACTTCCGGGGAGGTCAAAATCTGGGGAAAGTCTTTGCAAGGGAATGAAAAGAAGCTGTTGCCCCGTATCGGAAGCCTGATCGAGTCCCCCGGTTTTTATCCCAATCTGACCGGCACAGAGAACCTGCGTATCTTTGCTACTCTGCGGGGCGTACCAAACAATCATGCTATCAAAGACGCTCTGGATTTAGTCGGGCTACCTTACAAGGATAAAAAGCTGTTTTCGCAATACTCTCTTGGCATGAAGCAGCGGCTTGCCATCGCCCTTGCAGTCATGCACGATCCGGAGCTTTTGATTTTGGATGAGCCGATCAACGGTCTCGATCCCATCGGCATTGCAGAAGTGCGATCCTTTATCCGTGAGCTTTGCGACACAAGAGGAAAAACCATTTTAATCTCCAGTCACATTCTTTCGGAGATTTCCTTGCTGGCTGACGATATTGGAATTATTGACCACGGTGCATTGCTGGAAGAAGAAAGCCTTGCTGAGCTGGAGCAAAAAAGCAGTAAGCATATCCGTTTTACGCTCTCTGATACTGCACAGGCGGCAAGAATTTTGGAACGCAATTTCCATGAAAACCATTTCTCCATACAGGACGACCACAATCTGCGCCTGCACAACCTTGATCTGCCTGTGGGGAAAATTGTAACTGCCTTTGTAGAAAACGGATTGGAGGTATCAGAAGCACATACCTGTGAAGAAAGTCTTGAAGATTACTTCAAGCGTGTGACAGGGGGAGAAGGAATTGCTTAAACTAATCAAATGCGAATTTTTGAAATTGAAACGGAAGAAATTTATTCCGCTTATTATTCTGGCTGCTTTCCTGTTTCCAATCCCGCTGACTTATCTGATGACAACGCCCTCTATGATGGAGCGATATACGGATCGGGCAGATGCTTTCGATGGATTATTTAACATGGTGTTGGGATATGGTATCCAGTTTTTACTGCCCTGCATTATCGGAGTGCTTGCCGCTATTCTGTTTTTTATGGAACGCGACAACGATACATTCAAAAATCTGCGTACAATTCCCGTAACCAGCACGCAAATGGTGCTTGCAAAGATTATTGTCCTTTTTATCTTTGGAATTGTTTTTTGCGTGGCTTCTACCATTGCAACAATTCTTTGCGGATTTGGAACATTAGAAGTTTATGGAATTGGTTATAAGCTGTTTTTGGCGGTTGAAACAGGGATCTTCATTACGGCAGGAACACTCCCGTTGATTGTCCTTGTTGTCTTTTTCAGTAAGACCTATGTTTTTTCCATTTTGCTGTGCGTCTTTTACAGCGTTCTGAACATGAGTGCTACGGCATTGTTTGACACGCTGCCTAAAACCATGTTATGGCTTCTGCCCACGCCACTGACTACATTTTGGAGTGCAGGAGATATGGCGGCTCATGGAATAAAAATGGACTTGGAGCAAATGACAGGGCTAATTCCTTCAACATTTCAAGTTGTATTCATTCTTGGGATCATGGCATTGGTTTCGTTCTTACTAATTGACAGATTATATAAGCAGAGGGGGGAATAAACATGGTTCGCATTGTAAAAACAGAATTTTATAAATTGAAAAGGTATCATATCCTTTGGGCGGGCGTTGCACTCATGCTCCTATCCGTCCTGCTGACCTTGTTTACCTCTATGGCGAATGATGGTTCCGTTTGGGATTTTGCCTATCTTACAGAACAGGTCATCAAAAACAATATGTCCATGATTTTTCCAATGTGTATCAGCCTAATTGCTGGATATATGATTTCTCGCGAGCAGACGGATGATACATTGAAAAATATTCTGACTGTGCCGATCTCTTTTAAGAAACTGCTGACCGGAAAATTGATTGTGTGCGGCGTATTGTCTATTATTTTCGGGCTGATATGCAGTCTGTTTACAATCATAGCAGAAATGATTGTGGGATTTCCCGGCTTTGAGATTTCCTTAGCTCTAAAAGCAGCCTTGCAGATTACTGCGGTTAATTTCTTTTTATATCTTGCGGTTCTGCCGATTATCGCTCTTACTTGTCGGAAGGCAGGCAGCTTTTTAGTCGGTGTAATCATTGCTTTTGTCTATGGATATGGAGGAATGTTTGCCGCAGGAAATATGACATTAGCAAACATTTATCCGATTACCGCAGGTCTTGGAATGGTAGGCTACCGTAGCTATGATACCGCAGTCAACTGGAATATCGGAACCTGTTCTTGCAGTCTTGCGCTTGCTGTCGTTATTTCTGCCATCTTGATTTTGTGCATGAAAGAACGAGAAGCAACTCAAACAAAGAAAAGGTCAAAAAGGTAGCTCCAAGCATGGGACACTGGATGGATGCCTCCACCTGACCGAAAAAGGCATTGAAAACCTGAAAGCGGATATGGCGTCAAGCTGGCACTATGAGAAAAAGCTGTTCCAGTCATGGCAGCTCTCCAACAATAACGCCGAAATTCGCGGTTAAAGGGCCGGATTGAGGAATTGACCCGGCACAAGGAGGCGGCCTATGTAGGCTGGGAGTTTGAGGGCGGCACCGTGGAGATCAACCGGGAGGCCAACCGCCTGCAAATCTACTTTGAGGGGGAAGCCGGATGCCACTGTGCGCGACGAGCTGAAAAGCAACGGTTTTCGCTGGTCGCCCAAGGCCGAGGCATGGCAGCGGCAGCTAAACGATACCACTATCCGCGTCACTGACCGTATCAAGTGCATCCAGCCCCTTTCTGGGGAAAAGCCCAGCGCCTTGCAGCTTGCGGCCCGCAGGGAGAAAGAAAAGCCCTCCATCCGGGCGCAGCTCCAAGCGTCAAAGGCAGAACAGGGCCAGAAGCCGCCGGCGCGGGAAAAACCTTGAAATATAGGGCTTTTTAAGGCCCTAAATGCGTAGGTTGGTGCTTTGTTGCGATATGCTCCACGGTTACGGTGCATTGTTCATATTCTGTTTTCGGGAATCTTTATGAAATCTTCAAAATTGCCCGGTATGCTATCCGTAAAATCAAAGAAAGGACTTGATTATATGGATATGATTTTGAAAACGACTGACCTCTGCAAAAATTTCAAGGGGCAAATGGCGGTAAACAATGTGTCACTGAACATCCGGCGCAACTCGGTTTATGGTCTGCTGGGGCCGAATGGGGCTGGCAAATCCACGATCTTAAAAATGCTCACCGGCATTTTGCGCCCCACATCAGGAAGCATCGAGTTTGACGGCCACCCGTGGAAGCGGAATGATCTGGAGCATATCGGTGCTTTGATTGAGATGCCCCCGCTTTACGAAAATCTGACTGCATACGAAAATCTCAAAGTCAGAACTACATTGCTCGGCCTGGACGATGCACGAATTAACGAGGTATTGCAAATTGTCCAGCTCACGAATACCGGCAAGAAACGGGCCGGGCAGTTTTCTCTTGGTATGAAGCAGCGGCTTGGTATTGCTATTGCATTGCTGAACAGTCCCCAGCTTTTGATTCTGGATGAACCGACTAACGGCCTTGACCCTTTAGGGATTGAGGAACTTCGAGAGTTAATTCGCTCTTTTCCCTGCAAAGGGATTACAGTTATTTTGTCCAGCCATATTCTGTCAGAAGTCCAGCAGATTGCAGATCATGTGGGTATCATTGCTGGCGGCGTCCTTGGATATGAGGGAGAGCTTCGCGCCGGTGAAGATTTGGAACAACTCTTTATGGATGTTATTCGCAGAAATGGTAAGGAGGGATATTAAATGGAGATGGCATATATTCAGGCAGAGAACCTAAAGCATAAGAGAACTTTCACAAAAACGCTGATCGTTCTGGCCCCGTTTGTAACTGCGCTTATGAACTTTTTTGCCCCTCTTTGGTTCCAGCTCAATTCTTATAATTGGTGGTATATCCTGCTTTATCCTGGATTCCTTACGCTCATCTGTGCCTTGATTGAACAGCGGGATAATGGCAAACTAAAATATCGTGCCGTTGCTTCATTGCCTGTTTCGCAGAACAAAGTCTGGAAAGCAAAAATTGGAGTGGCCGGTATTTACTCCTGTGTGGGGAATTTCATTTTCCTGGCGCTAAATCTGTTGGGCGGTTTTGCAATATTAGTTATCAACGAAATTCCCCTGACAATCGGAATTTGGCAGGCTGCGGCCGGAACAGCTTGTATTGTCATTGCAAGCCTATGGGAAGTTCCGCTGTGCTTATGGTTATCAAAAAAAGTTGGTATCTTTGTCGCGGTTATTCTTAATGCCGGACTTGGAAGCGTTTTAGGGATTTTCACGGCTACAACCTCTTTGTGGATGATCTGCCCGTATAGCTGGGTGCCGCATCTTATGATTTCCGTGTTAGGTATTTTGCCTAATGGTGAGCCGGTTGCAGATCAGAGTACGGCAATGGCATTTTGGGTGATTATACTTGTATTGGTCATTTCGCTGGCCTGGTTTGCGGCGCTGTCATTTTTAACTGCAAGATGGTTTGAGAAAAAGGAGGTGGGGTAACTATGGTATCTGTGGTTCGCTGCTGGAAAGCAGAATATCAGAAGTGTAAACATAGCATTTTGCTCTATATGCACAGCATGATTCCGATTATATGTGCGGCGATTTTTGCGGGTTACTATCATATATCCAGATGGGAACTGGCAACCAAAATCAGTGCCTATCTGGAAGTGCTGGCCGTTGCGTTCCCGTTTCTGATCGGCATTATTGTGGGCCTGGTTGTTCAGATCGAAAATCAGGCCGGGCATTATCAGCTTTTGTTGGGAACAATCCCATCTCGCATGGCAACGTATATTGGTAAACTTGGTTTTCTGATGATCTGTGCTTTTGGCGCAACATTTTTAGCGTTAGGAACATTCGCTGCACTATATAGGGATGCTCCGGCAAGCCTTTACCTGAAAGCAGGGATTCTATTGTTGATTACCATGCTTCCCATTTACCTGATTCATTTGTTTGTGGGAATGAGCTTCGGAAAAGGTGCATCTATGGGATTGGGAATTGCAGGGAGTTTAATAGCTGCCCTTATGATAACAGGGCTTGGTGACGCTACATGGAAATATATTCCCTGGGCCTGGGGCGTTCGTGCTATGGATTACACTGTGCTTGCATGGGATAGCCCCCAACTGTATGCACAGGTAAAAACCGATTTTTTCAGCGGTATGATTATTTCTGTATGCTGCACTGTTTGTCTGCTGATTGCCAGTTTGGTTTGGTTTCATGGTTGGGAGGGAGGTAAAAACAGTGAATAAAAAGTGCCTGTTTGCCGTGGTAATTGTGGATGTGGATATAAGCAATGCCGTAGCTGTAAATATCAACAATGAATATCGGAAAGCTGACATTAAAAATAATGATGAGTAACCTCGACAATGTGGTATAAGGGGGCGGGAGGTGATTTTTTGACCCACTTACTTGTAGTTGACGATGAAGTTTCTATCTTGGAATTGATTAAGAACAGTTTGGGGAAAGATGGATATTTGATAACAGTCTGTCAAAATGCGGATGATGTAGACATCAAAAAGCTGCATTTCTATGACCTCATTCTTTTGGATGTGATGATGCCTGGCACAGACGGGTTTGAGTTTTGCAAACAGATCAGGAATATGGTAGACTGCCCGATTCTCTTTCTGACCGCAAAGACATTAGAGGAAGATATATTGTTTGGATTGGGCATCGGTGCGGATGATTATATTACGAAACCTTTTCGTATTCAGGAGCTTCGCGCCCGTGTCGCGGCACATTTACGCAGAGAAAAAAGGGAGCATCACAGCACACTTTCATTTGAGCCTGATATAAGATTTGACCTTTCCGCAAAGGTACTGTATGTTTCAGAACAGTCGGTTCCCCTTACCAAAAGCGAGTATTCAATCTGTGAATACCTTGCGAAAAACCGGGGACAGGTTTTTACAAAAGAACAAATCTATGAAGCCGTTTTCGGGTTTGATGGAATAGGCGATAACTCTACGATCTCAACGCATATAAAAAATATTCGTGAGAAATTGGAGCATTTCAAAATAAGTCCGATCAGCACCGTATGGGGGATAGGATATAAATGGGAGTGAAAAAGAAACCTACATTGAAAATATTGTTTCGCCAGTTTGCTATCTCCCTCATTGTCATGCTGGTAGCGGCAATTATTGTCCCTTCTGGTTTGGAGGGACTTGCTGTAAATGCTGGATTAGCTACAAGAGCAAATCTAAGTGAATTGCAGGTAAAAGAGATCATTCCAACGCTGACGATTGCCCCGGATATTACAAAGGTTGTGATTCCACAGGGATGCGGCTACTTAATTCTGGACAAGAACTTTAATGAGCTTTACAGCAATATGGACGATGATGAAAAAGAAATTGCCCTGCTGTACGCAAAGGGAGAATATATTGAATATGCTACGGGGAGGCAGTTTGCACTTGTTGTCCGGGAAAACGAATTTTGCGTTTTAAGGTATTATATTGGTTCTCAATTTACAGTGTCATGGCTACCGGAATATTTTCCATCTCCTGACACGCTTGCGTTTATCCTGATGGCTGTAAATTCGCTGCTGGTCATTATCATACTGACCGCCAGATTGGCTAAGAACCTGCGTACACAACTGACCCCGCTTTTTGAAGCAACTGCGGAGGTTTCAAAGCAAAACCTTGATTTTGAAGTAGGACACGCCAAAATCAAAGAGTTTGAAGATGTCCTTGCATCTTTTTCAGATATGAAAGATAATCTGAAAATTTCGTTAGAGCGGCAATGGAAAACCGAACAGACACAGAAAGAGCAAATCGCCGCGCTTGCCCATGATTTGAAAACGCCTCTGACGGTTATTCAAGGAAATGCTGATTTACTCACAGAAACAAATCTTGATGATGAGCAACGATTATACGCTGGTTACGTCGTGGAAAGCTCCGGCCAGATGCAGTCATATATTCAAACCCTGATTGATATATCACGGGCGGCGGTTGGTTATCAGCTCCATATTGAAAGTATAGACTTGCCAGCGTTCATGCAGCACTTGTTCGGTTATATGGAATCACTATGCCGGACAAAAGAAATCCGGCTGCAAATGAATACTGTTTCACTCCCTCAAATGCTGAAATTTGATAGGGTGCTGATAGAACGTGCTATTATGAATGTTATCAGTAATGGGCTGGACTACTCCCCGCAAGGCGGAACGCTTTATGTGGATGTTCAGAGTAACAACGGTTTCGTGGAAATTTCAGTCACAGACGAGGGAACGGGGTTTTCTAAAGAGGCATTATGCCACGCACAGGAACGGTTCTATATGGGCGATCAAAGCCGCAATTCAAAGTTACACTTTGGTATGGGTCTATATATTACAAATTCGATTATGGAACAACATAATGGTCAGCTTATTTTAGAAAATTCAAAAGAAACCGGCGGCGCAAAGGTTACTATGAAACTTCCTTGCTGATTTTCCGATAGTGTAATGGACGTCTTTTATGTCCGTCCATTTTTCAAATCTTTATGGAATCTTCAAAAATTCCTCTTATCATGTATCTAAAGAAAAAACATCTGCTCAGCGGCAGAAAAGAAAAAAAACGCTGCTGGGCAGACCCATTTTCACGCGCCTATGAAACGGCGGTTTTGATTTTCAGAGCCGCCGTTTCTTTGCGTTTACACAAACCTATGATGAATTTTCTGGAAATATTGTTCTCATCATATCCCATCTCCTTATGATTCAATCGATCATTAATTGTAAAAATTAAGAAGCATTCCAATCAGTTCACCATGTCAGTTTTATTTTGTGTTATGCTATTTTATATAATTTTTTTGCCCTTGTATTTTCCCTTATCAGAGTTCGTAAACACTGGTGGGACGATATAACACAAGGGAAACAATAAGGGAAAACTCACCTGTGACAAATCCGGTGTTTTCAATGGCTTGCGGAGAATTTAACAACAAGATATAACAGTTATTAAATTTCTTAAAACAGGTGAAATCTCAATCAGGATTTGCAGATTGGAGAATTATGAGAGCAGAAGAATTATGGAAAGCATATTGCGAGAAAGAGAATATAGATATTGATACTCCTTATAGCGCGTGGGGATTTGGAGATGCACCTGATCAGCTGGCAGACCTTGTATTAAAGGGAATCAAGACTGCAACTGCATCCGCATATGATCTATATTTTATGGAAGGAGAAGAAGAGCCATTACCACAGCCAGGTGATTATAGTGTTATTTTAGACTCAAAGGATGAGGCAATTTGCATTATTCAAACCACTAAGACTACAGTCGTTCCATTTAATGAAGTATCAGAGGAACACGCTTACAAGGAAGGGGAAGGAGACAGAAGTCTTGCATATTGGAGAGCGGTTCATGAAGAATTCTTTACAAAAGAATTTGAAGAAACTAAAACTGAATTCAATGGACAAACAAGAATTCTTTGTGAGGAGTTTCAAGTAGTTTACGATTGCACGACAACTTATCAAAAATAAGCCCCCCATTAGCAAAAAATGAATAGAAAATGTATAAAAGTAGCAAAAGCGAATAAGGAATTATGCATTAGACACACATTTGTAAAAAGGGAGAAAAATTAAGCAGTGACACAGTAATGACACATTGATTTTTAAAATTAAAAAACGGGAAGCGGCTGAAACAGCTATTTCCCGTTACTTAAAAGCGCAGAGGCAGAGGGATTCGAACCCCCATTGGCGGTTTTGGAGACCACAGTCTTAGCCATTCGACGATGCCTCTATGAAATTATGAGAGACGGATGCGAGGCGGAACAACTCCCACAATCGGCAACTGCCGATTCGCAACCGACTTGCCTAGTATAGCATGAGGGATTTGAAAGTACAAGAGTATTTTCAAAGAAGAAAATACGGAAAACTTCAAAACGAGACGGATTGGTAGCGACCCTGAGAATTTATTTACGGGACTTATTGCGGGATTTATTTGTGGTTTCGGAGGCTCCTGCGGATACGAATCAGGAGAAGTCCAAGAAGGATACCTGCAAGGGCGCCGAAGCTGTCGATCACGACATCGCGAATCTGCGGAGATCTGCCGGGGGAGAAGAACTGGTGGAGCTCATCCGAGGCAGCATAGGCGATGCAGATTATCCAGGAAGTCAGAAAGAGAGTTTTCTTTTTGAAAGAACCGGAATAAAAAGCGCACAGCGGCAGAATGAGGCTGAGGCCAAGGGCGGCATATTCGCTGAAGTGAGCAAGCTTTCGGATGAAGAATTCACTTCTTTCTATATACAAGGAGAGCTGAGAAGGTGTCCATGAAAGACGAAGCCGATCCCTGATGGCGCAGAGGAGCTCCTGTGTGATCCGAATGCTTTCCGTTGAAGAGTCATCCGCGTTCTGGGAAGAAAACCGGAAGATTGCGACCATAATGAGGAGCGCAGGAAGGAATGACAGCACCTGCTTCAGGCGCTGCGGAAGACGCGAATGAGGCTGCCCTCCGGCTGATAAGGTATGATTGGTAGACATTAGCTTGTGTTCTCCTGGTTCTTCTGAGGTTTTGTACATGATTGCGGGCAAAGAGCCCGCCTCGGGAAAATAATCCCTGACGGGGAATTTCTTCGAGTAGGGATGCTTTCGTCTTGGGAAAATAATCCCTGACGGGAGATTTCCTCGAGCAGGGATGCTTTCGTCTTGGGAAAATAATCCCTGACGGGAGATTTCTTCGAGCAGGGATGCATTCGCCTCGGGAAAATAATCCTTGAAAAGGGATTTCTCCGAGCAGGGATGCATCCGCCTCGGGAAAATAATCCCTGACGGGAGATTTCTCTGAGCAGGGATGCATCCGCCTCGGGAAAATAATCCCTGACGGGGGATTTCTCCGAGCAGGGATGCTTTTGCCTTGGGAAAATAATCCCTGAAAAGGAATTTCTCCGAGCAGAGATGCTTTCGTCTCGGGAAAATAATCCCTGAAAAGGGATTTCTCCGAGCAGGGATGCTTTTGCCTTGGGAAAATAATCCCTGAAAAGGGATTTCTTCGAGCAGGGATGCATCCGCCTTGAGAAAATAATCCCTGAAAAAGGAATTCTCTGAGCAGAGATGCTTCCGGAAACCGGAGGAGTACATCGGAAGTGTGCCTGCAGAGTGCACCGGCCGCCAAGGACTTCCGCAGCAAGCACTTCGCAACACGAAGGCGCCGGAAGAGCCGTTCTTTTCCTATATAGGAAGACAATTGTTTCGGAAACACATTCTATCACATTCTTTCCGGAGGGACATGCCGCGTCATGGAAACTGCCCAAAAACGCACAGTTCGGGCCGTTCTTTTTTCTACTGAAGGTTTGTGTAAAAAGGGTGGGCGCGTATGTTATAATTTCATGAAGTATGACCGTCTTTATGCTTATACGCCGGTTTCATTGTGATAGAACCCGTCAGAGTCGGGTGACTGCCCACGGAGGAGACAGCAGGAATGAGTGATGTAAGAAGAGTCTATGTAGAAAAGAAAAAGCCGTACGCCGTTTCGGCGAGGAAGCAGCTGGAAGAGATCCGTACCTTCCTTGGAATTGAGGGAATTGAGGACCTTCGTCTTTTGATTCGTTACGACGTGGAGAATATCCGCGACGATGTTTTTGAGACAGCGTGCCGCTGCGTGTTCTCGGAGCCGCCGGTCGATGATCTTTACCGGGAGAGCTTTGAGGTTCCGGAAGGGGCTCGTGTTTTTTCTGTGGAATCACTTCCCGGACAGTTTGATCAGAGAGCGGATTCTGCGGTTCAGTGCATTCAGCTTCTGAATCCGGATTCGCATGTCATCATCAAGACCGCGCAGACTTATGTTCTGACCGGCAATATTTCCGATGAAGAATTTAACAGAATCAAATCCGATCTCATCAATCCGGTGGATTCGAGAGAGACCGGGATGGACAAACCCGAGACGCTGGTGACCGATTATCCGATGGCACCGGATGTTCGGGTTTTTGACGGTTTTATTGAGATGAGCGAGTCTGACCTGAAGGAGCTTTATGCTTCTCTTGGCCTTGCCATGACCTTTGAGGACTTCAAGCTGATTCAGGACTATTTCAGCGGAAGATTTGACGGCACGGTTCACAGAGATCCGACGATGACGGAGATCCGTGTTCTAGACACCTACTGGTCGGATCATTGCCGTCACACAACCTTTGCAACCGAGCTGAAGAATGTGACCTTTGAGGACGGGTACTACCGTGTTCCTCTGGAGACATCCTTTCAGAGCTATCAGGATACCCGTGCGGAGATGTATGAGAATCGCCCGGACAAGTATCCCTGCCTGATGGATCTTGCGATCATCGGCGTGAAGAAGCTGAAGGCAGATGGGAAGCTGACCGATCAGGAGGAGTCGGATGAGAACAATGCCTGCTCGGTGGTCATTCCGGTTGAAGTGGATTACGGCGAGGGACCGGTTCATGAAGAATGGCTGATGTTCTTCAAGAACGAGACACACAATCACCCGACGGAAATTGAACCTTTCGGCGGCGCGGCAACCTGCCTCGGCGGTGCGATTCGCGACCCGCTGTCAGGACGAGGCTATGTCTATCAGGCAATGCGCGTGACCGGCGCGGCAGATCCGACGGTTCCGGTTTCGGAGACGCTGGAAGGAAAGCTCCCGCAGAAGAAGCTCTGCACCGGTGCAGCACAGGGATATTCCAGCTACGGAAATCAGATCGGTCTTGCGACCGGAAGTGTAACGGAAATTTATCATCCGAACTATGTGGCAAAGCGCATGGAAATCGGCGCGGTGATGGGCGCGGCAAGACGCTCGGATGTCATTCGCGAGAACAGTGATCCCGGAGATATTATCATTCTTCTGGGCGGCCGGACCGGACGTGACGGCTGCGGCGGAGCGACCGGCTCTTCCAAGAAGCACACCGAAAAGTCCCTGGAATCCTGCGGCGCAGAGGTGCAGAAGGGAAATGCTCCTACGGAAAGAAAACTCCAGAGACTGTTCCGCAGACCAGAGGTTTCGCATCTGATCAAGAAGTGCAATGATTTCGGTGCGGGCGGTGTTTCCGTTGCCATCGGAGAGCTGGCGGATGGTCTGGATGTAAATCTGGATCTTGTGCCCAAGAAGTACGAAGGCCTCGACGGAACGGAGCTTGCAATTTCCGAGTCTCAGGAGAGAATGGCCGTTGTGGTTGCGCCGAAGGACAAGGAGGAATTCCTTCGTTATGCCGCTGAGGAAAACCTGGAGGCAACTCCGGTAGCGGTTGTGACGGAGAAGCCGAATCTGGTGCTGAACTGGAGAGGAAAGGCGATTGTGGACATTTCCCGTGCTTTCCTTGACACCAACGGAGCACATCAGGAAACCGATGTGGTGGTGGAAGCTCCTTCGGAGAAAGACAACTATCTGTACCAGATTGCATCGGAAAAGGCAGCCGCTGTTGTGGATGCCCTGGAGGATGGAGCATCGGATGGACAGGCTTTCGCAGCTGCTTTTGTTTCCGAACTCGGTGATCTGAATGTCTGCTCTCAGAAGGGTCTCGTGGAGCGATTCGATTCCTCCATCGGAGCAGGCACGGTTACAATGCCCTATGGCGGACAGTATCAGCTGACGCAGACGCAGTCGATGGTAGCGAAGCTTCCGGTGCTTGGAGGAAAGACGGATACGGTCACCATGATGAGCTATGGCTTTGATCCCTATCTGTCAAGCTGGAGCCCGTACCACGGTGCCATCTATGCGGTGACGGAGTCGATTGCAAAGATCATCGCAAGCGGCGGATCGTTTGAGAAGCTTCATTTTACCTTCCAGGAATTCTTCCGGCGCATGAGCATGGATCCGAAGCGCTGGAGCCAGCCGTTTGCGGCACTTCTCGGCGCCTACGATGCACAGATCGGATACGGCATTGCCTCCATCGGCGGCAAGGACTCGATGTCAGGAACCTATGAAGATAAGGGACACGATATTGATGTTCCTCCGACACTGGTTTCCTTTGCAGTGGACGTGGCAGATGTCAATGAAGTTGTGACACCGGAGCTGAAGACACCGGGAGACCTCCTGGTTCGCTTCCCGATCGAGAAGGATGAATATGACATTCCGGTTTATGACCGCGTGATTGAGCTGTATGAGAAGATCACGGGACTTCTCCGTTCCGGCGTTGCAGTGGCGGGCTATGCGCTCGACTGCTACGGTGTTGCTGCAGCCGCTGCAAGAATGGCCTTCGGCAACCACCTCGGCGTGAAGTTTAACGATGAGCTGCCGGTACGCTCCTTCTATGACAATGGAATGGGCGACATTCTGCTGGAGATTCGTGCAGAGGATGCGGAGACACTTGAGGATCTGGACGATGTGGACTACGAGATCGCAGGTACGGTAACCGACGGAAAGGCCGGCTTTGAGTATGGCGGCGTAAGCGTCGGCCTCGAGGATGCCCTGAAAGCCTGGAAGGCTCCGCTTGAGAGTGTATTCCCGACCGTTGCTGTCAAGGGCAGTGAGCAGGTGGAATCTCCTCTGTATCATGCAGAGTCTGTTCATATCTGCAGCCATAAGATCGGTCAGCCGACGGTCTTCATTCCGGTCTTCCCGGGAACGAACTGCGAGTATGACTCTGCCGCAGCGTTTGAGAAGGCGGGAGCAAGAGCAGAGATCCGGGTATTCCGCAACATTACCCCGGAGGGCATCCGCGAATCCGTAGAGGAGTTCGGCAAGGCAATTTCACAGGCACAGATGATTATGTTCCCCGGCGGCTTCTCTGCAGGAGATGAGCCGGATGGCAGTGCGAAGTTCTTTGCAACCAGCTTCCGGAATGAGAAGATCGGCGAGCAGATCACAGATCTTCTGAACAACCGCGATGGTCTGGTTCTTGGTATCTGCAACGGCTTCCAGGCACTGATTAAGCTTGGACTGGTTCCGAACGGAGCTCTGACCGGTCAGAAGGAGGATTCTCCGACCCTGACGTTCAACACCATCGGCCGCCACATCTCCAAGGAGGCTTACATCCGCGTCGTCAGCAACAAGTCCCCCTGGCTTCAGGAGGCAGAGCTTGGCGGGGTATATGTAAATCCTGCTTCCCACGGAGAGGGCAGATTTGTTGCACCGAAGGAGTGGCTTGACAGGCTGTTTGCAAACGGACAGGTTGCGACGCAGTACTGTGATCCTGCCGGCAATGTTTCCATGGATGAGGAGTGGAATATCAACGGCTCCTACTGCGCAGTGGAAGGCATTACCAGCCCGGACGGACGTGTGCTTGGCAAGATGTGTCACTCGGAGCGAATCGGAGATCATGTGGCCATGAACATCACCGGCGAGCAGAATCTGCGAATTTTCGAGAGCGGAGTGAAATACTTCAGCTAAAGTTGTTCAGCACGGATGATCGCCGGGCGGCAAGGGGACTTGCAGGACGGAAGAAGCTGAACAGAATATGATATTTTCGGCCCGGGTGGGAGTGACTCCCATCGGCCGATGATATAGAAGGGATAATAGACATGAAGGCATTTTTGATTCTGGAGGACGGAACGGTATTTACAGGTACCTCGTTCGGAGCCGCCAAAGAGGTGATCAGTGAGATCGTTTTCAATACCTCAATGGCCGGATATCCGGAGGTGCTGACGGATCCCAGTTATGCAGGACAGGCAGTCTGCATGACGTATCCGCTGATTGGCAATTACGGCGTGTGCCTGGAGGATATGGAATCCGTACGGCCCTGGCCGGATGCGCTGATTGTGCGTGAGACCTGTCACGTGCCGTCAAATTTCCGCAGTGATGAGAGCCTGGACGCATTTATGAAGAAGTATGATATTCCCGGAATTTCGGGAATTGATACCCGGGCGCTCACAAAGCTTCTTCGCGAGATCGGCACCATGAACGGCATGGTAACCACGGATGAGCATTATGATCTGCAGATCATTCTTCCGCAGCTGAAGAAGTACACCTGCGGCAAGGTGGTCGAGAAGGTTACCTGCAAAGAGAAATACACGGTACCCGGAGCAAAGGATCTTTCTGAGAACGGTCCGATTTCCGGCCATGCATTTTTCGATTCGAACGAATATGAGAAGTATCAGGACGGCGACAAGTCCTGCAAGGAAAAGCGCCCCAGCCTGGTTCGCAACCTGAACGGACAGGGCCTGAAGATCGGACTTCTGGATGTCGGTCTGAAGGAGAATATTGTCCGCAGCCTTTCGATGCGCGGCTGCGATGTGACGGTTTATCCGGCATGGACGCCTGCGGCGGAGATTCTTGCGGATCAGCCGGACGGAATCATGATTTCCAACGGCCCCGGCGATCCGAAGGAGTGCGCCTCCATCATTGCCGAGGTAAGAAAGCTCTATGAGAGCAATGTGCCGATTTTTGCCATCTGCCTCGGACATCAGCTGATGGCGCTTGCAACCGGAAGCGATACCTTTAAGTTAAAATACGGTCATCGCGGCGGCAACCACCCGGTGAAGGATCTTACGACAGGACGGGTATACATCTCTTCCCAGAACCACGGCTATGCGGTGGATGAGAGCTCGGTCAATCCTGCCATTGCAGAGCCTCTGTTTGTCAATGTCAATGATGGAACAAACGAGGGCCTGATCTACAAGGGCAAGAACATCTTTACCGTGCAGTTCCATCCGGAAGCCTGCCCCGGTCCGCAGGATTCGGGATTCCTTTTCGACCGTTTCCTTGAGAATATCAAAGAGGGACGGAATGCTGCTGAAGACGGAAAGGAGGCTTTGTAATCATGCCGAAAAGAGAAGATGTAAAAAAGGTAATGGTGATTGGCTCCGGCCCGATTGTCATCGGACAGGCGGCGGAGTTCGACTACGCGGGTACACAGGCGTGCCGTTCTCTGAAGGAAGAGGGCGTGGAGGTATGCCTTGTAAACTCCAACCCCGCGACCATTATGACCGATAAGGACATTGCGGATGAGGTCTACATTGAGCCTCTGACCGCCAAGGTCCTGGAGAAGATTATTGAGAAGGAGAAGCCGGACTCCATCCTCCCGACACTGGGCGGACAGGCCGGACTGAACCTTGGCATGGAGCTTGCGGAATCCGGATTTCTGGAAGCTCACGGCGTAAAGCTCCTCGGAACAACGGCTCTGACCATTAAAAAGGCAGAGGACCGCGAGATGTTCAAGGAAACCATGGAGAAGATCGGCGAGCCGGTCGCAGCCTCCGATGTCGTTGAGAACGTGGAAGACGGTGTGAAATTCGCAGAAAAGATCGGCTTCCCGGTTGTTCTGCGTCCTGCCTACACGCTGGGCGGCTCCGGCGGCGGTATTGCACATAATACGGCAGAGCTCCGCAAGATTCTTGAGAACGGTCTCCGTCTTTCGAGAGTGGGACAGGTCCTGGTGGAGCGCTGCATTTCCGGCTGGAAGGAAATCGAGTACGAAGTGATGCGCGACGGAGCAGGCAACTGCATCACCGTCTGCAACATGGAGAACCTGGATCCTGTCGGCGTGCACACCGGTGACTCCATCGTTGTGGCTCCTTCTCAGACACTTTCCGACAAGGAATATCAGATGCTGCGTACAGCGGCACTGAATATCATTGATGAGCTGCAGATTACCGGCGGCTGCAACGTACAGTTTGCGCTGCATCCTACGAGCTTTGAATACTGTGTCATTGAGGTAAATCCCCGTGTGTCCCGTTCCTCTGCTCTTGCCTCCAAGGCGACCGGCTATCCGATCGCAAAGGTTGCGGCGAAGATCGCACTTGGCTTTACGCTGGATGAGATCAAGAACGCGGTGACCGGAAAGACCTATGCGTCCTTCGAGCCGGCACTGGACTACTGCGTGGTGAAGTTCCCCCGTCTTCCGTTCGATAAGTTTATTCACGCGAAGAGAACGCTGACAACCCAGATGAAGGCAACCGGCGAGGTTATGAGCATCTGCACGAACTTCGAGGGCGGCCTGATGAAGGCAATCCGTTCCCTGGAGCAGCACGTGGACGCACTGGACAGCTATGATTTCAGCCATCTTTCCAAGGAGGAGCTGTTCGTTCGCCTGACCGTCGTGGATGACCAGAGAATCTGGGTGATTGCGGAAGCGCTTCGCAAGGGCATTTCCCGTCAGACCATTCACGAGATCACCATGGTGGATGAGTGGTTCATCGATAAGATCCACAATCTTGTCCGCATGGAGGAGAAGCTTAAGAAGGGACCTCTGACGAAGGAGCTTCTGGAAGAGGCAAAGTGCATGGAGTTCCCGGACAGCGTCATTTCCCGCTGGACCGGAATTCCGGAGGAAGAAGTTGCGAAGATGCGCTATGACAACGGCATCACGGCGCGCTACAAGATGGTAGACACCTGTGCCGCGGAGTTTGAGGCGCAGACTCCTTATTTCTATTCGGTCTACAATACCTCGGATACGGATGAGGCAAAGGAGCGCGTGACGGACCGCAAGAAGATTCTTGTCCTTGGCTCCGGCCCGATCCGTATCGGACAGGGAATCGAGTTCGACTACTGCTCCGTGCATGCTACCTGGGCCTTTGCAAGAGAAGGCTATGAGACCATCATCATCAATAACAACCCGGAGACGGTTTCCACAGACTTTGATATTGCAGACAAGCTTTACTTCGAGCCTCTGACACCGGAGGATGTGAAGAACATTGTGGACATCGAGCATCCGGACTATGCGGTGGTACAGTTCGGCGGACAGACGGCCATCAAGCTGACCATGAGCCTTACGAAGATGGGCGTTCCGATTCTGGGAACCGATGCCAAGGACGTGGATGCCGCAGAGGACCGTGAGATTTTTGATGAGGTTCTTCAGAAGTGTGAAATCAAGCGTGCGGCGGGAGCTACGGTTTACACCGCGGAGGAGGCCAAGGAGGTGGCACACCGACTGGGCTATCCGGTGCTTGTCCGTCCCAGCTATGTTCTCGGCGGTCAGGGAATGCAGATTGCTCTTTCCGATGAAGAAATTGAGCAGTTTATGGAGGTCATCAACCGCTACACGCAGGAGCACCCGATTCTGGTCGACAAGTACCTGCAGGGTACGGAGACCGAGGTAGACGCAGTCTGCGACGGAGAGAACATTCTGATTCCAGGCATCATGGAGCACATCGAGCGCTCCGGCGTGCATTCCGGAGACTCGATTTCCGTTTATCCGTCCCAGTCGCTCTCTGAGCACGTCAAGGAGACGATTGCGGAGTACACCAGAAGACTTGCCAGAGAGCTGCACATCGTTGGCCTGATCAACGTACAGTTCATCGCAATGGGCGAAGAGGTTTACATCATCGAGGCAAATCCCCGCTCTTCCAGAACCGTGCCGTACATCAGCAAGGTGACCGGAATTCCGATTGTGGACCTTGCGGCAAAGTGCATGCTTGGCTATAAGCTGACGGATCTTGGCTATCAGCCGGGACTTCAGCCTGAGGTTGGCACAATTGCCATCAAGATGCCTGTTTTCTCTACGGAGAAGATTCGAGGTGCGGAGATTTCCGTCGGACCGGAGATGAAATCGACCGGTGAGTGCCTTGGCATTTCCGCAGATTTCAATGAAGCACTGTACAAGGCCTTCCTTGGATCCGGTGTCAGCCTGCCGAAGCACAAGCAGATGATCATCACGGTGAAGGATGCCGACAAGGGCGAAATCATCGACATTGCACGGCGCTATGAGAAGCTTGGATATATTATTTATTCCACGCGCCGCACGGCAGAGACGCTGCAGGAGAACGGAGTCCATGCAAGAAAGGTGAACCGGATCGGCCAGGAATCTCCGACCGTAATGGACCTTCTTCTGGGACATAAGATTGATCTTGTGATCGACACGCCGACGCAGGGCCATGACAAGAACCGTGACGGATTCCTGATCCGCCGCACGGCCATTGAAACCGGCGTTACGACGATTACGTCTCTGGATACTGCAAAGGCACTGGTTTCCTCGCTGGAGCATCAGGAAGAGGAGAAGGATCTCAGCCTGATTGATGTTGCAAAGCTTTGATGAAAACGAATCCTGTAAATTACAGCAAAGAGCTGGAGAATATGATTGCAGCAGACAGGGAGCAGGGGCGGATTCCGTCCCTGCTCCTGCAGGTATGCTGTGCCCCCTGTTCCAGCTACTGCCTGGAATACCTGCGCGAGGACTTCCGGATCACGGTATTGTATTACAATCCGAACATCTCGGAGCCGGAGGAGTTTGAAAAGCGCAGGGCCGAGGAGAAACGGCTGATCCGGGAATACAACAGACAGGTGGAAGAACAGGACTTTGACGGAATGCACTCGACGAAGCGTGCGCAGAAGATCGATATTCTGGAATGTCCGTATGACGGTGACGTCTATGAAAGAGCTGTTCAGGGGCTGGAGAAAGAGCCGGAGGGCGGAGAGCGGTGTACGGTCTGCTTTGCCCTGAGGCTTGCGAAGACGGCACAGCTTGCGGCAGAGGGCGGCTATGATTATTTCTCGACGACGCTCACGATTTCACCTCTCAAGGATGCCGCAAGGCTCAACCGGATCGGCGGAGAGATGGGGGCAAAATACGGCGTGATGTGGCTTCCCTCCGACTTCAAGAAGAAGGACGGATATAAAAGGTCGATTGAGCTTTCGCACCGCTTTGACCTCTACCGGCAGAATTATTGCGGCTGCCGGTTCAGCAGGCAGCAAAGAGAGCTTTAGGAACAGGAAATGGAAAGGTAGAGTAAGGGTAAAGTATGAAACAATTGCTGGAAGCATTGACAGAAGAGATGGGAAAAGCCTTTGCGGCAGCAGGCTATGATGCTGCAATGGGAAAGGTGGGTGTTTCTGCGCGCCCGGACCTTGCGGAGTACCAGTGCAACGGCGCAATGGCCGGTGCGAAGCAGTATCATAAGGCTCCGTTTATGATCGCAGAGGATGTGGCTGCGAAGCTGCAGGATTCCGCGATTTTTGAAGATGTCGCGGTTGTAAAGCCCGGCTTTATCAATCTGAACGTGAAGGAATCCTATCTGCAGGCGTACCTGCAGGAAATGACCGAATCGGTCAAATTTGGAATGCCGCTTCCGGAGCAGCAAAAAACCGTGGTTCTTGACTACGGCGGACCGAACGTGGCGAAGCCTCTTCATGTGGGACATCTTCGTTCTGCAGTGATCGGTGAGGCAATCAAGAGGATGGTTCGCTATCACGGGGATACGGCGATTGGAGATATTCACCTTGGGGACTGGGGACTTCAGATGGGCCTTGTGATTACCGAGCTTAAGCACAGACAGCCGGAGCTGGTTTATTTTGACGAGTCCTATGAGGGAGATTATCCGGAGGAGGCTCCGTTTACGGTAGGAGATCTGGAGGAAATCTATCCCTTTGCGAGCGGGAAATCCAAAGAGGATGAGAGCTATCACGCAGAGGCGCTGGAGAATACACACAAGCTGCAGGAGGGAAACCGCGGCTATCGTGCACTGTGGAAGCACATCATGAGTGTTTCCGTGGCAGATATGAAGCGCAACTACGCGAACCTGAACGTGACCTTTGATCTGTGGAACGGTGAGTCGACGGTCAATGATTTGATTGCTCCGATGGTTGCGAAGATGAAGGAGGACGGTAAGGCCTACGAGAGCGAGGGTGCACTCGTTGTGGATGTCGCAGAGGAAACCGATGCGAAGGAGGTTCCGCCCTGCATGATCTTAAAGAGTGACGGCGCGGCGCTGTATACGACAACGGATCTAGCAACGATTCAGGACCGCCGCGATGAATATCATCCGGATGAAATTATTTATATTACAGACAAGCGGCAGGCACTTCACTTTGTGCAGGTGTTCCGCGCTGCAAGAAAATGCGGTCTTTGCGATGAGAAGACGGAGCTTCGTCACATCGGCTTCGGTACCGTCAACGGTAAGGACGGAAAGCCCTTCAAAACAAGAGACGGCGGCGTGATGCGTCTGGAGACGCTCATCTCTGATATCAATGAGGAGATGCAGAAGAAGATTGAGAGCAATCCGGAAATCACCGGAGAGGAAGCGAAGGATACCGCACAGAAGGTTGCACTCGCTGCCATCAAGTACGGCGATCTGTCGAACCAGGCATCCAAGGACTATATCTTTGATACGGAGAAATTCACCTCCTTCGAGGGAGACACCGGCCCGTACATCCTGTACACAATTGTTCGGATCAAGTCGATTCTTGCGAAGTACCAGGCCGCAGGCGGCAGGGACCTTGCCGAGCTTGCAATTGCAAAGCCGCAGAGCAAGGCGGAGAAGAGTCTGATGCAGGACATCGCGGGCTTCGGAGCGATGATGGAAGGCGCTTACGAAGACTGTGCACCGCACCGGATCTGTGCGTATATCTATCAGCTCTCGAATGACTTCAACAGCTTCTACCACGGAACCAGAATCCTGGCCGAGGAGGATGCAGCGAAGAAGGAAGGCTGGATTGCTCTTCTGAAGCTGACAAGAGATATTCTCGAAACCTGCATTGATGTACTCGGGTTCTCTGCACCGGAGAGGATGTAACGGAGATTTGCAATGGAAATGGATGATCTTTTCAAAGCCGGCAGCGACATCATGCGGGATGTTTCGCAGGCGGTGGAATCCGGCGATTATTCTCATCTGAGCGGGTCCATTAAGGAGCATGTCACGCAGGTGACGGACCAGTTCGGGCAGGAGGTCGCGCAGGGCGCAAGAAAATTTGCGGATTCGATGTCTCAGGGAACGGCCTCCGGAGGTCCGAAGGGAAGAAATTATTTTCTTCAGAGAAAGCCGAACCGCAATGCGGGTGTCGGGAAGAAGATTGCCGGCATCGTGCTTGCCGTTATGCAGGGCTCCGGCACGGCAATCTGGCTGCTTTCGGCAGTTTTGCTTGGGTTCACCGGGGATGGAGCTGCGGTGGCTCTGGCGATTGTCTTTGCATTGCTGTCAGCGGCTATCACTGCCGGCTTTGCGGTTCTTGCAAGAAACGGTAAGAAACAGCAGCAGCTTGTTGCCCGCTACTATCAGTACGGGGAACTGATCGGGACAGATCAGGAGTTCTTCCCGGTGGCGGAGCTTGCACTGAAGGCCGGTGTTTCGGAGGAGCAGGTTCGCGACGATATTGTGAAGATGCGTGCGGCAGGTTATCTTCCTTATGCGGTGCTGGATCGCAGCAAGACAACGGTCATCCTCACGGACCGCATGTACAAGCAGTATGCAAATGCCGAGAAATCCAGAAAGGCGCGGGAAGAGGCGGAGCGTATCCGCAATCTGCAGAATGCGGCAGCGCCGCAGGGACAGGCCAAAAGCTGGGAGAGTGCCGAGAAGAGAACTGCGGAAGCAGAGGCAATGGCGCATCTGGGAGCTGCCGGAAAGGCTGCTGCAGGCGCACAGGGAAATCTCAGCGAGGACCAGGCCTCTCTTCTGAGGGAAGGGCAGAGCTACATTATCCAGATCCGTGCGATCAATGACCGGATTCCGGATACGGAGGTGATGTCGGACAAGCTTTACCAGCTGGAAGACATCATGCAGAGAATTTTTACCGAGGTGAAGAAGAACCCGGCCAAGACCAGGGATCTTCGAAAGCTCATGAATTATTACCTTCCGACTACAACGAAGCTCCTCAGTGCGTATGCGGATCTGAATGAGCAGCCGGAGGCAGGAGAGAATATCCGGGAGACCAAGCGTCAGATCGAAGCCTCCATGGATATGATCAACGATGCCTTCGGAAAGCTGCTGGACAATATGTTCCAGGAGCAGGCCTGGGATCTGTCCTCGGATCTGAATGTCATGAAGACCATGATGGCGCAGGACGGACTGACGGAAAGCTATGTGATGAACAGTCAGGGAGAGAAGGTCCCTGCATCGGAAGCAGAAAACCTGTAACAGGTGGGAAACAGAACGAGCGTAGAACGCAGGACCTCATTTATGCATGAAAAGGCCGGCCGGCGGATCACAAAGGAGCAACAGATATGCTCCCGAAGATCCGCCGGCCGGCTTTTGTTCTGTCCGGAATTATTTTATGCGGGAAGTCCTGCAAGCTTTTTCCATTTTCCGCTGCGATAGCGAAGAAGAAAGAAGACAATGCGGCAGATCCAGTCGACAATCATGGCGATCCAGACGCCGATGGCGCCCATGCCGAAATTGACGCCGAGAATGTAGGACAGCACAATCCGGAAGAGGAACATGGAAGCAATGGAAACGATCATCGTGTAGCGGACATCGTTGCAGGCGCGCAGCATATTCGGGAAAACAAAGGCGAGCGGCCACAGAAGCATGCCGCAGCCCGTGTGAATGACAACGAGCTTCCAGGTCAGCGCCGTTGCTTCTGCAGAGAGCCCGAAGATGGAGAGAATCGGGTTCAGGAACAGAATGAGCGCGCTGTCAAGAACAAACGAGGGCAGATAGGTGATCAGAAGAATTTTCTTCAGATAAAACCGGATCTGCCATTCCGAGCCTGCACCAACGCATTGGCCGATGACCGTGATCATGGCAAGGCTGGTTGCCTGCCCGATGATGACACCGACGGAGTCCAGACTGTTGGCAACGCCGTTTGCAGCGATCTGTGAGGTACCGAACAGGGCAATGATGGAGACAACGAGGATTCGCCCGAGCTGGAAGATCCCGTTCTCGGTTCCACTCGGGATTCCGATGTAGAGAATCTTGCTGATGACGGACCACTTCGGCTTTACCAGAAAGTGCTTCAGGTAGATTTCCTGGCCGGGCCCTCGAAGGAGCAGCAGGAGAATCAGCGCACCGAGTGCCCGGGAGATCAGGGAAGGAATCGCAACACCTGCCGTTCCCAGATGCAGGGCGAAGACACCGACCGCATTGCCGATGACATTGACAATGTTGACAACCACCGCGGTTTTCAGCGTAATGGCAGCATTTCCCATGGAGCGGAACAGCGCGGCACAGGCGTTATAGACAGCAAGGAACGGGAAGGAGAGTGCAGAGATCAGGAAATAGATCAGAGCATTCTGCATGACATCCTCCTCAATTCCGCCGAAGAAAAGGTGAAGGAGCGGCTCCTTGACGGCGATGGTAAGAAGCATCGCAGAAAGACCAAGCGTCAGTACGGTAATCAGAAGCTGCGCGGCAGAGTCTCTGGCCTGCCTGGGGCGCTTTGCACCGATGTACTGCGAGGTGACGACCGCACCCCCTGTTGCCAGTGCAGAGAAAACAGCAAAAACCAGATTGTTGATCATGTCGACCAGAGAAACGCCGGAGACAGCTGCTTCACCGACTGCTGAAATCATGACGGTATCCGCCATACCGACGGTCATGGCGAGTGCCTGCTCGAAAATCAGCGGAATGATCAGCCTGCGAAGATCTCCGGAAGAAAAAAGAAGAGACTCCTTGTGATCAGAGCTGCCACAGGGAGTGAAAGCTGCTCCGGAAGCAGCCTTGTGGGAAAAATGTGAATGCATGGAGAGATACCTCTTATATGGATCGCGAAATGGGCCACGAATGAATTCGCGAAAAAATTAAGCTCTATTCTAGCACAGAATTTCCTGTGCGTAAGAACTGCATAGGCAAAAAACGGGAGGCAGTGTATAATAAGTTGAAATTTCGGGCGTTTTTGTCACAGAGCGAACGGAGGAATGCAGAATGAGCAAATTCGGAAGTAAGAACAAGGACAGCAAGAAAGCGGAAGAGAAGCGGATGAAGCAGCAGCTGGCTGCACTTGCCCGCAAGAACGATAAGAAGAAAAAGAAATGATGCTTACCATGAGGAGGGAACGATGAGCGAAGAATTCGGAAGTTTTGCAGCAGCACCGCAGGCACCGGCACTGGAGTTTGGAGCTCCTGTGGAACAGGCACAGGAGGAGAAAATCCAGGAGATCCAGGCACAGACCGAGGCTGCTGAGAAGGAGAAGAAGATTCCGGATCCGGATGAAATTCTGACACCGGCGGAGAAGGAGCAGGTCAAGGCCTTTGTGAAGCAGATTGATCTGACGAATACCAGCGGCATTCTGAATTACGGCGTCGGAACACAGAAGAAGCTGGCAGACTTCTCCCAGAAGGCAATTGACAACGTCCGCACCAAGGATATGGGCGAAGTCGGAAACATGCTTTCGGGACTGGTTAACGAGCTGAAGGACTTTGACGTTGCGGAGGATGAGAAGGGATTTGCTGCCTTCTTCAAGCGCAAGGCCAATAAGGTGGAAGCGCTCAAGACCCGCTATGCCAAGGTGGAAGCCAATGTGCAGACGGTCAGTGATGAGCTGGAGAAGCATCAGGTTCAGCTGATGAAGGATGCTGACCTGATGGATAAGATGTACGAGCTGAATCTCAGCTATTTCCATGAGCTGACGATGTACATTGCAGCCGGCAAGCTGAAGCTGGAGGAGGTTCGAAAAGGTGAGCTCACAGAGCTTCAGAAAAAAGCTGCAGAGTCGGGACTTCCGGAGGATGCGCAGCGGGCGAAGGATCTCGCAGAGCAGTGTGACCGCTTTGAGAAGAAGATCTATGATCTGGAGCTGACCAGAACGGTTGCCATGCAGACCGCACCGGAAATTCGGATGGTACAGAATTCCGATACGGTCATGGCGGAGAAGATCCAGTCGACGATCGTCAATACCATCCCGCTCTGGAAGAACCAGATGGTGATTGCCATCGGTCTGGAGCACGCAAATCAGGCAGCCCGTGCAGAGCGCGAGGTCAATGACATGACGAACCAGCTTCTGCAGAAGAATGCGGCTGCGCTGAAGACAGCGACGGTGGAGACCGCAAAGGAAGCAGAACGCGGCATTGTGGACATTGAGACCCTGAAGAATACCAATCAGACGCTGATTGCAGCCATGGATGAGATCATGCAGATTCAGACAGAGGGCAAGGAGAAGCGCCGCGCGGCAGAGGGCGAGCTTGCCCAGATTGAAAACGAGCTGAAGCAGAAGCTCCTGGAGGCAGCAAGGAGCTGAGATACTGCGGAAAGCACAGACAGCAGAAACCAAAAGACATACAGGAACCGAATAAAGGAGAAGGTGGACGTATGGCAAGAGGTAGAGTCAGAATTTTCGTCGGAACCGGTCATGGGAAAACGCCGGCAGCTCTTGGCCTTGCTCTGATGAGAGCATCCAGGGGTGGTCATGCCGTAATCATCCAGTTCTTCCGGGGAAGAGGCTTGCCGGATTCCAAGTTTAATAAGAAGCTCGAGCCCGAGATCAAGCTGTTCCGCTTTGAGAAATCGGATATTCCGTGGGCGGAAATGAGTGAGGAAGAACGCAGCAGAGAAGCAGCCAACATCCGGAACGGGTTGAATTATGCCCGGAAGGTTCTGGACACCGGAGAAAGCGATCTTCTTGTGATGGATGATGTGCTGGGACTGATTGACAACGGCATCATCACGTTTGAAGAGATGGGTGAGCTCCTGGAGCATCGCGAGGAAACCGATGTCGTTCTTACGGGAACAAGGATGGATGACGGACTCTGTCGCTTTGCGGATGAGATACAGGAAATTACAGATTGCCCCTTCTGCTGTTTTGAAGGAAAGTGAGAGGAGAACGAGAATATGTCAGTTTTTACCGGATCGGCCGTTGCCATTGTAACGCCGTTTCATAATGATGCAGACCAGACCGTGAATTACGATGCGTTTGCGGAATTACTTGATTTTCAGATTGAGAACGGAACCGATGCCATTGTGGTGTGCGGATCCACAGGCGAATCTGCAACGATGAGCGAGGAGGAGCATCTGGAGGTGTGCCGCTTTGCCGTGGACTATGTGAAGCACAGAGTTCCGGTCATTGCAGGAACCGGCTCCAACTGCACAAAGACGGCGGCAAGTCTGACCGAGGCGATTCGCGGATACGGTGCGGATGCAGCGCTTGTGATCACCCCCTATTACAACAAGGGCACGCAGGAAGGCTTGTATCAGCATTTCCGCGCGGTAGCCGAAGCCGGAAGGGGAATTCCGGTGCTGATGTACAATGTCCCTTCCAGAACCGGTGTCAATCTGCTTCCGGAAACGGTGGCGAGACTGGTCCGGGAGGTTCCGGATATCGTCGGAATCAAGGAAGCCTGCGGCGATCTCAGCCAGATTGTGAAGCTGATGACGCTGACAGATGGAAAAATCGATCTGTACTCCGGAAATGACGACCAGACCGTTCCGATCATGGCGATGGGAGGTCTTGGTGTGATTTCCGTCGTTGCAAACGTGGCTCCGAAGAAGATGCATGATCTGTGCGCGGCTTTTCAGGCGGGAGATCTTGCTGCGGCAAGAGCACTTCAGCTTGAGACAGAGGAGCTGTTTGAGTGTCTCTTCTCGGAGGTCAATCCGATTCCGGTCAAGAAGGCCGTGAGCCTGATGGGCTTTGCAGCAGGTCCTCTTCGCCTGCCGCTGACAGAAATGACCCCTGCCAAGGCAGAAAAGATGGCTGAGGCGATGAAGAAGCTTGGAGTTTTGCAATAAACGGAAGCTGCTGCGGGAGACTGCAGCAGAGAGAGGATGTATATGGTAAGAATTTTACTTCACGGCTGCTGCGGCCGTATGGGACGCATGATTACGGAGCTTGCCGGAAACGATGAGGCGGCAGAGATTGTTGCCGGGGTGGATGCCCGCGGAGAGCAGTACGCGGAATACCCTGTTTATCAAAGCCTTCAGGACGTGAAGGAGGATGTGGACGCCGTCATCGATTTTTCCAATGCAGCGGCTGTGGATGCGCTTCTTGACTGGTGCGCAGAGCATAAGGTGCCGGCTGCAGTCTGCACAACCGGCCTTTCCGGGGAGCAGATGGAGAAGCTTAAGAAGACATCCGAACAGGTGGCGGTTCTGAAGTCTGCAAATATGTCGATCGGAATCAACCTTCTTCTGAATGTTCTGAAGGAATGCGCTCCGAAGCTTGCGGCAGCAGGCTTTGACTGCGAGATCGTGGAGAAGCATCACAATCAGAAGCTGGATGCTCCGAGCGGAACGGCACTTGCGCTTGCGGATGCGGTGAATGATTCTCTGGATGAGAAATGTGATTATGTGTATGACCGGAGCAGCAGGAGAGAAAAGCGGCCGAAGAATGAGATCGGGATCAGCTCTGTCCGCGGGGGAACCATTGTGGGAGATCACGATGTGATCTTTGCCGGTCAGGATGAGGTCATCACCTTCTCGCATACTGCGTACAGCCGTGCGATTTTCGCAAAGGGAGCCATTGCCGCAGCCAAATACCTGGCGGGGAAAGAAGCCGGCTTCTATGACATGCAGGATGTCCTCGCATGAGAATACGGCCTTGTATCGATATTCATAACGGCAAGGTCAAACAGATCGTGGGAGGCTCTCTGCGGGATGAATCCGGTAAGGAGAGCGTTCTTAAGGAAAGCGTTCTTAAGGAGAGACTTTCCGGAGAAAATACGCTTCGGGAGAACTTTGTTTCACAAAAGGATGCGGACGTCTATGCGGCAATCTATCGCAGGGCGATGCTGCCGGGAGGCCATATCATTCTTCTGAATTCCGTAAAGGAAAAGGAAGCCTATGAGGCGGATCTGCGGCAGGCTTTTCTCGCACTGAAGGAGTATCCGGACGGCATGCAGGCGGGAGGCGGCATCACTCCGGAGACCGCAGACCGTTTTCTGGAGGCAGGAGCTTCGCATGTCATTGTGACGAGCTATGTGTTTCGGGACGGCGAGCTTGACCGTGACCATCTGGATGAGATGGTGCGGGCTGTGGGAAAGAAGCACCTGGTGCTGGACCTCTCCTGCAGGAAGCAGGAAAACGGGAGCTATGTGGTTGTAACGGATCGCTGGCAGAAGTTGACCAGATTGGTCATTTTTGAAGAAACCCTGGATTTTCTTGCGGAATTCTGTGATGAGTTTCTGATTCATGCTGCTGATGTCGAAGGGAAACGTGCCGGTGTGGAGGAAGACCTTGCAGAGCTTCTGGGGGGCTGGCAGAAGAAGAGTCGTTTCCCTGTGACCTATGCAGGCGGCGTGCATGCACTGGAGGATCTTTCGAAAATTGCAGCGAGCTCCGGCGGGCGGATGGACGTGACGGTTGGAAGCGCACTGGATCTGTTCGGAGGGAACCTGAAGCTGCAGGAGCTGAAGGAAATGGCGGAGAAGCTCTCAGCGGAAGTCCGGTGAACAACGGTGAACAAAATAGCAGCACAACAAAAGGGACATCCGATTGGATGTCCCTTTTGCTACTAATCAGCTCATTTACATATTGCACTATAAAAAAGGCATTCTGTTCTTGATCTATTAGTGATCTGCCGAATAACTCAATTCTCAATTAGTTGAGCTTGGTTACGTTAACGGCCTGCGGTCCCTTCTGACCCTGGATTACATCGTACTCAACAGCCTCGCCCTCGTCGAGAGACTTGAAGCCTTCCATGTTCAGTCCGGAATAATGTACGAATACATCGTTTCCCTCAGAATCGGAAATGAAGCCGTAACCCTTCTGGTTGTTGAACCACTTAACAGTACCCTTGTTCATTCTAAACTACCTCCGCTGAATGAAAATAAATAATATGCAGCTATGAAAACCCTCATCGTGAAAATTCTCATAACGGAATTTACCTTAACACAGTGGACCTGAAAAGTAAAGGTGAAGGAAGCAGGAAATATGCTAAAAGAATCACCAATGCGGCAAGGCTGACAAGGATTCCTGCATGCAGTCCGTACGGAAGGTAGGTGAAGGTGATGGTATGCGTTCCTTCCGGCACACAGACCGCCATCAGACCGAAGTCTGCCTTCACGATTTCAGCCTCCTTTCCATCCACCCGGGCACTCCAGCCCTTTTCGAAGGGGAAGGAGAAGAAAACAAGATTTTCCCGATCCAGTGTGGCTTCTGCGGTAAAGCCGCTCTTTGAGGTCGTAAAGGAGGTGCAGGCGGTGGAAGCCCGTTTCCGGCATTCGGAGTAATAGGAATCCGAAGAAAGGCATTCCTCGTCGATGTCGGTATCCTGACCGGAGAAAAGGCTTCCGTATTTTGCTGCCGCTTCATCATCCAGAATCAGGTCGCGGACAAGTGTGCGGTCTGCGGCTGTTTTATCTCTGTCAAGTAAAAGCGCATAGGTGTCTTCCGTCATGAAACGGTCGAAGGTAAAGCCGACCGGAATGAAATACCGGTTCTCATAGATGTTATAGCTGTCGGATTCGCCGACCTTCTGATAGCCCGGGAGGCCGCCCTCTTTGGTGTAATTCTTCGTGGCCCGGATGAGCTTGTTCTCCAGGTAGTAATGAGAGGAGAGGATCGCACGCGCTCCGATGTGGCTGAAGTTCAGCTTGGAATCCACCGTGCGTCCCGGACCGATTCCCTGATAGAAGGCGAAGATACCGGAGGAAACGGTGCTTTCAAAGCAGTGAATGGTGGGGTAGCCCCAGACCATTTCGTAGTTGGTGGAGGTCCCGTCGGCTTCGATACGCTCAAAGAAGGCATTTCCGTAGCCTGGAATTTCGGGACGATTTTCCAGAAGCTGCGTCCGCCATTTCTCTCCGCCGCTTCCGGCGATGATGGTATTCCCGTTCAGCAGAACGCCTGCCTGCGTCAGGAAGCAGCAGAGGATGACCAAAGCAAGTGCGGTGCGTGTGACAAGGCCGCAGCATGCCCGTTCACGGGAGGAGGGGCGCTTTCCGGTAAACTCAATGCCATTTACGATCACAAGAAGGAGCGGAAGCATGACGGCTGTGACAACCGCCTCGGTCACAAACAGCTCGGGGTATTCCATGATCTGCAGGAAGGAGATGCCGCCCTCTGCCTCCTCCGACGGCCGTGTGGGAAGGAAGGCGCAGAGAAGAAACAGGATGTCGGTCAGAATCACCATTCGGGCGCCGAACAGGAGATTGTTGCAGTCGGCATCCTCCAGCTCGCGGACGGTCACGAGACTGAGAAGGAGAATCGGCATATAGAACCAGCGCGCATAGTATTCGGAATTAAACAGCGCAAAGGCGGCATTCAGAATCGGAACAAAGGCGATGACAAGACAGGTAAGGAGCAGGGTCCTCTGCCAGCTCTTTCTGTGCGCACGAAGATACGCAATGGCGCCGGAGACGGCAAAGCACGGAAGAAACAGCGACAGGGAGCTGTTGCGGATCTGCTCGCTTGTAAACAGGGATCCCCGCCCGACAAGATCCGGAAGCATGAAGAAGGACTTCAGAATGGCAAGAGGCGTCGCCGGCTCGGAATAAGCCACCATGTCATAGCCAAGAAGGAAGTCATCCAGCCTGGTATTGCCGGAGATGACATCCAGCACCTGCACGAGGAAGAATGCGGAAAGGCATAGTCCCAGCACTCCGGCAAGGAGGAGCTGCAGGATTTCCTTCAGCGTCTGCCGCACCTTCTGATTCGAAGCATAGCGGATCAGATAATAAACGGAGAGGAACAGGACCTGTCCGAAGAAGAAAAAGTAGTTGATGACAGACATCGCCGATGTCATGAGAACAAAGCCGAGGATGCCCTTTTTTACAGAACGGGGATTCTTCCCGGCACTTTTGTCCCCGGCGCGGGAGATTGCGGAGTGTGCATGATCCAGTGCAAGAAGATAGAGGGGGAAAAAGGCGGTTGCCTCATGAAAATGCTGGAACACAATGTTGCAGGCCTGAAAACCGGAAAATGCATAGAGAAACGCACCAAGAAGTGCTCCCCGGCTGGTCCTTGTCTGCGTGCGGAGCCATGCAAAGGAGGTGCAGAGAGCAGTACCGTATTTTAACGACATGAAAAACGGCATCATATAAGGAATCCACTTCTCCGGAAAGAGACAGGAGAACCAGAAGAACGGGCTGCCCCACAGGTAAAATGCGAAGCTCCCGCCCATGGATGAGCCGAGATCGAGATGAAAGTTCCAGAAGAAATTACCGCTTCGAACGGCGCGGTGCGCCAGAATATAGAAGGGAACCTGCTGAACGTTGTAATCGCCGTAATAGAAGAAAATACCGCCGCGATAGAGAATAAAAGGAAGTACTGCCGTAAGATACAGCAGTACTCCAATGAAGAAAAGCCTGAGATATTGCAAAAGCGGGCTGTCAGGTCTCCGAAGAGCCGGCTGCCTCGTCTGTGCCTTCTGTTTTGTTTTTCCGGATGCGTTCCATAACCATTTCATAGCCGTCATTCCCATAATTTAAGGAGCGGTTGACGCGGCTGATGGTGGCGGTGGAGGCGCCTGTCTGCTCGGCAATCTTCAGATAGGTTTCATGCTCGCGCAGCATGGCAGCAACCTCAAAGCGCTGGGAAAGGGAAAGGATCTCATTGACCGTGCAAAGATCCTCAAAAAAGTCATAGCACTCGTCCTTGTTCTTCAGCGCAAGAATTGCTTCGAAAAGCTGGTCAACAGCTTCTGTGTGTATTTTCTTGTTCATGATATTGTACCCCCGGTATTACATTTGTCAAAAGTCTGCGGGAATTTTAACGCTTTGCAGACGGTGCTGTATTCCGGCAGAATTTACGTATTTTCCAGGAAAAAACAGGACCGGTACTGCAACACGCTGAAATTTTAACATTTTAACGAAATAAAGTAAAGGAGACGGCTTGCAATCCTTCGGGACGAGTGATAGGATATCCAACATTGGCGCACAAATGTCCGCGGGAGAAGAACAATGAATTCTGATTTCTATCTGGTTCGGAAGCGGGCGGTTCCGGAAACATTGCTGAAGGTGGTCGAGGTCAACCGGCTTTTGTCTGCCGGGAAGGTGAAGACCATTCAGGAGGCAGTGGATCGGGTCGGGATCAGCCGAAGCTCCTATTACAAATTTAAGAATGACATCGAGGAATTTCACAGCAGCATGGCAGGCATGACCCTGACGCTTTCGATGGAGATCAGCGATGAGACAGGAATCCTTTCCGATATTCTGAGGGAAATCGCAGATTTCGGGGCGAACATTCTGACGATCCACCAGTCCATTCCGATTGGAGGGATGGCTTCCGTCAGCATCAGCATGCAGGTATTAAAGAGCAGTGAGAATGTCAGCGGACTTCTGGAAAATCTGGAGCAGCTCTCCGGCATCCGGAAGATTCGGGCAACCGGAGCATAGCTGCCGGGAAAATAAAGCGCGCAGAGAGGCTGCGGCAAGGGAGGACAGTATGGTTGAAATTGCAATACTCGGATTTGGCACGGTGGGAAGCGGCGTTGCCGAGGTCATTGATCAGAACCAGGAGGAGATCCGCCGTGATTTTCCGGAGGGCATCCATGTAAAGTACATTCTGGATCTTAGAGATTTTCCGGATTCGCCGTATGCAGATCGCGTAGTGCATGATTTTGACATCATCCTGAATGATCCGGAGATCCGTGTGATCTGTGAGACCATGGGAGGAAAGGAGCCCGCCTTTACGTTTTCGAAAAAGGCTCTGGAAAAGGGAATCAGTGTCTGCACGTCCAACAAGGAGCTTGTGGATGCACTCGGCGGCATTCTTGCCGTGACAGCGAAGGAGCATAACTGCAGCTATCTGTTCGAGGCAAGCGTCGGCGGAGGAATTCCGATTCTCCGGCCGCTTCGCACCTCCTTCTCACAGGAGTTCATTACCTCTATCATGGGCATCCTGAACGGAACGACGAACTACATTCTGACCAAGATGGAGAAGGAAGGACTTCCGTTTGAGGTCGCTCTGAAGCAGGCACAGGACAACGGCTATGCGGAGAAGAATCCGGAGGCGGATATTGAGGGCTACGATCCCTGTCGCAAGATTGCGATTCTGGCTTCCCTTGTTACCGGAGGAAACGTCAAGTTCTCGCAGGTTCCCTGTGAGGGCATTACGAAGATTGATACCGATGATTTCGGTTATGCGAAGCAGCTTCACGGCGCAATCAAGCTCCTTGGCGTCTGCCGCCACAATCCGGAAACCGGAAAGGTTTATGTCCGCACCGCACCGTATCTGGTATCCGTGGATCACCCGCTGTACGGCGTGAGCGACGTATACAACGGCATTCTGGTGCACGGCAACATGGTCGGGGATCTGATGTTCTACGGAAGCGGCGCAGGAAAGCTTCCGACAGCGAGTGCGGTTGTCTCGGATGTGGTGGAATGTGTCCGCAGCATCGGCAGCAATATCAACATCGGTCTGACCAATCAGGATGCGGATCTGGAAGATCCGATGGAGTGGAAGGATCGTTACTTTGTCCGGATTGAGAAGAAGGACCTTGTGAAGGCAACCGGACTGTTCGGCAATGAGATTCAGATCGTCGTCAATGAGAAGCTTCCGGATGAGTTCGCATTTGTAACTCCTCTGATCAGTGAGGCAGAGTTTGAAGAGAAGGCGGCGCAGCTTCCGTCTTACAAGAAGAGCATTCGTGTGCTGTAAGCTGCAGTGGAGGAAGGTATGAAAAAGGTTGTCAAATTCGGCGGAAGCTCCCTTGCGGATGCGAAGCAGTTTCAGAAGGTGGGTGCCATTGTCCATGCGGATCCGAGCAGAATCTATGTCGTTCCTTCCGCACCCGGAAAGCGCTTCTCCGGTGATACGAAGGTTACGGATCTCCTGTACCGCTGCTATGATCTTGCGGCAGAGGGGAAGGATTTCACAGATCCCTTCCGCGAGATTCAGTCCCGCTACAATGAGATCATTCAGGGCCTTGGTCTGAAGTATTCCCTCGAGGATGAGTTCCGCGCCATCGAGGAGAACCTCAAGAAGGAGCCGAATCGCGACTACACGGCATCCCGCGGAGAATATCTGAACGGGCACGTGATGGCGAAGTATCTCGGCTTCACCTTTGTGGATGCGGCAGAGATCATCTTTTTTGACCAGGATGGTCAACTTGATGAGAGCAAAACGCAGAAAAAGACCGCAGAAAAGCTCTCTGGTTTGAAAAATGCGGTGATTCCAGGCTTCTACGGCTGCGGCTTTGACGGAAAGGTGAAAACCTTCTCCCGCGGAGGCTCGGACATCACAGGCTCCATTGTTGCGGGGGCCTGTCACGTCGGCGTCTACGAGAACTGGACGGATGTGTCCGGATTTCTTGTGGCAGATCCGAGAGTTGTGGATACGCCGGCGGCAATCCGCACCATTACCTATAAGGAGCTTCGCGAGCTTTCCTATATGGGTGCGGGCGTTCTGCATGAGGATGCCATTTTTCCGGTGCGTCACGAGGGCATTCCGATCAACATCAAGAATACGAACAAGCCGGAGGATGACGGCACCTGGATTGTGGAGAGCACCTGCCAGAAATCCGGCTATACCATCACGGGAGTTGCCGGCAAGAAGGATTTTTGCGCCGTGCTGATTTCCAAGGATATGATGAACACCGAGGTCGGCTTCTGCCGTAAGGTACTGCAGGCCTTTGAGGATCACGGAATCTGCATCGAGCACATGCCCTCCGGAATCGACACGATGACGGTTGTCGTGCACGAGAGCGAGTTCATGCACAAGGAGCAGCAGGTGGTTGCAGACATCCACCGTCTTGCCGACCCGGATTCCATCGAAATTGAGGCGGATCTTGCACTGATTGCCGTTGTGGGCCGCGGCATGAAGGCGCAGCGCGGAACCTCCGGAAGAATCTTTTCGGCGCTTGCACATGCACATGTCAATGTGCGCATGATCGATCAGGGCTCGTCGGAGCTGAATATCATCATCGGCGTAGAGAATTCCGATTATGAGAAGGCAATCCGTGCAATCTATTCGATCTTCGTGGAGACGCAGCTGTAATATATCTGCTGCCGTTCTCTTCTGCCGGGGCTTGCGGCTCCTGGCAGAGCGGTTTATACAATTTTCACTAACACCCTTTCCTTATTTTCCTATATGATGTTTACTGTTCCGCAGTAAGCAGGCGGACAGGATTATACAGGGAAGGGTGTTTTTATTATGGCAATCAATGATGAGATCCGGGAGCAGAGAAAGAAACTGAAGGGAAAGGGAGTCAAGGCGCATCTGGCGTGGTTCTGGGAGTATGAGAAGATTCCGACCCTGGCGGTGCTGTGCGTGGGTGCAATTGTGATCTCTCTGATTTATCATTACGTGACTTATCGGCCGTATGTGTTCGGAACGTTGTTCCTGAATGCGCGTGTACAGGAGATGCAGTCGGAGGAGCTGAGCGCGGATTTCATGGAGTACGCGGGAATCGACGCAAAGGAATCGGATGTCTTCGCAGATCTTTCGGAGATGCTGACTCCCGGCGGGAATTCGACCTCGGACTATGACATCTATTCCGTTCAGAAGATCATGGCAGAGACGGCAGCGGGACAGATTGACACGGCTGTGATGGACGCATGGTATTTTGACTATTATGCATACAACGGGGAATTCAAGGACCTTCGGGAGGTTCTGGATGCCGATGCACTGGAGAAGTATGAGGACCGCTTCTACTATATAGATCGCACAAAGGCACTGGAGATGCAGAACGCGCAGGAGGAGAAGGAGGCGGCAGCGACGGCCGCAAATGAGGATGCGGCTGATGCAGAGACGGCGGCACGGGCCTTTGAGGATCAGAAGAACTTCGTAAATCCCGATCCCGCAGAGATGGAGGACCCGGTTCCTGTCGGGATCATCTGCACGGATGCGCCTTATATTCTGAAAAATGAGAACTATCCGGACACGGTATGCATCTTCGGAATCGTGGCGAGCACGAAGCATCCGGAAACGTGTCAGCAATTCCTTGAATATTTGTTTGAAAAGTAATAAGATAACTTAAATTCTCTTTGAAACAAGGACAGGAGTTGTCGCATGGAACTTGGTATTATTGAAGTCGTTGTCAATTGTAAGAAGAACCCGCTGATCGGAGTGGCAAAGGTTGTCTGCGTAATTCTGGCAGTTCTGCTGCTGCTTGGCGGCCTTAGTCTGATGGGGATTCTCGGTCTCTGGGCATTGGTTCCGATTGTTCTTGGTGTTGCAGCGGTCATCGGTGCATATCTGGCAAATCTGAACAGCAATGTGGACTACGAATATTCGCTGGTGGATCGGGAACTTCGCGTTGCGAAGATTCTGAACAAGGAGAAAAGAAAGGCCGTCGGTCAGTATGATCTGGATAAGCTGGAGATTCTGGCACCCATGAATTCTCACCGGCTGGACAGCTATCGGAACCGTCAGGGGCTGAAGGAAATGGATTTTTCTACCCGTGACAGTGAGAAGGCGGCAACCACCTATTACTGCTATCTGGAAGGAAGCCAGAAGCTGATTCTGGATATTTCAGGATCGGATGGAGAGAAGATGCTGGGCGCCATCCGGATGTTTGCGCCGAGAAAGGTCTTCGCCGACTGAGTAAGGAAAGAAGGTAATGGAACAGGATACGGGCTGAAAGGTTCGTGTCCTGTTTCTTGTATCTTATCCGGCGAAGAACGATGCCGGAACAAGTGTTTGACAAGAGCAATGTGTTAGCAGCCAAGGATGATATGAGGAGGATGTATGGCTAGAATTATCGGAGAAGCAATTACTTTTGATGATGTTCTGTTGGTTCCTTCGTATTCGACCGTTGTGCCGAATCAGGTTGATGTCAGCACCAACCTGACGAAGAAGATCAAACTGAACATTCCCATGATGAGCGCGGGAATGGATACCGTTACCGAGGACCGTATGGCAATTGCAATGGCAAGACAGGGCGGTATCGGTATCATTCACAAGAATATGTCGATCAAGGATCAGGCGGATCAGGTAGACAAGGTAAAACGTTCGGAGAACGGCGTCATTACGGATCCCTTCTATCTGTCTGCTGAGCATACTCTTGCGGATGCAGAGGATCTGATGCGGAAGTTCCGGATCAGCGGTGTTCCGATTACCGAGGGCAAGAAGCTGGTCGGCATCATCACAAACCGTGATCTGAAGTTCGAGACGGACTACACCAAGAAGATCAGCGAGGTTATGACCTCTGAGAATCTGGTAACCGGACGTGCCGGCACAACGTTGGAGGAGGCGAAGAAGATTCTGGCTGCCTCCAAGAAGGAGAAGCTTCCGATCGTTGATGACGATTACAATCTTGTTGGTCTGATCACCATCAAAGATATCGAGAAGACCATTAAGTATCCGCTTTCCGCAAAGGACTCCATGGGACGTCTTCTGTGCGGCGCAGCCGTCGGCATCACTGCAAACGTTCTGGATCGTGTGGAAGCTCTGGTCAATGCCAAGGTTGACTGCATCGTTCTGGATTCCTCCCATGGTCATTCCGAGAACGTTCTGCGCTGCCTCCGCATGATCAAGGATGCATATCCGGATCTGGATGTCATCGCAGGAAACATTGCAACCGGCGAAGGCGCAGCCGACCTCATCAAGGCCGGAGCTGACGCTGTCAAGGTTGGTATCGGACCCGGCTCCATCTGCACGACCCGTGTCGTTACCGGCTGCGGCGTTCCGCAGATTACCGCAATCATGGATGCCTATGCAGTTGCAAAGGAATCCGGCATTCCGGTTATCGCCGACGGCGGTATCAAATACTCCGGAGATATGGTCAAGGCTCTGGCAGCAGGCGGCAATGTCTGCATGATGGGCTCCATCTTCGCAGGCTGCGAGGAGTCTCCGGGAGCTACCGAGCTCTTCCAGGGAAGAACCTACAAGGTATACCGCGGCATGGGCTCCATCTCTGCAATGGAGAACGGCTCCAAGGATCGTTATTTCCAGGAAAACGCGAAGAAGCTTGTGCCGGAAGGAGTTGAGGGACGCGTCGCATACAAGGGCCTCATCGAGGACACGGTATTCCAGCTGATGGGCGGTATCCGCTCCGGTATGGGTCTGACCGGCTCCCACACCATCAAGGAGCTGCAGGAGAATGGACGCTTTGTCAAGATTTCGAATGCATCGCTTCGTGAGAACCATCCTCATGACATTCAGATCACGAAGGAAGCTCCGAACTACAGCGTGAACGAGAAATAATTCTCCGGACACCCCAATATTATGCTGCAAGGATAATGACATATGAGCACGGATGAAATGAAGCGCTCCGAGGACGGAACCGTAAAGGTGGATGCCCTCAATGGAGAGAATAAGAATTTTATTGAGCTGGAGATTGATAAGGATCTGGCGGAGGGACGGTATGATCATGTTCAGACCCGTTTCCCGCCGGAGCCGAACGGCTATCTTCACATCGGTCATGCAAAGAGTATTCTTCTGAACTATGGCCTTGCGAAGGAATACGGCGGCAAGTTCAATCTTCGCTTTGATGATACGAACCCGACGAAGGAGAAGTCTGAGTTCGTGGAGTCGATCAAGGAAGACGTACAGTGGCTGGGAGCGGATTATGAGGATCGTCTCTTCTTCGCCAGCAACTACTTTGACGAAATGTATGAGATCGCGCTGAAGCTGATTCGCAAGGGAAAGGCCTATGTGTCTGACCTTACGGCGGATGAAATGCGCGAGTATCGCGGAACGCTCACGGAGCCCGGAAAGAACGATCCGATGCGGGAACGCTCCGTTGAGGAGAACCTGAAGCTCTTTACGGAGATGAAGGAAGGAAAGTTTGCAGACGGCGAGAAGACGCTTCGCGCAAAGATTGATATGGCATCGTCCAACATCAACATGCGGGATCCGATCATTTACCGTGTGGCACATCTGACGCATCAGAATACCGGAGACAAGTGGTGCATTTATCCGATGTACGACTTTGCTCACCCGATTGAGGATGCGATCGAAGGCATTACACATTCGATCTGCACGCTGGAGTTTGAGGATCATCGCCCGCTGTATGACTGGGTGGTGAAGGAAGCGGAGTTCCCGCAGCCGCCCCGTCAGATTGAGTTTGCAAAGCTTTATCTGAAGAATGTCGTGACCGGCAAGCGTTACATCAAGAAGCTTGTGGAGCAGGGCATCGTGGATGGCTGGGATGACCCGAGACTGGTTTCCATTTCCGGACTTCGCCGCCGCGGATATACGCCGTCCTCCATCAAGAAGTTTGTGGATATGGCAGGCGTTTCAAAGAGCCAGGCCGTCAATGATTATGCGGCACTGGAGTACTGTATCCGTGAGGACCTGAAGCCCTCCTGCAGCCGTATGCTGGCGGTTCTGGATCCGTTAAAGCTTGTGATCGACAACTATCCGGAAGGACAGAGCGAGGAGCTCACGGCACCGAACAATCTGGAAAACGAAGCGCTCGGAAGCCGTACCATCACCTTCTCGCGTGAGCTTTGGATCGAGCGCGAGGATTTCATGGCAGAGCCTGTTCCGAAGTACAAGAGACTGTATCCCGGCAACGAAGTGCGTCTGATGTATGCATACTTCGTTAAGTGTGTATCCTACGAGACGGATGATGCCGGCAATGTGACGGTGGTTCACTGCACCTATGACCCGGAGACGAAGTCCGGAAGCGGCTTTGAGGGACGTAAGGTCAAGGGAACCATTCACTGGGTGAACGCACAGGATGCGGTTCAGCTGCCGGTTCGTCTGTATGAGAATATCATCGACGAGGAGAAGGGCGTATATAACGAGGACGGATCACTGAACCTGAATCCGAACAGCCTGACCACAGTACAGGCGTGGTGCGAAAGTGCACTGAAGGATGCGAAGGCATATGATCGGTTCCAGTTCGTCCGGAACGGCTTCTTCTGCGCAGATGCCAAGGACTCGAAGGAAGGAGCACCGGTGTTCAACCGGATCGTTTCGCTGAAGAGTTCGTTCAAGCTTCCGAAAAACGGATAATCAAGCTGCCGGAGAACGGACAATTAAGCTGCCGGAAAATGGACTGGATCGACAGATTCGACAAATCAGAAAACCTCTTTGCACAATGCGCTGCAAAGAGGTTTTTTGTAAACTCAGATGTCTGCGTCTTCTGAGTTTCCTGGAGTTTTCGGCGTCTTTTCGGGCGCTTTCGGAGCTTTGACGGGGCGCGGGGGCTGGTGAATACGGTTATATGCAGCTAATGCATCCCGGGGCAGTTATTTTGCTTTTTAGGGATGCAGTTATATGTGACTAATGCATCCTGAATCAGCTATTTTGTTTTTTAGGGATGCAGTTATATCCGACTAATGCATCCTGAATCAGCTATTTAGTTTTTCAGGGATGCAGTTATATCCGACTAATGCATCCTGAATCAGCTATTTTGTTTTTCAGGGATGCAGTTATATCCGACTAATGCATCCTGGGTCAGTTATTTTGCTTTTTGGGGATGCAGTTATATCCGACTAATGCATCCTGGGTCAGTTATTTTGTTTTTTACGGATGCAAATGCTGATCGTGGAGGCATCCCGATCAGCTTCTACTCGCTTTTTACACAAATGCAACCTTTGTTTGACCAATTGACAGCCTTGCATGGCAGACTGCTACGGCCAAAAAGGATAAGATTGAGTTATCACAAAAGGAAAAACCATTGAGAAGCAAATGATCATCCATTGATCAGCAACGGAAAACTCATGAATCGGAGAGAAGGGAGCAGAACGATGATTTTAGCGGATAAGATTGCAGAGGAAAGAAAAAGGAACGGGTGGTCTCAGGAGGAGCTTGCAGAACAGCTTGGGGTATCGAGGCAGGCAGTTTCCAAGTGGGAAAGTGCAGGATCGGTTCCGGATCTTCAGAAGGTGATTCAGCTGGCAGAGCTGTTCGGGGTCAGTACGGATTATCTTCTGAAGGACGAGATGGAGCCGGAGATGCGTGGAACCGGTTATGAGGGCTTAAGCGAGTCGGAACAGATGCTGCACCGGGTGACAATGGAAGAAGCCAATGAATTTCTGGCGGTCAAGGAGAAATTTGCACCGCTGATTGCAAATGCAACTGCGTTATGCATTCTCAGCCCGGTTCTGCTCATTCTTCTCAATGCTTTTTCGGAGAGTCGAAGGCTTCCCTTAGCGGAGAATCTGGCGGCAGGAATTGGATGCATGGTTTTACTGGTATTCATTGCCGCAGCCGTTTTCATCTTTATCATCAGTGGAATGAAAATGCGCCATCTGGAGCAGCTGGAGAAGGAGCCTTTTGAAACGGAGTATGGCGTGACCGGTATGGTGAAGGAGAGAAGAGGCGTTTACGAGGAAAAATATACGATCGGTACGGCAATCGGCGTTGTCCTCTGCATTCTTTCTGTGATTCCGCTTTTGGCTGCCGGTGCATTGGATTTCCCGGATGACATCTGTGCGGCCTGCGTGTCGGTGCTTCTGGTGCTGATTGCACTGGGAGTGAACAGCCTGATTCGTGTGGGAATGGTGAAAGACAGCTATGATACACTTCTTCAGGAGGGAGAATTCTCAAAGAGGGAGAAGCTGACCAGGAAGAAGCTGGATACCTTTTCCGGTGTTTACTGGCTGCTTGCAACTGCGATGTATCTTGCATGGAGTTTTAAAACCATGGAGTGGGAGAAAACCTGGGTACTCTGGCCTGTTGCAGGGGTACTCTTTGCAGCGGTATGCGGAATTGCCCGGATGATTCTTGGGATCCGGGATCGTGCATAGAATCTTTCCCGAAGGAAGGGAACACACATAAGATCATTCTCTGAATGGGGGAATCCGGCATGGGATATTTCCCGGAGCAAGGAGCATATAAAAATCAGGAGACAGCATGGAGCTGAACATGGAACTGCTGCCTGGAAACGGCAGGCATCTGTATGAACAGATTTATGAATACATCCGGGGGGAGATCCGCTCGGGAAAGCTTCTTGCCGGGGAGCGTCTTCCCTCGACCAGGCAGCTTGCCGCCAGCCTGAAGATTGCAAGGACAACGGTGGAGCTTGCCTATGAGCAGCTGGAGGAAGAGGGCTATCTTGTGATCCGGCGGGGGAGCGGAGCCTATGTCTGTGAGACGCAGAACATACCGAGCCTGACGGAAGAGAGCAGAAAATCGGCGGAAATTAATATTGACCGGAATAGTCAAACACAAAGAAGCTGCCCTGTTTTACAGGAAAATCCAAAGCGGAAGACAGAAATCGACTTTTCGCCGCGGACGATCGATATGTCCATGTTTCCCTATGCGACCTGGAGAAGAATTCTGCGCGGAATTCTGACCGGGGACCGGGCGGATCTGTTCCGACGGGGAGACCCGCAGGGTGATCCGGAGCTTCGAACAACCATTGCGCACTACCTGCATCTTTCGAGAGGCTGTCACTGTGATCCGGAGCAGATCGTCATCGGAGCAGGAAATGACTATCTTCTGATGGTGCTCGGAATTCTGCTGGGAAAGTCTTTTTCAAATACAGATGTCCATCAAGGTGTGCGGATCGGAATGGAATCCCCGACGTATCTTCGGGCGGCAGATGTGATGAGATCGATGGGATTTTCCATTGAACCGATTGCCGATGACGAGAGCGGCATGCGAACGGATGCGCTGGAAGAATCCGACTGTCAGCTCGCTTATCTCATGCCGGCCAGACAGTTTCCGACCGGCGTGGTGATGCCATATCCGCGAAGGGCGGAGCTCCTTTCCTGGGCGGCAGAGAAAGCGGGACGCTATCTTATCGAGGATGATTACGATTCGGAGTTTAAGTACAGAGGACGTCCTGTTCCGTCTCTGCAATCGATGGATGCGGGAGGAAAGGTGATTTATCTGGGAACCTTCTCCAAATCGATTGCACCGGCGATCCGTGTCAGTTATCTGATTCTGCCGAAGGATCTGCTGCCGGCATTTCATGAAAAGGCCGGTTTTCTTTCCTGCACCGTTCCGCGGCTGGATCAGGCGATACTGAATGAATTTATTCAGAAGGGATATTTTGAACGTTATCTCAACCGGATGAGAAATCATTACCGGAGCAAGCACGACCGGATGCTGGAGCTCCTGAAACCGCTGGAAGGGAAATTTGATATCCGCGGGCAGGGAGCAGGACTTCATCTGGTGCTTCATCTGAAGAATTCGGATGCCTGCCTGGATGCCGCGGGAGGACAGGAAAAGATCGGACAAGACGAGATCGAGCAAAAGCTGGCGGATGCAGCAAGAGCTCAGGGAGTGATTGTCTATCCGCTGTCCGAGCAGAATCTTCCGGAAAATCCATCCTCCCGGCGTCAGGCCTCTCCTGCTATCCTCCTTGGCTATGCGGCCCTGACGGAGGAAGAAATCCGGGAGGGCATGCAGAAGCTCATTCAGGCCTGGAGCTGACGCATCGTGCTTACGTTTCGCATCATGTGATAATACACGGGAATCAGAAGAATGCAGGCTCCTGCCCAGGCAAGCGGACTTGCGATACAAACGGCAGTATAACCGATGAAGGAAGGCAGAATCAGCGTTGCAACGAGCCGCATGATCAGCTCAATCATGCAGGCGGAAAACGGAGCCCAGCTGTTCTGCATGCTCTGAATGGCGGTCCGGTAAACAGCGAGCAGCCCTAGAATGAAGTAGAAGGGCGCAACACCCCACAGATATCCGTCGGAGTAGGCGTAGATTTCTGCGGACGGGGAATCCAGAAACAGCCGGACAATCGGATGGCGAAGAAGGAGAAGACCGATGCACATCACAAGATTCATCACTTCAAGCTGAATCAGGCAGGCCCGTACGCCCTTTTGAATTCGCTGCGGCAGCCCGGCACCGTAGTTCTGCGCTACATAATTTGAGATGGCGGTCATCATGGCATTGTTGACAAGAACCGAGAGCTGATCTGCCTTGGTGGCCGCGGTGTATCCGGCAACGGCAGCAGTTCCCATGGAATTGACGACTGCCTGCATGGCAAGCTGTCCGATGCACATGACGGACATTTGAAAGCCCATGGGAAAGCCCACCTGCAGATGTTTGATGGCGGGATCCTTCAGATCACGAAAATCCCCCTTATGCAGATGCAGAATGGAAAATTTCTTCCATCCGACCACATTGCTGAGGACGGCAGAGAGAAGCTGCGCCAGAATGGTAGCAAGTGCCGCGCCGGCTACGCCCATCTGCAGGGGAAGAATGAAAACCACATCCAGAACAATATTCAGAAGAGAAGAGAAAACAAGAAAATACAGCGGTGTTTTGCTGTCTCCCAGAGCGCGGAGCATGTTGGAAATCATGTTGTAGTAGATGGTTGCTCCGGTGCCGGCAAGGACGATAAACATGTAGGTATAGGCATCGTCATAGATGTCCGCCGGAATCTGCATCCAGCGGAGAATCGGATGTGCGAGCAGGCAGCAGACCGCAGTCAGAAGGATGGTAAAGAGCACGCACAGGACGGCAGACACGGCGATGCTTTTTGTCATGCCCTTCTGATCGCGGGCACCGAAACGCTGACCGAGGCAGATTCCGAAGCCGCCGGTGAATCCGTTGATGAAGCAGAAGATGAAGTATATGATGATGCTGGTGGAGCCGACGGCGGCGAGAGCCCCGGCTCCCATTGTTTTACCGACAATAACGGAGTCTGCCAGCGTGTAAAACAGCTGGAACAGATTTCCGAGAATGACAGGAATGGCAAATTTCAGAAGGACGGAAAAAGGCTTTCCCTGTGTGAGATCCATATTGTTCTGTGTGGCCATCGTGCGGCGCTCCTTTCATGCTTTACATGGCTACCGGCAAGCTGCAGAGGAGGGCGTTTGGGCTCGTTGCAGAAGAGGCAGTCATGGGAACAAAGAAAATATATGTGGACGATCATAACCGCGAGCTTTCTGCGCATGGCACGGAGACCTTTCCGGTCACGGTCAATCACGACGATCTGTGGATGTTTGAGGGAAGAAACGTCCCTATCCACTGGCATAATGAAATTGAATTCTGCCTTCCGCGAAAGGGAACTGCGGTCTGTCAGATTTATCAGGAAAGCTATACGATTCCTGCGGGATCGGCTATTCTGATCGGGAGCAATGTCCCGCACAGCTGTCATTCTCTGACGGGAGAGAGTGTTCTGTACAGCAGCATCATCGCTGCGCCGGAATTCATCAGCGGAGAAATCGGCGGCGATGTGGAGCGCAAGTGCATGCGCCCGTTTCTGGAGGGTAGTGCCGGTCCCTGCATCCGGATCGATGGGGGTGAAGCGGACGGAACCGAATCGAACGGGATCGGAGCGAAGTCCAGGCGGCTTCTTCAAATGCTGGATGAGATCGACCGGCTCTACACGGAAAAGCCTCTCTGCCACGAGCTTCGGATCAAGGGACTTCTCTGTGAAATTCTCGCCGCTCTTCTGCCGGAAGCATACAGGAATCCGGCAAATAAGAGACTGCAGTCTGTGCCCGCAAGCTCTGCGGAGCTTGAACGCCTGCAGCTTACGCTGGATTATCTTCATCAGCATTATGATTCCGTTGTTTCTCTTCAGGAGCTTGCAGACCTGACGCATCTTTCAAGAGAGGCCTGCTGCCGGAGCTTTCGCAGGATGACCGGGAAATCCATCACGGAGTATCTGCAGGAATACAGGGTCACGCAGAGCCTTCCCCTGATTCGCAGCGGTCGCTATTCCATCAGCCAGGTCGCGGAGCTGTGCGGCTTCAGCAATGCAAGCCGCTTCGCAGCTGCTTTTCGCAAACGGATGGGGATCAACCCAGGTCATTATCATAAAGAAGGATGTGGCTAATTGCGATTCGGCTGTTGCCGGATTTGATACAGATATTGATGTTCCAAACGGGAAAGAAAATGATGTTCTTGAGCGGGAAAGAGATTGATGTTCCTGGCGGAAAATAAAAAGGTGAGGCAGGCGTGATGCAATGGATATCACGCCTGCCTCGCAGAGATTATGTTATAAAATGCCGAGTACAGAATCAGCGGGGAATCATGAGCAGCTGACTGGAAACGATATTATCGTCCGGCCTGTGCCATAATTGCCGGTAAATTGGCCTGAACCTGAGCCAGAGCCTGGTCAGAACTCATTCCCTGCGCCACCAACGCTGCGTACATCTGTTGAACCAGCTGCTCTGCAGAAGCTGTACTGCCGGTACCAGACTGATTCAAAAGAGCAAGATCCTCCTGAACGATCCTCAGATATTCGGAAGGCTGAGCGGTAAGCTTAGTCAGGACCGTCTGTACCCTGTTCATTGCCGCCTCTGATGTCAGACCATTTTGAACATACAGTGCATATGCATTCTGTACCGCCTGCTCCGCTGTTATTCCTGCGGGAACAGCAACCGTGTTCGCAGAAGCTGCAGGGGTCCCTGCGGATGTGGAGGTGCTTGCAGATACCGAAGTACCGCCGAGGCACTTTGAACAAGGCGTGTACCCGCTCGCCTTTGCATTGGCAAGAGTGATTTCATGCTTGCTTTTTCTCAGAGAACTGCAGTTTGCAGCATGATATTTTTTACCGGTGTCTGTAATATACACAACGTCATTTCCTGCCGCCATCACATGAACCGGGGCAATCATAGAAATACAAAGAAGAGCGCTTACGAGTGCGATACATAATCTTTTCATTTTGCTTTCCTTCATGGTAAAAGCTGAAAACTGAATAATCAAAAATGATGGAAAAACCGCAGAAATTCATAAAACTATGATAGCACATTATCGAAAGAGCAGAGATAAATTTTCCAGAGCTGTTGCGCGTGAGGCTACGGAGCTGCTGGGGGGGATCCTGAAGCTGTTGTGGGGAAACTCGGAAGCTGATTCGAGATGGATCTTAATATGGCAGAACTCCTTTGCGGGGATGAATTTTCAGCGGAGGAATCATCCCTGAACGGAAAAAATTCTTTGCAGGGATTATTTTCCGGCGAAGGAATCATCCCTGAACGGAAGAAATTTTTTGCAGGGATTATTTTCCAGTGGAGGAATCATCCCTGAACGGAAGAAATTCTTTGCAGGGATTATTTTCCAGTGGAGGAATCATCCCTGAGCGGCAGAAATCTTTGCAGGGATTATTTTCCAGTGGAGGAATCATCCCTGAACGGCAGATTTTCTGTCCAGGGATGAATTTCCAGTGGAGGAATCATCCTTGAACGGAAAAAATTCTTTGCAGGGATTATTTTCCAGCGGAGGAATCATCCCTGAGCGGCAGATTTTCTGTCCAGGGATGCATTCATTTCTGTCCAGGAATGTATTCGAGATAGAAAACAGCATCCTCAAAAGCATAAGATCAGCGCGGAGAGGAAATTCAGCCTTTGGTCAGGGCTTTCAGCATCTCCAGATACTGTTCTACATGCGCAGTGTACATGGAAATGGGGGTTGTGGGATCGTATAACAGCTCCCGCATCAGGCCAATTTTGATGTAATGAATTGTGCCGCAGACGAGCTCAAGATCGCGAATGCGCGGGTAACCGCCGATGAGAGCCTTGGCCTGCATGGAATCATAGATGTCCGGAACCGTGGCATCGAGCTCTTCAAGAACGGACAGACCTTCACTGTCATCTTCCATTTTCACAGATTCGAAGAACAGGAAAACAGCAGGATACTGCTCCATCAGGCGGCTTTCTGTTTCCAGAATCTGGCTCTGCAGCTCCCAGAAGTCGATGCCGGGCTCGCGGATTGCGCTGCGAAGCTCGAGAATGACATAGCGGGAGACATAGCTGTACAGGAAGCCGTAATAGCCGGCCTTGCTGCCGAAGTAGTGGAACAGAAGTCCCTTGCTGATCTTTGCTTCCTTCACAATTTCATCCGTGCTGGCATGGTGATACCCGTTCAGCGCGAAAATGCGAAGTCCTGCATTGATCATGCGGTCCTGTTTTTCCTTTTTCAGATCGTAGAATTTCTCGTTCATGCTGCTTCGGATGCTTCCTCTGTGAAAAGTCCGGGAGGAGTTCCCGGTATCCATTGAAATTGACTGAATCAGTCTATCAATTAGACTAACACAAAATAAATTTATGCACAATAATTACTTCCTTTTTATACAAAGGTGGTATACACTGGTACAAATGTCAACAAAGCAGAACCGTTGCGATGGAGGATAAGCCACAGGTGGCTTATCGTGTTTTTATGCGTGGAGGTTTGAAATGGGGAAAATCAGTAAGCTTATTTTCGGAACCGCTCTGGTTGGGGCAGCTGCGTATGGGTTATACAGCTATCTGACGAAGGTGGAAGAGGATGAGGATTATATGGATTCCGATCTGGAGGACATTGAGAAGCTCGAGGGCGCTCCTTCCGATGAGGAGGCAGAGGCCGAAGAGGATTTTGAAGAGGATGATTTTGACGTGACCGCGGAGACGATCAAGCAGGCGGCCAATCGTGCTTACACAACGATTCAGCATGGATCGCAGCAGGCAGTGGACCGGATGAAGGAAGCGGTCGGCCCTAAGGGAGAGGAAGTTTTGAGCACCGTGGAGGCTGCTGCAACCGAGGTTGGTAAGACCGTAAAGGATTCGGCTACAAAGATCCGTGAGATCCTCCGTGAGAAGAACGAGGAGGGAGCACTTTACGACGAGGCAGCAGAGGCGGCTCCGGCAGAAGGGAAGGAAGAGGCACCTGTTTCGGAGGAGGCCGTAAAGCCGGCGGAAGAAAAGGAAGAGACACCTGCTCCGGCAGAAACCGTAAAGCCGGCAGAAGCGTCTGCAGAGAGTGAAGCACCGAAGGTCGAGCAGTTTTTCGACGATGAGGCGTAATTTTCGGTTTTATATGAGGGCATTCCAAAGGCCAGGGAAGAATGGTTCTTCCCCGGCCCTTGTTATGAAATCCTGTTACTGAGTAACGGGTAGAGGGAGAAATATGAGTGATACAAAGAAGAAAATTGTAGTCGGAGATCAGCCGATTTACGACGCATCCTCGCTGGGAGCACCAAAGATTGCAATCCTTGGCTTTCAGCATGTGTTCGCAATGTTCGGCGCAACCGTTCTGGTACCGCTTCTGACGGGCCTGGACGTTTCCAGCACACTGCTGTTTGCTGGTCTTGGAACACTTCTGTTCCATTTCCTTACGAAGCGTAAGGTTCCTGCTTTCCTGGGATCATCCTTCGCGTTTCTTGGCGGATATGCAGCCATCGCTCCTTTGAATGCGGACGGAAGCGCAAGCCCGCTCCTGCCGTATGCATGCTTCGGCGTTGCCTGCGCAGGTCTGGTCTATCTGGTTCTGGCAGGTCTGTTCCGGGTATTCGGGGCGAACAAGGTTATGAAGTTCTTCCCTCCGGTTGTCACCGGACCGATCATCATTGCCATCGGACTGAATCTTTCCCAGTCGGCGATCACAAACTGTGAAACCAACTGGCTGATTGCACTGGTTGCCATCGTTGTGGTTATTGTCTGCAACATCTGGGGGAAGGGAATGGTCAAGATCATCCCGATCCTTCTTGGTGTTATCGCATCCTATTTTGTTGCGGCAGTTACCGGAAACATCGACTTTACACCGGTTCGCGAGGCAGCATGGATCGGCTTCCCGATTCACTATGAGAATACTGTATTCTCAATCTTCACCAGCGGAAAGCTGGACGGCGGTCTGCTGTTTGCTTCTGTTGTTACAATTGTTCCGATCGCGTTTGCTACGATGATGGAGCACATCGGTGATATTTCCGCCATCTCCTCCACCGTCGGAAAGAACTATATCAAGGATCCCGGACTTCACAGAACTCTGTGCGGCGATGGTCTTGCAACCACACTGGCTTCTCTGTTCGGAGCTCCGGCAAACACAACCTATGGTGAGAACACCGGTGTTCTCACACTGACCAAGGTTTTTGATCCGGCAATCATTCGTCTGGCAGCAGTCATTGCGGCAGTGCTTTCCTTCTGCCCGAAATTCGCAGCAATCATTGAGGTAATGCCCTCCGCAACAATCGGCGGCATTTCTCTGGTCCTTTACGGAATGATTTCCGCAGTCGGAGTCCGGAACCTGGTTGAGACCCATGTTGATTTCTCCAAGAGCCGCAACGTTCTGATCGCAGCCCTGATCCTGGTGCTGTCCATCGGTATCAACTACTCCGCTGCAGGTGCCATCACCTTTGGCGCAGTCAGCTTCTCCGGTCTTGCAACCGGATCTCTCGTTGGTATCCTGCTGAATGCGATTCTGCCCGGTAAGGATTACAACTTCGAGGAGGAAGGCCCCAACGCAACCGGTGTGGACCTTCAGATTCATCAGGGCGAGAATTTCGCTGACGAAGCAGAGAAAAACCGCAAGGCATAAGAAAATCTGCAAGGTATAAGAAGAACCGCAAGGCATAAAAAAGCCGTCCGGGCACGAAAGCTGCACCGGTTTGCGGGGAAGAAACGAAAAACAGAGCGTTTCCTGGTTTGCACAGTGTGCAGATCAGGGGACGCTTTTTTGATCGGACAATTCGTGCAGGACGGCGGGATCTGCGATAAGATAAAGAGATATGAACAGGGCCGCAGAGCAGAGGACTGCGGCCGGGAGAGGATGCCATGGGTTATCGATTCTGTCTGGGTGCTTCCGGCGCCGGAAAAAGCAGTGAGCTTCATAAGCGGGTGATGCAGTACGCGCGGGACGCACTGGCGCGGCAGGATTTTTCTGTGAATTTTCTGGTGGTTGTGCCGGATCAGTACACGATGCAGACGCAGAAGGAAATGGTTCTGGCGGCAGGAGAGTGCGGCGGAATTCTGAATGTGGACGTGCTTTCCTTCGGTCGTCTGTCGCACCGCATCTTCGAGGAGGTGGGTGCGGACGAGCGGGGCGTTCTGGATGACATGGGCAAAACACTCCTTCTCCGGAGACTGGTGTCGCGCTGTCGGAAGGATCTGACGGTTCTTGGAAACGGCGTTGAGAGACCCGGCATGATTGCGGAGATCAAGTCGGTCATTTCGGAATTCATGCAGTATGGGATTACCCCGGAGGGGGCAGGAAACCTTGCGGCGGGTGCGGCAGCAGGAGGGCAGGGAGGTCTTGCAGCAAGGCTTCTCGATCTGAAGCTTTTGTACGAGGCTTTTCTGGAGGAGCGGAAGAATCGTTATATCACCGGCGAAGAAACGCTTGACCTCCTTGCGGAGGCCATTCCGCGCTCCGGACTGATCCGCAGGAGCATTGTCATTTTTGACGGGTTTACCGGCTTTACGCCGGTGCAGAACCGCGTTCTTCTTGCACTGATGCAGAACGCCAGAGAGGTGGTTTTCTCTCTGGACTATGCGGAAGACGGCGGAACGCCGATCCGCAGCGTAATGCAGGGGGAGGCCTATGAGGAGCAGGATCTTTTCTATCTGACAAGGAAAACCATCGCTCAGATCTGCAAAATGGCAGGAAAGGGCGGAATCCCGCATGAAGAAGACTGGTATATCGGGGATGAGACGAAAAGAGCGGTGCCTCCCCGCTTTGCGGGAAACCCTGCTCTGGCACATCTGGAAAAATCGCTGTTTCGCTATCCGGTCCGCGCATACCGGAAGGACGCGGCGGAGCTTCCGGTTCACCTGGTGCTTGCGAGCAATCCGGCGGCAGAGGTTCGCCAGATGTTCCGGAAGATTCATGAGCTGATTGCCGAAAAGGGATATCATTACCGGGATTTCGCGATTGTCAGCGGCAATCTGTCGGCTTATGAGGATGACATCCGGATCTGTGCTGCAGGGATGGGAATTCCGGTGTATCTGGATACAAACCGTTCTGTTTTGCAGAATCCACTGACGGAAACCATTCGCGGGGCACTGGAAATCGGAGGCGGGGATTATTCCTATGAAACCATGTTCCGGTATCTTCGAAGCGGTCTGACCGGGCTTTCGGAGGATGAGGTGGATCGTCTCGAGAATTACTGCCTTGCAAGAGGAATTGCTTCCAGAAAACGCTGGGAGACCGCTTTCGATGATGCGTATGAGCCGATGCGGACCCGGGTTCTTGCACAGCTTTCCTCCCTTCAGAGCCTGGGAAGAGCGAACGCCCTGGAACGGACAAAGGCACTGTACGACTTCCTTGCTGCCATCGATGCGGGAGAGCAGATGGAGGAGCGGGCGCAGGAGCTGGAGAAGCGAGGAGAGACGGCGGCTGCCATGGAGTACCGTCAGATCTATGATGCGATCCTTCATCTTCTGGAGGAGCTGTATGACCTTCTCGGGGATGAGAAAATTTCGGCTGCAGATTTCCTGGAGCTGGTGGAAGCCGGCTTTGAAGAGATCCGTCTTGGGACGCTTCCGCAGCAGGTGGACCGGATTCTTGCCGGCGATATGGTGCGGACCAGACTGTCGGAGGTGAAGGTCCTGTTTTTCCTCGGGGTGAACGATGGAAACATTCCGCAGGGATCCTCCAAGGGCGGATTGATTTCCGATCTGGACCGCGAATTTCTTCAGGAAACCAATGTGCTCTCCGGAAGCGGGGCAGAGCTTGCCCCGACGCCGAGACAGCAGATGTACATCCAGCGACTGTATTTGTATATGAACCTGACGAAGCCCAGGGATCTTCTTTACGTCTCCTATGTGAAGACGGCGGAGGACGGAGGAAGCCTTCGCCCGTCCTATCTCATCGGGCTTCTCCGGCAGATGTTTCCGGAGGCTCCGGTTGAGATTCCAGAGGAGCTTCCCGCGTCGATGCAGCTTGCTTCTGCTGCGGATGCCGGGACGTACCTGGCAGGTGCCATTCGCGATTATGCGGATGGACGGTACCTGAGGGAGCGCGAAAAGGAGCGGGAATTCCTGACAATTTACGGGCTTCTTGCAGGAGAGGAAACCAGAAAGCTTCGGGAGGCGGCTTTTCTTCATTACCGCCCGGTCCCGATCACGGAGAAGACGGCAGAGCTTTTGTATCAGAAGAGAATACAGGGCTCTGTTACGCGGCTGGAAACGGCGGCGCAGTGCTATCTTCGCCAGTACCTTCGGTATGCGCTGCGGCTTCAGGAGAGAGAGGAGTATACCTTTGAAGCCAGGGACTCTGGAACGATCCTTCACGAGAGCATTCAAAGGTTCGGTCAGCTCCTTAAGGAAAAAGGGATCCGGTGGTCCGAATATTCCGAGGAGGAAGGACATACGCTGGCAAGACAGGCCTTTTCCGAGACGGCGGGCGGCTACCATGATCAGATTCTGTATGCCACGGCGCGCAGCAGCTATCAGGTAAAACGCCTGCAGCAGATTCTGGAGCGGACAGTGGATACGCTTCAGTACCAGCTGAAGAAGGGGGACTTTGAGCCTGCCTATCTGGAGCAGTCCTTTGGAAGAAACGGAGAACTGACTTATACGCTTCCCGGAGGAGGAATTCTTGTTCTGCAAGGGCGGATTGACCGGGTGGATCTGTGCCGTGCGGATGGGAAGCTTCTGGTTAAAATTGTGGATTACAAGTCCGGGTTGCAGGATCTGGACCCTGAGAAAATAAGGGCCGGAATCCGGGTTCAGCTGATGCTGTATATGGATGCGCAGGTCCGGTTTCTGGAGAAGCAAAGGCCGGGGACAACTGTGATTCCTGCGGCCATGCTCTATTATCATTTTGACGATCCGATGCTGAAGGCAAAAGAGGCGGAGGGGGTCCTTTCCGAGCTGCTCTCCGGACGGGAGGAATCCGCAAGAGATATGGAGCTGCAGTGCCTTCGGAGCAGCCTTCGTCCGAGCGGACTGGTAAGAAATGATCAGGAGGTTCTGGAGCATCTCGATCATGATCTTTCGGAAGGAGCGCTGTCCTCCTCCGTGATTCCGGTGAAGCTTCTGAAAAAGGGCGGCGTTTCCTCATCCAGCAAGGTGCTGTCGGAGGAGGAGTACGATGCGCTGCAGGAGGAGCTTCGGCAGAAGCTCTGCACGATTGCACAGGATATTCTGGATGGAAGAGTGGACGCTTCTCCGATCCGGCAGAGTGCGGACTATACAGCCTGCAGCTATTGCCCGTATCGGAATGTGTGCGGCTTCGACGTGAGAATTCCCGGGTACGAATACAGAGAGCTTTGACAAAACAAGGAGTGCGGCGTGGCAATTGAATTTACGGAAAAACAGAAAAAAGTCCTGAATGCACGAAATCACAATGTCCTGGTATCTGCAGCGGCAGGAAGCGGCAAAACCGCTGTTCTGGTGGAACGCATTGTGCGGATGATCAGCGAGGGGGAGCATCCTCTTGACATTGACCGCCTTCTGGTTGTGACCTTTACAAGAGCGGCTGCGGCGCAGATGAGAGAGCGCATTGCCCGTGCCGTTTCCGCAAGACTTGAGGCAAATCCGGGAGACCGCCATCTGCAGCGGCAGGAGACCCTCCTTCACCATGCACAGATCACGACCATCGACAGCTTCTGCACTTTTCTTCTTCGGAACAACTTCAGTGAAATTGATCTGGATCCCGGCTTTCGTCAGATGGATGATACGCAGAATGTGCTTCTGAAGAAGGATGTGATGAAGCGCTTTCTGGAGGAGAAGTTTGAGGAAAAGGAGCCGGATTTTGCGGCGTGCGTGGAGTATTTCTGCCCGGCAAAGGACAGTGAGCATCTGGAGGATCTGATCCGGATGCTGTATGAGGCGGCGGACTCCCATCCGTATCCGGAGGTGTGGCTGGAGGAGCGAAGGGAAGATTACTATGTGGAAAGCGAGGAGGAGCTGTTTCAAAGCCCCTGGTATGGAGAGATTCTTCGGGAGGAAGCAGCAAATCTGCCGGAACTGTCCATGCTGCACGAGGCAATGGTCCGCATTGCCGGACTTCCGGACGGTCCGTTTCCGTACCTGGAGCTTCTGGAAAAGGAGGAAAGTGAGCTTTTCGGGAAGCTGGATGCTCTCGCAAAGGAAGCAGAGAACGAAATAGACCGGAAGCGTCTTCGGGAGAGGCTTCTGGAGGTTTCTTCTTATTCTCTGGCGAAGCTCCCTGTGATCCGGGGCGCAGAGAAGCAGGGAATTAACGAAGAGAGAAAGAGCGATGTACAGGAGCTTCGCAAGCAGCTGAAGAAAAGACTGGATACGCTTCATGATCATATTGAAGAGGATCCGTCTCTTACGGTGTACGAGATGCAGCGGGCGGAGAAGCCTCTTTCCACACTTATTTCTCTGACAATCGGCTACCGAAGGCTCCTGCAGCAGGTCAAGAAGGAGAAGAATGTCATTGATTTTTCGGATCTGGAGCACATGGCACTGGAGATTCTCCTGGAAAGACGGGAGGATGGAAGCTTTGTTCTTCGGAAAGCTGCCGAGGGATACCGGAATTATTTTGACGAAATACTGATTGACGAATATCAGGACAGCAATGAGGTGCAGGAACTCCTTCTGTCGGCAATAGCGGGAGAGCGCGGAGGCGAAAACTGCCGCTATGCCCGTTTCATGGTGGGCGATGTGAAGCAGAGCATCTACCGCTTCCGGAATGCAAGGCCGGAGATTTTTGAGGAGAAGTTTGAAACCTACCGGCAGGACGATCCGCAGACGGAGCGAATTGATCTGGATCAGAATTTCCGATCGAGGCAGGAGGTTCTGGATGCGGCAAATGCGGTCTTTACGAAGCTCATGCGGCGTGAAATCGGGGGTGTCGACTACGATGAGACGGTATCTTTAAAGGTCGGCGCGCATTACCCTCGGTCGGAGAATGTGTATCAGACGGAGCTTCTTCTGGTGGACGGAGCACCCGGCGATGCAGGAGATGCCGATTCCGGGACTTCCGACTCCGGGAATTTTGACTCGGGGACTTCCGATTCCGGAGATTTTCGTTCGGAGGATGGAGGAGAGAACGAGGCGGAGGAAGAGATTGCCATGCTCCCTTCCGCGCGCAAGGAGGCCCTTGCGGTGGCGCAGAGAATCCGGGAAATCGTGGGCATCCTTCCTGTCACGGACGAGGAGACAGGAGAGCTTCGCCCTGCCAGATTCGGCGATATTGTGATCCTGCTTCGATCGACCTCCGGCAAGCAGGATGCCTTCCGTGAGATTTTTGAGAAGGAGGGAATTCCTCTGTACCTGGAGTACAAGGGAGGATATTTTGCAGCGGAGGAGGTGCGTGCGGTCCTGCAGGCGCTGCGCGTCATCGACAATCCAAGGCAGGATATCCCGTTGTACGGCGTGCTCCGCGGATATTTTGGCGGCTTTACGCTGGATGAAATCGGAAGCCTGCGGAGCCTCTATCCCCGGGAGAACGATCAGAAGGAGCAGAAGAATTCGTGGGAAAACAAGCTCCTGTACGACTGCGTGCTCGCGGCAGCAGGAGATCCGGCTCCGGAAGAGGCAGGAAGTGCTGCCGCCATGGAGGTTTCTCCGGTTCTCCGGGAGCACTGCAGGCAGTTTCTTTCCTGGCTCTCCGGATACCGGGAGAAGATGGCATCCACTCCGATCCATGAGCTGATCAGTGAGCTGATCCGCAGCACGGGATACGAGAATTATGTCCGGGCACTCCCCGCGGGAGCAAGAAGAGCGGCCAATCTCCATTCCCTGCTCGTGAAGGCGGAGGCCTTTGAACAGGGAGATTATGCCGGACTGTTTCGCTTTCTTCGTTATATCGATCAGATGCATGAATACAACGTGGACTACGGGGAAGCAAATGTTCTGGATGAAAATGCAGATGTTGTGCGTCTGACAACCATCCATAAGAGCAAAGGACTGGAGTATCCGATCTGCTTCGTCTGCGGTCTTGGTGCAAGGCATCCGTTCTCGCGCGATGTGCGGGGAGATTTGATTACCGATACCGACGCAGGGCTTGGCGTCAGCTTTGTGGTGCCGGAGCTTCGGAGCAGCAGACAGACGCTCCGGCAGAAGGCGGTGGCCTCCAAGATCACAAGGGATGCACTCGGAGAAGAGCTTCGCGTTCTGTATGTTGCCATGACAAGAGCGAAGGAAAAGCTGATTCTGACCGGCTTTGTCCGTGACGGCGCCCGCGCAGAGAAGAAGGTTGCGATGGACATGGCTTCGGTAAGTCTTCCTGTGAAGCACCTGCCGGCCTCGCTGATCCGGTCCGCCTCAGGATTTCTTCCGTTGATTCTGGACAGCATGGAGGCGCTGAAGGCAGAAGGGGAAGAGCCCATCCGGCTCCGTAAGGTTGCGATTTCGGATCTTCGGCTTTCGGAGGTGGAAAATCAGGCCGCCCAGGGAGAGCTTCTCCGGACCCTTCACCTGATGGAGGACGGCGGAGCAGAGGTCCTTCCGGATCCGGCACTTGCCGGCACACTGAAGAAGCGATTCTCTTACCGGTATCCGCATGAAAATCTTAAGGGACTGTACACAAAAACCACGGTGACAGAACTGAAACGGGCGGCCATGCTGGAAGAAAGCGAGCTGATTCAGCCGGGCGAGGGTGCAGACAGCCTGTTTCCGGAGAAGAACCGGCAGTCCGGCAGAGCTCTGACAGGAAGCGCGCGCGGAACCGCCATTCATCGTATGTGCGAGAAAATCAACTACCATGTCTGGAGAGAGCCGGGCGAGGTGACCGCCGCAGAGTTTGAGAGCCGCGTGTCGCAGCTTCTGGCGGATGGAACCATTCCGAAGGAATATGCCGGAGTGCTGACGCCGGCGGTCTTTCTTCCGTTCCTTTCCTCCGGAATTGCGGCGCGGATGGCCGGGGCGGATCAGAAAGGGCTTCTTCAAAGGGAGCAGCCCTTTGTTCTGGGAATTGCGGCGAACCGTCTGAATCCGGAGTTTCCTGCAGAGGAGACCATTCTGATTCAGGGTATTATCGATGCCTTTCTGATGGAAGGCGAGGGCGCAGATCGCCATGTGGTTATTGTGGATTACAAGACGGATCACGTAAAATATGCAGAGCAGCTTTCGGAACGATATCAGGTGCAGCTGAATTATTATGCGGAAGCGTTGTCGAAGATGCTGCAGCTTCCCGTGACGGAGAAGATAATCTATTCGTTCCATCTGCAGAAGGAGATCCGGGTAAAATAAAAAATATGGACACTACGATATTGACTAAAAGAGTCAAAGAACTTTCGCAAAAGGCATATCAGGGAAATTTTGTAACACATACGCAGTTTCTTGCGGCATCGGAGCAGGCGGAGTTTCTGGAGGCTGCCGGGAAGAATGCAGTGGATCCGCAGGATGAGACGAGGAGCTCCGGGATTTATCAGGGAGTTCCGTGGATTCTTTACGGCGGCTGGGAAGAGGCGGAGCGAAGAGTTCTGTGCTTTCTTCCGGATTATCTGGACCGCGAGAACTTTCTTCTTCAGGAGGAAGCAGAGCCGGAGGTGGTTTCCTGCATGGAGGTCCGACCGGTGAACCGGAAATTTGCCGATGAGCTGACGCACCGGGATTATCTGGGAGCACTGATGAATCTTGGACTGGAAAGAGACCGGATCGGAGATATTCTGACCGATTCCGAAAATGCTTATCTGTTCGTGATGAAGGAGAATGCAGAGCTGATCTGTTCGGAGCTGATCCGGATCCGGCACACGAGCGTTGTGTGTCATCCGGTTCCGGCATCGTCCTGCACGATTCGTCCGGAATTCGAGGAGCGGGAAGGCTCTGTCTCTTCGGAGCGGCTTGATGCGATTCTTGCCATGGTTTATCATCTCTCCCGCGGAAAGGCGCAGGAGCTCGTGGAGCAGGAGCTTGTTTTTGTGGACGGGCGGACGGCCTTCTCCGGCGGGTATGACCTGAAGCCGGGCAGCCGTGTCTCGGTGAGAGGACACGGCAAATTTCAATATCTCGGAGCGGGAGCTCAGACAAGAAAGGGAAGATTTTACGCAAAGGTGAAAATCTGGAAATAGATCAGGAGGTAAATCCATATGAACAAAGGGACAGAGAGCATGGAGACAAAGATCGGGGAGACAGCGGTCAAGGGAACCGATGCAATGACAGCGGAAGCAGTCAAGGCCAGAATGCAGAGCTGGATTGACCGGCTTCATCTGGAGGTACATACGGAGGGCGGCTGGTTTTCCGAGGTCTATGCGGCACCGGCCGAATACGGAAGCTCGAAGGATGGACGGGTGATGGGAGGAACGATTTATTTCCTTCTGGGACAGGAGGATGTCTCGCATTTCCATGTCATTGACTGCGATGAGATCTGGTATTTCCATGAGGGGTGCGGTGTGGCACTGTGGCTTCTGAATCCGGACGGAACCTGCGAGTGCAGGAAGCTTGGCTGCGGGGAAGGAGAAGAGCCCATGGTGGTTGTTCCGAAGGGAGCGATCTTCGGAGCAGAAAACCTGGACCCTGAGAGCTATACGCTGATGAGCTGCGCGACCATGCCGAACTTTCATTATGAAGGCTTCCGGCTTGTGGATCAGAAGGAGCTGCTGGAAAAGTTCCCGAAGGAAGAAAAGCTGATCCGCAGGATGGCCTTTGTGCACACGGATGGCCAGAAGGAACTGCATAGTTTGTGAAAATGACGAAGATAAGACTGTATAAAAATTGATATTCGTTGTATTTTCTCTTGCATATGTGAATAAAAATGCATATTATACTATTCATCAGCCGTTGATATCGAAAAGAAACCGAAGCGGCGGGGTTGTAACTTACCGGAAAAGATGTATATTATGCAGAGCGTATACAGCGCTTGCAGCAATAAGAGGAGGCATATTATGAAGAAAGCATTAGCAGTTTTACTTGCAGGAACAATGGCATTTGGCCTTGGTGCATGCGGAAGCTCTTCCGAAAGCACAGAGGCAGCTTCTACAGAGGCGGCGGCAACCACGGAGGCAGCTTCTACAGAGGCCGAAGCAACCACAGAGGCAGCAGAAAGCGCAGCTGCAGATCTGTCCGGCTCCAAGTACCTTTCCGATGGAGAGCTGACGGTTGGCCTGAACGCAACCTTCCCTCCGTTTGAGTATGTGGGAGACGGCACCGACAATTTCGAGGCAGTTACCTCCAATGAGAACAACGTCACCGGCTTCGATGTTGCCATGATGAACGAGATCGGAAAGCGTCTCGGCGTATCGGTTGTCATCGAGGATATGGATTTTGACGGAATTGTTCCGGCAATCGGCACGAAGATCGACTGCGGCGCAACCGGCATGACCATCACAGATGAGAGAAAGGAAGCCGTAAACTTCTCGGATCCTTACTATGATGCAACACAGGCAGTTCTTCTTCCGATCGACTCTGAGGTGAAGACGGAGGATGACCTGAAGGCCTGCAAGGCCATCGGCGTACAGGGCGGAACGACAGGTGAGACAGTTGCACGCGGCATCAATGACGGCGCAGTTGTTTCCGTAAAGAGCTTCAACCAGGCAGTACTTGACCTGGTAAACGGCAAGGATGACGCTATCGTCATCGATCAGGTTCCCGGCGAAGCCTTCCTTTCCCAGTACTCGGACAAGATTCAGCTGGTAGAGGGCTCCACCTTTAACTTCGATGTGGAGCAGTACGGTATCGCAATGCCCAAGGATGACGAAGTCATGCTGAATGCCATCAACGGTGCTCTTGCAGACATGAAGGCAGACGGAACCTACGATCAGCTTCTGGAGCAGTACGTTAACAGTTACGAAGCAGAATAACAAGACAGAATCACAAGTATCTGGTTTCCGACATAATGTCTGTACCGGATTCGGAGAGGGTGAGAAGCAAGATGCTCCTCACCCTCTTTTCAAAACACAGGGTAAGAGGGTACAATAAATCAGCATCAAAAGAGAAACCGTTCAAGGGTGAAGGAATACCATGTCAGAATTAGCCAATCAGTTTTTTAAAGCTTTTATTAAGAACAACCGCTGGCAGCTCTATGTGAAGGGACTGGGCAATACTCTGGAGGTGACGCTTTTTGCGGCACTTCTGGGTCTTCTTCTGGGTACCGCTGCGTGCCTTCTGAATATGCAGCGGACGAAGGAGGGAAAGAGAACCCTTCTTTCCAGAATTGCATATGTATACATTGATGTAATCCGCGGAACTCCGACGATGATCCAGCTCCTGATCATGTGGAATGTGATCATGGCGACCTCGAAGAACAAGGTCCTGGTCGCAGTGATGGCATTCGGAATCAACTCCGGCGCGTATGTTGCTGAGATTATTCGAGGCGGCATTCTGTCGGTGGATGACGGACAGATGGAGGCCGGGCGTTCTCTTGGACTCACCAAGATGCAGACCATGCTGGCAGTCATTCTGCCGCAGGCGTTCAAGAACTGTTTCCCGTCTCTTTTGAATGAGTTCATCACTCTGCTGAAGGAGACGTCCATCGCAGGAGCCGTCGGACTTTCCGAGCTGACGCATGCTTCGGATCAGGTGTCGTCCGCAACCTACGAATACATGATGCCTCTCCTTGGAGCTGCAGCAATGTACTTTGTGGTTGTGAAAATCCTGTCCTTCTTCTTCGGAATTCTGGAGAAAAAGCTGCGCGCAAGTGACAACCGGTGAGGTGGATAACATGGCAGAAGAGAAGAATGCAATGATCCGGGTCAAGGATCTGAAGAAAGAATTCGGAGACAATCAGGTCCTCCGGGGAATCAATTATGAAATCGAGAAGGGCCAGAAGATCGTTCTGGTCGGGCCTTCCGGCTGCGGAAAGTCTACCTTCCTCCGCTGCATGAACCTTCTGGAGGTTCCGACGAGCGGAGAGGTCTGGCTGGATGATGTTCAGGTCAATGATCCGCATACGGATATCAACAAGGTCCGGCAGAAAATGGGAATGGTGTTTCAGCACTTTAATCTGTTCCACAATCTGACCATCATGAACAACATCACACTGGCACCGGTGAAGCTGGGACTCCTTGGCAAGGAGGAGGCATCGGAAAAGGCGCTGCAGCTGCTTCGCCGCGTCAATCTGGAGGACAAGGCAGATGCATATCCGCACTCCCTTTCCGGAGGTCAGCAGCAGAGAATTGCCATTTGCCGCGCACTGGCCATGAACCCTGAGGTGATGCTGTTTGATGAGCCGACCTCGGCACTGGATCCTGAGATGGTAGGCGAGGTCCTGCAGGTTATGACGGAGCTTGCGGAGTCCGGTATGACGATGGTGGTCGTTACGCATGAGATGGCGTTTGCACGTCAGGTAGCGTCCAAGGTGATTTTTATTGACGAGGGAACCATCAAGGAAGAGAACACGCCGGAGGAATTCTTCGCACATCCGAAGAACCAGCGGCTTCAGGATTTCCTCTCGAAGGTGCTGCAATAATGAGCTGGGAAGAGAATGTACGGCGTGTATCGCCCTATGTGGCGGGGGAGCAGCCGAAGAATCCGAATATTATCAAGCTGAATACGAATGAGTGCCCGTATCCGCCGGCACCGGGAGTTGCGGAGGCTGCAGAAAAGCTTGCGGAGGATTATGCGGCGATGCGGCTTTATCCGGATATGGATGCTGCGCCGCTTGTCCGGGCACTTGCAAAGCGTTATCAGGTACAGCCGGAGCAGGTTTTTGTGGGAGTCGGATCGGACGATGTGCTGTCCATGTCGTTTCTCACGTTCTTTACAGCCGGGAAGAAGCTTTTGTTTCCCAATATCACGTACTCCTTTTATGACGTCTGGGCGGATCTCTACCGGATTCCGTATACCATGGTTCCTCTTCGGGAGGACTTTACGATCGATCCGGAGAACTATATTCCGGACTCTCCTTCCTTTGCAGGAAAGGGCGAGGAGGTCGGCGGGATTATTTTTCCGAATCCCAATGCACCCACGGGAGTCGAGCTTCCTTTGGAGGAGATCGAACGCATTGTCTCCGCAAACCGTGACAAGGTCGTCATTGTGGATGAGGCCTATGTCGATTTCGGAGCGTCCTCGGCGCTTCCTCTGATTGACAGATATGATAACCTTCTGGTTGTACAGACGTTTTCCAAGTCAAGAGCAATGGCGGGAGCCAGAATCGGATTTGCCATCGGAAACGAGAAACTGATTTCTTATCTGAAGGATGTGAAGTTTTCCTTCAATTCCTATACAATGAATCTGCAGACCATCCGGATGGGGACAGCTGCGGTGGAGGATGAGGCGTATTTTCGGAGCCTGACCTCCAGAATCATTGCGACAAGAGAGAAATTCAAGAAAGATCTGACGGAAATGGGATTTGTTTTCCCGGATTCCAGAGCAAACTTTGTGTTTGCAAAACATCCGGAGCATTCCGGAGAGGAGCTGTTCCAAAAGCTCAGGGAGCGCGGCATCTATGTCCGCCACTGGAACAAGCCTTTGATCGGAGAGTATCTCCGCATTACCATCGGAACAGAAGAAGAAATGGCTGCGGTGACGCAGGCACTGAGGGAGATAGTAAATGCTGAATAAGTACTTTTATTGCTTTGTGATTTCCATGGTTCCGCTGATTGAGCTGCGCGGAGCAATTCCGATTGCGCAGGCGTTTCACACAGCGGATCCTTCGTTCAACATGCTGGCGGCGTATATTATCATCGCAATCGGCAACATGATTCCGGTTCCGATCATTTTCTTCTTCGCAAGAAGAGTGCTGGAATGGGGCGCAGACAAGAAGGTAATCGGCAAATTCTTCTCCTTCTGCCTGAACAAGGGACACAAGGGCGGAGAGAAGCTCAAGGCAACGGCAGGAAAAGGACTTTATATTGCGCTTCTTCTTTTTGTGGGAATTCCGCTTCCCGGAACGGGCGCATGGACCGGAACGCTGGCGGCATCCTTCCTGGATATGGATTTTAAGAAGAGTGTACTTGCAGTTCTTGGCGGCGTGGCACTTGCTGGCGTCATCATGGGCGTCTTAAGCTTTGCGGTTGCTTCGGGAGTCACGGCAATCGGATAACCGGTTATACAGAGTCAGGTCAGAGAGGGCGCAGAGGAATCTGCGTCTCTTTTTCCATTCAGAGATCTGCGGTCATGGGCGGAAGAGTTGTTCCCTGGTCTGAAAGCAGAAACGAGGAATGGAAGGGAAAATGGGGAGGAAGGGAACAGCAGATGAGAGATGGATTTTTCAAGGCGGCAGCGGTAGTGCCTTCCATGACGATTGCGGACCCGGAGTCGAATGCAAAGGAAATGATCCGGTGCCTTCGGGAGGCCGCAGGAAACGGGGCGAAGCTGATTGCATTTCCGGAGCTTGCTGTGACAGGCTATACGGGAAATGACCTCTTTCTGCAGGATATGCTGCTTCGCGGTGCGGAGGATGCGCTGCGCGTCATCCGGGACGCAACGACGGGCCTGGATGCGCTGGTCTTTGTCGGCTTTCCGCTGGAGTGGAAGGGGAAGCTTTATAACACGGCGGCAGTTCTGCAGAACGGAAGGATTCTTGCGTTTATTCCCAAGAGGTATCTCCCGGACTATGCGGAGTTTTATGAACCGAGGCAGTTCACACCGGGGCCTGTTTCTGCACAGGAGATCCTTTTTGACGGAGCAGAGGTTCCGTTTGGCAGCCATATCCTTCTGGAGGTGGATGCGGTTCGTGACCTTCGCATTGCGTGCGAGATCTGCGAGGATGCCTGGGCGGTCCATGCACCGCACATTGAGCACGCGGTCGCCGGCGCGAATCTGATGGTCAATCTGTCGGCATCCAACGAGACCGTGGGAAAGGATGCCTACCGGACACAGCTGTTCTCGTCGGTTTCGGCAAGAACCCTTTCGGATTACATCTATGTAAGCTCGGGAGACGGGGAATCTACGCAGGACCTTGTATTCGGCGGCCGTGTCATGATGCTGGAGAACGGCTCACTTCTTGCGGAGAGGAAAATTTTTGACAATGCCTACGGAGAGACCAAGATCGTCTATGCAGATTTTGATGTGCAGAGAATGAATTACGAGCGGAGACGGATGACCTCCTTTCCGATACAGGAGAGCGGATATCTCCGGATTCCGGTGCACATGGAGGAACAGGAATGCGAGCTGACGCGTGTGTTTGATCCACATCCCTTTGTGCCGGCAGATGCGGCGGGAAGACTGAAGCGCTGCGAGGATATCCTGAACATCCAGTCGAGAGGACTGGCAAGGCGTCTTCATCACATTCACTGTTCTTTTGCTGTGATCGGCGTTTCCGGCGGTCTGGATTCCACGCTGGCACTTCTTGTGACTGCGAGGGCTTTTGATCTTCTGGGGCTTCCGCGGGAAAATATCCTGGCGGTGACAATGCCGTGCTTTGGCACAACGGATCGGACCTATCACAATGCACTGACGCTGACAAAGACGCTGGGTGCCTCTTTGAAGGAGGTGCGCATCGCCGCATCGGTGACGCAGCATTTCAAGGACATCGGACAGGATCCGGAGCTCCATGACGTGACCTATGAAAACGGACAGGCAAGGGAACGGACGCAGGTTCTGATGGATCTTGCCAATCAGAGAAACGGAATTGTCATCGGAACCGGTGATCTGTCCGAGCTGGCGCTTGGCTGGGCGACCTACAACGGAGATCACATGTCGATGTATGGTGTCAATGCCGGTGTTCCGAAGACGCTGGTATCTCATCTGGTTCGCTGCTGCGCGGAGGCAGCCGGAGAAAAGGAGCCGGCGCTTGCCGCCTGCCTTCTGGATGTGCTGGATACGCCGGTGAGCCCGGAACTTCTTCCCCCGACCGAGGACGGGAAGATCTCACAGAAGACGGAGGACCTGGTCGGTCCGTACGAGCTTCATGATTATTTCCTCTATTACATGCTCCGCTGCGGCTATCGTCCGAGGAAGATCTTCCGGATTGCACAGCGGTCCTTTGCGGGTATCTACGACAGCGAGACGATTCTTAAGTGGGAGAAAAACTTCATGCGCAGGTTCTTTTCCCAGCAGTTCAAGCGCTCCTGTCTTCCGGATGGCCCGAAGGTTGGTTCGGTTGCGGTTTCGCCTCGCGGAGATCTGCGGATGCCAAGCGATGCCTGTGCAGAGCTCTGGAAGAACGATCTGCCGTAACCTTGGACGGAATTCTGCAATCACAGGGAAGGAGAAGAACAATGCTGCTTCATTTTACGAAGATGGAAGGCTGCGGAAATGACTACATCTATGTGAATGGATTTACGGAAAAGCTTCCGCAGGAGAGAAAACCGGAGCTTGTGAAAAAGCTCTCGAGACTGCATTTCGGAATCGGCGGCGACGGAGTGATCTTTATCAATCCGTCGGAAAAGGCGGATTTTGAAATGGAAATGTACAACAAGGACGGGTCGAGAGGCCGCATGTGCGGGAACGGAATTCGCTGTGTCGGCAAGTATGTCTATGATCACGGAATGACGAACGGGAAAACGGAAATTACCGTGGAGAGCTTCGGAGAAGTGAAGAAGCTGGAGCTTTCCTGCAGGGACGGAAAGATGTTGACTGCAAGAGTCAATATGGGACGGCCGGTTCTGGAGGCTGCGAAAATCCCTGTTTTGTCTGAAAAAAGTCCCGTGATCGATGAGCCGATCGAAGCAGCAGGCAGGACCTGGAGAATGACCTGCGTCTCGATGGGAAATCCGCACGATGTGATCTTTGTGGAGGATAAGGATCTGAAGGCCCGTGGTCTTCGGGATGAAAACGGCGAGCTTCTTGCCGACGGAGACATAAGAAATCTCGATCTTGAGAAAATCGGACCGCAGTTCGAATATCATCCCTGCTTCCCGGAGCGGACGAACACCGAATTTGTTCAGGTTATGGACCGCGGTCATGTTAACATGCGCGTCTGGGAGCGCGGAAGCGGTGAGACCCTTGCCTGCGGGACGGGATGCTGTGCGACCGCAGTCGCCTGTGTCCTGAACGGGAAAACCGACCGGAAGGTGGAGGTAAATCTTCTCGGAGGGAAGCTTCTCATCGAGTGGGATGAGGTAACAGATGATATCTATATGACAGGTCCTGCGGAAACGGTATTTGACGGAACCGTGGAAATTTCTTTATAACAAAGATATCTCTGTTATAAAGAATATCCGGCGAACAGGCATGGACAAGGAAAGCGCACAGGCAGGATTACAGACAAGGAAGGAGTTTTGATATGTTTGAAGCAAACAGCGATAATCTGAAATTACCGGGAAGCTATCTGTTCAGCACCGTGGCGAAGAAGACCAGGGCTTACCAGAACGAGCATCCGGATGCCAAGCTGATCCGCATGGGAATCGGCGATGTCACACAGCCTCTTCCGCCGGCGGTGATTGAGGCTCTGCATAAGGCAGTGGACGAGCAGGCAAGCGGAGCAACCTTCCGCGGGTATGCACCGGATCTTGGCTATGACTTCCTTCGCGCAGCCATCGCGGAGAACGATTACCGCGCACGCGGCTGCGACATTGCAGACGATGAGATTTTTGTCTCCGACGGTGCAAAATCGGATTCCGGAAACATTCAGGAGATTTTCGAAAAGGACAACGTGATTGCGGTTTGCGATCCGGTCTATCCGGTCTATGTGGACAGCAATGTCATGGCGGGAAGAACCGGTGAATATGACGCTGCGACCGGGCGCTGGAGCAATGTGATTTACATGCCCTGCACCGAGGAGAACGGCTTTGCGCCGGATCTGCCCGGAACCGGAAAGACGAAGGAGGTCTCCGGAGACCGCAAGCCGGATCTTATTTATATCTGCTCTCCGAACAACCCGACCGGTGCAGCACTGACCAAGGCACAGCTGCAGAAATGGGTGGACTATGCAAATGCAAACGGAGCGGTGATTATTTTCGACTCTGCATACGAATCCTACATCACAGAGGAAGATGTCCCGCACACCATTTACGAGTGCGAGGGGGCAAGAACCTGCGCCATTGAAATTCGTTCCTTCTCCAAGAATGCCGGCTTTACAGGACTTCGCCTCGGCGCGACCATCATTCCGAAGGATCTGAAGGATCACAACGGAAATGCGCTGTACGGACTCTGGGCACGCCGCCACGGAACGAAGTACAACGGAGCACCCTACATTGTGCAGAGAGCAGGTGAGGCCATTTATTCCGATGCCGGAAAGGCACAGGTGAAGGAGATGGTAAACCGCTACATGAGCAATGCAAGGTTTATCAAGGAGAGCCTGCAGTCCATGGGTTATACGGCATACGGCGGTGTCAATTCCCCTTATATCTGGCTGAAGACACCGGATCAGATGACCAGCTGGGAATTCTTCGATTATCTTCTCGACAAGGCGAATGTGATCGGCACGCCCGGATCGGGCTTTGGCCCCTCCGGAGAGCATTTCTTCCGGCTTACGAGCTTCGGCACGGTGGAGAATTCCAGAATTGCAATGGACCGGATCCGCGCGCTGTGATAAACTATATCGGTGAATCATTTACTTTGTAAGCTTTGGAGGAAGTTAAGCAATGGCATTACTGCAGGAATGGCGCGCAAAGGCGTACAATGAAAAGGCAAATAAAGGTGATCTCCAGAGACTCTGGTCGGATTACTTTATGAAGGAGAAGGAGATCTACGAGCAGCTGCTGAAGACTCCGGATGAGGAAGTCAGAGGAACCGTGAAGGAGCTTGCAGAGAAATATAACATTTCTCTGGAGTACATGGTTGGATTCCTGGATGGAATCAATGATTCCCTGAAGATCGAGAATCCCATTGAGACCATGGAAGAGGACACCGAGGTCAGCCTTGCATTCGACAAGGAGAAGCTGTACAAGAACATGGTTGCCGCTGAGGCCGACTGGCTCTATCAGCTTCCGGAATGGAACGAGATCTTCTCCGAGGAGAAGCAGAAGGAGCTCTATCTTGAGCAGAAGAAGTCCGGCACCATCGTAAAGGGACAGAAGATTTATCCGAACGATCCCTGCCCGTGCGGCTCCGGCAAGAAGTACAAGAAGTGCCACGGGAAGAATAAGTAAAATTCGTTTCGGATCAATTTATACACATCAAAACAGGGTACGGTTCAGCGCCGTACCCTGTTTATTTAGTTGCTTATTTAGCTTCCTTTATTCCGGCCGAATTTCTGTGGGCGCTCCCTGATCGGAATCAGAACGCGGTATCGGAGGCTCCTTCATCGGTGCGTCCCATAAAGTGATCGCGGATGGCAATGTACATTTCTGCAGATGCCGTTGCCTCATATGGCTTTACATAGAAGATGCCGAGAAGACCGAACGTGAAGACGTTCAGAATATGCC
>ERZ1026872.38-NODE-38-length-71015-cov-22.451592_pt1 | contig 71015 bp, 140 predicted proteins | sample MGYA00380166_ERZ1026872 | MGnify/ENA primary metagenome ERZ1026872 (study PRJEB33269, sample SAMEA4719802) | human gut metagenome | biome: human-associated habitat; feature: organic feature; material: feces | place: Cameroon | collected 2013-10 ... | reverse complement strand
AATTATTATAGATCAAAGATTTTAAAAGGTCAAGTAATTTCTTCAAATTTTTATATTACCCCGTCAGGCGCTTCGATCCCGTTCCCCGCTAAATAGAGGAAAGGAGATCCTATGTCTACAGAAATGATTTTAAACCAAATCTCGCCTACAAATTTTCGGGTTGATATTCCTGATAACAGTTACATGAAAGGTTTGACTTTACAAGTTCAAGGGGTTACACTACCATCAATGAACCTCCCAGCAGTTGATATTCCTGCAAATATGATGGTTCGAGGTAAAGTACCTGGTTCGGCTTTTGAGTTTGATCCTTTGATGATCCGCTTTGTAGTCGATGAGGAAATGAGATCGTATCTTGGGATTTACATATGGATGTTGAGCACAAACGATTACAATGAGTTTAACTCTGTTGCGTGGGATGATCCTAAGCAATCATTCGCTGTGCATATCCTGGATAACTCCCAGATGAAAACGATCGCCACATTTAGATTTTATGGTGCCTTCCCAACAAATTTGGGTGAGGTTGAATTGGGTTATACTAACGATAGTGATGAAGCGGTTACATGTATGGCAACTTTTGGCTTCCTTCATATGGAAGTTGAAATTGACGGAAAAGTAGTCTCTTCACAAAAGAGAATGAGCTAATGATTTATGTGATTAGTGGAAAGAAGCGAACTGGTAAAGATACGGTTGCTAAATTTATTCAAGAGGCGTACAATGATGTTCAGTGTGAAGCACTGGCATTTGGTATCAAAAGAACGCTAAGAGTAGCAATGCAGCGATATGGTTACGATAAACCATACATTCGTAGTCTGGTTGAAGGAAAATATTCTGATCCGGATGCTATTTTTTATGAAGGCGATCGAGAGAAACCTCTTGTGATGTCTAATGAAGATGTTCTAAATATTTTCAGAATCGGGCTTGAAATCCTCAAAGAACGCGGATACAATATTGTTTATCATCCTGATGATATCCGTAACCTGATTATGAATAACGATACTCCCTGGAGTATCAGACGCTTGATGCAAGTGTTTGGAACTGATATCGTATGCAAGTATGATAACACGGTTTGGGTTCGTTACACACTGGAAAGATTCGTCAATAAATATGCTGGTGACGAATACAATCACCTTCTGGTAACTGACTGTCGTCAGGAACACGAATATAAATACCTGAAACGTTTGGGTGCTAAGTTTGTGTTTATTGTAAAGGATACCGGAATTGTTGATGAACATTCTACGGAAAAAGGTTTGACACCTCAACCCGGAGATAGTATCATCACTAACGAAGGTACTTTGAAACAACTAAAGAGCAAAGTGCTCGATACTTTTAAATTTTAACAATGGGTAATAAAATGTCTGATATTCAAAAACTGCAAAATGAAGTACTGGTACTGAAAGGCCGCGCATTCGATCTTAACGAAGTTATCGCGCAAAAAGAAAGTGAACTGTCGGTTCATCGTCAACTTCTGTCCGACCTGTGTTCGGTACTGGGTATTGACGCAAGCCAGCCAGTAACCCCAGAAGCAGTGATTGGCGCGGTATCCGCTCTGATCCCTTCCGTTGAAGTCGAAAAAGACGCGGAAGATGAAGCCGCCTTTGGCGAAGAAGCGTAAAAACAAATTTATTACAAAGGGGCTTCGGCCCCTTTTTTATTGGGGTGTTTTATGAAATCATTTCTTGAAATCACAAAACCTGTTGTAGATCCTGGTATCTACATGTGTGCTAAATTCGATCAGGCTTCATGTGAGGCTTTGAAAAATGTTCAAAAGACATTAGGTATCACAAAGAATGCTGTTTCCGCCGAGAAGATGCATACAACGATCGTATACAGCCGGAAAACGGTTGATTTGTTCCCACAACAGGACATTATAGAACCTGCTAAACTGGTTGATGTTGAAAAGTGGGACACAAAATACGGTAGCACTATCGTAGGGATCCTGGAATCTGAATACCTGCATAGCCGTTTCAAAGATTCAATTGATGCTGGCGCAACATACGATTACCCGGATTACAAGCCGCATGTAACCCTTGCATATGATTCTATGCTGGATGATATCAGCGGAGTGAAAAGGTTGTTGACACTGCCCGTGGATTTGACTATTATCCGTGAAGAGGCTGAATCACTGGATCTGGATAAGTCGTTAAAAGACATTACAGAACACATTGAACAGCGCGGCGACAAGTGGGTAGTAATGAACCACGATCGCACAAAAGAACTTGGTGAATACGATTCGAAAGCCGCCGCTGAAAAGCGTTTGCGTCAGATCGAATACTTCAAAAATCAGTGAGGATTATATGAACAGAACACGTTTAATGTATCTTGTTAACAGTGTACGAAAAGAAGTTAGCGAGGCGTTTACTAGCGCGTTAGGTGACTGGTATACAGTCAAGGTAGCGGCTACTGCTGACCACATTGCAGATCGCTTTAAAGACCGTTCGGTATCGATTAAAAAAGATATTGAAACTTATCGCGATATCATGATGAGTCTAGCAAATCATTATTCGTGTTATGTTCTAACTTACGCTGTGAAGGCCAAAACAGAAGGGACACAGGAAGTTATTGTTTATCGTCGTGTAAACGGTAAAATCTTTGCCTGTCCTATCACTGTTCAGATGTTCTTTAACGAAGGCGAAGAGAAGCCAGTCATCGCTATACGGTTGCGAACGGTGATCCCTGAGTATGTTTCTTTAGCTAACAGAAAAACAATCCAGGTTAACTACGTTCCGCCAAAAATCAATTTTGAATACGACGGTTATCGTCGGGTTATGTCCCGCCTGGATCGTCTAATCGCTTCTAAAGATTGTCCTCCGCAACTTTGGATGTTGAAAAACTGAAAAAAGCCCTTGCATTCGTGCAAGGGCTTTGTTATATTGGCCTTGTCGAAACAAAGGAGGCTATCATGAAACTTTACTGGTTAATTTTCTCAAACGGGTTTGTTATGAAAGGAAGTGTTCACTGTGCAAAAACTTATTGTGAGTGGAACAATTGCACTTTCAAGATCCTGAGTGTTGCGGCGTCTCAACCTGTAGGGGATTACTAATGACTGGTGATAAGTGGGTTGATAAAACTTTGTTGTTGACTTTGGTTTATATTATGGTAAGATACTTAATATAGAAAAAGGAGGATATCATGAGAAACTTAATGAACATCGCGGAAATCTTTGCATACGGTAACGCAGTTTATGTGTTAGCAAATGGTGATGGTAAAGCATATTGGGTTTTCTTTGGTATCGGCCTTGTTATCTCTTTCATCAAAAAATTCTTTAAGTGAGAAATATATTATGGCTAAACCATCCGGTAAAAAATATAACATCATTGATGTTTATAGCATGACTTTAAAAGACTTTGAAAACATGAGTCGGGCTTATGGTAGTTCTACCACCCTTCGCGAACTGGTAGAGTCTGCTAAAAAGGAACGTCCTCATGTTTGCCCGAAATGCAACGGAAAAGGTTATGAAACCATTAGTTATAACGCATATCCGTCTGGGTTGCCAGATTCTGGATGGGTCGAAGATATGAAAGATTTCAACAGAGAATGTGACCTGTGTAATGGTCATGGGCGCACCAAAGATAAATTTGTTGCAAAACCTGTTAAAGTGGAATATGTAAAATCATGAAAATCGTTGATCTGATTAAAATGGCTAATGGCCTGGTAACAAGCGATCATTATGCCGACTATTGCGAACAGTATGAGGTGCCGCTACAACGCGCGATCAATCAATCCGGGTATGATGGTGTTAGCGAAATTACCACCGAAAACCTGAAAACATTCATCGTGTTTGCTAACACCTTCTGGATGTATCTACCGGATAATCCTGGTATTCGTCAACCTGCATTCTTTACGCTTTGCACCTTCTGTGAAACGTATTTGCCTGATTGTGAGGATTTCGAAGAAATCTATGGCTAAAGTAGAGTTGATGTATCTTGATAAACCAACTGGATCTGTTTTCCCTTGTGGGTTTGCTGATAGTGCGGAACAAATGATGTCTATCGCGTTTTCTCCCAGCATGAAGCCGATCCCTGGTTTAGATGAAAAAGTAATGAATGAGTGTAACCAGAACGGAAAAGTATGGTATACTCGACACGAAGGGAATGTTGTTTATCACTCCACCCTCGAAAACCTTAAATCTGAAATAGGCTATACAAAATGAATATTGAACAAGTATTTTCACAGGCATTAGAACAGGAATTAAACGCAGAACTCGATCTGTACCGTTACAACATGGAAGAACAGATTCGCGGTAATCACAAAAACCTTCTGGAACATGAATCCAGTCGTCGCGAAGTGTGGAAACATACTTTCTTCGAAAACCTTTCTGCTGGTGTGACAAAAGCCAGTGCTCGCGCCAACAAAGCACTTGAAGCATTTGATAACGCTTTTGAAGGTGAATAAATGGAACTATCAGCGGGTATTATCTTTATTAAAGATGGTGCCGTGTTGATGGGCCATGCCACTGAAACGCCCCATTGGGATATTCCGAAGGGGCATGTTGAAAAGGGCGAAACTCATATTGACGCGGCGATCCGCGAATGCTTCGAAGAAACAGGATTTGAAGTGTTCGCGGAGGAATTGGTTAGCCTGGGTGTTCTCGATTACACGAAAACAAAAAACCTTGCTTTATTCCTCTATGTAGGGCAAGATTACCCAGTAGCGGAAGAATGCTATTGTGCATCCACTTTCGTTAAGAACGGACGGACTATACGTGAAATGGATGATTTCAAATATGTCCCAGTATCACAGATTCCGTCACATGCACGTAAAACGATGGGGCAACTATTGCCTAAAATTTTAGCAAGATGAGAAATATATCATGGAAAATCAACTGACTTTAATCGATATCTGCAAATCAATTCGCGATGCTGTTTTAACCAAAGCATCCGAAGTCACTGTTTACTCTTCATGGAGTGCTGAATTCGGCTATGAAGAAATTGTAAACTTCCCAGACCGCCTCAAAAATACCAAATGGTTCCGTTATATCGATCCTAATGAGCTTTCCCTTGATGAACTGGAAGAACTCAATTTCAGTCGTTGGGATGAACATAGCGGCCTACGCCTGATCCCTTTATGGTTGCTTCCATACATCGATCCGGAAGCAAAGGTCATCTGCATTGATGGTAACGAAGTTCTGTTTAAAGATGCAGACAACGATCACCGTTTCGGTATGTTGGCCTACGGTGTGAAACCAAAGGCATAATATGAAATACGTCGATTTTAATACTCTATCAGAAATGGGCCTTGTTTGGCGCATTAACCGCGAAATCTTACACCCTCTGGGGCTTGCGCTTTCCCGTGATGTAGAAACAGGTTCATCACCTGGCGCGTTAATAGCTGATGATGGTGTATGGCATTTCGACGAACTCACAAACGAAAGAAACGCAGAGAAGTTTTCTAAAGTTTTGGATTTACATCAAAGCGGGAATCTGTTAGATTATCTACAGAAGAACGCAAAATAGGGGCTTCGGCCCCTTTGAGGATCATATTATGAATGGTAAACGGGTCATTGTCATTGGTGAGTCAAAGCATAACGAAAAAGGCGATCACCTGATCATTAACAACGATCGGGGTGGATGGTACGGGGCGACACAAATAAAAAGCGGTTATGCAACGCTGGTTGAAAAAGATGCGGTTAGATTGGCAACTGCTAACGATCCTGGGTATTATGGTACTCGCGAAGAGTTTGAAAGCGAAAAGGATCAAGAGATCGCGGAATTGAAAACACAGGTTCATAATGCGCGGGTGTACGCTGCAATGTGTTTCACCGTAGCGGTTATGATTACGATTATATTCTGGATGGTGATTTTATAATGACAGAAGAAATTGTAAGAAACCGTATTCGTGAGTTAAAAACTTTCCAAAGTCGCGATCATGCGATCATGGTTGGTAGTTACATTCACTGGTTCAAGAACAACGATCTGGATCTGAATCCGTCCTATCAGCGGCCCTACGTGTGGAAGCAGAAAGAGCAAGATGCTTTCATGAAAACTTTGATTACTGGGTTTCCTTGCGGTATCATTGCGATCGCGGTTGATAGCGAATTCAACGAATCTCGATGGGTAGAAGTCATCGATGGAAAACAACGCTTGACAACTATCATGAAATTCTGGAACAATGAAATTGGAATACCGATGCCTGACGGTTCCCGTTTGTTTTGGGGTGAAATGGAAAGACATGAACAACGTGCTTTCGAAAACATTTCATTGCCAGCGCTTGGACTCGATGAGTGCAACATAAAAGATCGGTTGAATTTCTTTTTGAAAGTGAACTTTGCAGGGGTTCCACAATCACCGGAACATATGCAAGCAATTTTAACTATGTATGAGAATGCAAAATGAATTTTACAACAGCGCCTTTTGAAACTGGTAAATGGTACTTCAAAAAACGTCAGAGTCGTATCCATAGCTATACTTGCAAGAAAGACCATCTTTACTATCCGCAAGTAATGCAAGCTATGTGTGATACAGAAGGAAACATTCACTCTGTTATCGTTCCTTCTAATAATTGTAAACTGAGTCTGGTTCAGCGCAAAATTCCTAAAGAATTCTATGTGCTTTACGAAGAGTTTAACCCTACTCACCTGGAAGAATCGTTATTTTTCAAACAGGGTAAACGCTACAAGGTTTCTAACCGTGGGATCATTGATTGCCTGGCTGAAATCGATTTAGGGAAGTATGGTCATAACACATCGTTACGCCGCTTCCTTTCTTATGGTAGCAACCGACAGGAACAGCAGAACGTTATCTATATCAATAAAGTTGATATGCACGGCAACGCGATCCACATTCTGGGAAATTCATGCACCAGTGAAGTTCAAAGTTCTTTCCGGACTAAAATTCCTGGGTGGATGTTGATGTTTTTGGAAGAAGTAGGTGAAAACAAACCAGTCGTGGCAAAGGATCCGGTCGAAACGATGATCCAGAATCATGAAACACTGGAAGAAACAACCCGCCGTGAACTCATCCAGGATGAAGTTGTGGATCTTCCAAAGGCAGAAGGAATCATGGTAAGTCATGAAGATTTAGCTCTGCTTGATGCGGTTAAGTTTCTCATTGAGCAAAGTTCTGTTGATTATGGTTCCCGTGCTCGTATTCAACTGAGTGCCGAAGGTTACACGTATGGTGTAGATTCTCCTGAATTCCTGATCAAGTGGGCCGAAAAGCGCCGTAGTGAGTTGATGAAATATAGCGATGAACTCTTTAATAAAATCAATGAGTTGAAAGCAACCATCGAAAAATTACCAAAATAATCAAAAAGCCCTTGCATTCGTGCAGGGGCTTTGTTATATTACACACATCGAAACGAAACAGAGAAAGGAAAACATCATGAACATGAACAAAAATATTGCCGCTGTAGTTGGTTGTGAAGTTTCTAACGCAGAACGCTATGACAACGGTTTCTCTTTCTGTGTTCCGACTGAACTCGATGCGTACAAAGCCGCTTACAAATACCGCACAATGCATAAGGTAAACGTTAGTTACGCGCCTAACATCGAAATGTGGTTGGTTCAGGTTTACAAAGCATGAATTTCCACGAACGCAAGGCCGCACGAACCGATCATTACATGAGGTTCGTGTATGGCTGGAAATTAAGGAAATGTGTTGCATGTAACGGATCGGGGCGGTATGATAGCAACCGTTCCCCCAAATGCAGTAGCTGTAATGGGACTGGTAAAGAATTTTATAAAAGTGAGGTTTCTAATGAGCGTATCAAATGAACTGACTAACTATTTCAATATTCGTTATACCTCTGGTATTGATGACTGGGCTAGGGATGACGAAATGACTATTAATCATGCATGTGCAGTTCATATGAAACGCTTGCATGAGCAAGGGAAATTGAAAGACCTTAACCTTTACGGCGACATCGGATCCGGTTACTGCTATTCATTCTCTATCAATGATAAAGAGCGCATGACCGTTACTCTCACCAACTTAGTTATTCATGAACCTGGTAATGTCGTTGCATGGGGGATCCAGAACGGGCGATATACTGAAAATCACAGCATGAAATTAGCGCTGATGAATCATAAGTTGTTTGGTGGCTGTGTTCCTGATATCTTTACTAACGCACTTTTGCGTATTTTGAAATCTATGTGAGGCATATATGAGTGATGAAATTGTATTTGATGATGCAACATTAAACAAGTTGCATAATGTCGCCAGTGGAACCTGTACAGCCATGCGGGAGAAATGGGCGGCTACAATCACCGATGATAACAAGATCGGGGTTGTTGATGAAATGGGCCGCACGTTTACGGTTACGTATAATTCGTCTTGGTCTGGTGCTGACAACAAAACAAAATCCAATTGCCTGATGAAATTCATCGACATGATGGATCCACACATGATCAAAAAGCTGGTTGAAGAGATCCGTCGCCTTAATAAATTTGAAGCGGAATCGAACCACTGGAAAGCAAATCATGCTTGTGAGGTTGAACGTGCTCGCGTACTCAAAGAGCGTCCTGATATGCCCTTAGAGCGCATCAAAGCATATGACCGTATGGTTGAGTTGGAAGAAGAAAATAAACGCTTACGTGCGCGTATGGAAGTTCTCATGAGCGCGGAAATGATGCAAAATAACCTAAACATGTTCAGCGCTATGTTGCATTCTATCCAAAGCGATACTAACCAAACAAAAAAATTGTTGTGTGACCGCTTCAACGTACAAGGATATTATTAATGTCATGGTTCAAAAAACGAGAGTGTAAGCATGAAGCTACTGGCTATCGAGGTGCAAAACCTTACATATTCCAGAAATATAGTCAGGTAGATGGGATCGGGCGCATCCATTTACATTTATACGCTCGATGTGACAAATGCGGAAAAGATTTTCCTTACGCTATGATGCACCTGGATCGGGCGCTTACCGAATTGTGTCAGTATTCTACGATACGTTCGGAAATTCAAAGGGTTATAGATAATACCCCAATCAAACGATAATTTTTGCAAAAACCCCTTGCCAATGGCAAGGGGTTTTGTTATATTGCGTTCATCGAAACGAAACAGAGGAATTATGAAATGATTATTAAAACGAGAAGTGTTGAGGTTCAGAATTTATATGCAGTTCGCACAATCCTGGCTGTTTTGATGGGCGTCTCTACCGGAAAATCTTCTTATATTGATAGTTTCATATTTTCTCTGTACAACCCGCGTTCTCATTGGGATGGTGATGTTAGTTGGACTGAGCATTTTTGTGACCAGTTGAATGAGATCGCAAACGAAATCAGAAACGGGAAATACTGGAAAACTGGGATCTTCTTTACTCTGATTGCAGCGGAAGATGTTAAGTTTTGGGATGCGATAGGGGTTCCGATGAAAACATGGAAAAATATCGAACTCGAAGCAAAATAAATGTTGCATTAAAATCTGGGTGTGGTATATTACACACATAGAAACGAAACAGACAAAAAGGAAATCATCATGAAACTTGTTCGCGAATCAATCAAACTGGGTAACGAATACAACGGTAAATGGTACTTTGTCATTTACGACGACAACGCCGAAAAACTGGAAAAAGTTGAAGATGCATTACGTGCTATGGAAACTGGTGCTTCTGTTGGTGGTGAAGTTATGACCTGGGAAAACTACTGCGACGGTTGCCCTTGCTATAGTGATGGTTTCGGATCTGGTTTCTGGATTGATATTGAAGATGTTCCGGCGTTCAAAACCTCCTGGAAAATCGCTAAGAAAATGGCATAAGGGGAACAACATGAAACACATTTTCAATACTTACCTGAACATCGAATTTAAAACAGATGGTGTTAACGTATGGTGGTGGTCAAGTAATCTTGGGTGCTGGTTTCCTGAGTTTACAGTAACCGCTTCATCGCTGGAACGATCTATAACAGATGGACGTTCGTTTGTGTTATAGCACTAATTGCTAAACAATCCTGGTTTGAATTTGGTATCGTTACTACATCGAAACGAAGCAGAGGGAGTTTGAAATGGAAATTTTATACAAAAGCCGTAACTACAAAAAAGAAGATGTTGTTGCGGTTTATATCAAGTACCGTAACGTGAAATGTGAACTAAGTGGTATTTGGGGTTATGATATCGTTGTTGAAGAAGTCAACGCCGACAACAAAACCATTTGCAGTTTCACGGTAAACTCGGATAGTTCTCTGTTCACTACAGAACAGCTTGAAAAAGCGTATGATCTCCGGAACCAGGCTTTTAACGCGGTACGTATAAAATGAACAAATTCGAACCCTATATGAAATGGCTACGTAATGTTAGCGCCCACTTAGGGCGCGATATTAAACCCAGCGCACTAGCTCGCGAACTGTACGAACTGGATGCGGATCCGGAAGATGCTGCAACCGACTACGGGAGATTCCTATGAACATGTACGAAATGCTTAAATCAGAAAACAGCGAAACCCAGGGCGAAAAAGATTACAATAAATGGAAACGCTCTGTTCAACATATGCTGGGTTCTTCTGATTATGACGAAGATCTGATGTATGCTCTTTACTCGGACGGTTGCACCCCAGAAGATGCAGTGTGTGAATACTACGCACAAGGGGATGAAGAATGAGGGATCAACCATTCAGCAAAAAATATCGTTTGTGGGCTGAACATGTTCGAAGTTTACTATCTCCTTTGAATATTTCATACAACGACCATCACTGTACTTTCTTTGGATTTTTCTCTGACGGTATGACGCCAGAAGAAGCAATAAAATTCTTCATGGAGTACAAATAACTCTTGCGCTGGGTGTAGGATGATGTTATCTTACACCCATACCGAAACGAAACGGGGATAAAAAATGGACATGTTGACAGTAACAGAAATCAAAGCCAAAATGCATGATGCCCTGGGCGCGAAACCTTCTAAAGCGGAAGCGCTGGAATGGTGGGAAAGATTCTTCGACCGTCACGCTGCTGTAATGTATACCCGTGTTTACATGAGTATTGACAAATACATTGCTAAAATGAAGTGAGGTTGTTATGTTGACTTTTGAACAGTACAAAGAAAAGCGTGATCTGTACCAAAAATGGATTGATGAGATCGGCGCAGAGTTAAGAGCGTATCCTAAAAATGAAATGGGTATGACTATTGAATCGATCCGTATGTCTCCGGCATACAAAGAAAAGAAAAATCTTTTCAATCGTGTATTTTCAAATCTCCGCGCCTTGAACGGTGAATACATCAAGGTGTACAAAAAAGAACTGGCTGACGAACGCAAACAACGGTGGGTAAAATGATGGAACACGTAATCAAAACAGAGATTGACAAACGCGTATTTTTGGAAAAGAATAAAACGGTAACGCTGTTGAACTACTCCACTGAAAATTGTTCTAGTGAATTTTGGCGCGTTAACATCGATAGCAAAGGGCAACATCAATCAATACCGTTTGATAACGAAAGTCTCGCTCGCGCTGTCTTCCAATCCCATGTTAGATTTTGAGAATTATATTATGAATAACGCACAAACTGTTCTGAAAGCTCCTACCCTGTTCATCTATCAAGATGGTGATATTCGTTACGCTCGCTCTAAGTGGTATAACTACAATTTCAACGTTAAAACTGGTGAGTTTGCTCGCTGGGGAACATCGTTCGAAACTGATCCTACCTATGCCCCATTCCCTGAAATTCTCGATATCGAGATCACAACTAAATGCAATGGCCCCGCTGGTAAACTTTGCGGTTTCTGCTACAAGTCTAATAACCCTAACGGCTTCAATATGGATCTTGATACATTCAAATCTATCATTGATAAAATGCCCTGGTTAACACAATGCGCCCTCGGTGCTGATGCACAGGGACAAACAAACCCTGATATGTTTGATATGATGGCCTATGCGCGTTCTAAAGGCATTGTACCAAACCTTACCATTGCTGATGTATCAAAAGACGTTGCAGCGCGTTTAGCGGCTGTTGCTGGGGCTGTTGCGGTATCAGTATATAAACATGCTGGATTCGATGTCGCATTTAATTCAGTGGCTAACCTGGCGGAAGCCGGACAACAGCAAATCAATCTTCATTTCATGGTTAGCTCTAAAACCTATGATGATGCGTTTAACGTGGTTGATGCTGTGAAGAATGATCCGCGCTTGAAACAAGTTAACGCGATCGTATTCCTGGGTCTAAAACAAAAAGGCCGTGGGAAGAACTGGGATACCGTTACACGCGAGCAGTATAAAGCGCTGGTAGAGTATTGCCTTGAATCTGGTGTAGGGTTCGGTTTTGATTCCTGTTCCGCTCCGGCCTTTGTAGAGGCTATGGAAGGGCATGAAAATTTTGAACAGTACAAACAGTATGCGGAAGATTGCGAAGCTACTATGTTTAGTTCGTACATCAACGAGAAGGGTGAATTCTTCCCTTGTTCCTTTACCGAACGTTGGGTCGAGGGTGGATGGTCAGAAGGGCTTAACGTCCTGGAAGCCAGTGACTTTATCAAAGATATCTGGGAACATCCGAAAACTAAGAAATTCCGTCAGGAATTGGTTGGTAACAAGGATCATAACGGTTGCCGTAACTGTCCGGCTTATGCTGTATGTGGTAAAGATATGCGCGTACACAAAGCCCCTGAATTGGATGTGTACGCGGTGGAATTGAAATGAAATTTAATCCTTTAATGATTGACTTTCCCGAAAAACAGCGTACACTGGAATCGTTGATCGAGAAGTATGAATATTCTCTGGCTACTCCGGCAACAGCAGAAATGGCAATGGCGGAAAGGCAAAGCATTATCTATGAATGTGATGCTAAGGGTTTCCATACTGATGAAGATATGGCAATGATTGATTATCTATGGAAAGTTCGCGGCGCGGTAGTCGATTTGATTCTTTCAAACCAACTGATGCAAAACGAAACACGCCGCATACAAGACCGTATACGCTCTCAGTTGTATGGCATGAGCACAGAACAGAAGGAAAGAATGTATGAAATGCACAGCCGCCGTTGATGAATTGATGAGTCACTACTACAAACGCAAAGAAGATTCTCGTATCAAAGAATCAAAGTCAATAGAAATTATTGAACGATATGCTATGAAGTTAAGCGAGCAAGAATTCACGCCAAAGGCGATCAATAGTCTGATGATCCTAAAACTTTTGATTGCTTCCGGTGATGATATGCCGTATGATGTAGATAGTGCAGAGGGATTCCAAAAGGCGTATCGTTCATGGGGAGTGATTTACTCCCGCTCACTGGGTTCTTATGACTCTGTTATGTGGAACCTGATGCACCTGGATCGCCTGATCTGGGAAGTGCTCGAAGAAGAGGGTATTGTATGATTTTCACACATACCGGAATGGTTGAAACGATAACAGCAGGTAAGAAGCGTATACCCTTGATGAAATCGGGGAAATACTGGAAGAGTGAAGAACATAAGTTCGATCATAATGGTAACTCATTTGGTTCTTCTTATGCTAAACTACACCTGAAAACCATTAAACCAATTTAAAGGAACTGATCTCATGTTTGAACAATCTTTTGATGAAATGAAAGCCTCTGTTTTTGTTGGAAATACCGAAGCTGGAATGGCGTTTAGATATGGGATCGCAACTATAAATCCTGGTTACAATGAAATCACAAGCAACGATGCATTAGAACTTATTCGTAAAATGGATCGTTTGCAAGTAAACGTACCTAAGCGCCTCCATAAAAAATGGCAAGCGTTGAGGGGTTCTTTTGTTATGGCATTCGGGCCTGATATGCTGGAAAGACTTTAAAAGGAAACTATATGTTAACTAATGAACTTAGCGGGGCTATTCGTACCATTGAAGGGATCCTTCATGATTTGCGTATGGGTAACGAAATTTGTGTAAGCGACATTGAAGCAAATCTGGTTGAGTGGCGCGGTGCTCTGTATGGGGCAACACAAGGAAAAGATCCGTTGTTTACGGAATATGATATGTATACAGTAACCATTGATAACAAAACTTATCGTTTTCAGTGGCCTGATGATGCATACGATCATATCAAAACATTTTACTGTACTGGAGGTGCTCTTTTTGCTACCAGTATTGGTGTTAACGATTTGCCTTTTCATCCTGATGGATTGCGACCTTCCGATCATTTAGGGTGTACAACTGTGTTACTGGGTATGTGCGGTAACTATTCTGATCCCGTGTACTGGATTGAAGCCAGTAAAACCAACTTAAAAAGAGTTTAACATGAAATATATTATTGCTTTGGTGTTAGTCGTTATTGTCGTTTTAGCACAAGCTGGATGCACCGATGAGAAAGAAGCCGAACGTATTCTGACTGCTAACGGGTTTACCGATATCACGTACACAGGCCGCGCCTGGTTCGCATGTGATGAGAAAGACACCTACGCAACAGGGTTTGTTGCTAAAAGCCCTACAGGGGTGAAAATTGAAGGTGCGGTGTGCTCTGGATTATTTTTCAAAAATAGTACAATTCGCTTCAAATAAGTGTTGACGTGGATACGGGGTTATGAGACTATAGCCCTGTCGAAACGAAACGCACTTTAGGAGAGAAAAATGGACATCATGAACGAAATCTTAGCTCACATCGAAGCCAACAAAGAAGCAATGAAAGCTAAAGAAGGTTGGGTTGTTGTTGACGATTGCTTCAATCCTAATATCTGGACTCCGGTTTTCATCGATGAGAACGGTAACGAAGCCCACGGGTTCTATGATGCCGCAATCTTCGATACTGCCGAAGAAGCATGTGATTTCTGGGCCTACGTTAGCGGTGATGCTCCATTTACAAAATACGGTGTGTGCCGTTGCTGTGAACTCTAATTAACTAGCCCCGAAAGGGGCTTTTTTGTAGGTAAAATTATGATTACGAAAGCACAAAGGATCATTAATCATTTAGAAACAGGGTTCCCGTACCAGGGAGATTTAACCCGCGATATTATTGATATCCTTTCTGAACACGACGGCATGAAGGCCGAAATCGAAGAACTGTTACATCCTGATGCTAACGTGTTTGCTTCATTGATGAGCGATGTAGTGAACATTGACGCCGATGAACTTGGATGCATTGAAACAACAAATGATGGTGATAAAACCATACTGAAACAGGCTTGTGAACGGATCGACAACCTTCACGATCGTTTATTCACTCTAACTTTTCCGTCAAAAAACGATAAACCTTGTTGACATCCAGAAAATAAACTAGTAGTCTGTAGTTACACCAATTGAGAGGAATATATTATGAAAAGTGCTTTTGAAAAACGTGCTGTTAAGAAAGATGTTAAACCAGGTGCGATCATGTATGAAGTATTCTGCGTGGACGGCGAAAAGGCGGAAATGGGTAGAAAGATGATTGTTACTGGCTTCCCTTATATGAATCGCGGTATCGGGCTGTTTGCAAAATGCATCACCCTGTTTGATGACTGGGACTGTCACACTCAATTCTCTCTTGACGACCGTAGTATGAATGGGCGTAACGGATATAACTTCCATGCATTCTTTCTAACAAAAGAGGATGCACAGGCGTACATTGATGAAGTCAATGAAGATCGTCTCCCTTCTGATATGAAAGAGAGAAAAGAAGAACAGATGAAACGTAAACGTGAATTTGAATTATGCTTCGGTGATCTTTACGATTATTAATTATCGAACCTCTTAAACCATAAATACCCTGTGTACCCAAACAGGGTATTTTTACAAGAGGTGATTTATGTTTAAATTCAGTCAAAAAAGCCTTAACAACCTTAAAGGTGTTAAACCTCAACTGGTGAAAGTTGTAGAACGTGCTCTGCAACTGTCTCCTGTTGATTTTGGTGTACGTGAAGGTCTGCGTACTGTGGAACAACAGCGCGAGAACGTCCGTAAGGGTGTATCTCAAACAATGAACTCAAAACACATCACGGGTGATGCTGTGGATCTGTATCCTAGCGTGTTGCCTCAAGGCTGGCAAACAAACCCTAAAGTGTGGTTGCCTGTCCTGAATGCTGTTAAACAAGCAGGTGATGAACTGGGTGTTAAACTGCGTTTTGGTATCAACTGGAAAAATGATCCGAACCTTCCGATCGAAACAAAATTCATTGATGCCCCGCATGTGGAATTAGCGTAACAAAGGGGCTTTGGCCCCTTAAAGGTAAAACATGAATAGTGAATTTTATGTAAAGACAATTGAAGAATGTCGTAAGATGCATCTTATGCGAGAGTTGGAAGAACCAACGCATAATTACGGCCCTAACGATTTTATGGTATTCGAAACCAGGCTGGATCTGGGCAGAGAAACGCAAAAGACTAAAGGCGCGTTTGATTTTATGAAACGTTCCCATAGTTCCCTTAACATTTACGTAGCGCATACGTTAAATGCAGCACAAGACGCCAAACAGCTAAATGGTGCTACCGGATGTGATGTATTGACCAGTAAAGGGGCAATTCTTAATCATTTCCGTGGACGTCGAATAGAGCACCAGGCAATAAACCTTATTTTTGATGAGTGTGATCTTACGCGCAATGAACGCATGGACATTGTGTATAATACACTCATGCATTGTGTACAAAAGAAACATCCATTAGCATATATTCACGTAATTTCGCTGGGTATGTGATTGCAGTACGCGGGGTGCGAATCCGCGTACCCCGTAATCAAATCAGGAATTTTCTATGAAATATGTTTTAGACACTAACGTTTTAGTCTCGAACCCCTATTCAATCTATTCATTCACTCAACCTGGTACAGAAATCATTATTACCTCTGCTACTATGGGTGAATTAGATCACCTGAAAACGAAAGAACGAACAGCGCACGAAGCACGATTGGCGATCCGGCTTCTGTCAAAAGTTATTTTCGGTCAGTCATATGATGCGATTACGAAATCAGGTATTCCTTTAAACCTGACAAACCCAGCACTGTCTGACACTATCACCCTTAAAGTGGTTGATTATGTCGGAAACAAAACGTTTGCTCTTGACAAGCAAGACGAACGAATCATTGAAACTTGTATGCAACAGGATGCAACCTTAGTTACTCGCGATATTATGATGTTGCTGATCGCAATGTCCCGTGGGTGTAAGGTAGAACAGTATACTGGCGACGATACGTTAAAAGATAGCGATGTGTTGTATTCCGGTTATGTAGAGATCCCTGATTTCTGGGATACCGTAGAAGTGTTGGGATATACGGATAATGTAGCCCAAATCACTTACAGTTCGCTTCCTGACGAAGATTTTTATCCTAACCAGTACATTACCTCAAATGGTGAGTTAGTCGGGCGTGTAGTGACTGCTGATGAGATTTGCTTGAATGTCTTACCTGTTAAGCATGAACAGGCGATGAAACGCAAACTCATGAAAGCTATCCAGCCCCGTGATTCTCTGCAAGCGGCTTTTGTCGAATCCATTATGAGCAATGAAATCGATGTTGCTACCATTATGGGCGGCGCTGGTTCTGGTAAAACAATGCTTGCTGTTTCCGGTGCTATGCACCTGGTTAATAGTGGACATTACGCTAACTTGATGTATGTGAAGTCAGATAGCCCGTTATCAAGTGAAATCGGCTTCCTTCCTGGTACATTGGGCGAAAAACTCCGGCCTTCTATTGAACCTTGTATTACTAGCCTGAATATTCTGTTTAAGGATAATCCGGAATCTGAAAAATACATTGAAGGTTTGATTGAAAAAGGGGTGGTGCAATTCCCTAGCCTGTATTACTTCCGTGGTCGCAGTATCGGACATCCGGATCCGGGCAAAGGTTCTGTGCTGATTGTTGATGAATGTCAAAACCTTAGCAACCACGAAATTAAATCTATCATTTCTCGTTGCGGAGAGAACACACTTCTGATACTATGCGGGAACATTAAGCAGATCGATAACCCTCGAAACACTGCCGTAAACAACGGGTTTGTATGGGCTGTTGAAAAGCTGAAAGAATACGAACACTCAAGCCATATCATTCTTGATACAGTGTATCGTTCCCGTCTCGCGGCGTTTGTCGAAGACAATTTCTAATGATGGGGGGGCGAAAGCCCCCTTTTTGTGAGGTGTATATGATTACTGTCATCCATAGCCAAAAACTAATTACTGTTTGCAGTTGCTGTAAAAGTGGGTTAGAATACGAACTATCTGATATAGAGCAAAAGAGAGAATCGATTTACAATGGATTTTTCTCTGCTGCTGATTATGTCGTGAAAAAATTTATCACATGCCCTAAATGTGGTAACTCTGTGAAATTATTTTTGAATTGAGGTTTCCGTAAAATGAAACTAGAAAAACGTTATTATGTAGCAAAGTTGAGCGATCTTAAAGAACTGACGCCAGAAGATTTGAAAACGTTCAACGAAATTTGCACGAAAATCGAAATCGGGCGCGGGATTAATGGTAAGAAACCATTTGATGCGATCGTGATCGAGAATGATTGGCCCGAATACGATAAAGTGTTGGAAATGCTGACTTCTCGTATTGTTCGCGAAGAAACCGATCGCAAGTTTGAAAAGATGCTGGACAACAAAGAACGCCTCGGATACTTTTTCGTTGTGGAAACCCACCAGGGAACTTTTCTGATCACCAGTGATGCGCACAGCACGAATCGTCTGACGAAATACAGTGGGTACAAATACCGCGCGTTGTTCAGCCCTAACTGTAGATTTGACAACAGCGAGATCCTTACTACTAGCTGGAGCGTCTACTTTAAACATGCCGTTATGGTATCGTTAGATGAAATCATTGCACTATACGATCCTAACAAGGCTATTTCAAATTATAACATTGCTGAGTTTATCGCTGATAAACTACGTGACGCGAAAACTATCTAAAATAGTTGCATAAATATAAAGTGGGGTGTATTATTGCCCCTCTTTTTGCAACATAGGTATTAAAATGAAGAAAATCATTATTGCTGCCAGCATTTTCTTGTGCTCTTTTTCTGGCAACGCTGCGACGGATCCGCTAGGGGATTTCATTGCGGATTTGCCTACTCATCAATTGCCTTTACAAAAGGCTACTGTAAAGCCTCCGGCAAACAAAAATTCTCCATCCTACATCAAGGATTTGGATAACATCACACCGAAGCAGAAAGAGGTTCTGGAGTATGCTTATCGAGTTGGACACAACTATGATTTGAAGACTGCAAAACCTGTAGAAAAAGATAAGGCTAAACGTTTAGGCTATCATTTAGCGGCTATTGCCTGGATCGAGTCTCGCGCATGTGAGAATGTCGGTAAAGGTAAAAAAGGCCATCACGCTTATGGATGCTGGCAAGTTACCGCAAGGAGCGCCAGCGCACGAATGGATAAGTCATATCCTAAACGCGTAGTAATCAAAAAGCTCGAAACTCTTCAAGGTGGATCGAAGTATGCGATCTATGAACTGGAGTACTGGCTTGATTACCACAAAGGCGACTTGAAAAAGGCGCTGGCGAGCTATAACGCTGGTTTCAAGTATACAAAGAAAGAAGCCCGTGATTATGCTCGTATGGTTAATACAACCGCGAAGCTGTTAGAAGAAAAACAAATCATTTGACAAAAAGCCCTTGACTTCGGTCTGGGGCTTTTTTATTATGGATGCATCTAATTGAGAGGAATACATTATGAGCGTTTCACATCAAGTCATTGTTTCACAAAAATATGATTACCCTAACCTGTTGCGTTGTGTGCAAGCGATCCGTGATCATTTGAGCAAACAAGATAACATAGCTATTAAAGAAATTACTTTGAGCAAATCTCTTGATTGCTTTAACATTTACTTCACTTATGATGATGAACAGCGCCGCTTGTTCATTTGTGAACTCATGGATATGTATTATGATATGGAATACAACCCTATTCCTAAAAATGGGATGTATTTTAGTATCAATGTCTGGGGAGAATCACAGAAAATCATGGATCTTGTGAAAGAAGCCGTGTATACTGTCATTACAAGTTCGGATACTGTGTATGAGCGCCCGAACGATGCTTATGAATCACGATTCACTTTGGTTAAATGAGGAATACATTATGAGCGACCTGATCCTGAACGAAACTAAACGCGTACTGTTTAAAGCTGGTTCCTACATCGTAGCGACTCCGAAAGGCAATACTTCCCATTGGGCGGTTGCTGATTGGATCATGTACATTGACAAAAACGGGGAATGGGTACAATGAGAAATTTAGCTTTCGAAGTGACCGTAATTGATCAACGGATCAAAGAACTTCATGCACAGATAGCCCCGCTTCAAGAAGAAATCTCTACCTTGATCAAGGAGAAAAGAGACCTGATTGAACTTATCGATCAGGATATCATTAACAACGTCAAGGATGGGGAAAAGATCCCCGTGATGTTGGAATATCGTTCTTCTAGTGTGTCTTATCACGCGGCGACACAATTTTTCGAATCTATCGGCCTGGGTATCGATGGTATGGATCCGGACATTAACCAGTACTGTTTGCGGATCGCAATGGATGAAGACGGTTCAAACCTTAATCGAGTTTTAACCGCTTTAGAAATGGTTGAACCTTTTGTTAGGCCGCAAGCAAATGGGCGTAAGCGTTTCGATCTGTTCGAACATACTCTGTCTGAATGGGATTGCTACTGGCTGACATACAATCCAGCTAACAAACGTTGGGCTGTTGAAACTGGTAGTGGGATGAGACGAAATCAGGATCCGACATTCTCGGATATGTCTCTGAAAAAAGTTCTTGCGTATATCTGCAATGCGCATTATTATACCCCTATCGAAGAGGATGAATAAGGAATCATCATGAAAAAGTTAGCACTGCTTTTAACTCTGGTTGCTGGATTTGCTTACGCGGGTGATGCTCGCCTGGATGAGTTATGCAACAATCGTGATATCAAAGATGTCGCAGTATGTAAGCAAGTGATCGCAGAACAGTTAGATGTTGCTTATATGTGGGGAGAAGAAAATGCTCATCTGTATAAACGCGGTAAGTTGCTGAAACAAAAAGAGTTTTTGCAGTCTGAACCAATGATGAATCTATGCAAACAAGCGCCAAATAAGGAACGGTGCGAAAAGTTCCGTACTTATTTGGTTGACGAATTTAATGCTGGCATAGGGCTTTACTAATGGCTATCTGGATTTTTATTATTATGGCGGCGGTTGTGGTGTTCTTGGCGTACAATGCTGGTAAGCATGAGAGCACTGGGCCTTGTTATTATTGCGGGGATGATGACTATGTGTAATTTCATCGGGTTTGTTATTGGCCTTGTGGTCTTTACTGGTGTAATGTATATGTGTCATCAAGAAGACCGCCGCCGCGAACGGAAAGCGAGAAAATGAGCGTAGGGGTTCAATTCACTGTATTGTGGATCCTTGTGATTTTGATGGGCCTTGTTGTGGCCCTACTATATCGGAAAAATAAAAATGATCATTAAAGAAGTGAAAGGTAATGCTGTCAATATGTATCTGAATGGTGAAGGCCATTTGATCCACGGATGCAACTGCTATTGTAATATGGGCGCTGGTATTGCTCGCGAAATCCGCGATCGTATTCCTGGTGCATTTCAAGTTGATGCCAATACGTTAAAAGGTTCCCGTGATAAGCTCGGAACTTGTTCTGTTTACATTGGCGAAAAAGGCAACATTGTTTTCAATGCATATACTCAATATGATTTCTGGACACCTGGGCCGCGTGTCGATTATGATGCAATCGGTAATGCGTTTAAACAGGCTGTAGGGCTTGCTGACGCCGTTAAGACTGGAAAGCCTATCATCACACCTTTAATCGGTGCTGGCCTCGCTGGGGGCGACTGGGAACTCATTAAGCGCATTATTAATGAGGTGACTGGTGATTACCCGATCATTGTCGTTCATTTCGATCCTCGTAAGGTGAATTAATCATGATGGATCCTATCAAAGCAGGGCGGCAGATTAAGAAAGCGAACAAACGGATCGCCGTAATCAAAGGACAACGCGCCGCACTGGTTAAAACCTGTAATGCATTGGCGCAAGCGATGAAAGCGAATAACATCGATGTTATGCAACGTAAAGAAACTGTTAATGTTCTATGTATCGTTGATAATTGTCTGAGTAAGGAAATGAACGAACTGAAAAGCAAAATCAATATGTGGTATCTTGATATTCATCAAGCACAAGATAACGAAATGGGCGGTTATACGCATGGCTAACGCAAACATTATAGAAAATGTTCGCTGTCGGGATTGTCATTTCCCTTTAATTTGTGTAATGAACATTACCAAACCCCCTTATGATGAGTGGGATTGGTGGATCTACTGTTCAAATAAAACATGCAAAAACCATGAAGGGGAAGGGAAATTCCAAAATACCCCAGATTTTGTTGAGAGGATAAATGGCTAAACTGTATTTTCATTATGCATCAATGAATGCTGGCAAGAGTGCTCGTTTACTCACGGATGCATACAACTACCAGGAACGAGGTATGCGGATCCTGATGTACAAACCAGCAATTGATACGCGAGAAGGTAAACAGAGTATCTCTTCGCGTATTGGGTTGGAAGCAACATGCACCATGATCACGCCTGATATGGACTTGTATTATGATGTTCACAACAATCATTTTTACAGTGATAGCGAGAAACTGGTTTCTTGCGTGTTTGTGGATGAAGCGCAATTCCTTTCCAGGAAAAATGTCATGGATCTGTGTCGGGTTGTTGACGAATTAGATATACCCGTAATGACATATGGACTAAGAACCGATTTTCAGTTGAACTTGTTTGAAGGTTCTTATATGTTGCTGGCGCTTGCTGATGAGATCAGGGAGTTGCGGGGGGTTTGTCATTGTGGAAAGAAAGCAACTACCGTAGCCCGTATTGATGCAAATGGCAAATTTGTTGCTAATGGCGACCAGATTGAGATCGGGGCCGAAGACAAATATGTTTCACTTTGTCGAAAACATTACTTGCAACTAAAGAACAACCCTGATACAGTGGAAGCATAAACAAAAGGAGATCATTATGAGTCGCACTTACCGTAAGAAATACAATCCTCTTCGTGACCGTTCATCTAACGAAAAGATCGAAGAAGTAAAAGAGTATTCTCGTTATTATGCTCAACATGGTATTGATCCGGATGGGCTGCGTTGGTACTCAACCAACTGGAAACACAAATCAGGATGTGCATACATTCGATTTGATAATAATCTGTGTCGCGACGGTAACAAAGCTCATGGCGATCTGAATGCAATGCTTTCTATTGCAGTAAAGAAAATTGATTCAAAAGTACGTACCCGTTTACGTCAGGAACTGAAACGTATGAAAGCTGGCGTGATCGGTTGGGATGAAAACGTAGAAAACGTGAACAAAATACGCGCTTTCGAAAGAAGTTTGTGTTGGTATGACATTACTTGATTGACTTTACAGCAAAAATATTATAACGAGGCTTCGGCCTCGTTTTTGCTATAAATATATACAGGAGTAGACCTATAGTGGGTCTATGAGTAAAAGAGTAATTGTTATGAACATTAAACGCATATCAATGGCTGTGCTGTTCGGATTGTTGATGATGACACCCACAACACACGCCGCCGACCGTCCGGTTCAGAAAGAATTTGACGATTATATTAATGCGGCCCTTCAAGTATACATCACAACGATCCCTCCCAGCGTAAATACAAGCGAACTATTCTACAACTACATGGAACGAAAATGGCACCAAAAACAATGCCGATCTGAATCCGAATGCGCAAAGCTAGGAATTAGGGTCGCGTATGAGTTTGCAAGTATCCATCGTTCATAAAGGGATCATCATGCAATCATTTAAACAAATTACAGAATCTGAGAACTCAAGCAAGATAGATGCCTTTATTGGCATGTGCCTTATGTCCGTTACGTATATGCATAGCGCACATTTTGCAACAGGTTCCTACTCACAACATAAAGCATATGAGGGTTTTTACGAAGATATGCAGGATTTAGTTGATAAATTCACCGAAATCCACATAGGAATCACGGGAAGATACAAACCTGTGCTAAAAACCGAAAATATGCTTGACACGGTAGCGTATCTCCGTAAAATAGCCAACGAAGCAAACGAGATCTACGAATCAGTAGATAGTTCTTTGAAGAACATCCTGGACGAGATTAAGGGCTTGTGCTATCAAACAATCTACAAGCTGACAAAACTTTCTTAAAAATAGTTTGACAGCGTGAAATGTGATGATAGAATAACTATCGAATTGAACAACAACTTATGGAAATTATGATGAACTTAAACACTATCGTGAACAACCCGAAGAAAACCTCTCTGATCGCTCTGGGCGTAGTTGCAGCACTGTGGTTAGTGCCTAACATGTATACCATTGTGCAAGACGGTACGGTTAAAACTGAAACCTTCATGGGTAAAGTATCACCGAAACCCGTACTGCCCGGTTTCCACATTGTAAACCCGCTGGCAACGTTTGATACGTTCAGCACCAAAGACATCGCGATGAAGTTCGACAAATTACAGGTTCCGTCCCAGGATAAATTTAAATCCACTGTGGATATGACCGTAATGCTGCAATTCGACGGTAGCAAAGCACCGATCAACCGTATCAACGCAGGTAATCAGGATCAGGCACTGGATAAGTATGTAACTGAAAAACTGCTTTCCACTGTTCGCGAATTTGGTAAATCCGTACCGAAAGCGCAAGACCTGTTTGATGCGAAGATCCAAAACCAACTGCAAATTGCAATTCAGCAGGAAGTAGAAGATTATGCGCGGCCTTACGGTTACACTGTGAAACAGGTATTCTTGCAGGATATCACCCTGCCGGAAGTTATCATGGAACAGGTAACTAACACGAAGATCCGCGAAGAACAGGTTAACGCTGCTAAAGCTGAACTGCAAAAAGTAGAACAGACTTCATTACAAGCAGTAAAACAAGCGGAAGCCGATCGTCAGGCGCGTGAAAACGCTGCAATCGCTAACGAACGTGATGCTGATGCCCGTCTGTATGCAGCGAAGAAAGAAGCGGAAGCCAACGCCGCCCTGCAACGCACCATTACGCCGGAAATGATCCGCTGGAAAGAACTGGATGTACAGATGAACTACTCTACCCGCTATAAAGGTGGCGTACCTCAAACTGTAATGGGTTCGGATTATGCTGGTAAAGTGATTTTCGATTCTCGTAAATAATGTTTTAAAGCCCCCAAAGAGGGGGCTTGACATCTAAAACGAGAATACTATAATGAACATAAAACAGATCGTACTGACTATACTCATTTCACTATTCTTTGGTTTCATTGGTGGATTGTTTGGTGTGTTGATAATTGCGTCTGTTTTATGATTAACCTTTAAACGTGGAGCACGTTATGAAACACAAATATGATAAAGCTGTAGTAATTGGACGTTTTCAACCTTTTCACTATGGTCATGAGAAAATGGTAAGGGAAGCCCTTGCTGTTGCTGATACGGTTTACATTCTGATCGGTTCTGCTTATGCATATCCGAACACATTAAACCCATTGACCGCTAAACAGCGTCAAGCAATGATCACTCGCTGGTCTATCTGCAAACTTGATGTTGGAGATGCAGCCAGAATCAAATTCGCGTACATTCCGGATTACCTCTATAACGAGGAAAAATGGAAATCCCGTGTTCGTATGGCAATCGATGAAACTCGAAATGATCGAATTGCGATCGTCGGATACGAAAAAGACAAAGATTCTTACTGGCTTAAAGCATTCGGATGGAATCATATTCCGGTTGAACCTGTGAAGGTTGGAGATCAGGATCTGTCCTCGACCAATTTACGCAAAATTATCTGGGAACACCATGAAGGCTGGGACGAAGATTTGTTAAAATATGCGCCTAGCACTACGGTTTCCTTTATCGATGAATGGACACAAACAAAAGAATTCCAGCGTTTGTCCCATGAAGATGCGCACTGGCAACGAGAGATTGACAAGTTCAAAAAATATCCGTATCCGGATTCTCTGAACTGTTGCACGGCTGACTCAGTGGTCGTATGTAATAACCACGTGTTAGTAATCCGTCGTAAGTTTGCGCCTGGTAAAGATGCGTTAGCGCTTCCGGGTGGACACAAAAACGGTAACGAAACGTTCCTTGATTGTGCGATCCGTGAATTGCTGGAAGAAGTACGAATTAAAGTACCAGAAAAGGTTATTCGTGGTTCTATCCGTAATTCGATGCTGTTCGATCATCCGAAACGTTCGGTGTACTTCTCAAAACCGACTGTAGCACAATATATCAAGCTCGAACCTAATAACGATGGTTCATTACCTCGTATTATGGGCGGCTCTGATGATGCAGCAGACGCGTTCTGGCTACCGATGCACGAAGTGATCGCGATGCGGGATCTATTCTTCGATGATCATTATCAAATCATCGTAGCATTTACCGGAATTTAAAACAAAGCCCTTGACTTCGGTCAGGGGCTTTTGCTATATTGGGCCTACAGAAACAAAAGAGGCTTATTATGAAACATCCCTATTGTCTTGTTACCCGTCCGATTTGTCCAGGTGGGTTGCCTGTTGCCTGTTGGCAGTTGATTGAAAAGGGTGATGCGTTTTTAAACAAACGCGGTGAGAATGTTTTCGTTTATGGTGTTAACTCAATCGATAATGAAACTATGGTTATCACCGATGAGAAAACAAATGAAAAATATACGTTGACATCCGAACATGATTGTCGTAATTTTAACGTATATTGGAAATCTGATGAAGAATTTGAAACTGTGAGGAAGTGATTATGATCCCTGTTATTAGTGCTCGTGAACAAGTAGCAAAACCCCGTGCTGTTAAAGTTGGTGATTTTCTGGACGTGAGTTTTACCTGTGGAGAAACTCAGAAGCAACACAAAGAATCTTTCAGCGTGATCCTTGTATCTAAAGATTCTGATGGTTCAATGGTTTACATTCTGCATAAAGTAGGAACCGCCCGTGTTCAGGGTCATGTAATGATTATCTCAGTATATCCTGGCGGAGATAAAGTATCTTCTCAGTGTTTAGATAAAGTGGCTGCTCGATATCTGAGAGATAGTGTTTTCATGGCGGAGATTAGCAAAATTTATGTTAATTCTCGTTCTGCTGTTGATGGTATTGTTACCCACGTAGGTGATGAATTAGTGTTCACCGAAAAATCTCATGAATCGGTTAGACGTGCTGTTAAAGTTGGTGATAGACTCGGAAGCCCTCGCCGTGATTATGTGGTTGAATACATCACCTCTTCTGGTGATATCATCGTGAAGGCAGAAAAAGGTTCTACCGTTGTTATTTCCAGACGCGATAAAAAGCTGATTGAATCACTCAATCAGGATCTGGAATGGATCGATGAATCAGAGGTGTACGCTGCATGAAACCTCGCTTGATTATGTCGGATATAGTGATTGTCAACAACGAAGAATATTATGTTGCAGACATTAACACGAAGGGAACCCGCGAGATTTTGGATCTGGAGTGTGTTAGGGGTGGCGAAAACCGATTCGTTGTGATAACATACAACAGAAGCAGTAAAGAAACGTTGGGTGTGCCTGTTCCCGTTCATTACTGTGAAAAAACTAATTGCTGGAGACGTAAATGATTGATTTAAGTGATGTGAAAGTTGGTGATACGTTGTATGATGCTGGGATCCGTAGTGACCAGCGACAAAATCGCAACCCCAAAACCCTTTACGTACAAAAAGTTGCGCGTCAGTACCTGTATGCATCTTTCCGACCGGAAGATGGGTCTGATTGTTGTACTAATATTAAAATCAAGCGCAATTCCGGATGGGCTGAGGGGTGGATGGGTTATCAACTGTATCGTAGCGAAGAAGAATACAAAGAAATGGTGTATCGCCGCGATTTGTGTGATAAGATTAAAAAAGTATTTGGGAATAGCTACGGAACAAACATTCCGGATATTACTACCGCTGAATTGCGCGGGATCGCAAAAACATTAAAGGTTGAATTCTGATGAAAATGATTATGGAAACCGTATTCGGTTCTCACCTGTACGGACTGGAAACACCAACAAGCGATAAAGACTACAAAGGGATCTATCTCCCTCATCCTCGCGAAATCCTGTTAGGCACTGCGAAGAAGTCTATTGATACATCAACTGGAGATAAAAACTCAAAGAACGGTGTTAATGACGTAGATCGTCAGATTTACAGTCTGCAAAAGTTTATCAGCCTCGCATGTGATGGTGACACCGTGGCGATTGATATGCTTCATGCAGATGATAGCAAACTGATCGCTAACTCTGATATCTGGCAATATCTCCGCGCTAACCGTTCACGCTTCTACACTACGGAACTCACTGGCCTGTTTGGTTATGTTCGTAAGCAAGCGGCGAAGTATGGCGTTAAAGGTTCTCGCCTGGCTGCACTGCGTGAAGTTGTCGATGTATTACAGATGATTCCTGATTCCTGGTATGGCACATCATTGCTGGGTAACGTGGATGAATCTAATTACGGCAAGCGCATCAAAGTTGGTGAGATTTCTAACCGATTCCCGACCAACGAGTTTTGTCGATTCGTTACAGACAAAACACTGAAATCGGGTTGTCAGGAATTTTATGAAGTTCTGGGGCGTAAATTCCAGTCTACGATCACCGTAGCGGAAATGAAGAAATCCGTGTATAAACTCTGGGATGAATATGGGGAACGCGCACGGCAAGCGGAAGCCAACAACGGGATCGACTGGAAAGCTCTTTCTCATGCGTTGCGCGGTGGTATGCAATTGATCCAGATTTTCAAAGAAGGTGATATTGTGTATCCTCTTCCGGACAGCGCATTTTTGAAAATGGTTAAAGCTGGCGGTGTTCCTTTCGCAACCGTACAAGAGGCGCTAGAATCAACGATGTGTGAAGTTGAAAAGCTGGCGGCTGTATCTGGTTATCCGAAAGAAGTTGATCGCGATTTCTGGAATGATTTCATTGAACGTGTGTATTCTGAACATGTTGTGAGGTACTACAAATGACATATCCGAAATTATCCGGCGCTGAAATTGATGTTCTGTGTAAACTTTACGGATACTCGTCAAAAATGTTGGATTTAGATTTCAACGATGTTCCCAGTAAATCAGGGCGTGATTCCCTGATTCAAAAAGGTTACGCATCAATGGCGTTTAGTTCGCCAACGAAAAATACTGATATGTGTTTAGTGATCACCCCTCTGGGCGTTGACGCATACAAACACGGAATTGAAACGGAGTGGCGATAATGAGTGATGTTATTTTGAACGTTAAAGATGTAGTATTGGGTGATACCAAAAACCCAGACGCGGTTACACTGGAACAGGCTGTTGTTAAAATTATGCGCGATAGCCTCCGCCTGGAAGTTAACGAGATTACAGAAACTTGTTATACAGGTGGGCTTTGCGGTCAATCTCTTTATCGTGATGCAAAAAGCGTGAATATTCAGCTATGGGCTGATATTGGCGAAGAATCATACAAAATCGATGAGGTTGATTTCGACGTATGAAAATAATTGACCTTTGCGCTGGTGTTGGTGGCGTGAGGCTCGGTTTCGATAAGGCATTCGGCGGGGTCGAATGCCTTTTAACGTCTGAAATCGATAAACATGCACAACAAACATATGCTGATAACTGGGGCGATGAAAATATTCAGGGTGATATATTCGCCATTGATGAAAACGATGTGCCTGATCACGATATCCTGTTGGCGGGGTTTCCTTGTCAGGCGTTTAGTAAAGCAGGGTTAAAACAGGGCATGTTAGATCCTCGCGGTACTATCATCTTTGAAATACTCCGCATTATACGGGCTAAAAAGCCCTCTGTGCTGTTCTTTGAGAATGTTCCCCAGCTATTAACTCATGACAAGGGAAACACGTTTAAAACCATCTACAGGCTGTTACAGGACGAAGGATACGATATCCATTATCAGGTAATGAATACAAAAGATTTTGGATTGCCTCAACGAAGAGAGCGTGTGTTTATTGTCTGCTTTCGCGATCCGGTGTTCTTTAGTTTTCCTGTTCCTCCACGTACCCCAACAAGGGTAGGCGACATTCTCGAACCGGATAATGATCAATACACCATATCAGATCGTGCCTGGAAGGGCTTTAGAGAGCGTAAAGAACGAAACAAGGCAAACGGGAAGGGGTTTGGCTATCAGGCCGTTACAGTTGATTCTGTGTGTACTGGGACGATAACAGCCCAATACTATAAGGATGGTGTTCAATGTCTGGTATTGCAGGAAGGTAAGAACCCTCGAATGTTATCACCTCGCGAGTGTTTCCGGTTGCAAGGATTTCCGGATTCATTCAAGATGCATAAGAGCAAAACACAGGCGTACAAACAAGCGGGTAACTCTGTATCTGTTCCGGTGATCGAAGCAATTGCAAAACAAATCAAAAAAGCGCTTGCATAGGCTAAAGAAGAATAGTATAGTGACCTTGTTGAAACGAAACTGACAAAAGGAACATACCATGACTTTTAATGACCTGTTTAACGGATGTACTGGTGCTGGCGCGAAATTCAATCTTCTGAAAGATTATCCGCTGGGTTCTAATCCTGGTTATGTGATGGTTGAAGTTCGCAACGGTGAATACTATAACGTGTTCATGTGGGATCGCTCTTTCTCTTACTGCTGGTTCGGTGCGAAATACAAGCCAGATTACATTCTGGAGCAAATCGAAACAGTGAAAGCTAAAAATCCTGAACTGTATGCATTCGCAGAGTCTATTCGTGGTGTGTTCGGACATTGATTAATCAAGCCCCGAAAGGGGCTTTTTCGTGAGGTTTATATTATGGCCCCTTCAATCGTGATGCTTGTTATTGCTGTTCTTGCTTTTGTCAGTATTATGTGTTTGCTATTGTCGTCAAAACAAAATATCGGAACCACTTGGTTAATTATCCTTTTGATAATGATTACTGGTTTGTTCCTTTTGATTGTTTCCGATGTTGTGTCTAGTCTCATGTGGCACATCAACTACAATCGTTATATTCAGTGAGGTTTATATGATTACCGAAGTTATTGAAATGGTTTTATACGCGTTAACGTTTGTCCTCTTGTTTCTTAGTGCGGAGTGGACTAGTCGCGGAAATGTAGTAATGGCCCGTATTTGTGCGGTTGCTGTGTTCTGGATCCTGGGTTTACTGCTGATTAGCATCGTTAGGGGGTGGTGATGATTTACGTAGCTTCTTATAGTGCTGATTATGAATTCACTGAAATTGTTCATGTTTCTGAATCATTGCAAAACTGTGTTGATGCGCTGAACAAAGTTCTTAATTTCCCTTATCTTGGTGATCATGTTACTATTGATGTATGGGAAAATGAAAAACTAATTGCAAAAAGTTCAACATTCGGGCATCGCGATGTATGGGATGATGAATCACTACAGTACAACGAAATCCCCGTAACTTTTGAAGAGGTTATGAAAAACATGAAGGAAGTGAAAGATGAAGGTTAAAAATGCTGAACGTTGGGAGAAAACCAAAGAAATGTTTTTCATTCGTCGCAACCGCAAACCTCTTAAACGTGGGTATGATGATATCGACGAAGCCCTAAGCAAGTTTAACGAAATCATTCGCTCATCCGTATATCGTAGCGGGGAACATCCCGGCGATCTGTGGGAACTGGTAGCAAAAGATCCTTACAGTAACATCGTTCTGAAATCAGAAACAAAAGGCAAATCATGAATATCTATAGCATTGAGTTGATTTTTGATGACCGTTTTGAGCAAACGTGTGATTGTGTATGTTCTACTGTTGACCTGAACGTCGCGATCAAATACATTAAGCATACACCGCTTCCGTCGTTGCATTACTATTGTGTAACTGTGTTTGATGGATTCACAGGAAAGCAAACGCATCGTTGTACTGTTGGGTATGACGAAAGAAAACATTTCACCGCTTTTGAATTTGAGGAAATCAAATGAAAATCCGTTCTGGTTTTGTGAGCAATAGTTCATCAAGTAGCTTTATTGTACGGTTCCCGAAGGATCCGACTGATATCAACAATCTCCGCGAAATGATGGGTGATTGTGTTCCTAACTGTGGTTATAGCTGGATGACTTGCCCGACAGCGGAAGAAGTTGTACAGCAAGTACACCGCGACCTGGGTGGTCATATGGGTGATGGTTTCGAATCATACTATGATGATAAGCGTTATGAATGGGAAACCGAAGATAGCGCCGAAACTCGATATCGGTCTAATCCTCAAATTGCACTTGCTTATGATGGGCGTGACTGGTATGATCTGGAAACAGAAGAGAAAGACGCTCTGATCAAAATGTGGCTGTATGAAGAGTACAACGCTAAATTTGGCAATCAGAACGGTGTATTCATTTATGAATTTACTTACTCTGATGAATGCGGAGAATTTCAATCCCAGCTTGAACACGGGCAAATTTTCCGTAACCTGGAACACACTATGACGAGTCATCACTGATGGAATACGAAATCTGTGTAAAAATGCCCCCCTATCAACTGGGGGAAGAAATAACGTTTAGTCAAACTCTACCAGTACCGATTGATTTATTTTCTTTGCGAAAATATCTTGAACGGTTTGACCTGAATGAGTATACTATTCAAATCGTAAGGATTAAAAATCCTGTTGCCTACGCTCTGTCTTTTGACGTTGGCGAGTCTCAAACAACAACGATGGATGATTTTGTTTCATTGTTGAGTAGTAAGTTTGGATGCGATGATGCATTAGATATAATTAGCAAAAAAGTAAACGAAATTTTAATCAAATTTACCTATAAATGAGAAAATTATGATCACTAACATTGAATTCAAAAACGCCGTAGCCAAACCAACCCCGACTAACCACGTTTTTGTTTGTGACGTATCCGGATCGATGTATAACGAACTCCCGCGCATTCGTCAGCACCTGAAAAACAACCTGGCAACGCTGGTTAAACAGGATGATACCGTATCTATTCTGTATTTCTCCAGCCGTGGTCAGTTCGGTTCTGTATTCGTGGGCGAAAAGGTTAGCTCTGTATCCGACCTGAGCAAAATCAATGATGCTATCGATCGTTATCTGCGTCCGACCGGATGTACTGGCTTCGTTGAACCTCTGCAACTGGCGGTTGAAGTCGCTACCGATCTGCAAGCGGATAATGGCAATCTGAACAGTCTGATCTTCCTGACTGATGGTTATGATAACTGCTGGCGTACTGATGATATCCTGAAAGCGTGTTCTACTCTGCCGTTGACGTTTAACAACATTGCTTTCCTGGAATATGGTTATTATGTAAACCGTCCTCTGCTGGAAAAAATGGCGGAAGCAACCAACGCATTACACAAATTCGTTGAAGGGTTTGATGCGTATGTACCTGCATTTGATGAAATCATTACCGCGCAAACCTCCGCCCGTGTTGAAGTCAAAGTTGGCGATGCAACCCATGCGATCTACCTGGATGAAGGCCGTGTGTACGTCCTGAATGCGGCAAATGGTGTTGTTCTGGTTCCGGAACATATCAAAAATATTTGGGCGCTGGGTGAAAACGCGATCAATGACGTTGACGGCTTCGATCCGGCAACAGCAGAAGGTGAACAGGTTCTGTATGTGGTTCTGTATCATGCGCTTCATACTATGAATCCAGATCTGGCATGGAAAGTTCTGAAAAAGCTGGGTGATGTGCGTCTGATTAAAGCATACGATAACTGCTTTACCAAACAGGATTATTCAAACGCTAAAGATATGATCTCCGAAGCGGTTGTTGATCCGGCTAAACGTCTGATGGATGGTGTTGATTACAACATGGTTCCTGATGAAAACGCGTTTACTTTGGTTGATGCTCTCGAACTGCTGGCAGAAACCGACACAGTGATCGACCTGTCTTCTGAACACTGGGCGTACAATCGTACAGGCCGTCAGACTGTCCAGAAAGATGATGATACACTGGATAAACTGTCAGAACAGATTGCAAATGCTTCTACTCCGGAAGAACGAAAAGCACTGGCGGCTCAACTGGTAGCACACGAAGTATGGAAACCGGAATTTACCCAAACCACAACGAAAGTTGCAGTGAAACACCTGGTGGGTAACAGTTCCCGTCCGAACATTTCCATCAATACGGATCTGCAAGGTTACGTAACTATTCCGGAAAGCAAACAAAAAGAGTTTGGATTGCCGGAAAAAGTAGAAACCAAACAAGTGCGTAACTTTACCATTGTTAAAGATGGTATCGTGAACGTTAAGGTACTTCCGCTGGAAACCGATATTCAGACTCTGAAAAACTTACGTGCTTCTGGTCTGACTATCAAACCGCTGGCTAAAATTGGTGAAGACCGTATGTCCGTACTGGTTGACTTTACCTCTCTGCCTCTGGTTAACCGTTCGATGACTCGCGGTATTTCTGGTAAGGAATTTGTTGCTGATAACGTCCGTCTGGAAATCCTGAAAGGCCGTCAGAAGGTAATGAAGTTCTTCCGTGATAACGCGATTGGTTTACGCAACGCAGAAGGGCTTAAACAGCGTTTTGGCGAGGCGGCTGGTGAATGGTTGTCTGAGCAAGGGATCCGTGATTACGGCTTCTCTCCGAAGGTTGAGCGCACAGAATCGACTGATGTTTACATGTCGAAAGAACTGAACGTGAAGATCAAAGGCGTTTCATCACTTCCGGCTGTTGCTGCTACCGTTGCAAAACGCGCCGAAGGTAAGAAGAAACTCAACAATGGTGACCTGATCATTCTGTGGGCTTACGATACCGTATCTAAAGAGATCGAAGCGCTTGACAAGAATGACCTGATCGAGTATCTTGATAAGCAGACAAAGGAAACTATTAAAGAGGTTCGCGCCCTTAATAATCGCCTGAGTCGTGTAATGTACGGTATTGTAGTCGGACACGCATGGTTTGCGGATCTGGATTTCGAAGAAACCAGCGTAAGCGTTACCGCAACAGATATCGTTGCAGCGGAATTCTGGAAAGATGTGAAATTTGATTGCACAATCGTTCTGGAAGAAAAAGAAGTCAAACTTTAATGAATTTGCCCCCGAAAGGGGGCTTTGAAGGTGACTTGTGGAATTACTTGAATTGGACTTTAAAAATCTTATGAATATATGCGAACTGAATCAAGGTGACATCCTTTATTTCTCCAATCGTGATGGGTTTCGTAATTCCCGTCCTGAAAACATCGGCTTTCATTCACAGCTACCTGATTTCATCGTCGTTGATGATGTCCGGTTAACAGATAACGGCTGGCAGGTTGATGTAGTCGGATTCAAAAATAACAACGGTGCTATCGTATGGCGTCCTGGTTCTATTGATGAATCGGTGTATTTTAACAACATTCGTGTAAACATCGATGAAATCGGAACCGATTTGAGCGAAGTGCGGGAATCTCCGTATGTGTTCAGCAACTGGTTTAAAGTTGGTGGCGCGTATCGTTCTGATAACACAACCGTTGTGTATATTGATAGTTTGATGTCCGGTATGGTTAACTTCAACCCGTCATTATCTGGCAACAACGGCACGATGATGGACATTTTCAGAGATTACAATCGTTCTGGTACAATGTTACCTTCTGAAAAAGCATATGTTATCAATCGTTGCTTGAAAGGGCTGTACCAGGATATGCTTACCTATAATGAAGGTAACGTAAAAGATGCGCTTCACGATCTGAATAAGATCCTGAAAGAAGTTTCTATGAGAATGGATACCCGCAAATGATTTCTTTATTCGCGTTCGTTTCAGTTGTTGTATTGGTTTTCGCTGGAGGGGTTATCTATCATGGGTGCGACCGTCGTGAAGATAAGGTCATTCTATGGGGTATTGTCTTCGCGTTAATCCCTCTATTCATGATTGGTAATATGGTGATGCGATGAAAATTCGTTCTGGGTTTGTGAGCAATAGCTCAAGCAGTAGCTTTATTATCGGGATCGGGCTTGTTCGTCCTGGTAAAGAAAAGGAAGTTGCTGATATCTACGGTGATAATAATATCGAGTCATTAATAGATATGATCACCGATGATACTCGTTCGAAGTGGGGTGTTCCTCAAGTCGATAGCAACGGTACGATCTCACTGGAAGCGTTCGGTTCCCATAGCGTTGAGATTTCGTATATCTGGGATAAGTTGAAAGAACTGGGGATGGACGATATCAAAATTGTTCACTTCAATGAACGCGGCGATGAACCAGATTATGACGATGAAGCCGGATGTTATAACTATTCCTGGTATGACGACGCCGACGCGTTCGGGCCTGAACTCGAAAGAAAGTATAATTTATTACGTGATAACCGCGAACTGTTCATTGAAGGTGATGTGAATTGTGGCGGGGATTACGACGGTTAACCACTGGGGTAATGCATGATAACGATAGTATACTGGGAAGAAGTCGAAAGCGAAATGATCGATGGGGAACTGGCGGAGGTTGACGGGGAATCCGAAATGCTTACTGCTACTGAAACAATCGAAAACGCTTTCGATCGAATCAAAGCGCATCAAAAAGAAATGGAAGGTCGTGATATTCAGTACATGATGAGTTTCTGGGTCGGCGGCGAGGCGTTATGTCATGCCGTAATTGCGGAAAGTACCTCAGTTGATACATGTCGTGAAAAGATCGAACAGTACGTGAAATCTTTCTTGCATTGATGAAAAAGCCCTTGACTTCGGTCGGGGCTTTTTGCTATATTGGTTCTATCGAAAACAATGAGGAATACATTATGAAATATCTACTACTTGCACTTAGTCTTCTCGCAACACCCGCTCTCGCGTTCGAGGAACCACCTCCGATGGACAAAGCAACGTATGATGCGATGTCAGACGATGAGAAGTGCGAACACCTCCCCACGTATCAGATGATGTCTGATTGGCTCAAAGATTCCAAAGTCGATGAGAAGTTTAAAACCAAAGTTATCACCCAGTACCTTTACAGTCAGAACCAGGTATGTTTAATGACTTTACGAATCAAAGTTCGTGAGTTAGAATATGAACTCAAAACCGGAAAGAAACTGAAATAAGGAAACGATATGAACTGCGTATACATCATCATTGAAAAATTTACTTCTCCTGCTGGTAACGTTGAACAAACAACAGTCTGTGCTGCTCTGAATGAAGAAGAAGCAAAGCACAAAGTCAAATATCTCAATGAAAACGCAATTATTCCTTTTGGTTTCAAAGGTTATACTGTAAAATACGAATATACTGCGGTTTCGCTTGAAACTAGCCCTTCCTGGCTACTTGATATGAAATGAGGTTGAAATGAGTCCTTATACAAAATGCGGGATCATGTCCCTGCTATTAAAAGAAGTTGTGCGGTTCTATAGTCCCGTTGGTAAAGTGTGGTGCGTATCTATCGGGGGCAAACAAATTGGATGGATCCGCCGTGGAGACACAATCAAAGGCTGGCACCAATACACGGCAATTTCTATAACAGGGCATGAATATGGTGAGTTTGATAACTTCATGCAAGCATTGTCGCTTTTCATAGATAACGCTATTCGCGAGATCAGTTCTCAGGGTTCCAAAGTTACAAAGTATATGGATACTCTTTTTGTGAACGTGGAAACAGATCGCTATTGCATCATCAAAGAAGCACTGTATGATGATAATGATGAAGTGTATTATTACATCGTATCAGATCAAAACCAGATGCAAAGTTATATCTCCCCGTTTGAATTGCGATATCAAACACTAATGGGATTCATTGAATTCTAAAAGAAAGCCCCTTCCTTTCGGTTGGGGCTTTTTGTTATGATGCGGAAAGCTGTAGTTTGATTTGCTCTACGTCATCCGGGTCATCAATGATACTGTAATAGATGGTTACTGTTACTGAGTTATCATCATAGACAGGGATCACGTCAACTGTCAGATTGTATACCCTCGGCTCATAAGCCCGGATCGCAGATACGATAGACGTTCTGATTGATTCCGCTGTCAGAGGGTTCATGTTCTCAAACAGCATATCACTAATAGCGCAACCAAAGTTACTATCAAACGGACGCGTACCCTTGATCGTGGTTACGATACCTATCAAACTGTTTCTCACTGCTGCGGCCCCTTTTGAGGCCGCTACGTCATTATTCCAATCTCGTTGCATGTTAGGTTCTATATCGCTATATAGCAACCTCAGATTTACACCCATTTAGACCACCTTTAAAAATTGCTGTAAGCCTCTCAGAGAGACGATATGGCTATGTCCACACGAACACCTTACCGGAATGTTTGCGACCACTGCTGGCTTATCCAGGGCGGTAGAAATCGATTTATATGTTGCATAGTCGATTGCATCCAACACCATTTCTTTATCTTTGTCGCTGCAATCACTCCACATGATCTGTTCGCCGTCTATCATTACGTAATCGATAAGATCGGGGATCTCTTCATCACCAGTCTTACGAGGGTGAACAGATAACGCGATCCCGTCATTGCCGTATAGCTTATCGTCGAAATCTTCAACCATTATTTGATTGCGTTTAAGCTGGAATTCAATTCTTTCCTGACATTCTTCACAGTTGATGAACAGTTGACGGGTATCAATATTTTTACTTTCCAGAAGTGCCAGAATGAAAAGATATTCTCTTTGGTACAGGTAAACATCCCCTTTGATAAAATCTGCGTCGGGGGTAAACTCTGTATGTGTCAGAGGACGATAATCAACATTATATTTCTCAACGTGTTTATATTCATGCTTTCTCATTTAACAGCACCTTGTTTTTTCAAGTCTTCTGCAAGCAATGCAGTATAAATTTGCCTTTCCATCGGGCTACTATTCATGATAGGTTCCAGGTTCAGGCCGTTTTTATTTAGCAGATAGTTGGTCTTCACAAATTCATCCAGATCCCCACGACTAAACAGGATCTTGAACAGGGTTAACATACCACTAAATGATTTACCGCGCATAGACACATCAACCGATTTAGTTAGCATAGTAACTATTTTTTCGACATCATCAAGTTCGACGATATCAAGAATATTCTCTTTCGTTTCTTCGGTTAGTGATGTCCATTCATAGCGCTGTTCGTTGTATATTACATAACTGATACATTCAAGAAACAACTCTTCGCTTGTATTGCGTGTACGGGGGAAGTTAAACCCTAATGTGATTTCATCATTCAGTTTGTATTCGTTTTCCAGTTGAATATCATTAATCACCATGAAGGCTTCGGAGTGGCCCCCACCTTTACCGCCTATCACAACCTTGATAACGTTTTTACCGAACGAACCACAATACACCCGGCTGAAAATGTATTCCTGTTCTGTTTTGGAATACCCAGGATAAAGCAGATCCAGCACTTCATCCAGTATTTCCTGTTGCTCTTTAAGGGGCCGACCTTCCATATCAATACGGGTCAGCATTAGTTTAAACTGGTCTTTAACTGTAAACATAGGGAATCGTTTGATCCCTGATGGTAATGTTACTCGAATAATATCAAACATAAGATCCTCAAAAGGGGCCGTAGCCCCTTTATTGTCCTGTAATTGCGGTACGTGCTGCAATGGCTAAACCTTCCTCTACGGATTGTTTGAACCCTTCCCAGCCTTCTTTATCAGCCTCGACAACCCATGATGTTTTATAGGCAAAATCAACAGTAAACGTCCAGATTTCGTTGTTGTTCTCATAGCTCAATTCACTGTTACTGATTTTGACGGGCAAGCACTTCTGAAATACGTATGTTGTGTGTGGTGAACCATCACGATCGTGTAAGTTAACCTGAATAGTACTTGTCACTTCATCAATGAAGGCGTATTGTCCTGTTACATCATCGCGAATAGCGGAAATCCATTCGTTAAAGATTTTCAGGTTACGGGCTTCTGAATCGGTGCGGAACGTCAACGACAATTCCCCATTCTCAGGGCGAGTGAATCTGATTTGAGGTACGCCACCATTATAAACGTATTCGTACCCAATGGATTTACCAGGGAGGTTAACTCCCATAATGCTTAAACCCATATTATACATCATTTCATCACGGAATTCAGATAGCAGTTGTCCATACATGCTATCACCAAACAGGGAAGTAATCAAACGGGGGCTAATTGCCCCGATGATTTTGCTAAATCCTGTTTTGTTCAGCGACATAATCGCCTTATCAACGGTATAACTAAACAATTTACTCACACCGCCAGTGATAGCATTAATGAATTCGTTCGGGTTGTTCGCGTTGATAGAACTAATAGATCCATCAATCAAAGTATCTCGAATACTACCGATCGTGTTGTCAAGGATACGTGATGCAGGGCTGGTTGCAAATACAACGCTAAACAGGTTGCTACGCTGAAAATCGCGATTAGCCATACCTGATAAAAACTCATCTACGTTGTAAAACATCATATCTCCTTAGTAATTTGTATCAAAAATAGAATCCTGACGCATATCGATCAGTTCCATAAATTGAATTTCGACCTCAAGTGAGATCGGGGTATTTGGTGATTCTCTTAATGTATTTACAATATTATCAATAGAACGACCAAAGCGAACACTAGTAATACCTGCTGGCCCAAAGGTTGAATGAGGTAAACGCAAGGAATCCCCAGACTGGAAATCACGAATAAACCAGACAGGAGGCGATTTAATAACCTCTACGTTTGAAATGAAATCAACCACATCGTTACCCAGACTATTATCAAAATCTGACGCTGTTACTGGGCTACTGGAAGGGCTAATTGCGTTAGCAGTTTTAGCACCCAGAACACCGTAATACTGTTTAACCAATGCAGCAACCTCTTTAGCAGTACCGCCAGAAGTTGTACCGTATCCCAGAACAGTAAACAGATAGTAGATTTTAATCAGTTCCAGCAAATCGTTACGGCTTTCGATCACGAATGTATTGTAATACATCTTTGTTCGCTTGTCAGAACCCTGGAAAGCGGCTTTAGTACCAACATCAAGGGCTTCTCTTCGGTCTGCCATAATACCGCCAGAAACGGATTCTACAGCGCCCCATACCATGTTTGAAACAACACGGCTCAACCCTTTGGTTAAGAAACTATCGTTTGCATCTTGATAGCGGTGGCTGTTTACTTCGTTATCGTTCAGGCTTCGCGGTAGCAGGATCTGGCAAACAGGTTCCATAGTACCAATAGAACTATTCAACACTTGTTTGTACTTAATATTACCCGTCGCAGATGATAGTATTTGTTTTGGGTTCTGTGCTGCCTGACGTAATGAACGATAGTTGTCTTTACTACCAACACCATTAAAATCATATGCAGTGAACAGAAGGCCGTTATTATACAGACTCGAAGCATTATAAGCGTTGTCGATACCTGCTGCACGTTGGGCCGGAAATTCGGCGGTAACGATAGTTTGCTTTAATACTGATTCTGTGATTGCGGCACCCCCAGAGGGGATACCGCGATTTTTAATATTTTTGAGAGTGTTTATACTGTCATCAATAATAGAAAACTTCATTATATGTTCCTTATGCCAGCGCTACGAGCGGTTTATGCTCTGTGCGTTGTACTGAATGAGTTACGTTGTTGTTAACAGTTTTGTTGTTAACCTGAATGTTGCTTGCTTTATCAGCATCCGGTTTATTTGCTGCTAACGGTGGCTGTGCGTCGATCGGGGCGCTGGATTCTGTACGGGCTGCAATCTTGTTTTGTAATTGCTCGATAAGGTCAGAGATTCTATCCTTCTGCACATCGTCCAGATTGCCTTCATTACGACGTTTTTCAAGCTGATCTAACAGTTCATCGTTAATGTATTTGATATCGGCTGCATCCAGATTTTCAGAGTTAGCATAGTTGGTTGCTTTACCCAACAGATCATCGCCTTTTTTCTCGGATCCTTCTGGCGGTTGTTTGCCTTCCTTACGCGCTTGTTTCAGGCGATCTGCTTCGATTTGTGCCTGACGAACACGCTCTCTGTTGCGTTTGTTTTCCTCATCGGCTAACTTCTGTGCTTCTTCTGCACTACCTTCAATCAATTTCACCTGACTTTTTAATTCGTCGGTGTGTTTTTTCATAGTATCCAGGCGTTCTTTGTCAGCATCGACAATCTTCTGATTTCTTTCCTGATAATCAGTAGGAGCTACTTTGTAAATCGAACCATTAGGGATCTGGCTAGGAGTGATCGTCAACGCCTGACGTGCTGCAATGGCTTTATCTTCTTTTTCCAATGCTTCCTGTTGTTCTGCCAGTTCTTGTTTCTTAATCATGATAATATCGTCTTTGGTCAACTCAAGACCAAATTTCTGTTTATCACGTAAAGCGGTGATCTGCATTCCGCGTCCGGCATTGGTAATGCTGTCGATACCAGTTGATTCACCCAATGATTGAATAAGACGACCGATACCCTCAGTGATAGCAGTTTGTACCGTTTGTCCTAACAGCTTCATAGGCTCAACGAACAAATCACGAAGCGATTCGCCTAAGTTATTCATATTGAAGTTGTTCAAACCTTCTTCAATCTTTGTTACGATAGCCTTTACGTTACCCAGATATGTACCAAATAGTTTCTTTGAGGATTCCCCTTCTTTCAGGATATCTTCGAACCATTTGCGTATTGTGACGCGCAACACATCGAATGTAAAGATTAGCGAACCAATAAGGAGCGTCCATTTAGCAAACTTTGCCATTGCTTCCAGAGAGTAACCAATGAAACGGCTAAGGATCTGCGATGTAAAGCCTTTAATAGAAACCAGACTTTTAGCAATGCTATCCAGAGTTTTGCTTCTTTTGTCTTCATCATCAATGATGCGTTTTTTCTTAGTGTCAACATACGGATCAGGTTCTTCCACTGGTTCAGGAAGCGGCTTATGCTTATCAGTATTTTCATATAAATCAACAAGTTTGTTGATAGCATGAAAAATAGATTCAGTGTTTTCTTCCAGCTTACCGAACTGACCATTTTGGTTAACGTTTACTGTATTGTCAACAGTTTTTGAGTTATCATCGGTTAAGGATATAGGACGGATCGGGCCGACGAAATCAGGTAGTTGTTCGGCTAATGATTCCTTTTTATCCTCTTCGTATTGTTCTTTGAACCCCGCGAACTTGTCACGGAATTTTTCTTCGAACGATTTCAACCCTTCTTTGATATCAAGAGTATTGATTGCACTTTCAAGGGTGTTATCGTTAATTTCCTTTAGGTCACGGGCGCTTTCAGCATCAAGGGAGGCTGTTACTTTGGTGACCGCTGGTTGTTTGTTGCTGTTTCTGTTCAGAAACTTTTTCTTTTGTTCTTCGTTGAAATAAGAGTTAGCCATTATCATTCACCAATGATGTTAAGCCCTTTGATGGTTTTCCCCTCATGGATAATGTATACTTCCTGGAGGACACCACGCGATACCTGATCATATTCGAATCGGTACAGGCAATTAATTAATTCGTCTCGTTTATCCTCAGTTAATTCTACTGGCTTACCGTCAACATATGCCTCTTTGATGAGGAACGGAAGGTGAGCATTTAACAGGCTGGGTTTGTCAAAGACTAACCGCACATTGTTAAACGTAAAATCATAGCAAGGTTCAGAGATTTTGAGGTCATCAAGATTTAGCCCAATTTCTTTAAGCGTATTGGCATAATCAGCGTTATTGTGTGCATACATATGGATCAACACAAATTCAATTTCCGCTGCTGTCAGTTCACGCGGTTTGATGTCATCAATGATGAATCGCATGATCGCAACTGGGTCATCTTTCAGAGTCTTAATCTTTACAAAATGACGATACGACATCTTAGGGATCTCAATGGCTGTTCCATCCGGAAGATGAACGGTTTTAACGTTAGTCTTCTTGATTTCAAGCCGTGTAGTCATAAATTTATCAAGAGTTTTATTTTTCATTATTGCCTCAAATTGAACCTGGGTCATTATTTACTATTTAGTAAATAGGATATATTAGGAGGGATTTTTATGGCTGAAAAAATCGTCAATCGAGTCACATCGATTAAATTATATACATCATACGAAAAATACATTGATAACGCATATACTGAATTGCTACCCGCTCTTGTCTCGTTTAGTGAAAAGACGATGATTAACGGCTCATCGGAAACGCTGATGCAGATATACGACGCACAGTTAATCTATCAGCAACTTATCCAGCCGATCATACAGGTATCTTTCCAGTATAACGGTACACAGGAACAACATTATTACGGATTGCTTTACTCTAACGTAGATACTGACGATAAAAACCGTTCTGTGCTGCGTATGAACCTCTCTCCGCTGCACAAAACGTTCAGACGTAAGTTTGCCCGTTCATTTAGTAATAACGCCGTACAGACGATTACAGAGTGTATGACGGCACTGTATAGCAAAATGAAACTGCTTACCCCCGAAATTGACGGCGGTAACATACGTATCCCTCCTGGATGTCTAAATGGTACATATCAGGATATATTTGATTATATCAGGGACAACGGGCAAAGTGTAGTTTCTTCTGACTTCTGTTATCTGTGGGAAGATGGTTCCGGTATTTTCCTTAAAAGTTCAACTGACATTCTGGCCCAGACACCGATCCCAGCATACAAATTTAACGTTGATAACGTGTTTGTTGGCGATACCGTCATATTCACAGAAGCCCAGTACATTACCCATAAGGATAACACAACGCTGTTTAAAGACGCCAGTTTCTTTAGTCTGTCATTGACTGATAAAAAGATGTACGGTGATATACTGGCTGATACAGACACAGAGAATACATGGATCTTCACAAACCGTAATGCAATCTATGATACCAACTTTCAGAACCCAGATTCAGAAGGTAAACCGTTCCAGGCTTCTAAAATGCAATTGCTATCCAGCTATGAACGCCGGATCCGGTTCGATATAAAGCAGGGTCGTTTAGATGTTAAGGTAGGGGCAATCATTGAGGTATTTGGGGAAGAGTATGCAGGAAAATATCTGATCGTTGAATGTGTTCGAGACGTATCAAAAGATTTCCACCTGCAAACACTTGAATGTATACAGGTGGGGGAACCTACCAGCGCCGCTACTACGAACACAACTAGCAGTACTTAATCCTCAAATAATCCGAGGTGGAGATCGAAAACATTGTTGTTGACCTTTTTACGGGCCTTTATGATGTTTTCGTAATGTTCGCGCGGTAACTCAACCAAAAAACACTGTCTGTCTTCTGGAGCATTATCAACTTGTGCTTCCAGAAGCGGATAGTTCTTAGGATCGTCATAGTCAATGTTGCTATCGAGATCCAGGATAACACAACGCCAAATTTCCGGATCTGCTGATGTTTTAACAGTCTGAACCAATGACGCGTTTTTCAATCCCAGACGATGCGAAAGAATTTCATGGGCGAATTCAGGGTCATCATAACGGATCTCTTCACCATTCCAACGAATAAGGCGAACGGTTGCACTCAGTTTAAATTTGCTCATTTCATTTTCCTTGTCATCAATTCACGTAATTTTTTAGTTGGCGCTGGCGGATTTTTAATGATTTCCTGGATCTGATCCCATGTTTCGGGGGATACTTGTTCCTTTTCCATCACAACGATATTTGGATTATCGCAACACTTACCAACAAGAACAGAACGCCCACAATTAAGGCAAATAATATCGGGGCATTTTCCAAGTTTATCCGGATCGATAGATTCAAGGAATCTCCTTGCTACTGATAACCGTTCTTTAACTTCTTCTTCGCTAATTTCCATTGTACCCTTACTCATAATACAAGCGCCTTTTTGTCGTTGATTGCTTCTTTCAAATTATCACGATTGACAGTAACGATTTCAGAATCAGTTCCGAAGCAAGTAGACCAACAAACCATTACTTCACCAGAAGATTTAACCATGAATTGCTTTTTGCCAAACAGGGTAACACCGAACAGTTTACGCTGATCATTGGCTGTCATACGAACCCACTGATTTTCAATATTCAGTAAAGCCATAACCTCAAAGAAGTTGATGAAATCGTAATCGCCTTTGTGGTCAATCCATGCTGGCACAGTGAATAAGTTTTTCATGGTTAGTCTCCTTTGTTTCGATGAACACACTATACCAAATGACATCGTTAATGTTTTAGCAAAAAGTGCTATTTTATCAACGGAGTGATATCGTCATATCCTTGAAACTCGCCGTTCCACATAAGAAAACTAACCAGATCATCACAACGTTCCCAGTATCCATTGTTTTCTTTATAGGTTTTATAGATACATGGGGATAGTTCAATAACAGCATATCGACGATACAGAAGAGTAACACCTTCACAGTATTTTGTGATAAAGATAGCGTGTTTCTTGTTAGTGATTGTTTCTCTGATCGCTTTGTTGTTTTTATTGAAATTCATGATAAATCCCCTTATGCGATTTCGTAGCACTTCATGACTTCTTCGAATACCAATGGCATTTCTAGATCCCATGAATCAGCAACTGGGTCATATGTTGCTTGATCTACCAGGGAAACCGGAATTGCAGAAACCCAACCAGAACCACCCTGAACATCAACGCGCTTAACAGTCATCAACGATAAATTGTTATAGGATTCTTCACTGAATTTTTCACCACCATTACCAAGACTCTCTAACATTTCACGGTTAACGAGTTTGATGTTTTTACCTTCCAAATCTTTGTTGATATCGATGAAGTTCATGTGATGTTCCTTTTGTTGGGGTTAAAAGCCCCCAAAGGGGCAACTTTTTAGTAAGATCTGATTCTCAACTTAGTGATAGTTACCAGGTTTTTAGCGTGGGCTTTACATGCCGCTGGGAGACTGCTTTTCTCCGCGCTATGCTGGCGCATCAACCAGTTAAACATCCCTTCCAGACTACGGTTACTGTAATGAACTACGTTTTCAACAACCAGTACGATATCACCGTCACTGTCCATCAACAGGATCATGCGTCCACCCATTGCATTAGAGATAATCTGGTCATCGTGGAAATCTTTGATTGTTCTAGCCATTTTCGTAGTTCCTTTTGTCTGTTTCGTTTCGATGAACACACTATACCAAACAAGAGAAAGATAGTTTTAGCAAAAAGTGCTATTAATGGAGAATTTCAGCAGTCATCACGATCCACATAGAAAGAGGAAGCCCGTGAATGAATAATAACAACCCAAAATCATCACGTTTGTTGTAAATCAAAACAGTTATGAATATCGACGCCACCCAAAAAGCAGTAAACAGAAGATAATCACTGAGTGTGATCATTTCTTCACCTCAAACAAAATGCCGTCTTTTGTTGCCAGATCGATTTCGGTTTCCAACACTGCCGAAAGTGTCCACTCATCGGAACCGGGTAAACGCCTTTCTACTTGCCCGTTATCCAGCTTCCGCCACTGTGCGCCATTAACGCGAGATTCATAAGAAACTTTAACTTTCATAATCAGCCCATCCATTTACGGTATTTGATTGATTGGTTCATTGCAGAGATAATGCCAGATTCTTGCATGTTAGAAGCGCAATAGACTTCTGCAACCTGGATTTCACGGTCATAGAGGTAAACACTACCACGAAAAGTTTTCAAGTGAGCGAATCCACAATCTTTAACCAGGTTAAGGAATTCTGCTTTCTTCATCATGTGAGCCATTTTGTTTATCTCCGTGTTTCGTTTCGATATGGCTAATATAGCAAAAGCCCCCGACCGAAGTCAAGGGCTTTTTATTAAAATAGATCTGCAAAGACAACATGAATATCGTCTGGTTCAGTCTTATCGCGTCTTATCTTCTTGATAATAGGAAGGAAGAAACTGTATTCTGGTTCCCCTTTCTTACGCGTTTTCGACTTCTGGAGGCCGTCAACTTCCATTTCTACAATGGCCCCAATGTATTCATCTTTATGCGCCATGATGTATTCGCGATCCAGTTCACCACGTTCATCTAATGGAATGTATACACGGGTAATACCATCATCATCGTAACGATAATCTGTATCAGTTAACCCAGATCCGGTATTCGTTCGAGCCATTCCGGATAAATCTTCAACAACAAACCCGCCGACCTTATGGTCTTCTTTAGTGTGCGCGTAGATATCAATGATCCGTAGTTCAATCGGGGTTTTGTTTTTCAGCTTAACCTGGTCGGCTACTCGCGAATCTTTCCATTTGAAGTTTCTGTTTTTGAGAATAGAACCTTCTTTACCGTCATTGCGGTAATTGTTATAGTCCTGTTTCGCTTCTGCAATGTTATTCACCAGCTTAGACTGAATCAAACGAACAGAAGGCAGAGAAAGATCCAGGAGGATATCACGCAACAGGCTAAACCGTTCATCATAAGTCTGAACACTTTCAGCTTCGCCGTAATACACCTCATATGGAATAATATCCCAAACAACATAAACAATGTTTCGCTGTTCTTCTTCGGTGATCGTCCCTTTCAGAGATTTGTTTACGATCCCGTTCCCTTCTTCGCGTTTTGCTTCGGCCTGTTCTTCTTCTGGGGTCGATACTTTGCGAACTTCTTCCGCAAATAGCGAAATGTCGTTATCATCATCGTCCATGAAAGCAGATAAAGAAAAAGGCATGTCTGTTTCAGGTTCAGGTAATGTTGGTACGGTTCCGGAAGGAACATAAATCAATTCTCCATCCAGAACTACATCATATCCCAGATAATCACGTATCTTTTTCAGATCGATATCAAGTTGGGTTAACCCTTCGTACTCGTTACCCGCCCTCGATACCTTACGGTTTAATGCTTCCAACAAATCAGCCATACAACGAGCACCATCGGCTTTAAGCTGCGAGTAAGCCGGGAAAATGATGCGACGTAAAGCCTTTTCGCTAAACGGCGTAGCGAGGCATTGAGGCTGTTCAGGTATAAGTTTCTTCCATACCCGGTTTGGTAAGGTTGTGCCAGCACCACATTCCAGATCGCGGTTAATGATACGGCGTAGCACTTCACGATCGTTAATGTTCACTGATGATACAATATCCAGTAAACGATCACGCGCTGCATTGCCTGTATATTTCCGGCTTGCTAAATCTTCCAGCAATGCTTTGATTGCATCGGAAAGCGGTGTTGTGCCTGGTTTCCCTTCTACCAGAGGGAATTGACGCACATAAAACATAATCTGTTTTGTATACGTAATACGGAAAACTTCTTTCAACAATTCATTATCTGCATTACGTTTTAAAATTGCTTCTTTCTCTTTAGTTTTCAGAGTAGAAGCAAGTTCATTAAGGATTGACAAGATCATTTAATTTCTCTTCAATTTCAAACCACGATTTTACTAACTGGTGAGGTGCATTTGTTTCTTCACGTTCACCACGTAACATATGGAATAACGGCAACTGACTAATGACGTTATGACATTCGTTTAAGTTTATCGCGAGATCATCGACAAAGCAAACCAGACGATTACCATACTTTGCTTTTGCTTCCAGGTAACGATGAGTTTTTGTTTCACCGTGGCCCACGACCATCACCTCTTTAAACGCAGAAGGAAAAAGAGTATTCAGGTTAGCAATTCGGTTAAGGCTTGCTGTTGGTGTTGTTCCCAGGGCGGTAACGGCAACGAAATCATATTGCGTTTTCAGACGGTTGATCACAATCAATGCATCATCATACGCGTTCAGATAACGAATGAAAGAACTGTTATTGTATTCTTCCATAAGGATTTTAGCCAACTGCTGATCACATCCGAAGATTTCAGTCATATCACGAAATTTTTCATCCGTAACCATTTCCAATGCAATATCAGTAGGCATGTTGTGCTTAGACAAAAAGAACGGGAGGCCGCTTTGCCATTTTACGGCGATCCCGTCAATATCGGTAAGAATAACAGGTTTCAAGATATAACCTCGTAACGATCAAAGAAAAGGGTACTTTTGAATGCGTTCAATTCACCCAGGAAATAATCACGCTCAAATGTCCGATAATATTCAAATTCGATGCACAACATATCATCATTTGTTACACCAATGCCAACGACATCCTGATGATATTTCTTTGCCTGTTGAAGAACAAACGGGTCGAGATCCGAACAATCGAAATAAACTACGTAACTCATATCAACCCTTATACATATAAACCGCGTCGAAATTGGGAATTTCCATATCGACTTTATTGAACACAATGCCTTTAACATTACACTTTTCAACATAACTGTTGATTACATTCATGTTATTTGCACCGATGGTAACGTAATACACACCAGCTTTATACACAACACCCATAATCAGGGTAGAACTCAAAGCACCCTGTGCGTGGAGTAACGCCAACGGGTTAATCGCGCCTTTGAACAAGAACGCACATGTTACTCTTTCATCATAATCTTTCATAATAACTCTCAGTCAAAAAATAGTGCGAATATGAACCATATACCGAAGAAAGGCCATAATAACACAATCAGCGGGAAAATGGTATGCTTTAAAATCAAAGTTCCTGGTGTATAGTATCCGTTATGACTTACACCAAAGCACCAGGAAAACTGTGTTGCACAGTATACACCGATAATGAGGTATAGAATTACACCGATGATAACACCTATAACAATCAGGGCTATCATAACAGATCTCTCAATCGGGTTAAGTTGCGTACAAACTCTCTTTCAGTCAGTACAGTTTCGTTTATTTTATTCTTTCCCATTGAATGTGTCAAGGTACTTTTTCCGGTTGCTGCCAGCGCACGGCGAAACCCTTCATTAAGGAATAACGCATTATATGCGTTTTCAATCAGGATTTGATACGCCTCAGAGGAACGATGAATAGGGATACCTTTCCAGTATAGGGTCTGGTTAGTCCACCATTTTTTCTTTTTGCCTTTGAATTTTGCGGCCTTGCCTACCAGAGTACATACATGGGCTTGCATATCGGGATTGCTGAATTTAAGGCTTTGTAAAAAGCCCTCCATTGATGCACATTCTACCCCGTCAAACGTGAATGGATGAGGGGCGAAGTTGCTCAATGCGCATGATGGGTACTGACTACCAGAACCAATGTCCATAATGAACCCCCGCCGAAAATATTAAATCATACAAACCCCGACCGATGATAACACCAACGATAATTGATACCCATGTTTTCCAATTATCCACGATCTTCACCTTCTTTCTTCCCTTCCTGGCGAGCGCGTTTGCGTCCCGCGCGTACTAAAGAATCATAGTACGGACGTTTGCGATCGATGTTTTCTGTACGATACGCTTTACCAAAATGACTCGTTTTGAATCCGTAGTATTTCACACTTCCACCTCATGGGGGTTATTGTGCAAGCCACGGGCCGGATCATAACGATCATAAGTTGTTTCGTACTCTGATTTAATGGATACATCACAGCGAGTGTTCCATTGTTCCAGAGCGCTTTTAATTTCTTTCACTGAGTCGGTGAAAAATTTTACAATACTCGCCATACACTACCACCTTCATAAAATGCATTTAGTTTATGTAACATTTCAACACGGGCCGATTCTTTTGCAGGGCTGCAAGATAATGTTAGAACCAACCCAACAGGACAATCAAACGCAGTATCAATCGTTACTCTTTCCAGACGTTGCCCGTGATCACGAATCATCTTCAAAAAGGTATCAGATAACTCAGTATTTTCGTATTCCACTTTATATATAAATCGTGCCATAATTAACCCCTTGCACATGAAAGATAAGAACGCTTCTTGAACACTTTAACTTCGTGGCCCCTACCGCTTGCAGCAGTGTTAAGAGTTTCAGTGTGACGCGCACCCAGAACCAGAGTTTTAACCGGAGTAACAGGAGCAGCGATAACGATAACAGCGGCCCAACGAGCACCAACGGCTTTATCAGTACCCATATCGATAGCAGCAGAAGTATTTTTACCAGCCGCCAGAACGTAAGCACGGGCTTCACGACGAGTTTTGAAGAAAACCAGTTCATTCATGTTGTAAGAGCGTTTCATAATGTCATCCTCATAAAAGTGTTTTCTTGTCTACGGGATTAACTATAAGGGAATGTGAGAAGGGAGTCAACAACTTTTTTATGTAAAAACGAAAAAAGCCGCTACCTTTTGGCAACGGCTTGATTTTTAACCCTTAATATCAGAAATAGCCATTATAGACTCTCTGTAAAGGTACGAGCAATAACGTCGCGTTGCTGTTCAGGGGTCAGTGAGTTAAAACGCACTGCATAACCAGATACACGGATCGTCAATTGCGGATATTTTTCAGGATGTTCAACCGCATCCAGGAGAGTTTCGCGGCGCAACACGTTAACGTTTAAATGTTGACCACCTTCCACTTTAACAGTTGGCTGATATTCGATCTCGATCTCACGCTTTGCAAACGGAGTAACGCGAGCTTTGCCGATCACAGAATCCATAGTTAATGTTTTTGATACTACGATCCGAACGTCGTTACCTTCTTCCAGATAGATTGTACCAGTATGCAAACCTTCTAAAATTTGAAATGCTTTCATTGTATTACCTTTACTTGATTACATAATACCTGAACGGGTTGAAATGAAACGCCAGCATTGCACGATCCAGGTTAACTGGGTCGCTAACTTCTTGTTTCAGCTTCCATCCAGCATAAACGCGCAAACAGAATTGCACTTTGTGGATCTGTAGCCACGGTTTGTAAACGTACAAACCCCATGCTGATTCGTTCCACATGAGCAGATACCCATGATTTACAGGGTTCGGCCCACCTTCTGTTTTTGGGTTGCCTTTCCAGTTGAATTTGCTTGTCGCTTCACGTCCTAAAACGTGATATGCGAAGTTATAAGCCTTGTTTCTCCACAACCAGCCAACACGCTGCATGTATACCCCAAAAGCCCCCAGATGATAGCGTATGGACGCCCAACGGCGGATATGTCCACCATCACCATCAATAGGGTTATCGAAGGTTTCCATCCACCGGAAGCCTTTAGGAAGATGCCCTGTTTTCTCGTTGTAGAACGGTACAACAAACGGGGCAAACAGAATTGCTAATACTCCAGTAATAATGTCAAGAGGGACGAGTACGATCCAACTTGCATACTTTAAAAAGCGCATAGACACCCCAAAAATAAGGCTATCCGAAGATAGCCGTTTGATTATTTGTTTGTGTTGATGTATACAAATGATTCATCAAATTCACTGATAATCGCTTCATTTGTAAACGGAATTGCAGGGTTTTTGAAACCACCACTAATAAGATACTGGATGAAGAATACCGAAGTATCAAGAGAAATTATTTGGTGATTGCTCGGAGATACATTTGTTCTGCGAACGAGGTTGACAATCTCCCAATCAAAGAATCGTTCGCTATGCTCTTTCTTACTATTCACTTGCGGTGACGCAAAGAACCCCTGTTTGGAATATGCTTCAAGCGCTTTACGAAGTTCAGAATCAAAATCATCGAACTCTTTTACAAAAAATTCCATCAACTTTTTGTTGCGATTCGTTAGATTGCTATTTTCTCCGATGATTTTTCTAATTGCCGGAGACATTTTAAACAGTTTTTGTAAATTTTTCATGTTATCTCTTTAAATTTCGTATGCAGAATCAATACAAGATTCGTAAAGCTGTTCTGGTGAATTCTCAATGAGAGGTGTTGTTTTACTAAAAACATCCAGATCGTAAGGATCATCATCCACATAACATTCACTGAATTTGAAGTTTTTTCGGTAATCCCCATCGGGCAATCCATCTTTCCATTCATTAAATGTCATGCCATAGCGTTCTTTGAATTTTGCTGGAGACATATCAACAAAAATCTGCGTATATTCGACCGCGTTATGGTATTTCACAGTTTCACGAAATTTCATATAAACCTCATTAAAATTAGTGGGCTGGGAGTTTCTTTACTTCACCCCGCATTCCGGGGAACCTATTACCGGATACCAACAGAGCCTTTCCTGTGGATAAGGTTGCATATTCCGAACCATTTAACGGCATTGCGCTACGCACCCAAATTTGGTGGCAAGGGTAGGATTTGCACCTACAACCAACAGAATCAGATTCTGTTCCTCCCGCTTCTCTAAGTGCCTTGCCTTGTTTGGTGGCCCCTCCCGTGACTTGAACCGGGAACCTAACCATTATGAGTGATTAGCTCTACCTATTGAGCTAAGGGGCCGATATTTTTAGAACTGTTTGCGGTATATTTCGCGAACAGCCGGATCAACAGCTTTGGCGTATTTGCATACATCCTCGAACTGTACGATGTATTCCATTACTTCCGAAGCACGGGAATTTAGTTTTCCCTGGTGAGCATCAATGATCATTGAAGTCATTACATCGATGCGGGTCGGTGCTTCGAGGATGTCGCCTTTGTCGAAAAGTTTTTTGGATTTTGCGACGGTATCGGCGATGATTGCTTGAATTTGTTTAGCCATGTTGGATCTCTTATTCGTAAATTGCTTGAATCGCTTTATAGTGTGCGGTTACATATTTAACCGGATACTTGCGAGCTTCTTCTTTTGTTGCCTTTCCTGCAATCAATTCAGGATCCGGCACGTTTGCCATTTGTGCATGAGGAAGCGGTACGCGCTTACCCATAAGCAGGGTTTTATATTCTTCCGGTACGTCCGGCCCACATGATAACACTGTGCCGTAGATCGGTTCCTCGCCGTGTTGACGAACACCAGTCACAATACCAGAAGGTGATACAATTTCAGTTCCAGCCGCTTTAGCGTTGGTTTCAATCAGAACATATTCAAAGGATGCTTTTACACTCAGTTCAGACATATATTTACTCATTTGTTATTTGATCCGAAAATGTTTATTCAATTCTTCGGGGTCAAGTTGTACTACTTCGGCACCGTATTGCTGTAGACGCCATATCCACTCGATGCCACCACGATCGTATTTATGTAGATATACTACACGCTTAATCATACCTGTTGCAACACAAAATTCGATATTTTTCGCACATTGTGAGCAAGGGGAATGAGTTGTATACAAAGTTGCGTCTTTGATTTGTTCATGAGACGCCGCCAGCATAATAACGCGCATTTCTGCGTGTACTTCGTTGCGATCTGACCATTGTGAATGTTCAGGGCGCTTTTCTTCACTCAGTTTCCCGTTATCATCTAATAAGTGATTGCACTGATCTGTACAACGATGACTAGGATCAACCGTATTATTTGCACCTACAAACACACGCCCGTTACCATTTCTCAACGCAGCACCGACATTAACAGAGACACATTGAGAGAACTTAGAAGCGCTTACCGCTCTAAGCATAAACATAATATCATCAATCTTCATGATATACCACGTGATAAAGAACTTTCCAGTAAACTTGAATCTTTCCATCATCCAACACTCGATGATGTGCAGAAACAGAACTAATCACTACTTTTTCTGGACTCGGACGAAAACAACTTGTGAATTTTCGAACAAGACAAGCAATGAAAGTATTTGGGTTGTCGATTTCGTCAACGATAGTATTAACAGTTACTTCACCGAAATGACAAGGGATATCATATGCCTTTAATGCTTCCAGGAGAACCATGCTCATAGAACCAGGATGATCAAGCATCTTTCATCACCTTTAGTAGCTGTTTGATAAAATCAGGAGTCGCTTCAACGATATATTCTGAACCGTTGATTGTGGTAACGCGAACTTCTGTCTGATTTTTGTTGATATCATATTCAGCGATCGGACTTGTTACTACATCAATATCAGTTCCTTTGATGTATCCGAAAACGCCGCCATAATAACGAGGATCTGGGTATACAGATTCGTCCGTGATCATCGCTCTATCAATAATTTTTACTTTCATAATACAACCGCCCATGTAACGTAGCCAGTAATAGGATTTAACACCAGCCCGAAAGATTGGGTGCTGTTAGTATCCACGTCATGAATATACACAATGTACGAGTACTGAGAAACCGGAGTTGCGCTAACTTCAAACCCGCCTGGTGCTTTTCTCTGTTCCTGGATTTTGTTAGCAATTTTTTGGCACAACAAACGAACTTTTTGATTAAAATCGCCCAGATTTTCTACGCGAATGCGATCGCCAAGTTCAACCATGATGCCTTTATCTTCACGAATAACGTTCATAATGTAATCCTCTTTTGTGTGGGTACTTTAACATACCCACATTAGATGTCAATCAGAAATCACCATAATCGACTTGTAAGCACGGAATCCCGTTTGCTCGCCACATTCCGACCGGAGTGTCTCTATCGTCCACTGCAATAACAGGATAATACTTATCTAAAATCTTGTCAAACAAAATTTCTTCTTTTACTTCAAAATCTGTCCTGGTATCGCCTTCTTGACGCATAAAAATTTCATCCGGTTCAACACCATAACTTAACAGGCTAACCCATGTATCATGTGCGCATTGCGGATTACCTTCACGCCCAGATACAACGACGCATTTATACCCTGCATTTTTGTACAGGTGAAACAGTTGCTGAATCGGGATGTTTGGCGGATCATTGATCACTTTGGTAAAGTCATACGGGCTACGTTGCCCTACTTTTGTTAGCGTACCGTCAACATCAAAGATCACACACTTCTGATTGTGGGGATTAACAATTTCCATTGCTGGTACGAACCCACGGATCTTACGATACTGGTTAAACATTTCCCAAAGACGCGAAACGGGTAATGCATCACGACCGCGTTTGTGGTTACGGCGAAGCAGTTCAACAATGGACACATCAAAGTATTCGATATGAAAATCTGCTTTGTGTTCCAATGCAATTTCACGCCAGTGATTTTTATCACTTTCTTTCAGATGCGTGTTGTGTATGATCACGTTTTTACCATCTTTCAGAGTGGAGATAACAACGTGATCCTGCATTTCCGCAATCATTTCTTCTTTAGCTTTGGTGTATTTGTATCCGCCAGCACCCTTACCAGCATTATACAAAGAGCTACGCAGATCATCGCGAGATATCGTAACAGTATTACCCAATTCACGGGCTTTCTCATGCGCCCAGGTAGTTTTTCCACTACCCGGAACGCCAATAGTCATAAACAGATTCATTTCACTATCTCATATTCAATTAGTTCTTTGTTATACTCATTCGTCAGATTGAGCCACATATCACGATTCCAATCGTTTTCTATCCATAGACCTTCTTTATCCTTTTTCGCAGTATAAACTTTTCCTTCTGTTATGTCACGAAAAAACGTTTTGGTTATTTTGATTTGCATTTCTCAGGGTATCCCAACGTACACAGAACATTATCGGTTTGATCCTTTTGTCGTTTAACGTCATTCATCCAGCTACGTAAAATCAATGAATCTGGATATGTCAATGCAACATAAGGATTACCGTCATATGGCATTACAAGGTATTGTTTCCCGTCGATTTCTCTAACGTCTGCAATTACTTTCCATTTTACCTTCACTGGGTTAACCTTTGCTGGTAGCGTAGGAAGCACCTTAACAGGTGGCTGTTCAGCACAACCAACGAGAAAAACACCAAGTAATGCTATCATTGCTAATTTCATTTTTCAAATTCCTGCATGTATTCGTCGAAGGATTTGTTGATTTTGATTTCAATCAATCCAGGTTTCTCAAACAAAAGGTGTTTGCGCCCTGCATCCTTGACTAACTGCTGATCTTTGGATTTTTGTTCCACGTAGATAACAGTATTGCTTGTATTTGTCTCTTTTACTTTCTTCACATCATCTTGCAGAGATTTGATATCCTTGCGTAACGATGCGTTTTCAATTTTGGTATCGACTGCAATGTAAAAAAGGGCTATCAAAGATAGCCCCACGATTACAGGCCATACCCAAGATGATATCTTAGGCATTATGAACCTCATTTATATTGTTCGGGAATGAACTGGTCGTAATTTTTAACCATCATTTCAATGATGCGGTCAACCAGTTTTTGCGGATCGGTTTCTTCGAAATACTTCATAAGAGGCCCGAAGATGATCCGACCGTCGTTTGACAAATCCGCGCTTAGACTGATAGCAAAATCTTTACGCGATTTCCCTTTGTTATCTTCAATGGCTTTGAATGCTTTTGCACTCAAACGATTGAGACTATCAAGGAAAAGTTTTTCGAAATCGTCAATCTTTTTCAGAGAGACCAGATCCGAACTGAATAGCTGTTTCAGGTCATCGACCGTATTCTCAACAATATTTAGGAAAAGATCCTTATTGTTGGTAATGCTATCTTTTGTGCGATGCAGATTGACATACCAGTTTGTTTTGATTTTTACAAACCCTTTCGTTGTCAGAACAACATAGCCTTCGAATCCTTCATTCTGATATGCTTCTTTTGCGAATGCATCCAGATCCAGTACTTCGATATTCTCACGTTTAACCAGATACGCACGTAACAGCGCGTCAGCAAAGAGTTCATCATAAGGGATGTATTCACCCGTGATGTTGTGACGAACGTTCAGGATACGCAGATCAGGAGAATCATAACCAACGACGATACGGTTTTTCGGGGAAACGTATTCCATGTTCACCGTATAGTTTTCTTTTGCGATCTCAGTTAAGCGGGTCAGCAATTCACGGTTTGCCATTAACACACTTTGTGCATCCATAGCTTGTTCTGATTTAACCGAACCTTTAGACTTAACAGACAGAAAACCACCATCAAGGAAAGTTGAGATCAAGGAACCATCTTCTTTAATCATCACGTCTAAAACGTCGCCTAATTCAATAGGAGACTCGTTAAGCGCTTCCCATGCCTTTACCTCGGCATAGTTAAAAAACTTCTCCATAGGGCGGCTGATGATTGATACGGGGGTATCTCCATCCATTTCAAACATGATACCGCGACATTCCAGAGCACCAGGCTTTAGCCAGTCTGTATATGAGGCCATGCGATAGTTAAAGATTCGAACAGGTGTACCCATCACGGTTACTTGATCAACGAAGAAAAATGTTTCGGATTCACCGCACAACTGCATGAGTTGTTTGTAAAGGGTATTGATAATTTTAGTTTGTGCCTTTGTCATAGTGCTGTTTATTCCATTCAGGGTTGTATTTTCGTATCATGTTGATTTCATAATCATGATATGTATTTTCATCGTGAGTAGTCACGATAAGTTTCACAGTTTTTCGTTTTTTGATAGCCATTTCCAATCGACACGTTTTTAAGATGTTGCTGGGGTTAGCTTCTCTCCAATACTTTGCATTGCGATATGTGTCTAAACGCTTCCACATATCCCGACATTTACCAACATATACTATTTCATCGTTAATTGCAATAAAATAAACACAATGCCTAAGCTCGCCACACTTAACAAAACTTCGATCGATGCGACCACATTTATCAAGGGTTAAGTTGAATTCAGATTTCATACATTATATATCCAAAAAGTCAAGTGATCTTTTCTTACCACACAAAACATTAACCACATGCGCGATGTAATCACCGTGACAGGGAAGAGGCGCACAGGTACAACCAAGCCTCTTTCCATCAAGTTCTTTCAATTCTTCAATCGTGATCGCCCCAGTACGAACCTGATTCTGGAACCAGGGGATAAACGCTAAAATGTTTTCTCCCCTGGTTCCTGTGTGATAAGGGTTGCCGAACTTCGTACCTCTTTGAATATCGACATCCCAATCAGCTTTGTACTTGTTTACTACCCGACAATCACGCGTATTTGCTGGCCCATTTTGCATACGCTTCATCGCTGATTTCAGTATTCAGGTTTCCGACGAGGTAAGAACTTACTTCAACCTCTTGCGGGGCAACCTGTACGTTATCACTTTTGAGCCATTTATTCATCCACGGATACGGGTTAGGGATCGGGGTGAATGGTGAATCAAGCCCTACCGCTCGCATACGCTGATCTGTGAGGTGTTCAATATAAGCGATAGTGCTTTTCAGCGATACACCTTCTACATCACCAACAGAGAATAAATGTTCAGCCCATTCTTTTTCCTGTTCATATACTTCCAGGAAAATCGCCGTTGCTTCTTTTTTCAGCCTACGGGAGATTTCAACCATTTCTGGATCATCTTTACCCATTTGCCACAAACGGATTTTACTCTGAGTACCTTTCTGATGCAATGCTTCATCACGCGCAATCAGGCGCATAATTTTCGCGTTGCCTTCCATCTTGCCTTGTTCAGCAAAGTTAAAGGTGAAACTAAACGACACATAGAAACGGATCGCTTCCAGAGCGTTCACAGCGTGCATACACAGGTACAGAGCTTCTTTGCACTTAGTGGCCTGTTTAGTGTATTGCTCGTTATAATACACGACAGCCGGATCATTTGGTTTATAGCCGCTAACCTGTTCCTGTAGCATCATGATGGTTTTCAGCTTATGACATTCATCAATCAGAGTATCATAATACCGTGTCATTGATGCAGAACGTTTCATAATCGCTTCATTGCGAAGGATTTGGTCGAACTGTACAGAAGGATCAATGTGCAAGTTACGTTGAATATGCGTGTAACTACGGCTGTGGATGGTTTCACTAAACGCCCACGTTTCGATCCAGGTTTCCATGCTCACATCGGATGCAATTGGCAAAAATGCGAGGTTAGGCCCACGTCCCTGAATGGTATCTAACAGGGTTTGATACTGTAGGTTAGAATCGAAAATGATTTTTTCGTGTTCAGGAAGTTTTGCATACTGCATACGGTCAGTAGACAGATCGACTTCTTCCGGACGCCAGAAGAAAGAAAGCTGTTTTTGCGTCAGGCTTTCGAAAACTTTGTGTTTCTGCGATTCATAACGTGCAACACCAGTATCTTCACCAAAAAACATAGGTTGTTCTAAGTGGTTATGATCTGGGTTTGTATTCATTACTGTTAACATGTCTTTACCTTTAAAAAGCCCCCGAAGGGGCATTAATCAAATCTTACAACCCGCGCAATCTTCTGCGGCTTCTTCTTCATCACCAGCACCATCACGCGTATTATGATAGTACAGAGTTTTAACACCGTAGTAGTTAGCATACAGCAGATCATCAATGATGTCTTCTGTTTTAACTTTCCCGTCTTCATAGTTTGCCGGGTCATAGTTGGTGTTTGCAGAAATAGACTGATCGACAAACTTCTGCATAACTGCTACATGAGACAGATACCCTTTGTTACCGCGTTTAGCCATATCCCAGAGCAGATCATAGAAATCAATCTGGTTATTTTGGTTCGGTACAACCTGGTTATAGTGTCCTTCTTTCGAAGATTTGATACTCACTAAACCGCGCGGAGGTTCGATCCCGTTGGTAGAGTTACTAACCTGTGAACTACTTTCACAAGGCATTAAAGCAGAAAGAGTAGAGTTGCGCAAGCCGTATTTTTTAATCTGGCTGCGTAGCCATTCCCAATCGCAATTATAAACAGGTGCTACCAGTTCATCAACAGTTTTGCAATACCAATCGATAGGCAGTAACCCGCGAGCGTATTTGGTATCGTTGTACAATCCACACGCACCACGTTCTTTCGCCAGTTCCATAGAAGCAACGAGAAGGTTAAACTGAAACGCTTCCATTAATTCATGAACTTTGTCTGTATACGCTTCTGAGTAGTCGCAATAGTTGCTTGCTAACCATGATGCATAGTTGGTGATACCAACACCCAGAGAACGACGCTGTTTAGCTTTCAGAGCGGCTTTTACAGGGTAGTTCTGGTAATCCAGCAGGTTATCAAGCGCACGTACTGCAATACGCGTGAGTTTCGGGAATTCGCTGATATCAGCGTTATCCAGAACGATAGCCATTAGCGTACACAATCCAATTTCACCAGCCATTTTATCATCGTCATCCAGCGGCGACGTTGGGATCGCAATCTCACAGCAGAGGTTAGACATACGGACAGGAACCGTAAAACTACCCTGTTGGTTGACGTGATGAGTGTTGAAAATGTATTTGCGTCCTGTCTGTGCGCGTTCCTGTGCTAAAAGTTGGAACAGGTCAACCGCTTTGATGCGTTTCTTACGAACAGTTGGGTCTTTTTCCAGGCTTTCATACAGTTCTTCAAATGCAGTCTGGTCAGCTTCATAGAACAGATCATACAGACGATCGTTAGCAACATCCGGACTAAACAGCGTAATGTAATCACGATTCATTAAGCGTTTATACATCAACTGGTTAAGCTGTACACCGTAATCAAGATGACGAACGCGGTTTTCTTCTACGCCTTTGTTGTTCTTCAACACCAGAAGGTTTTCAACTTCCAGATGCCAGAAAGGATAATACAGTGTTGCAGCACCACCACGAACGCCACCCTGTGAACAGGATTTAACAGCGGTTTGGATATGTTTCCAGAAAGGAATCACACCAGTATGAACAGCTTCACCACCACGGATTTTAGAACCCATTGCGCGAATATGTCCCGCGTTAACCCCAATACCAGCACGTTGTGAAATATACTTCACGATCGCAGAGGTTACAGCGTTAAGCGAACCAAGAGAATCACCCGATTCAATTACTACACAACTGGAGAACTGGCGCGTAGGAGTACGTACACCCGCCATAATTGGAGTTGGTAGAGACAGTTTGCGATCGGAAATTGCGTTATAAAAATCAACGATATGCGTAACCTGTGCTAACCCAGTTTCTTCCTGATGCAGACACATCGCAATAAGCATAAACGCATACTGAGGGGTTTCAAAGATTTCGCCAGTATCGCGATCCTGAACCAGATATTTCCCGATTAACTGTTGGGAACCAGCATACGAAAATTCAAAATCTTTATCATGATCAATTGCACGTTCGAAAACTTGAATATCTTGTTTGCTGTATTTTTCCAGGATCTCTTTATCGTATTTCCCCGCTTCAACCATTTTAACGATGTGATCGTAGAACGGGATAGGATCGAACTGACCGTAAACGTCTTTACGCAATGCAAACATTTCAAGATTCGATGCTACGTATTGCCAATCCGGTTCTTTAACAGAAATGTGATCTGCTGCATACTTGATAGCGATACGTTGAATTTGTTTGGTAGTCATACCATCGCGGATCAGTTCTAATACATTTTCAAGGAATGCACGAACATCGATATTATGACCATCACAGGCCCACTTGAGCACTTTGTATATTTTTTCTTTGTCAAACGGCTGGCGTACACCAGAGGATTTTACTACTACTTTAATGTCATTCATTCTCTTACCTTGTTAAGAAAGGGGCCGAAGCCCCATTTTTCATACTGCCATTTCAGCTTTTAGAGAGCCGTGATTATGATACCCTTCTAAGGTTATCGAGTCAAAGAATTCTTGATCTAAATCAAGTAAGCTATTTACCTTCGGCATTTTTAGAATCGGTAATGGCATTGGTGAACGGTTAGGCTGTAAAAGTTCTTTTGCCTGTTCAACCGCATTTTTATAGATATGGACATCACCACCAGTCCAAACCAGATCGCCCACTTCGTACCCGCAAATATCAGCGATAATATGCGTCAGGAGAGCATAGGAGGCGATATTGAACGGCAACCCTAAGAAGACATCAACTGAACGCTGATACCACTGTAGAGACAGTTTACCGTTGATTACAACGAACTGGAAGAAACAGTGACACGGACGCAGAGCCATATCATCAAGATCAACAGGGTTCCAGGCAGAAACGATGATTCCGCGATCGTCTGGGGTTGATTTCAGTTGTTCAATGACTTTTGCAATCTGATCAACACCACTACCGCCATAATAACTATCATCATCCCCATAAAGAGAACCAAATGAACGCCATTGATGACCATAGATTGGCCCCAGATAACCAGAATCGTATCCTAAATCAATAGCTTGTTTCTCATAGTTATCATCCCAGATTGTGCGCTTATCACTATTTTCACCCCAGGTCATCCGGCGAAGTTCTTCAACGTTGGTTGAACCGGACAGGAACCATTGCAATTCATGCTTGCACGGCTTGAAGAATAGTTTTTTACAGGTAGTTGCGGGGAAACCTCTGTTTAGATCCCATCGGGCTTGTGCGCCGAAAATACGAATAGTACCTACACCAGTGCGATCAGTTGATTCAACACCGTTATCAAGTACAAGTTTAATAATATCCAGATACTGTTTCATTTTATACCTTTTTATATCGATCTACTACGATTTTTTCAATGCGTTCATGTTCTTTGATGTACTGAGTTTTGAAATCAGTAAATTCATATTTTAACAATGCATCACCCAATTCAGAAGCAGTAAACGAAACATCGCGTTTAAATGATGGGGCATTATATACATGATGTCCATAAATGTGAGTCAAAACTACTTCATCAACCATTTTATTATTGATTGAATCTAAAAGCAACCCCTTACCGCCAATGACACACACATTTTTATCTGGGTGTGTTGCTTGCATTGTACCAATAGCAGCAGACAACCCGCCACCGTGGATCACGTAATCAGCAACGTCGCCTTTTTTGGTTTTCAAAAAACTACCGGAACCAGACAAAACACAATGGATCCTACCAGGTAGTTTACCCGGAAGAGAGGTAAACGTATTTGCACCCATGATCAAAACGCTATCGGCGGTTTCTTCTTTGAAGTTTTGTAAATCTTCTTTACAGTGGCCCCACGGCAAGCCTTGCTGATATCCAAAAGCGAAATCATCATGGTAGATATCATGCCCCAGTGCAAACACCGCTTTTACTATGCTCATATTGCGATCCACATTTTGTTGTCTTCAACAGTTACAATATAGCCTAATGCTTCAATCATAACTTTCAGTTTTTCTTTGTACTTCTCATCATATCCGCGAATCTTCTCGAATTCAACAGAGAAAATACTACACCCCTGATATTTTGCATTGATCACGCGAGATTCAATATCAAAAATCATGATATCCAGAGGACACCAATCAACAGAGTGAAGTTTTTCGCGGGTTAGTAGTGTTGTGTTCTTAGGGAGTTTCATTCCGTTTCCTGTTCATTCAGCCATGATTCGATACGAGATAGTTCTTCCTCTCGCGGGGTAAATCCATATGATGCGTCGATCATCCCAATCTGATCCCAAACATCAATTTCCAGGATCTCAGTCACTGGAGGATTTTGTGAGATATGGTCACGACATACAGCAAGAGCGGTATTGATGGATTCGGTGACAGTCAGAGTGTCACCCTGTACAGATACTTGAATAATCATTCAGAACTCCATGCATTTTTCAAAGTAAATCTTTGTTGGGAATTAATAATCGTAGCGCGAATAACAGCAAGTTTCATTTCTTCAAATTTATTTCGCGTCATATACAAACCAATCAAAGGAAAATAGAGCCTTTCCCATTCGTAAGTGTCGCTTACTTCTTTAACAGCATTGATTAAAATCTCAGCCATTTGAAAATCTGTAGGCGGAACCCAACCAAGATTAATATAAATCCGTTTTTGTGTACCTTCTTTCAGATTTTCCAAACGTAACCATGTTGGACAACTCATAATATTTTCCTCAAATAAAAAGGGAACTGCGTTAACAGTTCCCATTATAGTTCATTTGATTAGTAAGTCAAGCGCCACAATTGAATTGCTGCATCAACTTCCTTCTTGATATCTTCCGGAGTGTCTTTGCGCTGTGCTTTGACTAACATAGTCATCATTTTACGAATAGTGTTGTTCATATTCGCTTTCTCACGTGCTGCATGAACAGCCTGTGATTTTTCCACTTCCGGTGTATCTTTCTTAGCCGCCTGTGGTTTGGTAGGCTGTGCGCCGATTTCGTCTTTCTGTTTCGGTGCTTTTTGCTCTGCTTCCTTCTTCACATGAGGCGCGGAGAATTTACCCGCTTTGAAGTTAGAATTCATTTGCTCTAAAGCACTCTTAACGGTGTTCCAGTCAGAGATACCGCGTAAAGATTTCAGAGTATCAGTGATCAAACTAATACTTGCGCCTTTGGTATCTTCTGCAATGTCGATATCCTTCAACCACTCAACATGTTTCATACCTGAATGCATAAAGTTAAAGCTGTTGAACACATAATATGCTTTGCGGTTTACGATAACACGTTTGAAGTTGATGGTAACACCAGCGCCGTTATCAAACTCAACATAACCGCTTGTAGGCATTACGCGAGCACCGATCTGTTTAAAGGCTGCGTAGTATTCCTCTTTACCAACACGGTTAACTGTGCGCTTAGGCTTCTCTTCTGGCTTCGGTGCGGCTTCCTGAGCAGCTACACGTTTAACAAAAGATGCTGAACGATGCCCCGCCGCAAACTCTGCGTTCATCTTATCGATAGCGTTCACAACGCCTTGAACACTCGGTTTCAGTTTCTGCAACTCTTTGAACGTATCAACGATCATATCCAGGCAAGCGCCGTCCTCGTCTTCGAACATGGTTCCGCGAAGTTGTGCAGCCGGACGATACTTAGATACAGCAGGATCATACACCGCGCTAAACACATAAGCACCTTTGCGCATGAATACGTGACGATAGAAACGAACTTTCAGTGTACCAACTTCAACAAAGATATCGTTTCCGCTAACGTCAGCACCTAACAGCTTACGGAATGACGCCAGGTAGTCAGCACGTTTGTATTTGATATTTTTCTGTACAGGGCTGAAAATGCTTTCCAGTTTTTTAGACGGGAACAGGCTTTCCGGAGTGATCTTGTCTGGGTTTTTGCCCCATTGATAATCACGGCTTGCCATTTTGTGTTTTTTAGTTCCAACCAGTACAAAGGTACTAACAGAAACGCTACCCAGTGCAGATGAATCCGGTGCGGCTAACCCTTGTCCATTCGGAGGGGTGCAGTTGAAACCGAAATCAAAGTAAGCATCACCAGAAGTGAAACGGAACGAAGCATAAACACCGTGACTACCTTTTGTTACTTCCTGTTTGAAAGTGGTAGGCAAGCCAGTGTATTTGGTGAAGTATTCCGCAAATTCCTGTGCGTTAAATTTGGTGCTGAAATAGTTTTTCGCCACTACAAAGTAAGCATCAACTTTTTCTTCCCATTCTTTCTTTTGACGGGCATAACGTGCTCGAACATCACCAGCAGTCTCAGAACGTGCGCCACTAGGCCCAGTTTTTGTAACGACATCGTAAGCCTGGTTGATTTTCTGCATTAATTCATTGCTACCACCACGGTCGGGGTGATTGCGTAAGGATGCACGTTTGAAGAGTCTGGACATTTCAGCGCTGGTTTCGCTACCAGTTGCGCCCAAAACTTTCAGTGCTTCCTGATAAGTCATTTTGGATTCGGTGATCATTTATTGTTCCTCAAATAAAAACAAAGCCCACGTTTCGTTACATGGGCTACTTTACTGTATTTATGGATTTCGGTCAATAGATTTTTTCGAGGAACCAAACAGAACTTTTGTTGTTCTTGATTCGCGTCAACTCTATAGGATTATTTTTGAATGCTTCCTCAACATCTCTCATAGTAACTATATGTTTTTCTTCAAGAAAATTGTTGTGGAGATAAAACCGCTCTATTTCTGGAGCGGTTTCTAATTCAAATTCTCTTTCTAACATTATGCACCTCGATCATTGATAGTACACTTTGTGAACCGTCCAACTTTCTGCATGGTGATATGTCGATCGAAGTCTTGCGGATCCAGATCCTGATGACTGATAATGATAGTGTTGCCTTCGATGCTGTCAAGTAAAGTTTTGATTGCATATGAACCTTCTCGGTCAAGTGGCCCGTCAAAAACCTCATCCAGAATCAGAAGGGATAAATCAACACCAGAAATTTTACTGGTTACATCGCGCCAGGTGAACAGTAAAGCAAGGTTGATACGTGCTCTTTCGCCTTGACTGAACGATGCGTAACTAAAATCATTACGACCCAGCGATTTAATCGATTCGTTAAATTCATCATCCAGAGTGAACTGATAATCAGCACCCAACAGATCCAGATAGTGCGCAATCTGTTTATTGAAGTAAGGAATATAACGTTTAACGATGCTCGCTTTAACGCCGGAATCTTTCAGCAGATCCGTAACAATACCTCTGAAATATTTTTCCTTGACAAATCCAGAACGTTTAGAATCAAGATCCTTTTCATCTTCACGGAGTTTTTCAACTGGAGATTCGTCGATCACCACGTCTTCCTGTGCTTTATCCATGACAGCCCGAACACGTTTAGCCGCTGCAACTTCATTTTGAAGTGTACCGCGTAGTGATTCGTATTTGGATTTCAGCCCATTTAGTGTACGTTGTTGTGTTAGTAAATCATCCATGATTTTCTGTAGCTGATCTTGCTTGTTCTTAATCAGCGTAAGTTTCTGAGTACCATTTTTAATGTTCTCGGCAATCTCTTCCATGCGTTCAGGAGTGGGGCTAATTGGCTGTTTACAGGCCGGACATTCACCACCCTTGCGATACATCACCTCAAGACGTTGCAACTGTTCTACGTTCATTGAGAGCCGCGTATAACCATCACGCAATTTTTGAATATTTGCTGTTTGGTCTTCGCCATTGATCACACATTCTGCGATCTGGCTTTGCAGTTCGACCAGTTGTGCTTTGATTTGTTTTGCTGTTTCTACGTGGGAATCGTAGATATCCTGGTAACGCGCCGTATTCTGATTTGCTTTTGCCCGTTGTTCGTCAATGAACTTTTGATGTGTTGCGATCTGCTGTTGTACGTGTCCAATCTGCATTGAAAGCGTATCCAGTTCACGGTTAACACCACGGATGTATGATTTGTTCAGCTTGTCCATTTCACTGATAATAGACAGAGACAGCAAATCTTCAACCAATTTACGGCGGTCTGGTGTTTTCAGTTCCATGAAAGGAACATAACCAGCAGTACCCAGAACGATAACCTGTTTAAACCCAACCAGGTTAATATTCAACATTGATTCAAGCTGTGACTGATAATCACCAGCGGCTGAATCTTCCGGCAGTTTTTCGCCATTCTTCCAGATCTCAAATACTTTCGGCTTTTGTCCACGGATGATTTTATATTCATCATTGCCGTATTCGATCAACAGTTCAACCAGACATTTTTTCTTGTTGATACTGTTCACCAGTTGCCCGACTTTCAGATCGCGAAATGACTTACCAAAGAGAGCATATGTAAGCGCTTCGATCATGGTGGATTTACCACCGCCGTTTTTACCCGTAATGAGGGTTTTCTTTGCTGAATCAAAATCAATGACGATCGGTACGTTACCAACCGACAAGATATTTTGATAAGTCAATGTTTTAAATTTGAGTTTCATCAATTATCCTTTGGGATATATCACTAATCATGTTTGTAATCGTGCTATCAAAGCAGTATATCACGGAATCTTCATCCATGCTATTCAGGACAGTAAATGTCCAAACCTTTGTTTCGTGATAGTTGTCTTTAATCAGAGTGAATCCCAATGACACATACTCATTATAGGAATCCTGCTGTACTGCAACAATCACATCAAATCCAAACATTTTATAAAGGGCTTTATATCGCCCTTCTTCGTTTAAAATATTAACGTAATCAACTATTTCCATTGCTCGTAACCTCTGCATACAATGCACTCATTATTGCAGATACTTCGGTCTTTTCTTCTGGAGTGATCTGCATGTTGTTGATGTACTCACTAATCAATCCAGATACACTTTTGATTTCAAAGTCAGTATCAACTTCTGAATCAGTGATCACACGATCGACAATGTTCAACTCATAAACTGTTTCTTCCAGTTTTGTTTGAAACTTAGGCAAATCGTTATCAACTTCACGTACAATCAAACGAACAGAGCAATTTTTGTAATCAGCAACATCAACATCTTTTTGATCCGGATAGGTGATCCGGCGATGGTGGCATACTGGGTTAGCAATGAAAGTTAATTCACGTTTACCGTCGCCATAAGATAGCTCATAAAAGCCCCTGGTTTCGTCCTCATCGTTCGCGCTCATGGTAAGCGGTGTACCGATATAGAAAACGTTAGCGCCTTCGTTAGCGTGATGATAGTGGCCTGAATACACGATCTCATATTTCTTTAAGAAATCAGGTTCAAGCCCATGATCCGCTTTACTGTTCTTATAGAAATAGTATCCGGACAGTTCAAAGTGTCCTAAGCAGTATTGAGATTTTGACTTTTTGATGAAATCAAAAATCTGCTGGGTGTTTTCTTGACAAATCCACGGGATCAAATCGATTGATTGTAGCGGAGAAGTATCAAGATTTACTGTCATCGGTTCATCAACAACAGTAAAGCAATCATACTGATCAAGAATCTCTCGCGGTGAGTTAGGGCGGATCTTGTCTTTAAACTGGCAATCGTGGTTCCCAACCAGAACATAGATATGTAATCCGGCTTCTTCCAGTAGTGGCACAATACGTTCACGAATGAATTTCATCGTGGTTTGTGTGGTGGCCTTGCGCACATCAAAGAAATCACCAGCATGGAAAGCCTCGGTAATGCCGTTTGCTTTGCAGTGTTCTACGATTTGCACGAATACATTGTATAGGTTTTCTTCATTCCAGGGGTTGTCCTGACGCAAGCCAGCGTGAGTATCCCCGATCATTAAGTACTTTCTCATAAGACCCTCATAGCCCCTTTCGGGGCTACTTGTTTGTTAGTGCTTCTGTTGTGAAGCTACGATATTTCGAATTGATGCTAGTGAAGTGTTCCACATCGTATCAATGAAATCCTCTGTATACGGCTGTTTGAGCATATCACGTAGTTTCTTAACCGCATACACATACTGAACCTTATTACCCCTGAATAGGGCTTCCTCTGCGTGTCTACGGAGGCGTTTGATCTCAGTCCGGTTCTTCTTAATGAATTTTTGTGCTCGCTTCAATGCGTCGGCTTCTACACGTGCCTGGATCTTTTGTCGAATTTCCTCTTCCGGATCCACTTCTTCCACACTGGTTAGTACTTCTTTCTCTTCATCAATCATAAGTGATCTCCATGATCATAGTTTCGGCGTTTATCATATAAGACAAAACCCCTTCTTCTACTTCGAAATCGGGGTTTCTTACGTCAGTTGGATCGATGATAACCGGGATTCCCACGTTTTGCAACTCTAATTTTACGAAGTAGGGTAGCAAGTCAATTTCGTAATCGATATCAGTTAATATTTTGTTTAAGTCAATTATTGCTTTCATAGAAAATCTTCCAATGTTGGGAATACTTCCGCTTCCTTGTCTTTGGTTTTGGTGGCGGAAGCCTCGTACTGAGATAGTTTGTCATGTAGATCTTGAATGAAACCTTCGTCTGCAATACTAACCATATCTGAATCTTCGCAGTCGTAAACGTGCTCAAGGAAGAATTTATATTTCTTCGCGTTCTCTTTTTTCTCGTACAGAATACGTGTTACGAATGCTTGCCAACATGCTTTGTTAATGTAACCGTAAACGTTGGTATAACGAGTTTCATCGAAGTTATGCAGTCCTGAGATTGCAGCGGAAATTCCGTCATCAATCATATCCATTTTCCAATCTTCGGAATAACGGTTGAAGTTGTAACGACGTGATAGCCCGTTTGCAATATCCATAATAGCAGCACCTAACTCATTAGGCATTTTGCGATCACCTGTTTCGGCGATTTGCTTTTTCCATGCACAGAGGATAGGGTATAATTTTTCATTGTCTGCGTAGATATTGGTTGTTTCTTTAGTCATAGTATTCATATTTCCTCTTTGAAGTTAAGAATATTATATAATAACTGTAGACAAAATCAAATTTCATTCTATATTATTTAAGGTTAAAGTAGATCTAATGATCTATAG
>ERZ1026872.34-NODE-34-length-81900-cov-24.761586_pt1 | contig 81900 bp, 71 predicted proteins | sample MGYA00380166_ERZ1026872 | MGnify/ENA primary metagenome ERZ1026872 (study PRJEB33269, sample SAMEA4719802) | human gut metagenome | biome: human-associated habitat; feature: organic feature; material: feces | place: Cameroon | collected 2013-10 ... | reverse complement strand
CGCGTACTCGGGACTTTCACCCGTTAGAGCGCGCCCATGGCGCGCAAACTAAAAAGAGGCAAAAACGTTGAATAATCAACGCTTTTGCCATCTTTAGAACCGTAGCGAGGGGGGGACTTGAACCCTCGACACCGCGGGTATGAACCGCGTGCTCTAGCCAGCTGAGCTACCTCGCCATATGTTTCGCAGCTGTGTTTATTTCCTTGCTGCAGCTTGTTTAGTATACGAAACATTTAAGCCCGTGTCAACACCCTTTTAAAATTTTTTCAAATCAACCCGCCGCTTCGAAGAAGCCACAGCCACAATGTCAGAGTCACCGATGACAGCAGCGTGGTTGTCACGACCACGGACGCGGACAGGGTTCCTTCATGTCCCATGTTCTTCGCCATAATATAGCCGGCCACCGTGGCAGGGGAACCGAGCATAATGAGCGCTGCGACGAGCTTCTCTCCCGTAAAGCCCATATGAACTGCAAGAGGAAGGAAAACCGCCGCAAAGCCCGCCAGCTTCAGAAAGGTTCCGCAGAGGGCCGGTTTTACTTTGCCGAACATCTTTCTGAAGTCCATGGCGGCACCCATGGAGAGGAGTCCCATCGGCGAAGCAAGCCGCCCGACATATCCAAGAGAGGTTTCCAGAAATTCCGGCATGGAAAGCTTCATCGCAGAAAAGAGGAAGCCGAGCATGATTCCGAGAATAATCGGGTTGGTGATGATCCGGACCAGGGTTTTCCGAAGCTCGTTTCCTGTCAGCTTCTGTCCCTTTCCAGCCGACAGGATCAGAACCGCCGCCACATTGTACAGAGGTACACAGCCGAGCATCATCAGAGCACCCGTAGAGGAAGTCCCATAAATCATCTCGATATAAGCCATTCCAAGGAGGGATGCACTGCTCCGGTAGGAGCCTTGGACAAACTCTGCACGGTCGCCTTTTTCCGCGAAAAAATACGACAAAAGCGCTGCCGCCAGAATCGACGACAGCGTAGCTGCAAAGCAAAACAGGACAAACCCCGTATCCCACTCTCTGGCCAGATCAATGTCATCCAGCTGAGTAAAAAGACTGACCGGAAGGGCAATCTGAAACACGAATTTATTCATCTGGGAAGCAAAGGAATCGCTGATGATCCCCATCTGCCGGAACGCCCAGCCCGCCATCATAACCAGAAAGATCGGAAGTGTTGCATTCAAAGAAAAAATCAGATTCGCCATACCGGTCGTTGTTGTTATCCTTTCATCGTCTTCTCAAGAAACGCCTTCAGCTTCTCACAGGCAAGCTCCAGGTGATAATCGTAGCAGTGTGTATCCCCCGGAATCACCTCCAGAACCGCATTGGCATAGCGTTTTGCCGCCTGCACCGAGCATTCCAGCGGAACCGCCTCGTCGGCGTCCCCATGGATCAGGCACACGGGTCCCTGGTAGCGGTCAATCTCATCCTCCACGTGGATCGTCTGCGCGATGCGAACATAGTTGCCGTCAAGCTCTCTCCCATCCCAGCTGACAAGTGTATCCGGAATGTGAACCGGATCAAAGGACTGTCCAAGAAGCGAACCTTTTCTTGCATTTTCCGGAATCATCAGCGCGGGTGACATGGGAATCAACGCCTTGAACACGTCCGGGCACATTCCAGCGATCAGGGAAACAAGGAGACCTCCCTGCGAATGTCCGCACAGATACAGATCTGTCACAAAGTCCAGCTGCTTCGCATAATCCACGACAGCAAGAGCTCCGGTCACCCACTTGTAAAGGGTGTGATTCCGAAATTCACCTTCGCTCTTTCCATGTCCGTAGGAATCCACACGGAGAACCGCCATCCCCTCCTCCAGTGCCGTGTCCGCAATCGCCAGAATATGCCGCTCCTCCATATGTCCGGTAAAGCCGTGGAACAACAGCATCAGCGGGCATTTCCCGTCAAAGCTTTCCGGGTAGTCCAGCTTCGAGTGAAGCCGGATTCCGTCACAGTCGATGTAAAACTCTTTTTCTGTTTCCTGATTCATTTCTGTTCCTTCCCCTATGCAGATCACGTTTCCGGAATCCGCTCTTTAAAAAAATCATGGGAGGCCATTTTCGGCCTCCCATGACCCCTTGATGAATCACAGAATTCGATTTATGCTCTCGGATTCTTAATGGCAGCCTGTGCTGCGGCCAGTCTCGCGATCGGTACGCGGAACGGGGAGCAGCTGACATAGGTCAGGCCCACACGGTGGCAGAAATCGATGGAAGCCGGATCTCCTCCGTGCTCGCCGCAGATTCCAAGATGGATGTCCGGACGAACCTTCGTCCCCTTCTCTACCGCAATCTGAATCAGCTGACCTACGCCGTTCTGGTCCAGATGTGCGAAGGGATCCTGCTCGTAAATCTTGGACTTATAGTAATCCTGCAGGAATTTGCCTGCGTCATCGCGGGAGAAGCCGAAGGTCATCTGCGTCAGGTCATTGGTTCCGAAGCTGAAGAACTCTGCCTCCTGTGCGATCTGATCTGCCATAAGGGCTGCACGAGGAATCTCGATCATGGTTCCGATGTGGTACCGGATATCGGAATTCTTCTCCGCCTTCACCTTCTCGGCGGTATCTACGATCTCCTTCTTGACAAAGGCAAGCTCCTTCACATCGCCGACAAGAGGAACCATGATTTCCGGAACAATATCGTAGCCGTTCTCTGCCTTCACTTCGATGGCAGCCTCGATGACGGCTCTGGTCTGCATTCTGGCGATCTCCGGGAAGGTGACCGACAGGCGGCAGCCGCGGTGACCCATCATCGGGTTGAATTCCTTCAGGTCGTCGCATCTTCTCTGCACCTCATCTGCGGAAATTCCCATCTCGTCCGCCATTGCCTTAATCTCTTCCGGTGTATTCGGAACAAACTCATGAAGCGGCGGATCCAGGAAGCGGATGGTAACCGGCCTTCCCTCCATTGCCTTGTAGATTCCCTTGAAGTCGGCCTTCTGGAACGGAATCAGCTCGTTCAGTGCAGCCTCTCTCTCCTCTGTGGTATCGGAAAGAATCATCTTGCGGATCTTCGGAATACGATCCGGATTGAAGAACATGTGCTCCGTGCGGCAAAGGCCGATGCCCTCTGCACCGAGATGGACTGCATTTGCTGCGTCCGCAGGCGTATCCGCATTGGTGCGAACCTGAAGAACGCGGTACTTGTCCGCCCAGTCCATGATGCGCTGGAAGTTTCCGGAAATGGAAGCCTCCACGGTCGGGATGTCACCAAGATAAATCTTACCGGTGGAGCCATCCAGAGAGACATAATCTCCCTCGCGTATGGTATGTCCGCCAAGCTCGAAGAACTTCTTCTCCTCGTTGACTCTCATATCACCGCAGCCGGAGATGCAGCAGGTTCCCATTCCGCGGGCAACAACCGCTGCGTGAGAGGTCATTCCTCCGCGCATGGTCAGAACGCCCTCTGCGGCATGCATGCCGTCGATGTCCTCCGGAGAGGTCTCCTGACGAACAAGGATCACGCGGTTTCCTGCAGCGTGTGCGGTGACCGCATCCTCAGCATTGAAATACACACGTCCTGCCGCTGCTCCCGGAGATGCCGGAAGAGCCTGGCCGATTTCACGTGCATTCTTAAGCTTCTCTGTGTCAAAACCGGGATGAAGCAGCTGATCCAGGGACTGCGGCTCGATGCGGGTTACCGCGGTCTTCTCATCGATCATCCCCTCGTCTACAAGATCGCAGGCAACCTGGATGGCAGCCTGTGCGGTTCTCTTTCCGTTTCTTGTCTGCAGGAAGAAGAGCTTGCCGTCCTCGATCGTGAACTCCATATCCTGCATATCCTTGTAGTGATTCTCCAGCTTGTGCGCAATCGCAAGGAACTCCTCATAGCACTCAGGAAGATCCTCTCCCAGCTTCGAAATCGGCTGCGGCGTGCGGATACCTGCAACAACGTCCTCGCCCTGTGCATTGATCAGATACTCACCGAAGATGCCCTTTGCGCCGGTTGCGGGGTTTCTCGTGAAAGCAACACCGGTGCCGGAGGTATCGCCCATGTTGCCGAATACCATCGACTGAACATTGACAGCGGTTCCCAGCTCATAGGGGATGTCATACATGCGGCGGTAGGTATTCGCTCTCGGGTTGTCCCAGGAGCGGAACACAGCCTTGATTGCTTCCATCAGCTGCACGCGGGGATCCTGCGGGAACTCATCCCCCTGCTGCTCCTTATAGAGCTTCTTGTACTGAGCGATGACATTCTGAAGATCCTCTGCTGTCAGCTCGGTATCGAATTTATAGCCGTGCCTGCTCTTCTCTCCTTCCAGGATGGCGTCGAAAAGAGTCTTCGGCTGTCCCATAACGACATCGGAGAACATCTGGATAAATCTCCGGTAAGAGTCATAAGCAAATCTCGGATTTCCGGTCTTCTTTGCAAAGCCGACAACGGAAACATCGTTCAATCCGAGGTTCAGGATTGTGTCCATCATTCCGGGCATGGAAACCGGAGCGCCGGAACGTACCGAAACCAGAAGCGGATCGTTCTCATCACCGAACTTCTTGCCGCGGATTTCTTCCAGCCAGGACAAAGCGTCGAAAATCTGCTGCTGCGTGTTCTCATTAATCTGCTTGCCGTCATTGTAGTAATCCGTGCAGGCTTCCGTTGAAATCGTAAAGCCCTGCGGTACCGGCAGTCCAAGATTGGTCATCTCCGCAAGGTTTGCACCCTTACCCCCGAGGAGATCACGCATTTTCGCGTTGCCTTCTTCGAACTTGTAAACCCTTTTACTCATCTTTCCTCCTAATCTGCTGTGCATCTGTGCACAGGTTCATTATTCATAAATTATACCTTAATCTCCCCCTCCCGCACAGTCCTTGAAGCCTTGTTTTGTGCGGAAATATTGGCAAATTGTGCTGTTTTGTCCGTTTTTTCCGTCATTTCGCCGGAGTCAGGGCAGGACATTTTTCCGGACGCCGATAAGAGCCTTGCTTAAAACCGGTTTCTTCGATAAGATAGAAGCTTGGATTTATCAGATAATTTTCACTGCAAGACAAAGGAGATAAAACATCACATGATCTCAGCCAACAACGTTACCTACCGGGTCGGCAAGAAAGCCCTGTTTGAAGATGTCAATATCAAATTCACAGAGGGAGGCTGCTACGGTATCATCGGCGCAAACGGCGCCGGAAAATCCACTTTTCTGAAGATTCTCTCCGGTCAGCTGGATACGACCTCCGGCGAAATCGCAATTACCCCCGGTCAGCGTCTTTCCTTCCTGGAGCAGGATCACGAGAAGTACAACGACCAGGTCGTTCTGGACACGGTCATTCAGGGCAATCAGAAGCTCTATGAAATCGGCAGAGAGAAGGACAAGCTTTATGCCAAGCCGGATTTCTCCGACGAGGACGGCATCCGCGCCGCAGAGCTCGAAAGTGAATACGCCGAGATGGGCGGCTACGAATCCGAGTCCGATGCCGAATCTCTTCTGAACGGCCTTGGCATTGAGGATGAGTATCACTATCAGAAGATGGGCGATCTGAACGGTGCCCAGAAGGTGAAGGTTCTTCTTGCAAGAGCGCTCTTCGGAAGCCCGGACATTCTGCTCCTCGACGAGCCGACAAACCACCTGGACCTCGATGCCATTGCATGGCTGGAGGAATTCCTGATCAATTTCCCCAACATCGTCATCGTGGTTTCCCATGACCGTTATTTCCTCAATAAGGTGTGCACGGACATCGCAGACATTGATTACGGCAAGATCACTCTTTATGCCGGAAACTACGACTTCTGGTACGAGTCCTCTCAGCTGATGATCCGCCAGATGAAGGAGGCCAACAAGAAGAAGGAGGAAAAGATCAAGGAGCTGAAGGAATTCATCTCCCGCTTCTCCGCAAACGCTTCCAAATCCAAACAGGCAACGTCCAGAAAGCGTGCTCTGGAGAAGATTGAGCTTGACGAAATCAAGCCCTCCTCCCGGAAGTACCCCTTCATTGATTTCCGTCCCGACCGCGAGATCGGAAACGAGGTTCTTACCGTGGAGCACCTTACCAAAACCGTTGGCGGCGTAAAGCTTCTGGACGATGTCTCCTTTGTGGTAAAGCATGACGACAAGATTGCCTTCGTCGGTTCTCAGGAGCAGGCCAAGACGGCGCTCTTCGAAATTCTGATGGGCAACATGGAGCCGGACAGCGGCTCTTACAAGTGGGGCGTCACAACCTCCCAGTCCTACTTTAAAAAGGACAACACCGACCTTTTTGACACGGAAGAAGACATCACGCAGTGGCTGACCGCCTATTCCCAGATCAAGGATGTCACCTATGTCCGCGGCTTCCTCGGCAGAATGCTGTTCCGCGGAGAAGACGGAATCAAGAAGGTCAAGGTTCTCTCCGGAGGCGAAAAGGTCCGCTGCCAGCTCTCCTCGATGATGATCAGCGGCGCCAACTGCCTGATCTTTGACGAGCCGACGAACCACCTGGACATGGAGTCCATCTCCGCACTCAACGACGGTATGATCAAGTTCCACGGCGTTGAGCTGATCGCCTGCCGTGATCACCAGGTTGTGCAGACCACCGCAAACCGGATCATCGAGATTCTTCCCGGCGGCGGCATCATCGACAAGGAAACGGATTACGACACCTACCTCGAGCAGGATGCAGATGCAAGAAAGCGCACCGTTTACGTTGCTGACACCAGCGCAGACGTTGAAGAGGACGCAGAATAAAAGAGCTGCGGCTTTGGAGTTTATGCCCCAAAGCCGCAGCTCTTTGTCTGTATTCTCAGCGAAGCTCTTCCGTGTAGCGCGCCTTCATCCGTTCATGCGCCTTTTCTTTTTCTTCGTACATTCTCCTGTCCGCAAGCTCGCAGATCTGCTCCGAATTATCTGCATCCGCCGGACAGACAGCGGCTCCGCAGGAGACCCCAACCTGAAGAATATGCCCGTCAATCTGCATGGGCTTTGTAATCTCTGTCCGCATTCTCTGCATTCTCTCCCGGCAGAGCTCATCAGACAGCGAGCTTCCCACGATCACCGCAAACTCATCTCCGCCGAGACGGAATGCATGATCGGAGCTTCGGATGCACAGAAGAAGCCGTCTCGCCACCTCAACCAGCACCTTGTCTCCCATCACATGCCCGTACTGATCATTGATCGGCTTAAACAGATTCAGATCCATATAAAACAACGTGTAAGGCGCTTTCTTCTGGTCCTTGACGTTCAGCAGAGATTCAAAATACCGTTTATTGAACAGCCCCGTCAGCGCATCGGTATTGGCAAGGTTTTCCAGCTCATGGCGAACACCGATATCCTGCGACGCCAGAAGGACCGTATGAAGAGTGCCGTCCTTAAATGCAAGCGGAATAACGTTCATGAGCATGAACATCGACCGGTCTCTTGCACTGTATTCGAAGGTAAACGAGTCCTCCCTGTCGGTAAGCAGCTCCGCAAGGTGCTCCGGGGACAGCATATTCGTGATCTTCGCCAGATCATCGCCCGTCATGGCTGTATATCGTCCGGAAACGCTCTCAACCAGCTCTTTATAGTCCCCGGTTTCCGGATACAGCGGATTTCCCTTCATTTCCCGGTACTCGTAGGTTCCTTTTTCCAGATCACAGATGGCAAACCGGTCTACCATCTTCGTAATTCCGGAAAGCAGCTGCTCCGTCAGATGCTTGCTGTTCTCCATATTCCGGAGCCTCAGGTGTGCATTCTGCAGCTGTGCCCGGCTTCTGCTGCCCAAAATCCAGAGGAGACAGATCAGGAGTCCGATGCACAGGAACGACAGAATCACCGTAGTCATGCGCTGAACGTTCCGCACCGCTCCATCCACCTTTTCTGTCTGTACCACTGCGACCAGAGACCAGTCCTGCATTCCCACCGGCATCTGATAAATATAATACTCTTTGTCATTATAATGAACGGCAAAGCCGCCGCTCCCGGAGAGCTCCAGATTGTCCCGAAACCGCTCAAGCTTCCGTTCGTCCGAAAAAACGTGCTCCTCTTCCAGGTAATCCGAAAGATTGCTGACGGCATCCTTGATTTCCGTTTTGGGCGTCAGTGACAGGATGATTTCGCCATCTGCATTGATCACAAAGCAATCGCTGCCGCCCCCATACGCCTTGGAGGTCAGCATCTCCTCCAGCATGGTATTGTCGTACGTCACCCCAATCGCCGTATACGTAACTCCATCCACAGAAACCGGGTCACACGGAATGGCAAACATGATTCTGCGGACTCCTGAACTGGAAACGTAGCTTCCCGCCAGAGCTTTTCTGCTCTGATACAGCTTCCCGAAGAGCTCGTCGCAGTTATCCGCATGTCCCATGCGCCCGAGCAGTGTCAGAAAATCATCGTTCTCATTAAACAGAACAAGATCCGTGTACATCCAGATTTCCTGCTCCTTGTCAATGCTGAACCATTTCTGCATGCCCTCCTTGCTCTGCTCCGGATTCTCCTCCAGGAAAAGTTTCCAGTCCGAAAGAAGATTCCAGTTGTACTGAACAAACAGGTTAAAGGTGCAGTTGATCTGTCCATAGGTTGCAGACAGATTGCTCATGCTTTCCCGGTAGATCTGTCCATCCATATAAACATAATAGGCCGCATAGGAAATCAAAAGCCCTGCAGCAATCAGAAGGCTCTGCAGAATCGAACGCAGTCTTTGGGGGATTGTCCGGTTATTCCATATCGTCTTTCGCGCCGGCAGCTTCATCTGGTTCCTCGTTTCATCGGTCTGTTTTCTTTTCTGATTTGAAAAATTATACCATGCACACAGGCACAGATGCCATTTCCGGCGAGAAAAATGAAGCTCTATTTGTTATGATAGGGGTACTGATGCCGGCAGACGGTGCCGGAAGAAATGAGAAATGAGGTATCCGATGAATACAGTTGATTTGCACACACATTCCACACGCTCAGACGGCACATTTACGCCCTCAGAGCTGGTTACGCTTGCTGCAGAAAAAGGGCTCTCTGCCTTTGCCCTCACGGACCATGACACCGCGGCAGGCATTGACGAAGCCATGGAGGCCGCCGCCGGCACAAACGTTGAAGTGATTCCCGGGATCGAGCTCTCCACCAAATATCACGAAAAGGATGTCCACATCGTAGGCCTCTTCTACGATTACAGGAATCCGGAATTTCAGAAACAGGTGAAGGAGTTCTCCGACGCAAGAGATCTGAGAAATCAGAAGATGTGCCGGATGATGTGCGATGCGGGGCTTCCCATTCCTTATGAGGAGCTCATGGCCGATAATCCGGATGCCGTTGTCACCCGCGCCAATATGGCAAAGTTTCTGCTGAAAAAGGGTGCCATCAGCAGCATGAAGGAGGCCTTTGACAAATATATCGGCGACGACTGCCCGTTTTTTGTTCCCAGAGAAAAAATCACACCGAAAATGGCTGTGGAATTTCTGCTGCGCTTCCATGGAATTCCGATTCTTGCTCATCCGTTCCAGTACAAGCTGGGGGATGAGGGTCTGGAAACTCTGGTCCGCGAGCTGAAGGAGGCCGGCCTGATGGGAATCGAAGCCTACTACTGCCAGCACACGCCGGAAATGACCGCAAAAATCCAGTCCCTTGCCCGTCGCTATGAGCTTCTTCTGTCCGGAGGCTCGGATTTCCACGGCGCAAATAAGCCGGGCCTTTCTCTTGGAACCGGCTATGGACATCTGGCCGTACCCGAGGATTGCCTGACGAACATGAAGCACACCAGATTTCATGTAAATGACGAGACGAGGATCTTCTTCTGCGACTTCGACGGAACACTGGCAACGGACGAGAAGAAAATCTCTCCCGCAACCCGAAAGGCACTGGATGACTTTGTATCACGCGGTAATCTCTTCGTTCTCTCCACAGGAAGAGCCATGGCCGATGCGAAATCTCTCGCAGAGCGTCTGAAGCTTCATTATCCGAATCTGTATCTTTCTGCCTACAACGGCGCAGAGCTCTATTCCTGTGAAGAAAGGGAAACGCTCCTTCGAGAAACGCTTCCCCTTCCTGTGGTTCGTGATGTTATGAAGCTGGCGGATGAATTCGGCCTGCATTGCCATACCTACGATACCGATGACATTGTTGCCAGAAAGCCCTCGCAGGAAATTGCCTTTTATACCTCGCCGGACAGAATGCCGGTTCCGATGCCCGTTCGCTATTCAGAGGATCCCGCAGGAGCACTCTCGGCGCCGCCCTGCAAGTGTCTGTCCATTCACCTTGAGAATGAGACCGACCATGCCCTGGAGCCGTTTTCAACGGCTCTCGAAGCGAAATACGGCACCGTTCTCCACACCGTGATGTCCAATGCCTGGTATCTGGAAATCGATCCCATTCGCGCGACAAAAGGGGATTCCCTCCGGTGGCTCTGCCGCCATCTCGGAATCGATCCGAAAAATGCCATTGCCGCCGGAGATGCGCCGAATGACAATTCCATGCTGAAGGCCGCAGGCCTTGGCATCGGCATGTGCAACGGCCTCCCTTCCAATCCGGAAATGCGTGATGCTGCCGATGTCATTACCGAAACCGACAACAATCACGATGGACTCGCTCCGATTCTGGAAAAGGTGTAGCGCTCAGTTCTCCGTCTCCCGGTGCTCTTCCGGGATGAAGGTTCTCTGCTCTGTGATCACAGCGCGGGCCTTTCTTGCCGCCTCTGCCGCTTCTTCACAGAAGATCAGCTGGGAATTTACCTTGGTCTTGCCGCGACGGTCCACCTTCTCATAGGTGCCGTCCGGCTGCAGAATGCTCGCCTGTTCCGTGTCGGCAAGCTCCGTCTCCAGAATGTGCCAGGCCTTTTCCTTCACCTTCTCATCCTCCAGCGGGAATACAATCTCCACACGGCGATCCAGATTTCTTGGCATCCAGTCCGCAGAGCCTGCAAAGAACTCCGGGTGCCCTGCATTTTCAAACATGAAGATTCTTGCATGCTCCAGGAAGTTTCCGACAATGGAGCGCACTGTAATATTCTCGGAGACGCCGGGAATTCCGCTCTTTAAACAGCAGATTCCGCGGACAATCAGCTCAATCTTCACACCCGCCGCACTCGCCTTGTAGAGCGCTTCGATGATGTCCGGATCACAGAGTGAATTCATCTTCGCAACAATCCGTGCCGGCTCACCCTTCTGCGCATTCTCCGCTTCTCTCCCGATCAGATAAACAAACCGGTCCTTCAGCCAGAGCGGCGCCAGAATCAGGCGATTCCAGGATCTCGGCTCGGAATATCCGCTCAGCATGTTAAAGACAGCGGTCGCATCCTCTCCGAACGGCTCCTTGCAGGTCATCAGTCCCACATCCGTATAGAGCTTCGCCGTGGTGTCGTTATAGTTTCCCGTTGCCAGGTGGACATAGCGACGGATGCCATCCTCCTCGCGGCGGACGACAAGTGTAATCTTGGAGTGCGTCTTCAGGCCGACCAGACCGTAAATAACATGGCAGCCTGCCTTCTCCAGCATTCTCGCCCAGACAATGTTGTTTTCCTCATCAAACCTTGCCTTCAGCTCAACCAGAACCGTCACCTGCTTGCCGTTGTCGGCCGCCTTTGCCAGCGCCGCAATGATCGGCGAGTTGCCGCTGACACGGTACAGTGTCTGCTTGATGGCCAGAACATCGGGGTCCACTGCTGCCTTTGCAATAAAGTCAACCACCGGCTGGAAGGTCTCATACGGATGGCTCAGGAAAATATCGCCCTTCCGGATCTGTGCAAAAATATCACAGCCTGCAGGCAGCTCCGGAACCTCCTGCGGCGGAAGATAGCGATGCTCATGAAGGTCTTCAAAGCCTTCCACCTTCCGCACCTTGGAAAGATAGGTCAGATCCAGAGGGCCGTCAATCCGGAACACCTCCTTCTCATCCAGCCGCAGCTCTTCCTCCAGAATCTGAACAAGTCTCGGGTCTGCTCCCGCCTCAATCTCCAGTCGGATGGCTTCTCCGTGTCTTCTCTGCTTCAGCGATTTCTCGATCTCCTTCAGAAGATCCTCTGCCTCATCCTCATCAATGTCCATATCGGCATTACGCATGATGCGGAACGGTGCCGTGCATACCACGTCGTAGCTCTGGAAGAGCTCTCCAATGTAGTCACGAATGACCGTCTCCAGAAGGATCACGCGAACCGGCACATGGCCGTCCTGCTTTGCCCCGGAGCAGACCGTCGCATCCTCCGGAAGCCGGATCAGACGGGGAAGAACCGAAGGAACCTGAACGGTTGCAAATTCAAGATTTTCCTCCTCACTCTTCAGCGCTTTTCTGGATTTCTTCGTGTGCGTCAGAATTCCTCTGCCGGCATTCTCCTTGCGCTTTAAAAGCGCTCCCAGATTCAGCGACTTATTCAGAATCAGCGGGAATGGCCTGGAAGAATCCACCGCCATCGGAGTGATAACCGGGTAAACCTCGGTCTGAAAATACTCCTCTACAAAGTCCTTCTCTTCCACTGTCAGCTGCTGAATTCCGGTAAGAATCGTAATTCCCTCTTCCCGAAGAGCAGGAAGGAGCTGACGGTTCAGCGTCGAATACTGCATTTCAACAAAATCATGCGCATCGCGAAGAATCGCTTCCAGCTGCTCTCCCGCTGTCATCCCGGCAATGTCCCTCTTCGTATATCCGGCCGTGCACATATCCTGCAGGGATGCAACACGCACCATGAAGAATTCATCCAGATTGGAGGCCGTAATGGACAGGAAATTCAGCCGCTCCATCAGAGGGTTCTCTTTGCTCCTTGCCTCTGCCAGACATCTTCTGTCAAACTGGAGCCAGGACAGCTCCCGGTTGAAATAGTATTCAGGGCTACGCCAGAGGATTCCCTCCGGGCTGCTTTCTTTCTTGCTTCTCTTCTTCTCTGACATGACATTCCTCCTGCCGAAACGATCATCTTCGCTGCCGGATCACCGGGACAATACCGAATATTTCCGTAAAAAATCCTGCTCTTGCCTGAAACAGTGCCTTCTCCAGCGTCAGATCCACGCCGCTTCTTGCCGAAATAATCAGCTGGTCCTCGCGAACACTGACGCGCATGTCATCCAGCTTCTTTTTATGTGTGCGGTCCAGACCGTTTGCAAGACGCAGAATGGCCGTCAGCTTCGTGATGGTAAGATAAGCATCACGATCCAGATCCGATGCGGTATTCTGCTGCTCGTAATAAACAAAATCGCTGTGATTATAAAGAACGACCTTCGCCACAATTTCACGCTCAATGTGTGAAATTCCGATGATCTCCGTCCGCATAATGATGTTGTAGGAGCACTCCGAAACATTGGCAATCGAAACATATTTGCCGCAGTCATGCAGAATGCAGGCAAGGCGCAGAAGAAAGCGCTCTCTTTTGCCAAGGCCGTGGATCTTCTTCGTCGCATCGAAAATCTTCATGGATATAAGATCCAGCGACTGTCCTCTTTCCGCATTTCCGCGGTATCTTCCGGAAATATTGCGCGCACAGGCAAGAATATCTTCCTCGAAATCATGACTGGGAGGGAGGATCTTCTTATTCTCCGCGTATTCATACACAATTCCGTCTGCAAGCGTAACGCCGGGAGCATACACTCTCACCGCTCCCAGAGCATCGATAATACACTGCATCATCGCACCGGAAATATGAAGAAGGAAAATTCCCTCTTCGCTCATCCGGAACTCTCTCGCAAGCTCACTGGAGGAGTTCTCCGAGAAATACTCCGCGAAGGAACGAAACTGTCCCACATCGATGAGATCCCGTCCCTGCGACTTCAGAAACGAAGAAAGATAATCGTCAATGACGATGATATTCGGAAAGCTTCGTTCCCCCAGATACAGATCCGTGAAAACCTGCATCTGCGAGTTTACGATTTCACCGATCAGCTTCTCCAGCTGGGAGCGTCTTGCATCAATATGGCGAAGCTGCTCACGGATCCGGAGAACCCCCAGCTTCAGATTCTGTGTCGACTGCAGAACGCCGTTCTCAAACAGAGAAATCTGAATGCTGCTGCCTCCGATGTCTACAATGGCACAGCCCTCGGACACAATGCGATCGAAATTTTTTCCGCGATAGGCCACGGATTTGACATCCAGAAAGCGCTGCTCGGAGTTTGTCAGCACATCAATCCGGATTCCGGTTTCCTCCTCCCACTGAGAAAGGATGATGGAGGCATTCGTCATCTCCCGGATCGCCGAGGTGCCATACGCCTGATACTCCTCCACCCGGTAGGTATCCATGATTTTCCGATATTCCTTCAGAATATCCCGCACCTCCTGGATGCGGTGAAGAGAGAGCTTGCCGGTCGCATAGGTCTCGCTTCCCAGATCAATCTTGCGCACCACATGATCGATCTCCCGGATTCCCCTGGTACGGGAAACCTCGAATATTTTCATTCCAAGCTCATAGCTTCCTACATCAATCGCTGCAAATGTGCGTATTGCCATAAGCGAACCCCCTTCCGGCAAGAGCCGTCGTCTCACAGACATTCTCCGACTCTCTTCTCATTCTGTATCGCTGCCCTCTGATCAGCAGGTCCCGAGCAGGTGATCGATGAACTGCTGTGCGGTTCTTCCGGAAAGACCGCCGTGATTCATCTCCCATTGGGTTGCCAGCTTCTTCAGCTCCGCAGGCTCCATCTCAATGCCGTGACGGGCTGCCAGCTCCGCCACAATTTCATGATACTCTTCATAGGTCGGAGCGCCGTAATAGATCGATACTCCGAAGCGGTTTGCCAGAGACAGCTTCTCCTGTACGGTATCTCCGCCGTGCTTGTCGGAAAACTCCACGCCGTCGCGGTCATGGAAGCTCTCCCGAACCAGATGTCTGCGATTGCTCGTTGCATAAATCAGAACGTTGGCAGGCTTTTTCTCAAGGCCGCCCTCAATGACCGCCTTCAGATACTTATATTCCGTCTCGTTCTCTTCGAAGGAAAGATCATCCATGTACAGAACAAACTTATAGTTCCGGTTCTTGATGCGGGCAATGACATTGTTGAGATCGCGGAACTGGTACCGGCTCACCTCAATGATCCGAAGTCCCCGCTCATAATACTCATTGGCAATTGCCTTGATGCTCGACGATTTGCCGGTCCCCGCCTCGCCGTAGAGCAGGCAGTTGTTGGCAGGCTTTCCCTCTACAAAGGCCTCCGTGTTCTCGATCAGCTTCTTCTTCGCAATCTCATATCCGACCAGATCCTTCATGTAGACATGAAGAATGTTCTTCACCGGCACAATTCTTGTCTGTCCCGCAAATTCTCCGGCCTCATCGTGCTCAATCCGGAACGCCTTATGCAGTCCGAACATGCCGACGCCGTACTCTTTGTAAAATGCCGTGAGGAAATCCTTCATCTCCTCTGCACTTTCCGCCGATTCAAACTGCTTCGCCAGCGTGCAGATCCGGTCGCGGATTCTGGTGTTGTAGGCCTTGCTCTCATTTCCGGACGGCTGATAGTCAAGTACTATAGATAACTCAGGAACATGAAATCCCTGCATGATTCCTGTAAAATCGAAGTCAAAATATTCCTTGAAGATCCGGATGTCATGCAGTGCCGCCTCATTGATGCTTCCGCCCACAGCGCCGCGGATTTCACAGGCCATGGAGTAGCTGTTCTCATGTCCGACCAGAAGGCCTGCCAGATAGTCATGCCAGAGATTTCCGTAAAAGCCGTTATTTCCGGCCTCCTTCAGAAGAAGAGAAATGCAGTCGTACAGCTTTTCCCTGATTTTCTCACTGCCGGGGTCCAGTGCGGAGTCGGCAAGCTCACGCTCGCCTTCCTCGATGACCTGCGTCATTTTATCCAGCAGCTCCTCATTTTCGAAGTTCCGATAAAGAATACACTCCTTCTGCCTCATCGCTTTCCTGTTCCTTTCTTAGATGCGGGTATCCGCCGATGCTTCGCCGGACTCAATAGTTTCCGAGAACCTTCAGATTCTTCGCCTCATCCCGAAGGCCTCTCAGCGCATTTCGCACAGCGCCGTCCTGAAGATTTCCTTCAAAATCAATGAAGAAGCGGTATTCAAAGCTCCGGTCACGAATCGGCCGGCTCTCAATTTTGGTCATATTCAGGTCGTTGTAAATAAAATGCGACAGCACGCGGTACAGCGCTCCGCTCTCATGCTCCGCTTCGAGTACGATGGATATTTTCCCTGCTCCGCGAAGGAAAACCTTCCGGTTGGTCACAATGATAAAACGGGTGGAGTTGTTGTCCGAATCGTTGATTCCCTCCTCAAGGATCTCCAGCCCATAGGCCTTTGCCGCATACTCCGAGCCGATCGCCGCCTTCGTGATATCCCGATCTCTTGCAACCTTCTCCGCCGCATAGGCGTTGTTCTGCATGCCGACCTGCTGCCATTCCGGATGCTGGTCCAGATAATGCTCGCTCTGCATCAGAGACTGTGCATGGGAGTAAACCGTGCGGATGCTCTCCGTGGTTGTCCCCGGAATTCCCATCAGACAATGCCGGATCGGAAGGATCTGTTCCCCGACGATGTAATTCTCAAATTCAAAGAGGAGATCATAATTCTGAGACACGATTCCTGCCGTGGAATTCTCAATCGGAAGCACCGCATAGTCTGCCGCGCCCTCCTCAATTGCGCTCATCGCATCACGGAAGGTCTCCACATGGAAGTTGTCAATGTTCTCCCCGAAGAACTCCTTCATGGCCGCTTCGGAATACGCTCCGGGAGCGCCCTGATAAGCCACTCTCGTCTTCTCTCCGATCAGCGAATCCACCGGAATAAACGGAAGTCCGTGAAGCTGTCCCGCATCATCCATCAGGCGGTACTGGCACTTCCTGCTGATTGCCATAATCTGCTCATAAAGCTCGCGTACCGCTCTTTTGTTGAAATCCGAGCCCGCAAGGCCTGCCAGTGTTGCCAGCTTCTCCTGTTCTCTTTTCTTGTCCAGAACCCGTTTGCCGGAATGAATCTTATCCTCTGCAACCTTCTCGGAAATGGACATCCGCTCCTCGAAGAGCTTCACAATCTGTGCGTCAATTTCATCCAGCTGCTGTCTGTATTCCAAAAGCCCCATACTGTACTGTCTCCTTGTCCGCTTCTCAACGCTCAGGTGGATTCCTCCTGATTCATCTTCAGAAGCTTCGCGGCCTGATCCGCCGCGATCAGCGCATCCAGAATCTCGTCCAGATCCCCGTTCATCACGTCATTTAAATTATATACCGTCAGCTTGATCCTGTGGTCCGTGACACGGGACTGCGGGAAGTTATACGTCCGGATTTTCTCTGAGCGGTCTCCGGTTCCGATCTGCGATCTGCGCAGATCCGCCTCCTTGTCATGACGGTTCTGCACCTCCAGATCGTACAGCTTGGAACGAAGCAGTGCCCAGGCCTTGTTCTTATTCTGAAGCTGAGAACGCTCCGTCTGGGAATAAATGACAATTCCTGTCGGAAGATGCGTCAGGCGCACCGCAGAGTCCGTCGTGTTGACGCCCTGTCCGCCGTTTCCGGATGCTCTTGTGATATCCATCCGGACGTCCTCCGGCGGAATGTCGATCTTGATGTCATCCGTCACCTCCGGCATGACCGCAACGGTAATCGTAGAGGTATGAATTCTTCCCTGTGACTCCGTCGCCGGAACGCGCTGCACCCGGTGTACACCGCTCTCATATTTCATCCGGGAATAGGCTCCCTGTCCGATGATCATGAAGTTCACAAACTTCATGCCGCCGATGCCGCTCTCTTCAAAATCCAAGAGTTCCGTCTTCCAGCCGCGGCTCTCCGCATAGTGCACGTACATCCGGTAAATCTGCGCCGCAAAAAGGGCTGCTTCATCTCCGCCCGCGCCTGCACGGATTTCACAGATGACGTTCTTGTCGTCATTCGGATCCTTCGGAAGAAGAAGCACCTTCATCTCTTCCGTCAGCTTCTCCACGCGCTCCTTGGCATCGGCAAGCTCATCCCTTGCCATTTCCTTCATTTCCGGGTCGCTCTCCGCATCGATCATCTCAAGTGAATCTGCAACATCCTGCACAGCCCTCTGGTATGCGCGATAGGTTTCCACCACCTGCGTCAGATCCGTCTGCTCCCGCATCAGCTTCCGGTAGCGGTCCATATCCTGCACCACCTCCGGCATCGCGAGCTCTCTTGCGATCTCTTCATAATGAAGAAGGACCGAGTCCATCTTTTCAAACATATTGATACCTCGCTGAGGCAAAATCCGCGAAAGCGGTTCTGCCGATTATTCCTGCCTGATTTATAAGGCTCCCAGAACCACCCGGTCCAGACCGCCGTAGTCCTTCACGGTCCGGATTCCCCGGAGCTTCTGCTCCTGCATCAGGGCCGCAATCTGCGGCGCCTCATCAAATCCCGATTCCACTATTATAATACCGGAGGGCTTCAGATGCCCTGCGGCTTCCCTCATGATCCTGCGGTAAAACACGAGTCCGTCCTCTCCTCCGTCAAGAGCCGCATAGGGCTCTCCGCAGCGAACCTCCGGCTCCAGCGTCGGAATGACCTCCGTTGGAACATACGGCGGGTTCGATACGATCAGATCAAACCTCTCATCTCCGACAGGCTCCCAGAGATCTCCCTGACGGAAGGCTGCCCTCTCCTGCAAGCCAAGGCGGACGGCATTCTCCCTTGCGGCCTCCAGTGCCTCCTCCGACAAATCCGTGCCGAGTCCGCCGGCATTTCTCAGTTCGTGAAGCAGCGAGAGCAGAATGCAGCCGGAGCCCGTGCACAGATCCAGAATCCGAAGCGGAGCTTCGCCCAGCCTTCTTCGCTTCAGCTCCTCCAGCGCGGTCTCCACCAGAACCTCCGTATCCTGCTCCGGAATCAGCGTGCTCTTATTCAGCCGGAAGGTGAGCCCCATGAAATCCCACTCGCCCAGAATCATCGCGGTGGGCTCGCGATCCTTTCGTCTCTGAATAAAGGCGCGATACTGATTCACCTCTTCTTCGGTCACCTTCTTCTCCGGAAAAACAAGAAGAGTCTGCAGATTTGTTCCGCAGACCTCCTCCAGAAGGAACCTGGCATCCAGTGCCGCATCCGGCAGCCCTGCCTGTTCCAGAACCCTCCTACCCTCTTCATAAAGCTCCCGATATGTCTTACATGCTTCTTCCGCTCGCATCCGGCTCCTCTTCGGTATACCCGAAATTCTTCTTCAGATATGCTCTCCAATCAAAAACCGCCTCCACCGAAGCAATGGCAACCTCCGCCATTCCCTCGTCCGGCTCCTTGGTTGTGATGTGCTGAAGCCACACACCGGGTGCCGAGATGATGTTGACAAATGTATTGTTATGGCGTCCCGCATACCGCAGGAACTCAAAGGAAATTCCGGCAATCAGCGGAATCATGGCAATACGAACCAGAATCCGCATTCCGAAGCTGTCTACGCGGATAAAGAAGAACAAAATCACACTGATCACAAGGATCAGCACGATAAAGCTGCTGCCGCACCGCTTGTGGAAGCGCGAGCTCCGCATCACGTTATCTACCGTCAGCGGCTGTCCGCTTTCAATACAGTTGATGCATTTGTGCTCCGCGCCGTGATAGCCATACAGCCTCCGGATGTCCTTCATCGCGGAAATAGCGATCATATAAATCAGGAAAATGGCCAGCCGGATCACGCCCTCCAGAATTGCCATCACGGCATCACTCCGAATCCAACCGCTCATCAGCTTCATCAGAAATACCGGAAGCACTGCGAAAATTCCCACCGCAAGAACCAGTGAAATCACGATCGTAATGCCGGTCATCACCGCCTCTTCCCGTTCCTTCTTCTCCGGGGATTTCCCGCTGTCATTCTCATCGTCATAGAACGCACTGGAGAAGTTCATTGCCTTCACTCCAGTGATCAGAGAATCCACAAAGGACAGCACTCCGCGAACCAGCGGAAGCCTTGCCCAGATGGTCTTCTCGCCGATGCCGTGGTATTCGTCCACTCCCACCTCAATTTCGCCATCCGGCTTCCTTACTGCAACCGCCATCTGACTCTTATTGCGCATCATCACGCCCTCGAGAACCGCCTGTCCGCCGATTCCGGAATAGCGCTGCCGTCTTCTTCTCTTTGCCACTTTCGTATCCTCTTAGTGCTGCCACATCAGCACCTGCACAGGTTGAATATGATAAAAACAAAGAGGTTGGGGCAGCCTCCTGCTCCAACCTCCGTCATCGCTTGAAATCACTATCTTATTTAAGACCGTATTTCTTGTTGAACTTATCAATGCGACCCTTAGCATTTGCTGCCTTCTGCTGGCCAGTGTAGAAAGAATGGCACTTGGAGCAAACTTCGACGTGGATCTCGGAAACAGTGGATCCGGTTACGAAAGTATTGCCGCAGTTGCAGGTTACGGTTGCCTGATAATACTGAGGATGAATTCCTTCTCTCATGTTCGACTACCTCCTTCGTGCAAGCGCTGTCGTGAATGATCTATCATTCACTCACCTACATGAGCCGCCGCGCCCGAACACCGGGAACCCTGTCCCGCGCGGAACGCCCGCGATTCGGCAGGTATGACGGCCTCACAGCTGTTCCACTCAGAACAGCGGTATGATTGTACCATTTGTACCAGCGCTTGGCAAGAGGGGGATTGCATTCATCCGACCAAATGTCATCGGGTTATCGGGCTTTTCCTGCGCACCCTCCGGTACAGAACGATTGCGGCTCCGGCGGAGAGAAACTCTGCTGCCGGGAAGGCCATCCATACTCCGTTCATTCCAAATGCCCGGCTCAGAAGGTATGCTGCAGGCAGAATCACCACAAGGTAGCGCAGCAGTGAAATGATAAAGGATGCTCCTCCCATTCCGAGGCCCTCCAGCGTTCCGGCTGCCGTGACAGACACGGCGGAGATGAGAAATCCCGCACTGATGATTCGAAGCGCCGCAGCTCCCTGAAGGATCGTTTCCGGATTTCCCGTAAACAATCCGATGCACCACTCCGGAGCAAAGACACAGATCACGGTTCCGACTCCCATCACCGCAAGAGCCATGCCAAGCGCTGTCCGGAAAATACTTCCCACTCTCTTTTCTTCTCCTGCTCCATAATTGTAGGCAACCAGCGGCCGGATGCCCTGTACAATGCCGTTTGCGGTCAGATAAATGAAGGTCTGAAGCTTGTAATAAATGCCAAGGATCAGAATTCCCGTCTGCGAATATCCTGCAAGAATTCCGTTCAGCATGGAAATCAGAATGGAGGGAAGTGCCTGATTCAGTGTAGCCGGAATGCCCACATTGTACAGCCGTCCCGTAAAACGCCGGCTTTCCCAGCCCTCCCGCAGAGAAATATGAAGATGGAGTCGTCCTTTTTTCCAGAGAACCAGATAAACCGCAAGTGTCACCGCCTGTCCGATGATCGTTGCATAGGCGGCTCCCTCGATCGACATTGCAGGGATCGGTCCAAAGCCGAAAATCATCACCGGATCCAGAATGACATTCACAATGCAGCCTGCCATCATGCTGGCCATGGACACCTTCATGCTTCCGATTGCCTGAAACAGCTTCTCATAAACCAGGGAAACCTGATTGATAACGGAGAACACGATCACGATCCGCGCATAGCGCATTCCATAATCCAGTACCGCAGGATCATCCGTAAATGCCTGCAGAAACGGCCTCGCCGCCAGAGACAGCGCAATCGTAAGAAGAACTGCATGTACCAGCGAAAGCAGGACTCCCAGCGATGCTGCGCCGTCCGCATCCTTCTGTCTCCCAGCTCCCAGATAAAACGCCACTGCCGCATTGACGCCGACGCCAAAGCCGATGCAGACCGCACCTGCAATGTTCTGCAGCGGGAAGACCAGCGACAGAGCCGTCATTGCGTCCTCGCTGATCCTTGCAATGAAAAAGCTGTCCACAATGTTGTACAGTGCATTCACAAGCATCGACAGCACCATCGGCATCGACATCGAGACCACAAGCGGCAGCACCGGCTTTGTTTTCATAAAGCTCTGGTCCATCATATTGTTCTTCCTCCCGTTCCACATAAAAAGCCGCACAGCATCAGAACATAATGCTCTGAAACTGTGCGGCGAAAAAGATACACTCTCAAAAATCCGCGCCCGATATCCCGGGTTTTGCTCCGGTTCATGCTAAGTCATCTGCGAACAATTGTCAAATCCGAATTCTGATCGTAATATCTCCACAGCGCTTTGATGTCCCGGAAGGTATATGTGGGCTTTTCTTCACTGTTTCGGATATCCTCCTCCGAGGCCTCTCCGCTCAGCACGCACACCGTATCAACCCCCGCATTGTTTCCGGAAGCAATATCGGTATACAGGCGATCTCCGATCACCAGCGTTTCTTCCCTGGTACATCCGAATTTATTCCGGACAATATCAATCATCGTTGGCTCCGGCTTTCCGATAAAAACAGGCCGCTTCCCGGTTGCCTTTTCGATCCCGTAGCACATGGAACCGCAGTCCGGCACAAATCCAGCTGTTTCTCCATACGATACCGGACAGCATTCATCCGGATTGGTGGCAATATAAGCCGGACTCTGACAGGTCAGAATCTCGCAGGTGTTCCGAAGCTTTTGCATCGTAAGCTCCATGTCAAAGCCAACCAGGACGACATCAATTCCGTCCCGCACCTCTTCGGTCACGCGGATACCGGCATGAAGCAGCTCCGAAATCATGGATTTTGTCCCCTGACAATAAACCAGTGCGTCCGGAAAATGCTCCTTCAGATACAGAATCGTTGCCTGCGTCGAGGTAAAGAAGTTCTCCGCCTCTGCCGGAAGCCCCATCTGATGTACCTTATCCATATAGTCCTTCACGGACTTCGACGAATTGTTCGTAATGAAAACATACCGCCCGCCGCTGTCACGGATGTAATCCAGCATCTGCCTCGTCCCGTCAAAGACAGTATTTTCCTGATAAATGGTTCCATCCATATCGAGCAGGAACAGTCGCTTGTTCTTCAGAGGATCTGCATCCTTTCCAAAATAATCTGTGCTATTTGTCGTATTCTTCATTCCTGCCCCTCAGTGACTTTCTGAAACCGTATCTGTGCAAAACGTTTTCTTTTTCAGCCCGGCAGCAATCACCAGTGCTGCAGCCGTCAGCAGAATCCAGCCCATAATTGTCATATTCCATCCGTTTTTTTCTACCATTACGCCGATCGTAAACGTAGAAACCGCACTCCCGATATATGCCATGGCGTTCAGAAAACCGGAAACTGTTGAAACCCGTCCAAGAGATTCAAAGTGCATGGGGATCATACTGATATACAGGGTATTCACCGCCAGCATAGAAGACGTAATCACAGCAAACAAAAGAATCGAAAGGATCGCATTCACACCATTGAGCAGAAGGAGGCCTGCAAGTGCAATTGTTGCAACAGCGAAGAAAATCGCCGAGTTCTCCATCTCCCTGTCCGGTCTTCTTTTCTGAACAAATCTCGCCAGATATGCTCCACTCAGATTAATCACCGGAAGAATCATCGTCATGACCACAGAGAAGGAAGCCGAAACGTCATAGCTGTCACAGATGTACGTCGGAACCCACTGTGTGACACCGTCCTTCAGCATCCCGTGAATCCACACCGGGAACAATATCATCAGAAGCCCGCTGATTTTCAGTAAATACGTAAATGAAACTCTCTCTTTCTCATGTACAGTTTTTGTCTGCTTCTCTGCAATAGCCGTAGTGCCTTTTCCGGATATATCCTCCCCATTTCCAGACACACGGTTGATCCATCGAAAGCCGAACATCCACAGAATCGCCAGCGGAAGCATTACTCCTGCCGCTGTGAAGAACACAGCTTTCCACCCCCAAAGCTTCATGGTACCTGCTGACAGAAAATATGACATCAGCGTCCCGATCGCCATGCTGGACGCGATGTCCACAATGTATTTCATTTTCCGATCTTCCGTATATCGCTCTGCAAAAATTCGGATTAGCGGCGGCCAGATCATGGACTGAAGATAACCGTTGATTCCCCAGAGCATAATCATTTCCGGGAAGCTTCCTGCAAAGCCCATCAGGCAGTTAACCATTCCTGCACCGGACAGGCCGAAAAACACCATATTCTCAGGCTTCCACCGGTCTCCCAGAATTCCGTTGCACAGCTGCCCGATTCCATAGGCAAAAAAATACGCCATACTGATCGCTCCTGCCTGAGATCTTGTCAGAATTCCGTCCACCATAATGGATGACATCGCCGAAGAATAATTCAATCTCCCCAGGTAGGAGGAAAAATATACCAGCCAGCTCAGCCAGAACAGTATTTTGCCTGTTCGCTCATCCACCTTTCTATACTGTCCCCTCATAATAACCTTTCTTTTTATCCGGAAGCTTTCGCCTGTTCCTTCCGCCTTTGTTTTACCGAAGCAGAGCTTCCATTACCCGGCCCTGTGCCTCAGGAAGATCCAGCCCAAGAACTCTTGCAAAGGTAGGTGCTTCATCCACAACCTTCCCATTATCCAGCTGCTCTCCCTGCTTAAAATCAGGTCCGCAGACAATCATCGGAGGCTGAGGTCCCTTTTCCGGCATATGACCATGATCAGAATGTCCATATCGGAACGCCGCACGTTCTGCGGGGATCACTGCTTCTCCCAACCATTCATCGCAGAAATCCGAGTAGCCGTCTGTTTCCACAATAAAGGAGAATGCGCCTCGAATTCCATATCTGGCTTCTGCTTCTTCTGCCGTCAGGACCTCAGAGATTCCATAGATTCCAGCCCTTGCCATGCTGCAAAGGTCCTGATAAACCGCTTCCTTATCTCCGGTTTCCGATACATAGATTTCAGCCGACAGGCCGCACCCCTTGGCATAAGCACGCCAGTCCGTTACCTTTCCCTGCTCATCGGTATCAATGTATCCTTTTTCTTTCAGAAATACGTTGAAAGCAATACTGCGCACTTCTTCCAGATGTCCGTGATCACTGACAATCGCTATATTCGTATCATCCTCAATTCCTGCATCCCGCACGGCATCCAACAGCATGCCGATCCAGCGATCTGTGGCAATCAAAGCCTCATTCAGCTTGTCACTGAACAAACCGTACCGATGCCTCGTATCATCCACAAAGCTCGGATGTGTCAGCACAAGATTCGGTTTATATTTACGGATAATGTCGCAGGCGCAGGTAATCTGGAACTCTTCATCCGTGGGATGCTTGGACTTACTCCAGTCCAGAATTCCGATATTCGGAAGAATAATGTCTTCATAAATTTCCGGAGAACACATTTTCCTGTGAACTTCCAGAAGGTCCGCAGCGCCTTCTCTGTCCTCATCCATAATCTCAGGAACCAGATAATTGATGACATCGAAGCCGCCGGCGGTCAGCGGCCAACGGCAGGAGCATGTACGCAGTCCTTTTTTCTTCGCTGCATGAAAAAGTGTCTCACACTGCACCTCATCCAAAGCGTTGTACCAGGACGGCCTGGCATTTCCCGGTTCAAAATGCTCGTTTGCAATGATTCCGGTCTTATCCGGCGTACACCCCGTCATAAGTGTTGTATGTACAATATGTGTCAGACTCGGATACACGGTCCGCATATGCCGCACAAGGCTTCCGTTTTCAAGCAGTCGTTTTACATTCGGCTGCTTTCCGAGTAATTCCAGATCCTCATAAACCAGTGCATCCACGCTGACCACAATCAGATGATTTGCCATTTTATTTGTCCCCCTGCTCTCTGCCATGTATCTCAGATGAGCTCTACCAGATCAATTCCAGGTATTTCCACCCAGTTTGTTTCAACTTCAGTTTCTTTTTCAGCCGCTCTGTAATATACATAGGCCCGCTGCGTTTTCCCGTTACGTTCTTTTGTTTCTCCATCCTGGGTCATTTCAACCTCTTCGATACGGTCTCCTCTGGTTTTCATCTCGCTCATGATAAAATCAAAGGCTGCCCGTCTTGTAAATTCCACATACAGGATCTGACGTCTGACATAATTGTGAGATGCATATTCGTATCTCGACAAAACAGTCTCTGCCAGAAGAATCAATACCGTTGTCAACACGCCGCCTTCATAAAAACCGGATCCAAAGGCCAGTCCCGTTATGGCTGTCGTCCAAAGTCCTGCAGACGTTGTCAACCCCTTCACCTGATTCTTCTTCGTAACAATAATTGCTCCGGCTCCAATAAAACCAATACCGGCAATAACCTGAGCTCCCAATCTGGCCATATCCGCAGAATAGTGCAGAACAATGACAATATACTGGCCTGTCATTGCGGTCATGCAGGCCCCAAGGCAGATCAGAATATGAGTCCGAAATCCCGCTGATCTTCCTTTATATTCTCGTTCCAGACCAATGGCTCCGCCACAGATCATCGCACACAGCATTTTGGCAAACGTGGACAGCATGCTGAAATCACGAAGTGTTTCAAGTCCTGTAATCATGATTAATTCCTCTAGACCTCGTTAACTTCCTGTACACAGGGAAGTCTCATCAGATGTTTCAGTACCGTTCCATGATCGATTTTCTTTGGCAGACGCATGGAAATCACCGCACTCGATTTTTTACCGCTTTTCTTCTGCCCTTTGTCTATATCTACATCGAAGATCAATACATCTGTCTGATGCAGCGCTTCCAGAACTTCCTTCAGATTACAGAAGCCGTCATACTCCACATAGATGCTCATATCTCTTGACTTGGCAGCTACCCATCCCGACACAGGGAACAGAAATACATTGATGAAATGGATCATCAGAAATCCAATCAGGATGCATCCGTAATACCCCGCACCAATCGCGATTCCCATACACGCACTGGCCCATAAACTGGCCGCTGAGGTCACACCTTTGACTCTCTTACGCCGGTTGACAAGGATACTCCCTGCGGCCAGAAAGCCGATTCCACTGGTTACCTTGGCGGAATATCTGGAAACATCCACAGAAATATCATATACGGCGGCCAGCTCTGCCCACTGTCCATGAATCATCTGATAATCATACATGCTGATCAGCATGGTAAGTGCCGACCCAATGCTGACCAGCATATAGGTACGAAGTCCTGCAGGGTTTCCTCTTCTCCCCCTCTCGACGCCTATAAATGCACCTGCAATCATAGCCATGAAAAGTCTGAGACTCACCGATGCAATATTAAATTCATGAAAATAAGTCACCAGTTCCTGCATTTTCCATACCTGTAATTTCAAAACTCTCAAACCGATTCGTACTGTCGGCACCCGGATCGTCCAAAAACAAAATCACAGCTCATAAATCACGAAGCTCTGCGGTGCGACTTTCAGACAATCTGCATCAACCTGTGCACCTTTGCCAATCCGGAACGCCTCCGTTCCTTGCACCTTGACAGGTGCAACAGCGGTTTCCAGCGACGGATTGACCGCAATCACAAATTTCCCTCTGCGATAAACAAAAGGTGCTTTTTCTTTTTCTGCATATAAAACCTCATATTCGCCATCCGCCTGAAGGTCTTCGTGCTCGTGGCGGAATGCAAGTATCCGCCTGACCATATGAAGCAAAGAGTTCTCATCCTGCTCCTGCGATTCAACAGTAGGAGCATCGTCCGAAGGATCGACCGGAAGATACAGAGAATCCGCACAGCCCTCTGAAAATCCAAGATTCTTTCCGTCAGTCCACTGCATCGGAGTTCTGGATCCGGTACGGAAATATCCGCCTTCCTTTGTACGTAGATGCTCATACCTCATTCCGATTTCGTCTCCGTAGTACAGGAATGGTACGCCCGGCATCGTGAAGATGGTTGCATATGCAATCTTAATCTCTTCATCATCAAGGGTTTCCTTGGCGCGAATCGTATCGTGATTGCAGGTCAGAAGCGAAATATAGGTTCTTCCCTTGGTTTTGTCATAATACTTCTGGAATTCCTCCACAAATGATGTCACATCTCCCTTTGCGTTCTTCTTGAAGAAGCTATGATCTTCATCCTTGTGATTTCCGTAATCGCGGAGAAGTGTGGAATAACCGTTTCCCTTCTCATTCAGATAGAAATCCATATCAAATCCCGCATCTGCAGCCTGTGGCGGATTGCTCCATTCTGCAACGAATGCAGCTTCCGGATAATCTCTGCGTACACGATCAAAGATATATTTCCAGACATGTGACGTTCCGGATTTGTCAGGGTCATCTTTCTTAACAAGAGACGCAGCCATGTCAACTCGAAATCCATCACACCCATGCTCCAGCCAGAACCGGATGACATCCACCATCGCATCGCGAGTTGCAATACAATCCGGATCATCAATGCTCTTCTGCCAGGGCTCCTCCGGATGTAAAAATCCATAATTTAATGCCGGCTGACACTTGAAGAAATTGAGAAGATACGTGCCTGCCCGTTCCGCTTCACCGCCAATATAGGGAATGCCGTCGCAACCTCGGAAACAGTGATCCGTCCATATATAGCGATCGGAAAACTTGTTTTTTTCCACCTTCTGACTTTCCTTAAACCAAGGATGCTCTTCCGAGGTATGTCCCGGAACAAGGTCCAGCAGAATATGAATTCCCTTCTCGTGTGCCTGGTAGAACAAACGATACAGATCCTCATTTGTCCCATATCTTGGTGCGACCTTTTTGTAATCTCTCACATCATATCCAGCGTCATGGAACGGAGAATCAAAGCAGGGATTGATCCAGATCGCATTACAGCCAAGTTCCTTAATATAGTCCAGTTTTTCTGTAATTCCATTAAAATCTCCGATTCCATCTGCATTCGTGTCTCTGAAACTCTGCGGATAGATTTCATAAAATACCGCATCCTTCAACCAACCGATCATTTGACTTACCCTCCTTTACAAAAGCAGTCTTCTCCAGAATTCTGTCGAATAAGAAAAGCCCCCTATGACACGCCTTCCGGTATGCCATAAGGAGCTTCCTCACAGAACATCTCTCTTTAGCTCTGTATTCTTCGGTATCCCGTCACTTCAGCGTTAAATATCTGCCTATCATCAGCGGTGATAATAGAAATCAATGTACTCAGCGCAAGCGTCTAAGAAAGCCTCTCTGTCTCCATCTCCATAATATCCCTGAGCAGCTGCTGCAAGATCGCCTCTCAGATCCCATGTCGGCCACTGGTTTCCAATGGTGGAGAATGCTGAACCACTCATTACGGTGTCATAAACATCCATGAGCTGCTCCTTGTCATACTTCACACCCTTTACATAGCTGATATTTCCGTCAACCTCATAGTACTCCTGAGCGATATCGGACTGGGACAGGAAGTCAAGGAATGCCTTGCAGGCTTCCGGATATTTGGTGGAAGTTCCGATGGACCATGCAGTGTCAACGTTAACAGCAACCTGAGGAGAATCCAGAATCGGGCTAGGCAGTGCAAAATATGCAATGTCAAGATCCGGATTAGCTGTCAGGAACTGAGAAAGAAGCCAGCTTCCGTTGAACATAATTGCGGAATCACCGTTTACGATATCCTGCAGAGCAGCATCTCTGTCCATTCCAAGTGCATCTTCGGTTGCATAAGGCTTAATGGTATCCAGGAAATCTGCGAAGGTATTCAGTGATTCGCTGTCAGCAATGTCCTTGGTTCCATCCGCAATTGCCTGGAAATCCTTTGCGCAGTCCGGGTTCAGCTCACCCATCAGACGCTCGGTCAGCTGATTAGCATCTCCCTTGAACGGGAAAGCAATCGGTCTCTTGATTCCAGAATCCTGAAGCTTCTGAAGATCTTCCTTGAACTCATCAAAGGTTGTCGGTGCGGAAGTAATTCCAGCTGCCTCGAAAAGATCCTTGCGATAATAAACGGCATATGTACTTACCGTCATCGGCATGCAGAACTGAATATCGTTGTACTCCGTCAGTGCAAGCAGATTCTGACCGATATTCTGCTGGAATGCTTCATCGGTAACATCCATCAGATATCCGGCATCATAGTACTGCTTATATTCAATGCCGGCAGGCATCGTCTGCATGACATCCGGAATATCATTGGAAGCAAGTCTGGTCTTCAGAACCGTCTCACCGTCCTCACCGTAGGTGTGATTTACCTTTACCTGAGGATACTTTGCTGTATATTCAGCAATGATATTGTCGATTACTTCAACAATCTCTTCCTTTATCGTAAAGACTTCGATCACAGCACCGTCTTCCGGTGTATACTCTCCGCTGACTGTACCACTCTCATCATCTGCGACCGTATCAAGAACCGGTGCCTTCTCCGTGCTCTCCTCTGCTGCTTCTTCGGCAGTTTCTTCTGCTGCAGGCTTGCTCTCTGCAGCCGCATTGTCCCCCGAAGATCCGCATCCTGCCATGGAGAATAACATCATCCCTGACATAACCAGTGCCATTACTCTTTTCTTGTTCATTGTTGAACCTCCCTTTTCTATTTATCAGCGGCTCCCGATGGCCGCAGATTTACGATTTAAATCTCCACCTGCATTCCGTCATAGGATGGAATAATGTGGTCCTTTTCCATAATCTTCTGAAGTTCATCATAAGGCAGATAGAAGTTGTGCGAATAATGAGTCGCAATGATCTTTGTGTGCTCGTCAATTAAGCTGTTCTTTTCAAAGCGCTCCTTCATTTTCAGAATGTTCGGATATCCCATATGGTAATCCTTCGAATCCTTCATCCCTATGGTGCAATCCATGCTCAGAAGATCAAACTTCAGATGATTCTGTTCTATGTAGTCCCAGGTTTCTTCCGGATACTCTCCGGTATCATTGCTGTAGAGCAGCCTCTTTCCGTCGCTTTCAATGCTGTAGATCAGACAGTTCTCTCTCGGATCATGATGGGCTGTCAGCGGCGTCACAAGGTAATCACCGATCTGCACCGGCTCAAAGTTCTTCAGCTCATGAATGATGACCCGTCCGCCCTCGTCAAGCTCCGCTGTGTTTTTCAGACGATCCACGCAGACATTGTTTCCATAGACATGGACCGGCTCTTCAATTCCTGCCGCATAGCCTTCGCTCCGCATGGCAAACTCTTCCGGATAAAAATGATCCTGATGCGAATGCGTGAATATCACGTATTTCAGCTTATAAAACTCCAGATCATTCTGAAGCATATGCATGTAGGAGTCCTGTGGAAAATCAACCATAAGGTCATCGTTGATCAGAACCTGTGACCGGGTGCGGACATCCTTGCCGCGTGTTTTCCGAATTTTCCTGCAAACCTCACAATTACACCAGACTGCAGGAATTGCTTCTGCTGCCGCTGTTCCCAAATAATGAAGCTTCATCTTTACTTTCCTCCCCTTACATTCAAAACTGTTCTTCTTATCCTTTGACAGCTCCGCTGGTCAGTCCAGACATAATCTGTCTCTGAAGGAAAAGATAAATCACAAGAATCGGAATCATTGAAATGCACAGGCAGGCAAATACCAGGCCATAATCCACGCCCGCCTCTGACTGGAAATTATACTGATACAGAACAATCGTCCAATACTGCGGAGAACGATTCAGGATGATCAGCGGGAGCGTAAAATCATTCCATGTCCAAAGGCAATCCTTGATCACCGAGGTTGCAATGATCGGCTGCATCAGCGGGAAAATAATTTTGCGGTATGTGTAGAACGTACTGGAACCATCTATGGACGCTGCTTCCTCAAGATCTCTCGGAATCCCTGCAAGATATCCGGTATACAGGAAGGTTGCTTCACAAGTCGTAGAACCGATGCAAAGAATCGCCAGACCAACAGGACTCATCATTTTAAGTGCAGACATCATCTGAACCAGCGGAATCATCTTTACCTGGAAAGGAATGAAAATACCAATCAGAAGATAGAAGTAAAAGCCTCTCCATTTTCTGTCTTCGTTCATTCTCCTGGCAACCGAATAACCAAGCATCGGCATCAGAATCACATCTCCTGCCGCAACAACAGCAGTAATCACCGCCGTATTCAGCAGCGCTCTCCAGAACCCTTTCTTGAAGAGGATGTACTTGAAGTTTCCGAAATACCACTTCGTCGGAAGAGACAGGTAGTTGGTGATTGTCTCCGACGTGCTCTTAAAGCTTGTGATAAAAGTAATGTATAATGGAAGAACAACCGTCAGAAGCCCCAGAATCAGAAGAGCATAGACCAGAACTTTATGTAATTTCTTCTTACTCATTTGCTTACCCCACTCCCCGTTATGCATTTACAGATTTCTTATTGCTGATCTGCAGCTGAACGAAAGAAATAACTGCCACAACGATACCTACAATGATTGCCTCTGCCATTGCAGATGCGAAACGATTATTCTTAAACGCATCGTTATAAATCAGAATCGACAGAGATCTCGTTGCATTGTTCGGTCCGCCATCCGTCAGAATCTTGATCTGATCAAAGACCATCAGACCGCCCTTTACGGCAAGGACAAGAACTACAGAAAGAGTTGGAATCAGATGGGGAATCGTAATATACCGAAACACCTTCCAGTTGGTCGCCCCATCGATTTTTGCTGCTTCCAGAAGCTCATACGGAATTGTCTGAAGGCCTGCAAGAATCAGAATCGATTGCATTGGCAATGCCCCCCAGAGTGCTACAAACAAGATTCCGAAAATTGCCGTATCTTTGCTGGACAAGAGACTCTTTTGCAGCCACGATATCCCCACAGTATTTCCAAATGCAGGAATCACACGGAAGAAAATCTGATTAAAGATCATCGATACCGTGACACTACTAAACAACGCCGGAAGGAAATACAGAGCGCGAAATGTTGTGCTTCCCTTTACTCTCTGATTGAGAAGAAGAGCAATGACTGTCGCAAGAATCAATATTCCCAGCACAAACAGGATGGTGTAACGAAAATTAAACAGAAACGCCTTCAGAAAGCGCTTATCCGTCAATGCATTGATATAGTTCTCAAAGCCGACAAAATTTCTGGTCCTCGCAATCTTATTCCAATCCGTGAAGCTGTAGTACACGCCAAGGCAAACAGGGAACGTAAAGAAAAACGTATATAGCGCTGCTCCCGGAATGGACATCAGCATTGTTGTTCGTTTGTAATCCTTTTTCAGACACTTCTGATGCTGTGTATTCTTTTTCAATTTCTGTTCCCCCTTTTTATTCTTTATTACCCCTTTTATTCGCCTTCGCAGAAATTTATGCAATAAAAAAGAACAGCAAAAGTGAACCATCACTTGTGAACTATCACTTTTGCCGTTCTCATCATCTCAAAGGCAACTCTGTTTGTTAACTTTTTACACATGCTTTGCGCTTGCGATAAAGATAGTATCTTACATCTGTAGATATTATGCAACACTTTTTTATCATTTTGTAGCCTCAACTGTTCACTTTGTATGTTTCGCATAAAAGCGTATCGCGTATTTCGTCATTTTATCCTTTCACGGTTTGCTTTTTTTATGCCACCTGGAAGTTTGCCAGATCAGTAAACACTGCTTCCCCGCAATTCAAAGCTTCCACATTCTGTGTCCAGCATCGCATATTCTCCAATAGGAAAAATGGCGTTGTATTTTCCATGTCCGAAATCATCCGTCCGAACAACCGGGATGTTATGCTTTTGCCCGATCCGGAGAAGAATTTCGTCCAGAATCGGACAGTGCTGTTCCGAATAATGTCCAAAAATCAGACCGCAGACTTTATCGAAAACTCCGTCCTGCTCCAGACAGGACAGATACCGGGAGACCGCCGCCGGTTCATTGAATTTCTCATGATCCTCCAGAAAAAGGAGCGGCCGCTCTTCCGAATTCCACTGATAATAGGGTGTATTCTGCAAGAGGGTAAAATTGACAAGATATCCTCCCGTCAGTCTCCCCTCTGCCTGTCCGCTGCAGAGAGTCCTCCAGGAGGAAGCGGCCTTGTATTCCGCCGTACCCTTAACCAGCCGGTCCTGAAGGGTCTGCAGATTATAGCCCGTTCCCTCCGTATGCTCTGCAAAGGTTCGGATCGACTGCCCATAGAAGGTCATCAGTCTGCTTCTGCAGGCAATGGCATTCAGGATCGACGTACCGTCACTAAAGCTGCTGATCAGCTTGGGATGCCTGCGAATGCTCTCATAATCCAGGAGCGGCAAAAGATGTGTCGAGACCTCTCCTCCGGTAAAAAGAAGCATCTTTACTTCCGGATCTTCGATCATCTGCATGAAATCCTCTGTCCTCTCCCTATCCGTACCGGAAAACCCCCATGCCTTTGAGAAAAGATGCTCCGCATATTTCACACGAAATCCCATTCCTTCCAGTACGCTCCTCGCCTGATCCGCATCCTTTTTCTGCAAAACGCAGCAGGGTGCCACAAAACCGATGGTATCTCCCATCTGCAGGCGCTCCGGGCAAATCCATTCCCTCTCATTTTTTGCTATACACATTTTTAGACCTCCGCCTGATCGTTTGCCCTCAGGCAATCCTCCTTACTTCCGCTGCTGCTTCATTTCACAGCTTCTGCATCTTGCGGGTGCCAGCACGAAACCATGTGTCCCTCTCCCGCATCCAGAGGGACTGGTTCCTGTGTTCTACACTGCTGCGTTGCATAGGGGCATCTTGTGTGAAAACGGCAGCCGCACGGAATCTTCATCGGACTGGGCGGCTCTCCCTGAATCCCCTCATTTTTCGCAAGGGTCTTGCCCCCGATCACCGGTGTCGCCTGCAGAAGGATTCTGGTATAGGGATGAAGCGGATGCGCAAAGAGCTCCTCTGTTCGCGCGATTTCCATAATTTTCCCAAGATACATGACAACGACCTGATCCGACAGGTAACGCACAACCGACAGATCATGAGAGATAAAGAGCATCGACAGCTCCAACTCCTTCCGAAGATCCAGAAGAAGATTGATAATCTGTGCCTGAATGGAGACGTCCAGTGCCGTGATGGCTTCATCCGCAACCAGGAGCCTTGGGTGCACGGAAAGTGCCCGGGCGATGCTGATTCGCTGCCTTTGTCCGCCGGAAAACTGCCCCGGGAAAGAGTCCAGCACCTGTGCGCCAAGCCCTACCATCTCCAGATCCCGCACTGCCGTTTTTTCCAGGTCCCTGCGGTCGCAGATCCTATGCACCGTCAGGATTTCATAAAACATCCGGCGGATGGTCATTCTCGGATTCAGGGACGCGTAAGGATCCTGAAAGACCATTTGCATTCTGGTTCCGTACCGGTTCTTCTGTCCGGCCTTTCTGCTGACAATGGAGGTTCCTTCAAAGAGAATGTCTCCCTCATCCGCAGGATACAGGTTCATCAGCACTCTGGCCAGTGAGCTCTTACCGCAGCCGCTCTCCCCAACAAGTCCGGTCACCTCGCCTCTCTTCATGGAGAAAGACACGCCGTCCACCGCGTGCACGGCATCCGCCGGTCTTCCTTCCAGCATCTGTGCAAGGCTTCTTCGCACCGGAAAGTACTTTTTCAGATTCCGAACCTCCAGAATCGTTTCATCCGATTTCATGACCAATCTCCTCTTCCTTCTCCTCTGCTTTTCCGGTCAGATGGCAGAAAAACACATGTCCTTTCCCAGCCTCCTGACATCCCGGAAATGTCTGCCCGCATACGTCCTTCCGGTACGGGCAGCGCGAAGCAAAGGCGCAGCCTGCCACTTTCTTTCGAAGATCCGGCGGACTTCCCGGAATGGGTGTCAGTCGTTCTCCCTTCTTTCCGGCGGCCGGGATGGATTTCATCAAGCCTTCGGTATAGGGATGCTGTGGATTGCGAAACAGCTCTTCCGCCGTTGCTTCCTCTACAATTTTTCCTGCGTACATCACGGCAATCCTGTCGCAGAGCTCCGATGCCACCCCCAGATCATGTGTCACAAAAATCATTCCCATCCCCAGATTATCACGAAGCTGCAAAAGCAGCCGGATAATCTGCTGCTGAACCGTGACATCCAGTGCCGTGGTCGGCTCGTCCGCAATCAGGAGCTTCGGACCTGCCGCAAGCGCAATCGCAATCATTGCTCTCTGGCGCATCCCCCCGCTGAACTGGTGCGCATACTCCGAAAGCCGCTCTTTTGGGGACGGAATCCCCACCATTTTCAGCAGCTCCTGTGCCTGTTCTTTTTTGACCGTTTTGGTCATTGTCTCATTCTGCATCGTTTCGATCAGCTGCTCGCCAATCGTGGTCACCGGATTCAGCGTATTCATGGGCTCCTGAAAAATCATGCCGATCTCTCGCCCGCGGATGCTTCTCATAAAGCGTTCCTCTCTGCCGGCAAGCTCTGTTCCGAGGTACCGGATCTGACCGCCGGTGACACTTCCGCCTCCCGGAAGGAGCGAAATAACGGAGCGACAGGTTGCACTTTTACCGCAGCCGCTTTCTCCGACAAGGCCGAGGATTTCACCTTTTTTTACCTGAAACGAAACGCCGTTGACCGCATGAACCGTCCCGGCTCTTCCCTCAAAACATGTTGTTAAATCACGAACCTCCAGCAGAATCTGGTCTTCCTGATTTTCCATATGTTCCCCCTTCATCTTCTTCCATCATCCGTCAGCGCACAGGAAACCGCCTCGCCTGCAAGACTCAGCGCCGTTCCGGTAACCGCAAGCGCAAGACCGGGAAAAGCACAGGTCCACCATGCACTCAGGATAAACGGCCTGCCCTCGGTAATCATAGCTCCCCATTCCGGAATCGGCGGCTGCACGCCAAGTCCCAGAAAGCTCAGCGAGGCTCCGACCAGCATGCACATCATAATGTCAGAGATCGCATATACCACTGCACTGCGGATGGTATTGGGCAGAAGATGACAGATCATGATCCGCAGATTTGAAAAGCCCATCACCCTTGCCGCCTGCACATAATCCAGATTTTTCTCTGATAAAACCTCACTTCTTACCAGCTTCGTGTAATCCTTCCAGCCGACCAGCCACACCGCGATGTACAGATTGGAAATGTTCGGTCCTAAAATCGTAATAATCGCAATGACCAGAATCGTAAACGGGAACGCCGTCATAATGTCCTGAATCCGCATCACAACAGCATCTACCCAGCCGCCGTAATATCCTGCCAGAAGTCCAATAAGACTCCCCGTGAAAAAAGGCACCAGCATGGCAAAAAAGCCGATTTTCAGATCCACACCGGTTCCATAAATGACCCGTGCAAATACATCCCTTCCGTACTGATCCGTACCAAACCAATGCTCTCCGGACGGAGCCAGGAGAGCATTCATCAGATCCTGCTCATAGGGGTCTTTTCCCGTAAAAAGAAAAGGGAAAAATGCCATCAGAAGAATCAGCGCCAGCAGCACAAATCCAAGCACGGCCCCGGCATCTTTCGTTCTTCCCTTTCGTATTTTTTCAAAACACATCGTTCGCAGCATCGCACTCTCCTCAGTCCATGCTGATTCTGGGATCAAGGAAGGAATACACCACATCCATCACCAGAGTAATCACCATAACCACTACAGCATAAACCAGCACCGTTCCCTGCACCAGCACATAATCTCGTCCGTTGATCGCATCCACCAGCATTTTTCCAAGCCCCGGAAGTGCATAAACCGATTCAATCACCACACTTCCGCCAAGGAGCGAGGTCACCCGCATCGCGATCAGCGTCATCGTCGATACCATGACATTTTTCAGCACATAGCGATTCCGGATGATCTTCTGCGGTGTTCCCTTGGATCTTGCAAAATTGACGTAATCCTTGGACAGGAGCTTCTCCGCCGAGCTCTGAATGTTCCGAATCAAAAGCCCCACGGAGCCGAGGGCTCCCGTGATGGCCGGAAGAAGCATGCATCGGACATGATCGGCAAGTGTCTCTCCCCAGCCGCCGATCGGCACCCACTGAAGCTTCAGTCCAAAGAGCAAAAGAAGCAGAATTCCAAACCAGAACTCCGGAAGAGAGAGAATTACCAGCGAAACCGAGGTGATGCTCTTCTGGAGCATCTTGTGCTTTGTTGTCCCTGCCAGATATCCCATGGGAATTCCGATGATCAACGTAAAGAAGGTACACATCACCGTATACAGAAGCGTAACTCCGCTCTTTTGTCCGATCAAATGAGTCACCGAATCCTTCAGCCGGAGAGAATCGCCCAGATCCAGATGTAAAAGCTGCTTCATATAAATCAGATATTGCTCCAGAACCGGCTTATCCAGCCCCATCCTTTTCTCCATCGCCTGAATTGCCGCTTCCGATGCCTTTTCTCCCAGAATATTCACAGCGGGATTTCCCGGAATCATGCGGATTCCCCAGAAAATAACAATCGTCACCACGAGCAGTACCGGAATCATCTGAAGAATGCGGATTGCAATATATCGAAGTCTTTTCACGTTCCAACCTCAATTCTTCCCCAAACAGCAGAAAGTCCTGCATGCAGCGCATCCCCTCATGCAGGACTTCCTCACCTGTTTGCAGGCTTTTGTTTTTACTGGTTCACCGTCAGTTCATTGAAGTAATAGTTGCCGAGGATTCCCTGCTCAAAACCGGATACGTTGTCCCGCACCGCCACCGTCTCCGGAAGCGTGCACAGAGGAATGATCAGCGCATTGTCGGCCATAATTTCCTGTGCCTTGTAGTAATCCTTCTTGCGGATTTCCTTGTCGTTCGTTGCTCCGGCCTCTTTGACGAGCTTCTCCGCCTCTTCCTGCTCCTTTCCGTTCCATCCGAGGTGCCAACAGTCAAAGTTGTCCTTGATGCAGAACATTTCCATGTTCTCTGCGGTATCTGTAATGTCACTGGTGAAATAGTTCAGAAGAACTTCAAAGGTCAGATTGTTGCGGGCATCGCGTCTTGCCGAAGAATCCATCTGCTCGATCTCCAGATTCACGCCGACCTTGGACCACTGATCCTTCAAAATGGTAGCCTCCATCAGAGAGCTCGCATCCCCCGTGGAGATGATCAGGTTCAGATCCAGATTCTCGGCCCCGGCTTCCTTCAGCAGTTCTTTGGCCTTGTCCGGATCGTAATCATAGCTCTTCTGATCCGGATTAAAGAATTCTGCGGTCGGCCATACAACCGAAGGGCACAGCGTTCCCAGTCCTCCGAACACCGCCTGATTGATGTCCTCGCGGTTGGTCGCATAATTGAGAGCCTGCCGAACCCGCTTGTCGTTTAATTTCTCGTTTGTATAGTTAAAGGAGACATAGTCCACATGTGTGGTCGGGAAGTCCAGAATCTTCACTCCCTGTGTGCTCTGCAGCTGCGTTCTCATCTGCGCCGAGACGCCTTCCATCGCATCGATCTGTCCCGCCTGAAGCTGCATCAGTCTGGTATTGTCATCCGGAACGACCAGAAGGTCGATTTCATCCGCCAGAGGGTAACCTTCTTCCCAGTAGTAAGGATTCTTTTTCAGAATCATCTTTTCATCCGGATCCCACTCCTCCAGATAAAAGGCTCCGCTTCCCAGAGGCTCTCTGGTCAGCGTGTCCGTATCCGCCTCGGAATAATAGTTCTCGGGATATACCGCACAGATGAAGCTTGCGAGGCAGGAAAGAAGCGATCCCGACGGATTATTCAGGTCAATTTCCACGGTGGAGTCATCCACTGCCTTTGCTTCCTTGATGCAGGAGATCAGGGAATTCCAGGAACCGTCGTTCAATGCGCGCTCAATGCTGAATGCAGCATCCTCTGCGGTCACATCGGAACCGTCGCTGAACTTTGCCCCGTCGCGGATGTGAAAAGTATAGGTCAGGCCGTCCTCACTGATGTCCCAGGTATCTGCAAGGCAGGGCTGGATTTCCGTTCCATCCTCCGATGCGCGAACCAATCCCTCAAAAATCAGACTGTCGACCCAGATATCTACATTATCGCCCGCAAAAGCCGGATCCAGTGTCACCGTATCCGTTCCCCGGGCAATCGTTACCACGGTAGGGTCTGCACTTTCTCCATCTGCTGTCTGCTCCGCTGCGGACGTCTCTGACGTCTGTCCCGGATTCTCTGCTGCTGCCGTCTCCGTCTGTGTCTGTCCTGCCGCCTCATTTTCCGCGGACACAGATGATCCGCAGGCACTAAGAAGCAGCGCTGCTGCCATCGCTGCCACACTCGCTGCGGTGAGAGAATCATGTTTTCTCATACTCTTTTGGTCTCCTTTCAAATCCATCCTTCATCGAATCCAAAAGTGATTGTATGCTCTCCCGGGCGGCCGAACTATCTTGCTAATGTTCATTCTTCGTTAATCTTCCGTAAATCCGCCACTCCCCTCCCGCACCACAGATTCCTTTTCGGCAGTCAACCAAATTTGCTCACTTTTTATGAACTGTTAAACTCTGCCTTTTTGTCTTGTGATACAAATAGGGAAGTTATTGTATTGCACTCTACAGAGGAAACTTCTATGACCATTCAGGAAAGACTCAAACGATCCAATCTGATCATGCTGATTGTCCCCGTTGTGATTGCCGGGGTACTGCTGGCTCTGGGACTTAGCGTCCTGGTGCTTCTTTTGCAAAACATCTATCTGCCGCAGCTCGGCCTGACTTTGCGGGATCTGCACGACATGGGAGAAATTCCGTCCCGTCTGCGATGCCGTCGATGAAATGGCGGGAAGACTAAAAGAATCTCTGGTTCAGCAGCAGGAACAGCAGAAAAAGCAGGAGTTAATCGCCGGAATGTCCCACGACCTGAAAAGTCCTCTGACCATCATCCGGGCCTACACTGAAGCTCTTCTGGAGGGTATCGCCAGGGATGAGGCAGCGAGACAGCGCTACCTGCAGACCATCTATGCCAAAGAAACTGATCTGGAGGCTCTGATCAACCGCCTGTTTGAGCTGGCAAAGCTCGGAGCAAGTGAATACCCGGTACATCTTCGCACGCTTTCCCTGCAGCCTGCTGTAAGATAATTCTGTTTTTATGGAATCAGATCCCCGGGTGAGGAAACCTTTTGCGTAAAAGAAAGTAGAGAGCTTTTATATGGAACCGAAACGAATTTTGATTGTGGAAGACAATCCCGATATCGCCGACATCGAGCGGGAATATCTGGAGCTTTCCGGCTACGTGGTCGCCGTTGCTCCGGACGGGGCCTCCGGGCTGGAAGGGGTAAAAAAGGCGATCGAGCGGTAGGATGCTTTATACCCTATCAGGTATAAATGCTGCCTGAATATAGCTTTTTACACCCGATAGGGTATAAATCCCGTGTCATCCCGCTGGATAAAATAACAGACGGACTGCCCCATCGGGCGGCCCGCCTGTTGCTTCTTATCGGATATATTTTTTGTTTACCGTTTCTGTAAACTCTCCACTTTACTTGACCTCAGCTGTGTTTCCGGGCGGGAATTCTGGTTCGCAGGCTTTCCAGCCGGTTCAGCGCCTCCAGCAGCGTTTCATCCTTCTTGGCAAAGTGGAAGCGGATCAGATGATTCACCGGCTCGCGGAAAAAGCTGGATCCGGGAACTGCTCCGACTCCTACCAGCCGGGCGAGATCCTCACAGAATTTCAAATCACTGTCATAGCCAAACTCTGAAATATCCATCAGGACATAGTAAGCTCCCTCCGGATCATTGTGCTCAATCTGCAGATCATCCAGTCCCTTGAGAAACAGCTTCTTCTTGTGGGTGTACTTGGCCAGCAGGTCATCATAGTAGTCCTGCCCGAATTTCAGCCCCGGAATGACCGCTTCCTGCAAGGGTGCCGCCGCACCGACGGTCAGGAAATCATGCACCTTTTTGGCCCGCTCCACAATTTCCGGCGGTGCGATGATATAACCAAGCCGCCAGCCGGTGATGGAATAGGTTTTGGAAAGGGAAGAACAGGAAATGGTTCTCTCCCACATTCCCGGCAGAGTTGCAAAATAGGTGTGTCTGTGCGGTGCATAAACGATATGCTCATACACCTCATCCGTAATGACATATGTGTCATATCTGGCTGCCAGGTCCGCAATCAGCTCCAGCTCCTTGCGGGTAAAAACCTTGCCGCAGGGATTGGACGGATTGCAGAGAACCAGTGCCTTGGGATGCTGGCAGAACGCCGCCTCCAGTACATCCGGATCAAAATGAAAATCCGGCGGCACCAGCGGCACATAAATAGGTTCTGCCCCGGAAAGGATCGTGTCTGCACCGTAGTTTTCATAAAACGGTGAAAAAATAATCACCTTGTCCCCGGGATTGGTCACCGTCATCATCGCAGCCATCATCGCCTCTGTGCTGCCGCAGGTGACAACAATTTCGCTGTTGGGATCAATGGAACGCCCCATGAAGCGGGACTGCTTTTGTGCCAGAGCTTCCCGGAAATCCTGTGCGCCCCAGGTAATGGAGTACTGGTGAAAATCCTCATACGAAACCTCTGCCAGGCGGTCCAGAATGGGCTTTGGCGGTTCAAAATCCGGAAACCCCTGCGAGAGATTTACTGCGTCATATTGAAGAGAAATCCGTGTCATCCGGCGGATGACAGAATCGGTAAAGCTGGCGGTCCGTTCTGAAAGACTCTGCATATTTATACCTCGCCGACGATTCGGCCATGTTTTCTATGAAATTCTCCCTGATTAAACTCATACAGCAGGTTCAACGCTTCTTCCGGTGTTGGAATCATCTGATCTTCTCCTCCTACGTACTACAAACCGCCCGCTTCAGATGCAAAACGCTGCATACAGCGGCACAATCTTTTTCTGATCTTCATATCCAAAGTTTTTTGCCGAGAGCTTGATGGCATAGGCGGGCTTGTAAGTATCCATATATAGTTTCAGGCTCTTTGCTCTTGTGTTGTCCGCTGATTTGACCTCAATCGGAATCAGCTGGCCATCACGCTGAATCACAAAATCGATTTCAGCCCCTCGCTCAGACTCCCAATAATAGGTATTATACCCGTTAATGGAAAGCTGTACATTGACATAATTTTCGGCCATTCCGCCCTTGAAGTCGTCAAGCTCCTCCCCCATGTAAAGAATATCCGCTGCTGCCAAATCCTTCTTGGCGCAAAGCAGTCCCAGATCGGATACGTAAATTTTGAACGCATCGATGTCACGATAATTCTCCAAAGGCTTTTTGATTTGTTCTACCCGGTAAACCCTCGATACGATTCCTGACAGACAAAGCCATTCAATGGCATTTTCAAATTCGGAAGCCCGGCCGCCTTTTTTTATCAGTTTATACTGAAAACGAGTATTCTTCTTCGAAAGCTGAACAGTAATATTGTCATACGCAAGCCGGGTCTTTTTGATCTCATTCAAAGTATTATATTTGCTCATATCATTGAGATAGCTTGCAAGAATTGTGTCCTGCGTGTGGCGGGCGAGAATATAGTCTTTGGTGTCTGCAAACTGCATGACACACTCTGGCATTCCACCCACAATAAGGTACTGCCGGTAACGCTGCATCGCCGCATCATGTAACGCAGACGGCATCGGACTGTCGGTCTCAAAGCACTTTCGAATCTGCTCCACAAGTGCATTTTCGCCCATTGCGAGCATGAACTCTTCCATATCCATCGGGTAAAGCGTTTTCATGTCTACCTTTCCAACGGGAAACGAAAACTTTGCTCTGTTGACCGCTACGCCCAAAAGGCTTCCTGCCACAATAACGTGATATTCTGGAGCATTTTCGCAAAAGTATTTCAAAGAGGTCAAAGCTCTTTCACAAAGCTGCACCTCATCAAATACAATCAGCGTTTTCTCCTTTACGATTGTCTGACCTGCGATGTGAGACAAAATCGGTATCAGATAATCCGGGCTGATGTTTTCCTCAAAGGTTTCATTCAGCTTCGGATTGGTTTCAAAATTAAAATATGCCACATTTTCATAAGCCTTGCGCCCGAACTCCAGAATCGAGTAGGTCTTGCCCACCTGTCTTGCTCCCTGCAAAATAAGAGGCTTGCGGTGACTGCTTTCCTTCCAGGCTTCCAGAAAACTCATGATTTTTCTATACATAATCAGCCCTCCATTTCAGATGCTGATCACAGTATAGCAGATATTCATGCAGTTTAGTGTAAATTTTATATTCTAATTTGCGCTAAACTGCACATATTTTTATTCAAATTATGCACTTCCCGTGCAATTGCAGAATGCCCCTCAGAAAATTTTATGTAGATAGCGGGAATATCCCCATGATTCTCAAAGGGCATCTATCGCAACTGACTGTCTCCGCTCTCAACAGATTCTCTTCTTTGTGATTACGCACAATTCTTGAAATTGAATTTGAAGAAAGCTATCTCACATAATATATGAGATAGCTCTGAAATTTATTTTCCATGATATGTGATTACAATAGGGACATTAGGTCTATAGATTTTTCCTCCAGAAGTAATGTCTTCTCCATTGACTGTGATAGAATCTACCATACTTGGTTTTTGTAATAGTCCTAATGTAAGATCATGCATATTTACTGACCTTACATTAGTAAACCCTGCACTGCTAATTGCATTCTCAACGACTGTATATGGTTTTTCATCATATGGAAAGACCGACTTAGGAAACCTAATGCCGCCATTCGCTATTTCTTTCTGCTCATTTTCTTTCTCCGGCAATGTCTTAAAAATAAAAATTCCTCCGCCAACGATAATTGGTCCACCCAGAAAGAATGCAGCGTCAAAAGCCGCCACAATTCCCATCTCATTAAAAAATCCCAAGCCAAGAACAATGATTACAACAATAATACTTGCGATGATCCATAAATCTATAAGTACTTTCCTACTGCGCTGTTTCTGTTCATTCTGTTTTTCCTGCAATGCTAATTCTTTCAGCCGGATTTCTCTATCATATTCTATTTGCTTTATTTTTGCCTCATCAATGATTCGTTGCGTACTTCTATAATCATCAAGCATGATTTTAGCACCACAATACTGACAAAATGCAAAATCTCTATTTTCATCCTCAATAGTTAACGTTGCATTACAATTCGGACATTTGCACGTTCTCATATGCATTTAACCTCACAAATTCATAAGCCGAAAACGCTTATCTATATAAAATCCCATCAAGATGCAGCAGTTTGCTCACTCCGAATCATCTCACACAGCAATTTCACCTTCGCGCCTGCATCGGTCTGTTCAGCAAGTACTCTTGCCAATGCCCCTTGGAGAACTTTGAGCCGGTCGGCATTCTGATTATCCAGAAGCTCCCGGATCTCTGAAATGCGAAGTCCTGCCTCGCGATAGCTGGTAATCCTTTTCAGACGCTCTATTTTGCTCTGATCATACTGTTTGAAATTCTGTGCCCCTTCCCTTCTTGTCGGGGTCAGAATCCCGATGCGGTCATAGTAAAAAAGCGTCTTCCGCGTCACCTTTGCGAGTCGGCACACATCTCCAACCGAAAGCAATGGTCCGGTTCCTGCATTATTTTTCTCAGGGCACGCATTGCTCCGATCCTCTGTCATTCTCTGTTCCCCCTTCTTTTGTTCATGAAACGAACAGAATGTAACTTTAGCCTACTTCCGTTCCCCGCAGGACAGTCAAGGATAAACCATTCCGTTTTTTCCTTCTGCTTACAGAGTAAATGTCGCAGGGAGCAAAAGATATGCCCAAAATCTTTCCAAAAGGCCTTGCCAAATGTCAGGGAATGCTTTTTCGGAAAGTTTCTGCTATCAATGGCAAAAAACATTGTTTTTTGAATTTTTTTGCTACCAAGTGCAGAAACTTCGTTTTTTGAAGAGTTCTTGCTATTGAGTACAGATTCTTCATTTTAAAAAAGGCCCCCACCCCGTGATGAGTGAGCACATCACAAGCTGAGAGCACTTTTATTTTCGCAACGAGACTGTCCCATCAGGTTACTATGTATTCTGAATCAATCAGGAAGAATATCGCGACAAAACTGCTGAATGAACAGACTACCAGGCCTGAGCATAAACCTGTACGTAGTCATAGGAAATTTTATTGGCACTATCTGCCGATATTGAGAACGCAGTTGTGCTTCCTGGTGCAATATTATCCAGATAGGACTGCGCCGAATATACGATTGCTCCGTTTTTATAAAAGACAGCGTCCATCCTGACCATATTTTGTTCTTTGGGATAGGTATAAGTAAGCTGTCCGGTAACAGATGCATAATAATCACTCTGCTGCACACTGACATTTGTAATTGTAAAATACGCGTTTGAAGGTACCTGCAATCTTGATGCCTTTACTTTTTGCTGTTTGCCAACGCCAAAAATAAACTGTGTATCCGCTCTCAGACTGGATGTTGGAACTGTAACCAGTCCCCCCAGTGCGGTAGTATTACCAGGCATCGAATAGAAACCGACCATTTTGTCTGCAGCAAGTACAGTTCCATCTGAATTTTGTGCAGAAAAAGTCACTTCCGGAAAACTTATAGCCTGCGTTGTGCTCGAATTACGGATTAATGCAGTGTACTCGATATAAGTAGTCCCAGAATACTCATCTGGAACAAAATATACTCCCGAATTAACGACCTGTAAGCCATCATCAGATTTTGCAGCAGTTTTCTTACTGTTTGAAGCCGTAGGTGTTGCAACATTTTCTCCTGCGGTTGCTCCTGCATATGCAAGCCGTCCTTCGGCCTTTCCATGATTCTGGTAATGGTTGTACAAAGCCGTCGGATCTGTGCCCAAAACCGCAACAACATCCGGACTGTTCGCTGCATAATAAGATGCGTCAAAATTCTTGATCGTTTTAGCAAACACCGGATAACCGAATGTCTGAATAACGACCATTGCTGCAAGTGCTAATGATAACAATTTCTTTTTCATTGCAATCCTCCGTATTTTCAAATGCTCCCTGTTCAGTCTTGCCCTATGGCAAAGTTGCATCTTATGAACAGCCTACTTCCGTTCCCCGCAGGACGGTCAAGGTTAAACCCTTCTGGTTTTCCCTTCTGCTTACAGAGTAAATATCGCGGGGAGCAAAAGATATGCCCAAAATCTTTCCAAAAGATTCTGCCCGGATCAAAAAAGGAGAAGCAGGAAGAATCCTACGATTCTTCCTGCTTCTCCTTTTTTCTTTCTTCCAGTGCCGCTTGAAATTTCTTCCAGCTCACCGGTTGAACCCGGTTTTCCCAGTCCTCCTCATTTTCATAGATCTCACTGGCATCCAGCCTGTTTTCATACCCACAGGCCGTACATTTCCACGATGGCAGGTTGTCATCAAAATCTTCCTGCTCGTTCAGATGCGCTCCGCACCCATCGCAGTACCACTCCACACCGGGGAATCGATTCTCCAGATCATCTCCTGAATAGGTATATTCATATGAATCCGGATAAAACAGACAGTTCAGTTTGTTCACCAGTTCTCCGTTTTCCCCGGACTGACGGCGTATCGCGATAAAAGAACTGTCGTACAGACGGAGCACCCGCCCCGACTCATTCCTAAGAAGGCTCCCCACAAGGAGCCAGAGATAAGCGTTGCACAGTCCCGCAAAAGAAGACAGCTTCAGCTGATATGCGGCGTTATAAATGACACCGTCAAAGGTCTCGTCATCCATCGCAAAAGGTTCTGCCTTCCGGTCATACTCATCGGTTTCTTTCCGGCTTTGGGTCAGACTGTACAGGAGCTCAAACACGGTTTGATGCAGCACCGTCATCTGCTCTTCGGACCATTCTGCCAGATGCCGCGCCACATTTTCTTTCAGAGCCGGTGTCAGCTCCATGTCGCAGATGAAGCATTCTGCCACGTGCTTCTGAATCAGCTCCGCGGTTTTCCTCTCTTTTTCCTAGTTGCCGGAGGCCGTACCGGTCAGGCGGCCGCAGATCTGGGAGATGCGGGTGCTCCCGCCGGAATACAGGCGGTCTTGATACCGCACCGCGTGAATCCGGTATTCCCGATCCACGTAGTCCGCCGGTTTCCTGGTCGCATTGTCTGAAGGCTCCACCGAGACGATTAGCCCCGGAAACCACTCCTCCAGAAGATCGAGCTGACTCGGAAACTTTTTCCCGCTGATCTCATAATAAATGTGGGCGATGCTTCCGAAGCGAAGCTCTGTTTTTTCCTTCAGCTTATTGGTCAAAATGTCATCCAGCCTTTTCCGTCTTTTTCTTCAACAATTTCTTCGATGCACCATAACTATACAGGCAGGCGGCCGCCTCCGCAATCCAGAACGCATACCAGCCGGAAGCGATTCCCGCCGTCCGAATCAGCATCACAAGGCACGGAACCAGCAAGGCCACCTGACGGATCGACGCGCCGACCATGTTGATCACACCGTTTCCAAGGCCCGATGAGAAATAGCCGCAGAGCACCGTGACCGCAGCCAACGCAAAAGAAACCGAGATGATCCGCAGAGCCGGAGTGCCGAGAAGCAGCATCTCTGGACTGGCAGAAAACAGAGACAAGAGCTGCTCCGGAAGTACGCAGAACAGAACCGTTCCGCACAGCGCAAGAACGATTCCGGTCGGAAGCAGCACCTTCCAGGTCTCCTGCACCCGCTTCGTCTTCCCCGCTCCGTCATTGTAGCCCACGATGGGAATGACCGCCTGTCCCAGTCCGTTGATCGGCATCATCAGGAAGTTCTGGAGCTTGTAGTAAACCCCGAAAAAGGCTACAGCCGTGGTGGAAACACCGAGCAGAATGTCATTGACCAAGAACGTCATTACGCTTCCAATCGCCTGCATGACAATGGTCGGCAGCCCCACGCGGTAAATTGCAGCCACATCCTGCCAGGAAAAACGGTAATTTCGAAACCGCACATGGATAAGCGGGTTCCGGAAGCGATTGAATAAAAGTGCCGCGGCGGCTCCCGCCAGCTGTCCGATAACCGTCGCAATGGCGGCGCCCCGGATTCCCATCGCCGGGCAGTGAAACAGCCCGAAAATCATGATCGGATCCAGAATGATGTTGAGCACCGCTCCCACAATCAGAGAAATCATGGACAGCACCGTATCGCCGACCGCCTGCAGAAGCCGCTGCCCGTAGGTCTGGAGAAAGATTCCCCAGCAGTAAACCAGATTGACAGACAGATACTGCCTGCACAGCTTTTGCAATTCCGGGTCCGGTGTCAGACCGTCTGCAATCTAATCGGAACAAAAGATCCCCGCCGCCGAGAAAATCATCGACGTAACAAGCATCAAGATCAGCCCGGTGGTGGCCGCCTGGCAGGCCTCCTCCGTCTTGCGTTCCCCGATTTTCCGGGAGTATTCTTGAAGTGCCGAAAATCCTTTAAAATCAACACTTTCGCTCTTTTTATACCCAATCGAACGGTGTTGCCTGGTATACGTAATAATTGATCCAGTTGCTGTACATCGCCTGACTTGCACTGCGCCACTGAAGAAGCGGCTTCTTCTCAGGATCATCGTCCGGGAAATAGTTCTCCGGCACGTTCGGATGAATTCCCTTCTTCTCATCGCGCTCATATTCATCGCGGAGCGTATAGCGGTCATATTCACCGTGCCCGAAGATAAAGACCTGTCGTCCTTCCCTGGCAGTGCACAGAAGAACACCGGCCTCCCTGGATTCCGCAAGAATCTTAAGCTCGCTGCACGCATGAATGGCGGCAGCCGGAACCTCCGTGTACCGGCTGTGCGGAATCATGAAATAGTCATCCATTCCGCGCATCAGGGGATCCTTGCGATGCATCACCTTGTGGTAGTAGACACCGGAAAGCTTCTCCTTCAGCATCCTCTTCGGGAGTCCATAGTGATAATACAATCCGGCCTGCGCTCCCCAGCAGATATGAAGTGTCGAGGTCACGTTGGTCACGCTCCATGCAAACACACGGCAGAGCTCATTCCAGTAATCCACCTCTTCATATTCCAGCTTCTCTACCGGTGCACCGGTGATGATCAGACCGTCGAAGCGCCGCTCCTTCAGATCATCAAACGATGCGTAGAACTGATGGAGATGCGAATAGGAGGTGTTCTTGGACAAATGAGAGCTCATCCGCATAAAGGTAATGTTCAGCTGCAGCGGCGTATTACTCAGCATACGGAGGATATCCAGCTCGGTGTCTTCCTTTTTGGGCATGAGATTCAGAATGCAGATTTCCAGCGGACGAATGTCCTGATGCGCTGCCCTGTTCTCGTCAACAATAAAGAGATTTTCTTTCTCCAGCTCTTCCTTAACCGGAAGATCATTCTGAATCCGAATCGGCATAATGACCGCTCCTTTCTGTCTATGTTCACAGCATTGCCCGGAACTCGTCTTCCGAAATCACAGGAATGCCGAGCTGCTGTGCCTTGGTAAGCTTGGAGCCTGCGGCTTCTCCCGCAAGGACATAGCTGGTCTTCTTCGAAACGCTGCCGGACGCCTTGCCGCCATTGGATACGATCAGATCCTCTGCCTCTTTTCTTCCAAGTGTCGGGAGCGTGCCCGTCACCACGATGGTCAGACCGGCAAGCTTCTGCGATCCCGCTTCCTTTTGCTCCATCTTCAGCTTAACGCCCGCATCCCGCAGCTCCTGCAGGATCTTCCGGTTCTCCTCTGCGGCGAAAAAATCATGGATGCAGGCTGCCGTGGTTTCCCCCACATCAGGAATCTGCGTCAGCTCTTCCTTCCCGGCTTCTGCCAGTGCATCAATGCTGTCATAATGAGACAGAATCTCGCGTGCCGCAGCCTTTCCGCAATTCCGGATTCCAAGTCCGGTCAGCAGAAGAACCGGGGAATTCTCCTTGGAGGCCTCAATCGCCGCCAGCACCTTGTCGGTGTTCTTTTCCTTGCCGATGATGCCTTCCTCGATCAGCTCCTCGCGGTGCTCCTTCAGATGATAAATATCCGCATAGCTGTGCAGATAGCCCTTCTGCACCAGCGCCTCCACCAGTGTATCGCCAAGCCCCATGATGTTCATGCAGCTTCTGGAGGCAAAATATGCGATCGAATTGACAACCTGCGCAGGACAGGCAGGATTGATGCAGCGAATGTCTGCCGTATCCTCCTCACGGACCAGTGGCTGACCGCATACCGGGCAAACCTTGGGTGCAGAGAAAATCACCTCCGGTTCCCTGACGCAGCCGTTCAGCTTCGGAATGATCTCACCGCTCTTAAACAGGCGATATTCTCCTCCTTCGCCGATCTTCATGTCCTGAATATAATCCTGGTTGTGGAGCGTTGCGCGCGATACACTTGTTCCGCAGAGTCTTGCAGGCTTCCCGGTCTCCCGGTCATGGAATTCGCCCGTAAATGTGAGCTTTCCGGTTCTTCCGACGTCAACAAGAATCCGGTCCATCACAACAATACGCTCCTCCGGCGGATACTTGTAGGCGATGTGTCCGCTTGAGTACTTGGAACCCGCAGGAAAATCATTCCGATATGCCACATGATCGATCTTTACCACTGCACCGTCCAGATCAAAATGCAGCGTATCCCGCATGCCTCCGATATCGTCAATGGCCGAAAGGACCTCGTCCGCCGTCCTGCAGCTTCGATGATAGACCACAGAGACGCCCTTCTCCTCCAGAAGATCCAGCGCCTTCGCATGGCTTTCCATGATCTCCTCCGGTCCTCTTTGAACGTTGAACACGAACATGCGAAGGCCCCGCTTTTTTGTAATCGAAGGATCCAGCTGCCGCAGTGTTCCGGCCGCCAGATTTCTGGGATTGGCCGCAGGCTTCCTGCCCTGCTCCTCCATCTCCTCGTTGAAGCGCTCAAAATCCTCATGCGCCATATAGACCTCACCACGAAGCTCCAGGCTCTTATACGGGAGATCCAAAACCTGCTGCACATCCGGAATCACCAGTGCATTGGCGGTCACATCTTCGCCGACAAGACCGTCGCCCCGCGTCTCCGCAAGGACCAGATGAAGCCTTTCGTCCTCCTTCTGTTCATAGCGGATGGACATGGAAAGTCCGTCCACCTTGACCTCCACAGAGAACAGGCAGTCCGGATGTATTTCATGCGCCTTGGAGACCCATGCCTTCACATCCTCTTTGGTAAAAACATCCTCAATCGAGAGCATCGGCACATCGTGAGTGACCTTGACACCGGCTTCGCGTTTCCCGCCTGAAGGCTTCCCAAGAGCCGTTCCTCCGATCTTCTGAGACGGCGAATCCGGTCTGATCCAGTCCGGATGCTCATGCTCTGCGGCCTTCAGCTTCTGCATCAGCTGATCATATTCATAATCGCTGATTTCCGGAGCATCCTCATCGTAATACCGCTTCATGTGGTAATCGATGACTTTTTTCAGTTCTTCGTATTCTTCGCGCGTCATATGGCATCCTTAATCTGCAAGTGTCAGTCCGACCATCTCGTAGAGCTTCATTCTCTCGTCCTGTGTCAGCTCGCGCTGCATTCCGGGCTGCAGTCCCTTTACCGTAATGTTCAGCACCCGCACACGCTTCAGTGTCTTCACCTCGTGGCCCCTGGCCTTGCACATACGGCGAATCTGACGATTCAGGCCCTGTGTCAGCACAATCCGGAAGGTATAGTCCCCCAGCCTCTCAATGCGGCAGGGCTTTGTCTTCGCCTCCAGATCCTTCAGCCAGATTCCCTTGGACATCTGATGCAGATCCTCGTCACTGAGCTTTCCTCTTGTCCGGACGATGTACTCCTTCTCATGCTCGTTTGAGGAGCGCATCATGGCATCGATCAGTTCACCATCATTGGTCATAAGAAGCAAGCCTTCCGAATCGCGATCCAGGCGGCCTGCATAGGTCAGGTGAATCGGATAACGGAACACATCCTCCAGTGTCACACGGGCATGCGGATCCGACTTTGTAACCGTCACTCCGACCGGCTTATAATAGGCCACTACAACCTTGCGGTCCTGCGAACGAATGATCTGATCTCTGACCTTGATCTTTTCCTTTCCGGTGATCATGCGGCCTGGCTGCGCGATTTCATCGTCCACCGTCACATCGCCCGCTTCCATAAGACGGTCTGCCTCTCTTCGGGAATACAGTCCGGAGGAAGCGATAAATTTATTCAGACGAATCATTCCGTCCGCTTTTACAGACGGGCCAGCTGCGCTGCGGCGTTTTCTCTCAGAATACATCTCTCATGCTCCATGATATAGGCGACCGTTTCGGCCGGTGCATCGGAAAAGGTTCCGAATTCATTCATTGCCAGTATGGTTTTCTCAAACCGGGTTTCATCTCCGGCTGACGAAAGAAACAGATAATAAGCTCCATCTCCGCGATCCTGCCAGAGAGAGGACTGCAGCGCTGCTGTGTCCGGGATTTTCCGGCAGCATTCACCGGCATCTGCAATCGACCGGAAAATGTAGCAGAACGTACTGTGCTTCCGCTCTCTCGGAGGATTCAGAGCCTCCACAGCCTTCCGGTTCATGGATGCCGAGTCTGACTTCTCCTGTCGCGGCATGGCAGCCATTGCCGTATCCGTTCCGGCCGGGTTCTCACCTGCATCGGAAGAAGGCGTTCCCTGCTGCTTTGCAGCATCCGCTTCCTGCCTTCCCTCTGTCAGACCTGCTACCAGCGACCGGAACAAGTCCGGCACATCGGAGGTCTCTGCAGAAAGCGCTCCCGGCTCTCCGCTCGAAATCGTCAATGCCAAAGAGCCGTCCATCATCGCGCGGATCTGCATGGTATTCACAGCGCCGTCCAGCTGGAAGTTCTCTTCTCTTGCCGCCTCCATAATCACCCGGCGCAGATACTCCATGGCATTGGTCTTCCGTTCCATGATGTCATCCAGATTGATGCCGCTGCTCTCCAGATCCTCACGGGTCAGATAGCAGCGTATTGTTGTTTCATTAATTCTGCTGAATTTCATGTTATTCCCTGAATCAAAATAGCCGGAAGGCAGCCTGCGGCTGGCCCTCCGGCAAATATGCACTCATTCTGCACTTGAAAAGAATCTGCTCAAACGGGCTCAGGCCTTACCAACCTGCTCCATGACTTCCTTTGCAAAGTTCTCTTCCTTATGCTCCATTCCCTCGCCAGTCTCATAGCGGACGAACTTCTTAACGGAAACAGTAGCGCCGTTCTTCTTGCCAACTTCTGCAAGGTATGCAGCAACAGACTGCTTGCCGTCCTCTGCCTTAACATAGATCTGGTCATTCAGGCAGATTTCCTTGAATTCCTTGTTAAGACGGCCGATCAGCATCTTCTCAAGAATCTGCTGCGGCTTTCTCTTGTTCTCCGGAAGAGCATCGTTCTCGGCAACAGCCTGTGCAAGAAGGATTTCCTTCTCATGTGCACGAACATCCTCCGGGATATCCTCTTCGCCGACATACTTCGGAGAAAGAGCTGCAACCTGCATTGCTACGTTGCGAACTGCCTCACGAATCTCATCATTTACAACATCGGACTCAGCCTCTACGAGAACAGCGATGCGTCCGCCGCCATGAACATAAGAAGCAACAAGGCCGTTTGCAGCCTCAACCTTCTCAAAACGACGAATGGACAGCTTCTCGGAGATCACTGCGATCATGTCAACCAGGCTCTCGCTGACCGTCTTGGAGGGATCCTCCGGCCACTTGTCTGCAAGGAAGCCTTCCAGATCCGTAGCCTCGGTATTCAGAGCTGCATTTGCAACCTTCTGAACATATTCCTTGAAGGTAGCGTTGCTTGCTACGAAGTCGGTCTCAGAGTTAACCTCTACAACCGCTGCCTTGTTGTCCTCATTCTGAGCAACATAGCAAAGGCCTTCTGCCGCAATACGGTTTGCCTTCTTCTCAGCCTTGGCTGCGCCAGCCTTGCGGAGAAGTTCAACTGCCTCGTCAATATTTCCGTTTGTCTCAGTCAGTGCCTTCTTGCACTCCATGATGCCGGCACCGGTCATCTCTCTGAGTTCCTTAACCTGAGCTGCTGTAATTGCCATAGCGTATTCCTTTCTGCCGCAGCCTCTGCGGCACCTCTCGAGGGAACGCCAAACCGGCGTTTCCTGTTACATGTCTTCGGAATCAGAAGGGAATCAGAGAGTTCCCTCTGCAGCCTGCTCTGCCTCGCTTGCTGCGGACTCAGCTGCAAGAGCATCCTGTCCCTCTGCATCTGCTGCTACGTTCTCCTCGCCCTGACGAGCCTCGATAACAGCATCTGCCATCTTGGAGCAGAGAAGCTTAACCGCACGGATTGCGTCATCGTTTCCGGGGATGATGTAATCAAGCTCATCCGGATCGCAGTTGGTATCTGCAATACCGATCAGAGTGATGCCAAGGCTGTGTGCCTCGTTTACGCAGATCTTCTCCTTCTTGGGATCTACAACAAAGATCGCATCCGGAATGTGAGCCATGGTTCTGATGCCGCCGATGTTCGCCTCAAGCTTCTCCTGCTCCTTCTTCAGAGCAGCAACTTCCTTCTTGGGAAGGACATCGAAGGTTCCATCGTTCTCCATCTCGTTGATCTTGTTCAGACGCTCGATTCTGGTCTGGATGGTCTTGAAGTTGGTCAGCATACCGCCGAGCCATCTGTGATTTACATAGTACATGCCGCAGCGCTCAGCCTCAGCCTTAACAGAATCCTGTGCCTGCTTCTTGGTGCCGACGAACAGAATGGTGCCGCCCTGCTCTGCAATCTCGAATACTGCCTTGTAAGCCTCGTCAACCTTTACAACCGACTTCTGAAGGTCGATGATGTGGATTCCGTTGCGCTCGGTGAAGATGTAAGGAGCCATCTTAGGATTCCAACGACGGGTCTGGTGACCAAAGTGTACGCCTGCTTCAAGCAGCTCTTTCATGGATACTACGCTCATTTTAAATTCCTCCGTTTGTTTGGTTGATTGCCGGGAGCAACCGGCCTTCCGTATCTCTTTCGCAGAAAAAGCAAAGGCCTCTGCCTCTGCTCTCCAGGACTCATGCCAGCCTTTCGGCCACCGGCATCTGCTGGAAATACGTGTTCTATAGTCCTTCACTGCGCGGCATAATTTCTCCGCACAGCGTTCAAAGTATAACACGGCCCGGAGCCGCCTGCAAGTATTATCTTGCCGGTACTCCGGGCCATGTGTCATCGAATCATTCTGTCTGTATTATCCCTCGATCCGGTTCCGCATATTGTCAAGCTCTTTGTAAACCGCATCGTTCAGGACCTTAATGTAGGTGCCCTTCATTCCGGAGGAACGGGACTCAATCACGCCTGCAGATTCAAACTTGCGCAGCGCATTGACAATCACCGAGCGGGTGATGCCGGCCTTGTCCGCAATCTTGGAAGCAACCAGAATTCCCTCTCTCTTTCCGTCCATCTCTTCGAAAATATGAAGAATGGCCTGAATCTCCGTGTAGGAAAGCGTAGAGAATGCTGATTTTACGATCGCTGTTCTGCGATTCTCCTCCGCGGATTCCTCAGAAACCGCTCGCAGCATCTCCAGACCGACCACAGTCGTGCCGTACTCGCAGATGATGATATCATCAATGTCATATCCATGCCCCTGATTGTAGATAAACACCGTTCCGAGACGCTCCCCTGCGATTTCGATCGGAACAATGATGGCATTGTGCTCCGAATCCTCCGCGTCAAAGCCAAGCGTAGAGAGCATCACATTCTCATTGGTCGAGAGGATTGCAAGAAGGCGCTCGTTCAGATCGCCGTCGATGAATTCACCCACGCCGTCCTTCACCAGGCTCTTGATCGGCCGGATTTCACTTTCGGGCTTTTCTGCTACTCCGAGCACTTTTCCCTTATGAGAAAGAACAAGAACGTCACTGTTCATAATTTCACTCATAACGGCGCAGATGTCATTGAAAACTACTTTTCCCGTGCTGTTGTTGTGCAGAAGCCGTTCGATCTTTCTAGTCTTGTCCAGAAGCTGTACATTGTTCACATTCTTGCTCATTTCGTCGTTCCTTCCTTCTTGTCCGTCATATAACCGCATTCTTCATTATAGCAGACGAGTTTGTTTCCCTTTTCCAGGAGAATGCTTCCGCACTGCGGGCATTTTTCGCCCGAAGGACGGTTCCAGGTCATGAAATCACACTCGGGATTTCCAAGACAGCCGTAGTATTTTCTTCCCTTTTTGGTCATCTTGATCACGATGTCCTGACCGCACTTGGGGCAGGCTACGCCGATCTTTTCAAAATAAGGCTTTGTATTCCGGCACTCCGGAAAGCCCGGGCACGCCAGAAATTTACCGTGCGGCCCGTATTTGATGACCATGCGGCGGCCGCATTTCTCACAGATCTCATCGGACTCTTCGTCCTTGATCTCTACCTTCTCCAGCTCTTCATTTGCCTTCCTGACGGCAGCATCCAGATCCGGATAAAAATTCTCAATAATGGTCTTCCATCGAACCTCGCCCTCTGCAACTCCGTCCAGGAGAGATTCCAGATTTGCTGTGAAAGCAGGATCCACGATTGCCGGGAAGGAGGTCTTCATTATATTGTTGACCGCTTCTCCAAGCTCCGTCATGTAGAGGTTCTTGTTCTCCTTCGTGACATACCGTCTTGCCAGAATCGTAGTAATCGTAGGTGCATAGGTGGACGGACGTCCGATTCCCTGCTCCTCCAGCGCATGTACCAGAGATGCCTCGGTGTAGTGCGGCACCGGCTGGGTAAAATGCTGCTGTGCATCCAGCTCGAAAAGAGTAAGCTGCGAATTCTCATCCACACCCTTCATGAGGGAGCCTTCTGCTTTATCCTCGTCAGCGGGTTTATAGACCTTCAGGAAGCCTTCAAATGCAATGTGCGAAAACGGCATCGTGAACAGATATTTTCCATCCGCAGAGAGGATTCCGCCTTCTTCCTGCTTTCCCGCCTTTTTCCCCTGTGCCGTCACAGTCACTCTTGTCTGCTCCACCTTCGCGCCGGCCATGCGGCTTGCCACGAAGCGGTTCCAGATCAGCTGATACAGGCGGAACTGTTCTCTGGTCAGAGAGTCCTTGATCGAAGCCGGAGTACGGTTGATATCCGTAGGCCGGATGGCTTCGTGTGCATCCTGAATCTTGCCGTCTGCCTTCTTCTGAGTGCCTTCCGCAAGAAATTCCTGACCGTATTCGCGCGCAATATACTCCTCGGAGGCCGCCATGGCTTCTTCCGAAATGCGCGTGGAATCCGTTCTGAGATAGGTAATGATACCGACCGAACCGGAGCCCTTGATCTCTACGCCTTCATAAAGCTGCTGTGCGATTCGCATGGTCTTCTGTGTGGAGAAGTTCAGCGCCTTGGACGCTTCCTGCTGCAGCGTAGAGGTTGTAAAGGGAAGCGGTGCCTTCCGCTCACGGATCGTGGTCTTGATTTCTGTAATCTGATAATCTGCCTTCTCGAGCGCCTTCTTCAGCGCTTCTGCTTCCTCACCGTTTGCAATTTCCGCCTTCTTCGTGCTTCCGAAGGGCCCATAATAATGCGCTACCAGTGGTTTCTTCTCTCCCTTGACCTGCAAAACCGCATCCAGACTCCAGTATTCCTCCGGAATAAAGGAATTGATCTCATCCTCGCGGTCTCCGATCATTCGCAGCGCAACAGACTGTACGCGGCCGGCCGAAAGGCCTCTCTTCACCTTTGCCCACAGGAGCGGAGAAATCTCATAACCCACGATTCGATCCAGCACTCTTCTTGCCTGCTGGGCATCCACAAGGTTCATATCGATTTCACGGGGATGCTTAAACGACTCCGTCACCGCACTCTTGGTGATTTCATTGAAGGTGATCCGCGCTGTCTTCTTGTCCTCAAGCTTCAACGCAGCCATCAGGTGCCAGGAAATTGCTTCTCCCTCGCGGTCAGGGTCCGTTGCCAGATAGACCTTGTCGGACTTCTTCACGCGCTTTCTGAGATCCGCCAGAAGGTCTCCCTTTCCGCGGATCGTGATGTACTTCGGTTCAAAATCATTCTCAATATCGATTCCCATCTGACTTCTCGGAAGATCACGGACATGTCCCTGACTTGCCGCGACATCATACTTCTTTCCAAGAAACTTCTTGATGGTCTTCACCTTCGCTGGTGACTCTACTATAACCAGATTCTGTGACATTCCGATTGATTCTCCTACTTGCAGAATGCAGATTTGCTTCCGTCAGCCCGTTCCTTTCCGATGTGACAGCCGAACGAAACCGATCGTTACAGGTTCCCATTAAGGGACTGCGAATGAATATAACGCAATTGTGTCGGATTTACAAGGCAGGATTACAGACAACTTTCGTAATTTTTTCTTAAATCTGTATAATACTAAAAGACCGCTTCGACATTCTAACAATGTCGAAGCGGCCCTGATTTCTTCATATTATAGTGTTTCTTTCCGTCTTGCACTTCCAAGGGGCACATGTCAATCATTCCGAAATCTCCGAACAAGCTTCCGTATACCGCCCAAATGCCTTACTATATATCTGTTCGGTATCTCTGCTCACTTCTTCGTTATGCAGCAGACGATTGTTTTCTTAACAGTATTCTCTTCCGGAGGTTTTCATGCATTCATCCGATTCTGATCACTCTGTTCCTGTTTCCGCATCCTGCGTATGGGCGAAGCTTCAGCCTTATCGCAGACCGTTTCTGATTCTGTGGATTTATACTCTGCTCGTCCAGCTTCCGCTTCTTGTTCTGCGGCTGACCAACGATCTTGACGGTCTGTGGAATCAGGACGACTACCTGGCAGGAACCTGGGAGCTTTCCATCGGGCGCTGGTTCTGGCCGTTTCTTGACAAAATGCGCTTCGGCATCTCGCTGGATCCTCTGCCGGCTGTTTTCTCCCTTGCCCTGTATTCGCTGTCATTTCTTCTGATTCTGCGGCTGCTGGATCTCGTTCCTTCCGGAAGAAACCTTCTTGCAGGCTTTCTGTTTCTTGGCTCTGTCGGCATCGTCTGCCAGATGTCCTTCGGCTACATGGCAATCACCTTCGCGGTTTCGTTCTTTCTGGCTGTGCTCGCAGTGTGGGCTCTTCTGACGCCGGTGACATCCTCTGCCATCCTGCGAATTCTTCTCTCCGCCCTCTGCATTGCCTTTATGATGGGCTCTTATCAGGCAGGAATCGGAACCACCGCACTTTTGATGCTCTTTGTGCTCCTGTATTCCATCGCAGCGGAAGGCAATGCCGAATCGCCAAAGCCTGCTTTTCTTCCCGCGGGTGCCCGGGAACGCCTGCGCTTTTTCATCCATGCCTTCTGTTCGGTCGCACTCGGCGGAATTCTCTATGTTCTTCTTCTGAAGCTCCGCCTGTGGATGACCGGCACACCGGCGAGTGATTACCAGGGTTTTTCGGAGATTTCGCCGCTCTATATCCTTGCTGGCCTCCCCAATGCCTTCCGCCACTGCTATCAAACGATTCTGAATTACTTCGTAAACGGAACCTATCTCTCACACGCTCTGGAACGGCACTCCTGGTTTCCGCTTTGTTACATGCCCGTATTCATTCCGGTTTGTGTCGTCTTTGTTCGAATCTTCCGCAGAAAGAAGACAGCGGCGCTCCTCTTTCTTGCCGGAATTCTTCTCATTCCGGCCGCAGCCAACTGCTTCTATCTCGCTGCACCCGAAACCGAAACGCACATGCAGATGGTTGTCTCCATGGCCCTGATCCTGCCGCTCCTGTTCTGCATGACCAATTTTGTCTTTCCCACCGGAAGGGCATCGTCCTTCCGAAAATCCGAACGCTGTCTGAAGGGAATTCTTCTTCTCGATCTTCTGCTTCTTCTTTACGGAGGAATTCTGCAGTGCGAAATGGATCAGTACGGCATGTATGCAGGAAGAAGAGCCTCGCAGACTCTTGCGCAGAGCATTCTCGCCGAGGCCGGAAGACAGGGCTATGACTATATAAACGGCCAGCTCCTGATCGTTGGTCCGCCCGCCTCCTCCAAAACGTTCTACACGGCTCCTTTGTTCGAAAGAGTCAATGCCTATGCGCAGTATGGAAGGTGGTCCAATGACATTTCCTTCTCCCGCATTTCCTGGAGCAGACTGTATACCAACTACCTGCGGATCCAGGTTTCGTTCGCCCAAGGTGACACAGAGGCCACCATTTCCACACTTCCCGAGGTTGCTGCAATGCCCGCTTACCCTGCTGCCGGATCGGTGCAGAACATCTACGGCGTTCTGGTGGTAAAGCTGCAGAACTGATCGAATATTTATCCGATCAGTCTGGGCTTTCCGTTCACTTTCGGTGTCCCGACACGGAACGTATCGTGCGGAACGAGGCACGCCTGATTGGACTCAAGATAGCCGCGCAGCGTCATATAGAACGCAGCATCCTCCAGAGACCAGCCGTAGGCCTTTGCAATCAGCCGCCGCATTTCCATGTAGCCTGCGCGGATTGCATCGTCACAGGTATCTCCGCAGCTGTTGACATACCACGCATCCTTCGTCTCCGTCACCGGCCAGTTCAGCTCGAAATTCTTAAGCAGCCGGACGCGCACCGTGATCTCTCCGTCGATCTCCAGACCGGTTCCGCAGACTTCTCCGTCGCCCATCGAGGCATGGATGTCCCCCATCACAAGAAGAGCTCCGGGCACCCTGACAGGAAGCCAGACCGTTGCACCCTTGCGGATGATCCGACTGTCCATGTTGCCGCCTCCCTCAAACGCATTGATGGTTCCGATCTCACGTCCCGGCATAGCCGTGCCGACAACGCCCACCATCGGATCAATATCCCATTCCACGTCCTGAAACCTCACACGTCCGTCTCTGACCGGAAGAATGTGGAAGGGCTCCTTCTCCTCCTTATTCCGAAAAGGACCGCACCCGATCGCAACTACGCCGTGGTCCGCTACAGTGATGTCCAGAATATCCACCGCAATCACATCTCCTGGCTCTGCGCCGTCCACATACAACGGTCCGGTCGAAGGATTGTCCGGCTCCTCTCCCACCTGCTCTTCCAGCGTTTTCTCTTCCGTCTGTACCAGACGGTTGTAGCAGTCTCTCGTCTGAAATATCACAATCTCACCGTCCGAGGCGTGCTCCGCCGGTTTGTTGTGCTCCGAATGAACGTTGATGTAATACTGATCCGAAATGATTTTCATAAAATATCCTCCTTGATCCGGCATGCTTTTCAGGACCTGAAGAATGCCAGCATATCCTTCCACACCTGTCCCCGGTCGGTCTCATTCAGAATCTCGTGCCGGTCACCGGGATAAAGCTTCATCTGGACATTCAGCCCTGCTGCCTTGAATTTCTCATACGTTCTTTTTACTCCTGCGGAAAGGTCTCCGACCGGATCATCGGCGCCGCTTGCAAGAAGAATCCGGATCCCGGAAGGGATCTTCCGGATGTTCTCCGGCTTCGCGTCATAGGCCGCTGCCTCCACCAGACCCTTATATGCATTCAGCGTAAACAGAAAGGTGCATCTCGGATCCGCGTAGTAGGCCTTCACAATGCCGGTATCCTTCGTCAGCCAGCTGTTTTCCGGGTGCTCCCCCGTAAGATCAAATTTCCGGTAAGACTTGCTGTAGGTCATCTGCTGAATCATTTTGCTCCGATACTCCTCTCCGTGAATTGCCGACAGCACACGGATGAGAAACAGACCAAGCCCTGCCTGTACCCGGGAGACATCTCCGGTTCCCATCACAACCGCCTTCGCAACACCCTCCCCGTGAACGGAGAGATATTTGCGAAGCATATAGGAGCCCATGCTGTGCCCCAGCATCATATAGGGAAGCTCCGGATATTCCTTCTGCAGATGCTCCCGAAGCAGCTGCATATCCTCGACAAGGAGGTCGCTTGGGTGCTCCGCCTTGCCAAAATATCCCCATTTTTCCTTTCCGGTCACGGAAGCGCCGTGTCCAAGATGATCCTGACCGGCAACCACAAAGCCGTTCCTGCAAAGATATTTTGCAAAGGCATCGTACCGGTCCATATGCTCGACCATCCCGTGCGTCAGCTGAACAATTCCGCACGGCGTCCCTGCCGGCTCATACCGGACCGCACGAATCTGCGTCCTCTGATCCGAAGACAAATAGGTGAACTCCGTCCTTCTGATTTCCTGTTCCATAACCCCATCCTCCTGTTCTATGCAAAGAGCTTCCGCTTCCTTTCCAGCATCTCGTCCAGATTCTCAAGGTAAACAGAGACCTCCTTGGCATTGTCACAGCGCTCAATTCTCCCGTCCGGGAAAACACGCTTGGAAATTGACCCCGCCCCCAGCGCCATGATGGTCTGCTTCTCCTCCATGATCAGGATGTTGTAGATGCCGTATTTTCCCTCACGGGCATATCCCACGTTCTCAAAATTGCCGGACATATTCTTCTGGCGATACAGATAATACGGCTTCATCTCCATATCCTTCGCCGCCTCTGCTGCAATCTCCATTGTCTCATCGGTATTGATCAGAACCGGATATCCCTTCTCGTCAATCACGCGGCGAAGACGGGAAGCCCGTTTGATTGCCAGCGAATGCACCGTGAGGGAATCCGGATTCAGCTCCCGAACCTTCTCCGTCGTTCTGCGGACATCCTCCGCATCCTCCCCGGGAAGTCCCAGAATCAGGTCCATGTTGATGTTGTCAAAGCCGCATTCCCGCGCCATCCGGAAGGTGTCCACCACCTGCTGCACTGTGTGATGACGTCCGATGATCTTCAGCGTCTCCTCCTTCATGGTCTGCGGATTGACGCTGATTCTCGTGATGGGATGCTTCCGCAAAGCCTGCAGTTTCTCTCTCGTAATGCTGTCCGGGCGTCCTGCCTCCACCGTAAACTCCTGCACCGTGCTCATGTCAAAATATCGCTCAATCGCGCAGCACAGCCGGTCCAGCTCCTCCGCTTCCAGCGAAGTCGGCGTTCCGCCTCCGATGTAAACCGTATCGAGGATCTGCCCCTTCATGAGCTCTGCGGTCTCCGCCATCTCACGCTCCAGAGCGTCCAGATACTCCCCGATCCGCTCCTTCCAGAGTGCAATGTTGAACGAAGGAAACGAGCAGTAAAGACACGTCGTCGGGCAGAACGGAATTCCGATGTAGAGGCTGTACCCGTTCTCATAATGAATTCCGGACAGAATTCTCTTTTCCCGCTTCGCAATGTCGACGGCAAGATGCGCCTTCTCCCCGGAAACCCGATGCTCCTTCTCCAGAAAATCAATGGTCTCTTTTTCGGAGCTGCCATCCTCCATTCTCGTCATAGCGATCTTCGTCGGCCGAATTCCGATCAGGTCGCCCCAGGGAAGCTCTGTCCCCGTGTATTCCGAAAGGGTCTGATACAGAAAGGACTTCAGTGCATCCTTCGTCTCCTTGCACTTTGCCGAATAATCGGCACCGGAAGAGGCCGGAAGCGACCGGAGAAAATCATTTCCTTCTTCTCCGGTCCCGGAGATCTGAAGTGCAATCCGATCCCTCTCCATGGACACCTTCATAAAAACATCCGGGTGCTCTCTTCGTATTTTCTCGCCGGCCGGATCATTCTCCACCAGAACCTTCACGTCCTCTGCAGGGTAAAATGCCTTGATCAGAGAATGAATCTCATACCGGTACAAATCTATGTTTTCATCAATCCGCAGCATGCTTTTTGTCTCTCCTGTTATTCCGCCTTCACAGTGCCTTTGCTTCCAGGGCCATTACACCATTGCGTTATACTGCTTCTCGTGCCCGATCTGTGTCATCCCGCCGTGTCCCGGATAGACAAGTGTTTCATCCGGCAGAATGAAAAGCTTTTCTCTCACCGAGCGCACAAGGGCGCTCATGGAGCCTGTGGGAAAATCCGTTCTTCCAACCGATTCCTCAAACAAGGTGTCGCCGGACAGAAGGAGCGGCGGACAGGACTTCTTTCCGACATCTCCCTTCTCCTCTTCTCCCGTCTCCCCGATATAATAACAGCAGCTTCCCTCCGTGTGTCCCGGCGTCTGGATGCACCGGATCGTCATCCCTGCGATTTCGACCGTCTCCTGGTCCCGGAGAAATACGTCAGGCTGCACGGTCTTCGGATTATGATACTGCGAGGACAGATTGGCATCCGTGTCATGAATCAGCTCTCGCTCCTCATCACTGATATAGACCTTTGCACCGGTCAGCTTCGCAAGCTCCTCGACGCCTCCGATGTGGTCAAAATGCGCATGGGTCAGAAAAATCCCTTTGATTTCAAGTCCAAGCTTCCCCGCCTCGTCCGCAAGTGCCTTTCCGTAATCCGCCGGATCCACCAGCACAGCCTCCTTTGCCCCTTCCCGATAAAGGAAGTACACATTGGTCTGTACCATTCCGACCACATATCCCTTCACAACAACCTTTGCTGCCATCGCATTGTCCTTTCCCTCTGAATCAAAAAATGCAGAAGAAGATGACGTCCGCCACCCTCTCCTGCACACCAGAAAAATACGGATCCTGCCATCTCCGCTTTCCCTTATACACGCTTGATGTCTATCACATTCGGAATCTGGCGCAGCTTCTCGGTGATCGCAGCCAGCTCTGCCTTTCCGCTGACTCGGAAGGTCACATTCATGCTCGCAAAGCCCTGCCGGTTCGTCCTTGTGTTCACGCCGATGATCGAAATATCCCGTTCCGTAAAGGCCTTGGATACATCCGAAAGAAGTCCCGCACGGTCTGACGCATAAATATTGATCTCTGCCTCGAACGCACTGTCCTCCACAGTCTGTGCACCGTTCTCCCAGTCGGCATCGATCAGTCTTGCGCGGTCAATCTCCGGAAGATTCATCATGTTGATGCAATCCGTCCGGTGAATCGTAACACCGCGTCCTCTCGTGACATAGCCGACAATCTCATCCCCCGGAACCGGGCTGCAGCAGCGGGCAAAATGCACGGCCACATCATGAATTCCCTTTACGGTAATTCCGGATCCCCTGTGTCCGTTCGGTCTGGCGGCAGCTGCATTGTCCTCCACCTGCTTCAGAATTTCTTCGTCGGTAAGATGAGCAAGATGATCCTTCTCATAAAGCTCAACCAGCTTATTGGCAACCTGGCCCTCCTTCAGACCACCGTGCCCGATTGCCGCAAGGACCGCATCCCACTCCCGGAAGCCGTACTTCTTCAGGACAGCATTCATATACTCCGGCTTCAGGAGCTGCTCTTCCTTCAGCCCCTTGGTCCTGCAGTAGTTGTCGAACGCATCCCGGCCGCGGACAATGTTCTCTTCCTTCTGGTTCTTCTTAAACCATTGGTTGATCTTGTTCTTCGCCGAAGCGCTCTTACAGATATTGAGCCAGTCCAGACTGGGGCCCCGCGAATTCTGCGAGGTCATGACCTCAATGCGGTCGCCGTTCTGAATCTGATAATCGATGTTGACAAGCTTACCGTTGACACGCGCGCCTACCATCTTGTTTCCGACAGCCGAATGGATGGAATAGGCAAAATCAATCGGTGTGGAGCCCGCCGGCAGGTTCTTGACCTCTCCGTTCGGGGTAAAGCAGTACACGCTGTCGGAGAAAAGGTCCAGATCGCTTTTCAGGAGCTGCATGAACTCCTTATTGTCCGACATGGACTGCTGCCACTCCAGAATCTGGCGAAGCCAGATAAGCTTCTCCTGTTCGGATTCATCCACCTTTCTGCCGTCGCTGGAAACCTTATATTTCCAATGCGCCGCGATACCATATTCCGCCTCACGGTGCATCTCGAATGTGCGGATCTGAATTTCAAACGGCTGGCCGGTCGAGCCGATCAGCGTCGTGTGCAGCGACTGATAGCCGTTGGGCTTTGGCATTGCAATATAATCCTTAAAGCGCCCCGGAATCGGCTTGTACATCTCGTGAATGACACCAAGCGCCGCATAGCAGTCCTTCACCGTATTCACGATGATGCGGACCGCAAAAAGATCATAAATCTCGTCCAGAGACTTGTGATGATTCACCATCTTCTTGTAAATGCTGAAGAAATGCTTCACACGTCCGTCGACTCTTGCATCGATTCCGGCATCCTTCATGGCCTTTGCCACGTTGGAGGCAATCTCTTCGACGTATTGCTCGCGCTCCATCTTGCGCTCATTGACCTTCTGCACAAGATCCTGATACACCTCCGGCTTCAGATACCGAAGCGAGAGATCATCCAGCTCTACCTTGATCTTGCTGATGCCAAGACGCGATGCAATCGGAGAATAAATATCAAGGGTCTCCTGCGCAATGCGCTTCTGCTTCTCCGGAGGCTGATACTGGAGCGTCCGCATGTTATGAAGACGATCGGCAAGCTTAATCAGGATGACACGGATATCCTTAACCATCGCCAGGAACATCTTGCGGAGGTTCTCCGCCTGCATTTCCTGCTGCGCCTGCGTCTTATCCGCATAATCCCCGGAAAGCTTGATCTTCTTCAGCTTGGTCACGCCGTCCACAAGGTTGGCAACGTCCGTTCCGAATTCCTTCTCAATCTCATCCTTGGTATAAATGGTATCCTCGACCACGTCATGCAGAAGTCCTGCCGCGATGGTCTCCTGATCCATTTCCAGGTCAGCCAGAATAATGGCTACATCCAGCGGATGAATGATGTAGGGCTCTCCGCTCTTGCGCTTCTGGCCTTCATGCGCCTTTCTTGCAAGCTCGTACGCCTTCTCAATCATGGAAATATCATCACTCGGATGATATTTGCGCACACGAACCAGAAGGTCCTGATACAATTCCTCAGGGCTCAAAAATTCATTGATCTTCTCAATCGTGCCATTGTCGAAGCCTTCCGGCTTATCGCTTCCTACAATCGGCTTCTCTGCCGGCACCTGCGAAGCATTCCCGATACGCTCTCTTTTGCGGAAAATACTTCCGGTATTTTCCTGTGTTTTAACAGAATCATCCATTCCGACTCAGCTGCTCCTGTACCCAAGACACCCCATAATTAATGAAGATTCTATCACAATGGCCTCAGATCGTACAAGGCTATGATATCGGAACCGAAGGCAAGCATCACAAGGGCCTGATCAGCAGAGCTCACGCCTTTTCATGTCATATCCGAACGTTCGTGACTGCACGCAGCGTTCTGCAAGTACCTAAATCAAAACAACCTCATAATTACGTCGCAGGAATCCGCTTCCAGGTGCCCTCCGGGGTACGGCTATGAGGTTTTTCTGCGTCCATGTCGTTACCCTGTAATCGATAAGATTCTATATCACCTTTGCGCCGCTCTTGTATGCCTGCTTAGCCTCATAAAGACTCATAACGTTCGCTCCGCCTCTCATGTCAGGATGTTCTTCCTGAATAGGATCATTTTCCCATGAACAGATGGAACAGATATCATATTCTCTTACTTTCTCTTTCCCGCAACATGGGCAGTAACCTTTCATTTCGGCTCTTCCTCAACGATTTCCCACTTCCCGCCTTTTCTCTCTGACCTGAAAAGTGGAGTTGGTCGTGTCTGTACCGGGCACAAGTCCTTTGCATACTCTTCTCAGACCATTCCGCACTTTTCCAGTGCAAGAAGTAGCTGCGTCTTTATCAGCTCTTTTACCTTTTAGCGATTGTCTGGCTTAACCTTGATTTTTATATCAGCCACTAGCAATCTCTCTAAGGTCACTAATCACAACGTCGTATAGTTGATATATTCCATTTGTTTTTTGCAAATCTTCTACAACACCTTTTGTCCCGTCTGCATAAACATCTACCAGCGTGCCAATTTTACCATCTGGCATGGTAACCTTATCGTATTCTTTTATACTCATTTTTTCTTTGCCTCGGCCCTATATGCCGTAATAATTTACAAATTCCACTGATGCGCAGTTTTTCAATGAATTAGTATTACGGCTGTAGTTAAGATAATTGACGTGCCCATCTTTATCTTTTTTCACAACATCACAAAATATTTCATTGTACTTTTCAGGGCAATAGCGCTTGACAAACCTTTTATGATATTTCAAATCCTTTTTATGCTGATCATATACTGCAACCTTACCTGCTGATATGCTTTGATCACCTTTCATAACAGAAAGCACTAGCGTGCAACTTGAAAGTGAGCGTAAATGATCCAGTATTTCGCAGTCATCCTCCAGTTCCGCCATAGCGTGGGAATAATCCTCCTCGCTCATGTTGAGCGAAATCGATTCCAATTTTTCATAGGCACTGTCACAAAAAATATCCTTCGGTTTAACTTTTCCACCAGCAAGCAAAGAAAGAACAGCATCCTCGCTGAAAGGAAAGCTCTCTGTCGGTTCTTTTCTCAGCTTTCGATCATTAAATAATGCCGACTCCAAATTCCTTCTGAAGAATATTGCATATTTCATGCGCTGTTATCTCTGTATTCCAAGACACAGAGTATCCCTGCTCAGTCATATAATTCTGAAACATTGCTAAGTCCTATCGGCCCGAACGATTCTCCCACATATTTGAGTTTCATTTCATTCCTTCCTTAATGATTAGACCTGTCAAAAAGCTCATCATACAGGCAGGATCTTACAATAAACACTTCTACCAGATCCGGTGCGCACTTTCCAGTGACTCTTGGCTCCTGAGCTTAAATCCACCCCGTCCTCACGGACGGGGACAGAAGGGGATCACTGAGCTCACACTCAGCGTGCAGCTTAAATCCATCCCGTCCTCACGGACGGGGACGAGAACAGCGGAAGCATATGCCGGAGAAACTTTGGCTTAAATCCCCCCCGTCCTCGCGGACGGGGACTGAGACGGCGGTGAATACTGGCTTCACGAACATGCAGCTTAAATCCACCCCGTCCTCACGGACGGGGACAAACCCTCGTACTGTCTCTAGGAGTCTGCCAAGTGCTTAAATCCACCCCGCCCTCACGGACGGGGACCGCGTTCGTGCAGTCGATGGATTGGCCGCTTCTGGGCTTAAATCCACCCCGTCCTCACGGACGGGGACCAGCTTGGACGCAGGACAGACAGCGGTTACGAAGCTTAAATCCACCCCGTCCTCACGGACGGGGACGTCCGCAAACCAGACCGCAGATGCTTACATGCTGCTTAAATCCACCCCGTCCTCACGGACGGGGACTGGTTTCTGTGCTTCATGAAGCCCTCTATCTTCAGGCTTAAATCCACCCCGTCCTCACGGACGGGGACGTGATCTGCTCTTCTCTTCCTTCTTTGCTTTTTCCGCTTAAATCCACCCCGTCCTCACGGACGGGGACGTGATTGTCCCATTCGCCTGCAACAATCTGCTTTGCAGCTTAAATCCACCCCGTCCTCACGGACGGGGACTTGCAAAAGATTTATTATTGACACAGTGAGGTGCTTAAATCCACCCCGTCCTCACGGACGGGGACAGCGGTGCACGTAGACAAAATCGAAAAAGCTACCAGCTTAAATCCACCCCGTCCTCACGGACGGGGACCAATCCGCAAGTGATAGACGAGTAAGCATGTAAGCTTAAATCCACCCCGTCCTCACGGACGGGGACGACATTTTTTCATTCTCCCTTCTGCATATAGTAAGCTTAAATCCACCCCGTCCTCACGGACGGGGACGGAGTCTTGGGAGGTTGACTATGAAAAAGAATAACAGCTTAAATCCACCCCGTCCTCACGGACGGGGACAGCAAAAATGCACAGTTTCTTCATGCATTTTTGTTGATAAAACATATTTTCCTAAGGCACATGTAAATAAAATATATGTCCATGTGCACTTAATTACAAATATTGCCTAACAAACAAGCTGCTTGTTGCACACTTGGATGGTGCGAACATCTCTGTTTTTTATGAGTGATTCGCCTTCGCACTCAATAAATCAAAGTTCCTTTCTGATCTATGCTGTCTTTTATACCATAATGTTCAATTTTCTCGTTATACTTGTTACCGAGATTATACAACCTCAGGCTGTCCTCTGATTTATTGATTTCCTTCACCAGATCTGCTCTCAAATGCTTTAATTCAGAAGCATTCACTTCACATTCAAAGACCGAATTCTGAACTCTGATCCCATATGCAACACACACTTTTGCTACTTTTCGAAGTCGTTTTCTTCCTGTTTCCGTCTCTGTATTAACATCATATGTAACAAGAATTAACATTGTACCGATCACCTACTTCCAGAAGAAGGGCGGATATTCACACAAATCGCCCCTGATACATCGAGATAACAACAGGGCCTGAACATACGGAACCAGTCCCCAGTTAATCTTTTCCTGCAAGTATGGATGTGTGAGTTGTTCTTTTTTCTTTTCTTGCCACGCAGTGAGAATACGCTTTTTCGCTTCATCCGTAAACCGAACTGCCCCATTCTCACTTTTGATAAAGTCCCTTGCTTTAATCTGTCGTTGGTTGATTAGCGTTAAAACAAAGCGGTCCGCAATTGGAGCCCGTAGCTCTTCCATCAGGTCTAGGCTAAGAGATTTTCTGCCCGGTTTATCCGTATGCATCAGTCCAACATAAGAATCAAGTCCAACAGCTTCCAACGCATTAGCGCATTCTCCGCTTAGCAACGTATAACAAAACGATAGCATTGCATTCACATTGTCCATCGGAGGTCTTCGACTTCGCCCATTAAACACAAAGGACTCTTTCTGATTAAGAATCATGTCATCAAATACCGAAAAGTACTCAGCAGCAGCATCTCCTTCTATTCCTCGAATCGTATCAAGCGAAGCGCCGTTCTTCACATCCGTTATCTTATCTCGCAGAATCTCGCAGCTTTCCTCAAGTTTTGCCAAATTCACTCTCATAGGATAATCTCGTAGCGTGCGTCTTATTGTCCATCGTGCATTAAATATTTTCCCACTAATCATATTTCGGACATACGACAAGGCTCTTTGCTCATCGTCAGCTATACGGTACTGTTCTCTTCTTAGTAGAACATTCCCATGACTTGTTCCGTTGATTCTACACAGAAATTTTCCACCAGGGGACAACATGGTAAATCCGATACCCATATCTGCACACTTTCCAAGTAACATAGGAGAAGCACCGCTATAAGTAAACGTAATAATCTCTTCCAAAACATGAAGTGGAATTTGCCCAAGCTTTTGTCCATTCCGACTGATAATCACATTATTATTTTCAAGCGAAAGATATGCGTCTTCCGTCGAAACAAATAAAGTGTTCAAGAGTTTTCTCATTCCAAATCTCCAAGTACTGAACTGATATAACTTGATACCGATTGCAGTTTTGTCATCTCCGGAAGACATATTTCCTTAAGAGAACAATTTCCGCACTTTTTATGCAGTTTTACTTTTGGAGTATACCCACGGGTATACTCCTGATGCATTTCCTGAAAAGCCTCGTCTACTATATTGCGCAAATCTGCGCTGAACACGATCTTTTCTCTACGATGCTTCGCTCCCCAAAATAAATACCCATATTCGATTGAACAACACAGCATTTCTTCCAGGCACATAGCCTCTGCACAGAGCTGTGCAGCATCTGCCCCCTGAATATCGTATTTCCCCCTTTTATATTCAATCGGAACCGGCATCCAGCTTCCTTTATAATTCCGTAAGGAAATCCCATTCTCTGATCGAATAAACTCCACTACATCGCAAGCTCCACTGACACCGAGCTTGCGAGATGAAACCCGCATGCCCCGCACCGTCAGAACATCATTTCTTAACTCTACAGCATCCTCATCATGAACGCGTGAATGAAATATCTCGCCATCTGTTGTCAGTTCATTATCAGTCCACTGCTGCTCAATATGGATTAATGCCCATTGACGCCTGCAGAACAAAAAATGCTGCAGACCTGAGAGCATCAGAAATTGTTCCTCTTCATATTCCATAATCAATATCCTTCAACAATTTCCGGCGTTAAGCCTGGAAGATCATTTTCAGAAATACTGAAATCATTTTCTCCTGCAGGAGATATGTCTGGTTCTCTCAATGTTATCTGAATCGTATCAAAGATTTTCTTGTCAGAGTAACGAATATCATCAACCCCCTGTTCCCACCAGAATAATCTGATAATGTTCATGCTTCCTGCAGGGCGTGCTGCGGAATCGTCATTGACAAAAAGACTTCTGAGTGCTTCCTTGATATCGCCTGCATCGCTGTTGGTCAATCCTGTTTTTCCCGCCAGAATCGGATTGATCGAACCTTTGATAACATAGACTCCATATCGGACAGCATGCATCATTCCCATCGTGTCAGCGCCTTTGACATCTCCGGGCTCACTATTCGTACTTTTCGTAATCTGATTACTATCAATATCAATCGTTCCAACACTCATCGCCGGTTGGATAGTCACAGGGCCACGGATGCCAACAGATGTCTTATCTTTTAATGCTATCGTCGCTCCAAAAGCCCTGACATCTTCGAACGCTTCGCATGCCAATCTGACTATAGTTACGTTGTCTTTCTTCTTTCTGGCTGCAGAAATTCCCTCCACAGAGTTCAGCCGATCACTTAAATTATTCATATTGTCATCCGTTCGGTCATTCTGCTGAATCAGTATTCTTCTTCCCAAATCCTGAAGACGGTTCCGTATTTTTCTTTTAATACAAACGGGTGTAATGAAGCCCGTGTTGTCATAATGCTGTCTCGGACGATTTCCGTTTAATGGATCGCCATTTGGATTCGCATTTTCAACTGTTGCTACCGCCAAGAAATTAATTTTCTTGTTCAACACACTGCCTGTTTCCATTATGTATCCTCCTTACTATTCTTTTCTTCTGCACTACTTTTACTGTATTGATTTAATTCCGCTCTCTCCTGGTAAAACCCCAACAAGTAATCAGGATTCAACGGATGATTCAACCCCTTGTCCGTCACATCCAGTTTTACAATGATTTCCTGCGTCTCATCCTCATAAAACTTCCGTGATCCATATGGCAAAGAGCTCAAGTATGGCTCAATGCACTTTCTGAGATTCGCATAACATGTATATGGGTGCGCCGCATATGCACTCCACATACGCATGGCATTAGTATCCCTATGGTCTGTTTTTTCTCCAGACGTCGAGAACTTTTTGTTTAATGCCGTATTTTCAATTTTATCTGCAACTGCCAATAACCTGCCAAACAAATAACTTCGATCGATGTTCTCCTTATCAAGCATCAAATTCTTCTCCCCCTTTTCTTTCTCTCCTACCACATTTCTGTAATGAATCATCGCGCAAGCAGTAAAAATAATTTCATTCCAGTTTTTCCATTTGTGACTTTCGTTTCCCGAAAACCTTTCCGGAGCAGACGCCTGAGAAACAAGCCTCCGAATCAGACTATCCGGAACAGATCTTCCATCCAACACAATGGAAAGGAGCGTGTTCACCGTGTCTTTAAACACAGAATCCTTCACGTTCAAAAACGGCATATCCTTTTCACTAATTCTCTCAATTCCATATGCACATTTTGCAATGTCAAAAAGGCTGGGATTTTTCAGGACATATCCATCCAGAGAATAACTGTATGTATACCAGCTGCAGTTTTCATACCAGCTTTTCAATTTCTCAAAATACTCGTCAGTTGTATAGGAACGATACATCACCGGCGAAAATCTCCCGTCGCCAGATCGATCAATCATAAGCAGTGCCACATGCTGACTCGGGATGCTTGCATCCATCCCCATCATGATACGTTTTAGAACATCTTTATAGTTGCAATATCGGTTTGTATCATTTCGTATTTCCTTTCCAAGAAGAATCGACAACAGCGATGATTCCTCTTCGGATCTTTTTTCCGGCGACCAGCAAACAATGTACTTCGGTTTCTGATCTGTTTGTCCATACGGAAGAGAGTTTTCTGAAATGGGAATCCCCTGCGTATCAATCAACCAGCTAAGAGCATTGTGTATTTTCTGAGACGTCTCATATCCAATCTGCAGTATCTGCTCAGCATTGTTAAACCTTTCCCCCATGAAATTTAATGTAGAATTCTCTTTGGTTGCTATTGAAATCAATTTTGAGTTTCCATAGACGCTAATAGCCTTGGGATGCAAAATCTCAAGGTCTACAATCTGCCCCGTAATCCCATCCAAGCCTTTTGTAGCTCGAGTGTGTAGTTCTCTATAATACAAAGACCATGATTGTATTACTTTCTTATTTTTCCAAGTCCTGGGTTCCGATTCTTCATGCTCCTGTTGGACGCTCCATCGCACGGTGTAGTCCCTGAATTTGTCCAGATCTATTTTTCCATTCTTATTCGTCTTTGTGAATTTTTGGTGCGCCATCAGATCATCCACCAAATCATGATGCTGAAGATACTTTAAAATTATCTTAATCTCGTCACAGGCATGATCCGACTCACACCATTTGGACAACTGGTCCAAGTATGCATAATAAGACCTGTTGTCGTTTTTATCCTTGAAATATTTACCGCTCATATACATAAGCTTGTCATTTAAGGCATGTGGCATATTCGCCGCCCCAGAACTAGATCGCGAGGCAGACTCCTCTGTTACTGCAAGCAAGGTTTTCTCTTCATCAAATTTAGCATTGATGGTAGCATCCCTATAAGTGCCATCCCTGCTGATAGTTATATCGATAACAGTCTTCTTGCTTCCGTATTGATGACCAATCGGTGCTATCGGAGACATTCCCTCTGGCTCATTTCCTGCAAAATTGTCATACGTCTCTATGAGATCCATCATCAACGGCATTGACAACATCTCCTTTCTGTTCAAACTCCTTTATCCCACCGGAACGTATTCTCTTATGTATGCACTGGGAAGGTTCCATAAATTCAATAATTCCGTTTTTCATCAGAACCGGTGCAATATCAAGTGTAAGACAGTCACGCGTATCTTCTGAATACGCTTCATCCGGATACGTAATTCCGTGGTACATATATCCGAAATTGATCTGACCAGACTCATCATAAGCACCGCTCCCGCTTCCAAAATCACAAGGAGTTACATCTGCACAGCACTCACTCTTACCAAGAAAAACCGGCAAACGACCTCCTTTTAAAAGAGATTTGGCAAAAATACCATAATGTTTTCGAAAATCTCTGTCTTCTGCATATTCCGGTCTGTTTTCATTCCAAACAAGATGAGCCCGAACCTGATATTTCACATCAACAAGATACGTGTAATTGGCGAGATCCTGTCCATCGCCATTGATTCTCGGAAGTTTTGTCCCTATTGTCTCCGTACGTATTGAATTCATCACGCGAACCTTATCTATTACCCAAAGGAATGTCGGTTTCCAGTAAATACTCTTCAGAACACCTTTGATTGCTTCGTAAGTAGGAATGCTGTAAGTTGTCTTTTCACCTCCTGCCGATGTAATCGGATCCGCAAACAATGCCATATCACTGCTTACTTCAAATTCCACAAATTGATTTGCACAAAACCATCTTGTTAGTCCTTCTTTATCTTTCTTAACGCTCATGGCACCCTCCTCAAAAAAGCAAATTCTCCACAGACCATTCTGCCTGAATATTCAATCCAAATTCTTCACAATATGCAGCCGAATCCAAGACATAAATCTGTTGTTCAAATATCGATCGAATCATTCCACTTGTGCTCAACTTCTCAAGCTGCCATTTAAAAATCTGTATCGAATATCCGGATGCGACTTTGAATAAACGTGCAGGCAATTCTCTGTGCATTTGGTCCAACATATCCAATTCTTCAATAATCTCTTTTCCCTTTTGGTACGGTACAAGTACCGTGTATGTCAGATCATCAAAAACCGAAAACTGTTCTCCTACGGTTTTAAATGGCTGCCGAAATGCATATGTTTCAGACTCCGGCATAAACCCAGTCAACAGTGATCCCAAGAAGTACCTGACACCATTTCGATCAAATGGATACTTTGTCTTTTCCTCACGTTCATTGGCACTGAATAAATATTTATAATAGCTTCTGATAAAATCCGGTTGATCTGGTATAAATGCATGTTCAAAATGTATTGCGTTCAGCATTGCCTGCTGACAATCCATAATATCCGGAAGATTTCTAAGCTGTCTGTTTTCACTCTTGAGTCTTACCAGATAAACATCTCCGGTTCCATATTCATTGCTTCTGTTGCAGCGTCCCGCCGCCTGCACCAGATTGTCATTGCCTGCAAGCACTCGCATAACAGAGCGAAACGATAAATTAACTCCAGCCTCGACAAGTTGTGTCGTAACAAGAATCAGTGCATCCTGGCTTTCTCTCTTCTGAATCAGATTCAGTTTTTCCTGTACCTCTCCCAGTACCAATTTTCTATGTTCTTTACACATACTCGCGGACAGATGCCTTATATTCACAGTACTGTCCACTCTGTCTCTCAATCCCTGATATATCTGGATTGCCTCTGATTTTGTATTGCATACTATCATTAATGGATTCTGTTGTTTCTCGATTTGAACAGCTTTCTCAATCACCTCTCCAATCTCTAATTCGTCATCACTGACAATATGGTAATCATGTCGTTTGAAAAGCTGAAGTTGCTTCTGTTCCAGCCTTACCATAATTTTGTCAGAAACATTCAATGGAAACTCTTTCAAAGACTCAAATTCAGGCTGAGTAGCAGAACACAGAATAACCGTCGTTCTACATTGCGCTGCCAGAAAATTTATGGCAGAATTAAACATCATCAACGTTTTCACTGGAACTGATTGGACTTCATCAAAAATCATAACCGAATCACAAAGAGCTCTCATTCGCGCAATTGTCTGCGTCTTAGCACTAAACAAAATATCCAGAATCTGAACCATCGTAGTAATGATTACCGGTGCAGTCCATCGATCTTTCATCAGATCATATTGCTCTAATTCATCGCTATGCTTTTTTTCGATTACAACATCTGAATGATGCTCAAGAACCCTCTCGTTTGGCAAATATGATTCAAGTTCCTCTGCATTCTGGTCAATAATAGAAAGCAACGGAATCACATAAATGATTCTTTTTTTATGATAATTTCTTGCATGGTAAAGAGAATAACGAAGACTTGATAGCGTTTTTCCGCCACCTGTCGGCACATTCAGTCGGTATATTCCAGGCTGCACTTTAGCAAAATCCCTACACTGATCAGCAATTTCAAGACGCAGTTGATTAATAGGAGTCAACGAATTACACATCCTGCAATACTTTCTTTCAAAATCTTTGATATCCCGATCCCAATCAGGAAGCAAGTCCGCATAGTCTTTCTGATCTGCAAACTCAGCAGTATCTCTCCTGTCAGCATACATCAACGCAGATGTAAGCATTCGTTCCAGCATGGCAAATTCAATTCCAAGATATCTATAGGTACTCTCCGACATCCGTGCGTTATAGGATATTGCACGCATTGCCTTTAATATTTCAACTTCTGCCTTTCGAAACAGATTGTCAATTTCTTCTTCTGATGAAATATACTGCTCGAACGCCCGTTTTGCCTGTACGTACTGAATTTTCTCCCGATCAGTTTCCATGAGCCTATGCGCAAATCCATTTACTCCATCCAACGACTCCAAGTCAAACAATCCATGGTGTGAACTTATGGCACAGGCAATGATTTCAGAAGTGTAATTAGCTAAACAGGCTTTTTCGTCCAAATCTTTCTGTTTGTGATACCGTTCAAGAAGATATATACATCCAGCAAAAGTATGGTTTACAGATCCCTTCGCCGGTCTTCTGCATTCTGGAATCGAAATTATCCCCTTTTCATACGCCTCCCATGCTGCAGATTGCACCAAATATTGCTGAAACTTCTCTGTTCCTTTCCCATCATGCAATAGTCCGGCAAGTTTTCCAACAGAACTCAGTCCGCATGCCTCGAGAGCCTCTGCACAGTATTCCGACACATTGCGATTATGATCTTTTAGTGTTTGTTCTCTTTTCTTGTTATCGTCATCAATAATCAGATGGGCAAGATAATTCATGACTGTTGTCATACAGAATTCCCCAACTATCCCTATGAACTGATCTATATATTCTATGCTTTGTTGATTTTAAAGCAATTATTTTTATATTTCCCTTGTTTTTACTATATTGTAGCACTCCGCATATTACATCGCGGAAATTAATCTAAAATTGCAGGTTGTTCTGTTATTCCTTTAGAATTAATGCATGGACGTCATGAGAAATTAAAACTTCAGGTATGCTTGTAAGCAAAGAATCCAGTACCTCTATCTACTATTCCATATTATGAGAGTCATTTTACCCGCAAATAATCTGACGCCAAGCATTTACGGCACAAGTCAGAAAGCCTGTTCACAAAAACACCATCAAATAAGAAACCCTCCACCTCCGGAAAGGCATCCTGAAACCGGGATTTTTTCGATATGTTCCCTCCATCTCTGAAGGTCATTTCCGAACAACTATTCCGCCAGATATTGATGAGACAATATTGCCCTGTCACCACCTGCGGCTTCCCCGCTTGCGCTTCTCCCTCACAGTGGGCCACATTTTCCCTAAGGAGCCTGATTGCAATTTCCTGTGATGGTATTACACTCAGAGCCAAAGGCGTTTTTCATATCGCACGTAGCAATCCACCTTCAGAAAGGCACTTTTATGAATCCAACATCTTACTTCTGGAAAGAGATCCATAATCTTCCTGCCGGGATTGGCTTTGGATTGTTTTCTTCCCGGCATTTCGCTGCTGTGCTTTGCTGCGGATTAGGCGTTGCTTTTGCACTTGGGCTTTTTCTGAAATGCAGCAAAAAGAGACAGGACGTCTTGCTAAAAGCAACTGCCCTGTCTCTTCTTGCCGGAAATCTTCTCCGGGATCTTTTTCTGTTTTCTGTTCACCGCATGAGTCTGGCCTATCTGCCGCTTCACCTTTGCAGCTTCGCCATTTTCGTCTATCTGCTGCAGGCATTTCTGCCGGAGCGGTTCCTGCCTTTTCGAAGGGCTCTCGGAGAAATCGGGCTTGTACTGCTGATGCCCGGGACAATCTGTGCACTGATCTTCCCGGACTGGACCGCATACCCGCTCTGGAATTTCATGTGCATCCACAGCTTCGTCTGGCATGCAGTGCTGGTATTTTACCCGCTTGCTCTTTTTCTTTCCGGCAGGCTTCGTCCCACCATCCGTCACCTGTGGTATCCCGTTCTGTATCTTGGCATCATCGTGCCGCCGACGGCAGTCTTCAATCACTTCACCGGCTGCAACTATCTTTTCATCATGACTCCGCTGAAGGGGACGCCGCTCGAGCTGCTCTATTCCCGGATGGGAGCTTACTGGAGGATCGGCTATGCACTTCTTGTCCTTGCGGTGATTCTCCTGATGTACCTGCTTCTTTGGATCGGTCAGCGCCTGTCCCGTGCTTCTGTTTCCAGGGTAGAAATGAAATAAGTATGGTCAAATGCCGGCAATTCAGGAACCATCAGTGACTTTCACCATACGTGTGCAGCAGGTCTGCCTTACTCTCCTGCCGGAAGGCTCTGGCCGAGATATTTCTCTGCAAGCTCCTGCAGCTGCTGGTATTCCTCCGGAGTCAGCTCCTCTGCAGCAGATTTTGCCGCTTCCTGTACGTTGCCCTGCAGCACCTGGCCGGTAATTTCCGTCACGGCCTTGCTGTCCATGTGATTCTCCACAATACCGGTCAGCGTTTCCTTATCTTCCGGTGACATAGAATCCAGCCCCTGCTGAATTTCCTGCTTCGCCGCTTCCGCTGAAATTGCTCCGCCGGAGGCTTCCGCAATTTTGTTCGCGGCACTGTCAGCTGCGGTTTCCATGAGCTGCGTGCTGACCTTCTGCGCCACCTTCTGCTTCAGCGGTCCCGCCTTCCACAGGATAACCACACCTGCTGCCAGTACAATCAGCAGTGTAAGAATGAAGTTCCGAATCGGATGTGATTTGTGATATCTTCTGCGTGACATGCTTTTCCTTTCCTGTGTCCTGCAGGCATCCCCGAGAGATCTACCCGTTCACAGTTTCTCGTTTTCCAATAATTTTTTCAAGCGCATCCTGAAGGACGCGGGAATAATTAATTCCGAGAGAATCCGCTTCCTGACTCATCCAATACGGGATAGTGCAGTTCTTTCGGATATAACGATTTCCATATTTCTGACGATATGCCGCAATGTCCGCGTCAACGAACGTCAGCAATCCGTCCGAAAAATCCAAGTCTTCATCTGCATCAGCCTTTGCTTTGCTGACAGCTTTCTCCGCATCTGATGGTTCAGGTACCTGTTCTCTGCCATCCTGAAGCTCCATAACCATGAGACTTATTGCATCCCTTGCCATTCTGATTGCGTCAAATTCGTTTTCACCTTCCGTCTTAATATCAAGATCCGGAATATATACCAGAAAATCCTTGCCGAATTTCTTTATCAGTACCGGATAAATGACTTTGTTCGCTTCCATTTCAACATCCTCCGCTTCGTATATGGCTTTCAAGAGCAAGGGCCTTATTTCAGTCCCCACTTCCTGATGATTGATTTCGCAAGCAATTCGTTGATTTCCCTGTGTCGTGGAATTTCTTCTTTGTCTTTTCCCCTTGGGCAGATGTCATGATTTCCACCATGGGAGATAATTGAAACCCAGCTTTCGTCATCAGCTTAATCAGATCTTTTCACTTCATGGCCATTCACTTTTTGATTCTAATTTATGCGCATACAGTGCGCATGTCAATGCGTTCAGACTCAAATCAAGCAAGGTGAATTTTGTTTTCTGCAAACTCTCGCCACAGGCTGACAGCATACCTGCCATACAAAAAAGGAGGACGCATGAAAAAACTTTCGCTTTTTCACGCGCCCTTCTCTCTTTATTATGCGATGGTCACTCGCCTTTTCTGTACTTTCAGTTCCTTCGGATTAGTATCCCATGCCTGCGCCCTGTGCGGGTGCTGCAGCAACGGGCTCTTAGCGCCTGCAGACACCTCTTCACAGACCGCGTTACATAGGAAGAAACTACCCTCTTTTTGTTTCATTTACTCCCGCGATGTACGTTTCCATCAATCTTGTGATGACGGAGGCCTGACTCTCTCCTGCTTTCTCGCAGGCCTCCGCAAAGCGGTCCGCAACATCCCCCTTCAGCTTGAAGCCTTTCACTTTATATCCCATTTTTTCTGATATCTTTCTACACGAACCGTGTTCTTGTTTGGATTTCCTAATGGCATGTTATTTTTCTCCCTTCGCCAACTTTATAAAAACATATTGCGTGGAATTTTTCCGCAAAATAAAAAAGAGGAGGCGGTTTCCCGTCTCCTCTTTATCGCTCCTTATAGCAATTATCACACGTTCTCAAACCGTCGATGTGTTCAAAAAGATCTTCTTTGATTTTTGCTCCCAAAGGATCAAGTACAACATCGATTCCTTCTCTTCTTGCCAGCTTGGCCGCTGATACAAAGTCGCTGTCTCCGGAAATCAGGACAATCTGATCTACCTGCTTCTTGTATGCCATAGACGCAATGTCAAGACCGATTTTCATGTCTACGCCCTTCTGATCCACTTGTATCATGAAATCTTTCTCGCCGATATCCGAAAGCTGTATGCTCCCATTGAACACTTTCTTTACAACGTCCGGACGTAGCGTATATAAGGCCTGCGCATCTGCCAGTTTCCCCATCCGTAGCGCGACTTTTCTTTTCTTTTTTAATTCATCCAAAAAGTCGGTCATCCATGTGTACAAATCTGATTTTCCGAAATCCACTGTTCTCTTCAGAAGCGGATGGAAAACCTTTTTGCTCATTGGAGGACAGTCGTAGTAAAAAATGCGGTATAGCTCATGCTCAACCTCATTGTCGCCATGTTTCTCCCACAAATGCCTATGGCAATACCTGATCAATTCATCTGCTCTGTCTTTCGGCGGTAATTCTCCTATTTTCGCCTGTGCTCTTCTTCTGTAAAATCCACCGTCAACCAAAATTGCAGTTTTCATTTTCCCCTCACATACACAAAAACCTCGGGGTCGGTCTTGCCCTTATCGTGGGTGACTTACTGCCGAGGTACTATTAACACCATTGCTGGCTTGCGCTTTGCGCACTTTTCTTATACCATATTTTTTTTGCTTTTGCAACGGTATTGCAATAAAAAAGAGGAGACCCTGAAGTGAAAAAGAACGTCAGGACTGGTGTCTGGATCCCAAAGGCTGGAAGCTGCCGGGCAGC
>ERZ1026872.27-NODE-27-length-89313-cov-26.656826_pt1 | contig 89313 bp, 79 predicted proteins | sample MGYA00380166_ERZ1026872 | MGnify/ENA primary metagenome ERZ1026872 (study PRJEB33269, sample SAMEA4719802) | human gut metagenome | biome: human-associated habitat; feature: organic feature; material: feces | place: Cameroon | collected 2013-10 ... | reverse complement strand
CCGCAACTTTCCAAAAACAAGCTTATGGAGTGGAAGTTACTTTTTCACTTCAGCACTATTTTTATTTTTCTCTGTATCAAGTACAATCAAATGAGCGGGCATATGCTCGATCTCTAATACTGAAGCGTATTTTCCAATCAAATTAGCCAACAGATCTGCAAAACCGCTCCATTCATCTACCATAGGCTACCTCCATAGTATGACAGTCCAGATGCCCAATGCCGGCAACGAAATCTGGCAACCAGTCTATAAAAACCTGAAAAGGAACATCTGCCTGTCAATCTTTGCTTTATAAGTTTTCTTGTAAAATCTCGTTGCTTTCGTTGCCGGAAACATAGATAGATCATAAAAAACCCTTTATTTACGGGTCTTTTCCATATCAAAACCATAAATTTATCGGCAACAAACCCGGCAACCAACTGGCAACTATCTCGGCAACAGACTGTCCTTGTCAGGCAATCCACTCCTGCGGGAGTTCCAGCTGGCGGCATTCTTCCTCACTCAGTTCCACAAATCCACCTTCGTTGCCGGGCAGTTCGTTGCCGGAAGTGTCCCGTTCCCAGCCCTTTTGTCTGCCATAACCGGAAAACATCCGTGGGTTAGAAAAAGGCTTCCAACCGGTCACGACCGTGTTCATGATCTCATTGATATTGTGGAGCTGCCACCGCTTCGGCTCATCAAAGGTGTGTCCCAGCGCCTCCTTAAACAGTTGTTTTGAGCAGACCATGTTTCCGGTGTAGTGTTCCAGAAATCCCTGTATCTGTCCGGCTTCGGTGTCCTCCGGCATGAAGTCTTTCTGCACCTCCACCAGTTGACGCTGTATGGACTTGCTGAATTTCATGGAATATTTGCCGCTGTGGTAAATGCTCATAGCTTCTGCCCATACCTGCAACAGATACGCTCTGGAAGCGTCCTCGTCCTCCAAAATGTGAACCTCTGCATTCTCTGGGTAAATCATGATTGGGAGAAATCGCCGGTTCCCAGCCCGATCCAGCGGCAGGAAGTCCAGCGTATTCGAGGAACCACCGAACACACACTGCCGAAGCCGGTCTTTAGGCTGAGATTCATAGGGAGTCCGGTAGGTTTCCTTCTGTCGGCTGATAAAAGAACGGATTTCTTCAATGCTCTTTGCGCTGCTGGTGGCAAGCATCTCTGACATCTCAATGATCCAGTGACCTTGCAGCTTTTGGAATACACGGTCGTCATCCAGCTTTTTCAAGTCATCAGAGAACCATTCGTCCCGGATTGCCAGCAATCGGAAGAAGGTGGATTTCCCGGCACCCTGACCGCCCACCAGACAAAGCATTTCCTCATATTTGGAACCCGGACGGAATACCCGGCGTATAGCGCCTAACAGGAAATGTTTCAGCATTTCTTCCACATAGTCGCTTTCATCAGCACCAAGAAAATGATGCAGACAGGATCGTATGCGTGGTGTTCCGTCCCAGACAAGGCTGTTCAGCACATCCTGAATCGGATGGTAACAGTTTTCGTTTGCTACAATGGAAAGGGCAGCCGTGATCTTTTTCTCACTGGTCAGTTCATAGTTTCTCTCAAAATAGAGGAGAAGATATTTCACATCCGTATCCGTCAGAGCGCTGGTATTCCTGCGCCAGCCCAAGTCCTGTACAATGTCTACCCGGTCTGTCAGGAGATTAAACCGGATGGCATCTCGCAGGAGTGGATCACAGCAGAACACGATCCGGCAGTTGTCGATGGTGTTGGCTGTTTTTCCCTTGTCGGTAACAGAAAGGCTCTGCCGCACCTCATCAACGCTCTGTTCCGGCGCTATGGCTTCGGCTGCGCTCATCACAGCCTGTTGGGTGGCTGGCGATAAACTCTGATATTCGTTGTTCAATTTTCCTCACCTCTTTTCCATACTCAGCAACTACAAAAGCTCGTTCTTCTATGCTGTCAGACAGAAGAAGATCCAACAGATATTGGATATATGGCTGCCTGTGCAGAGCCTCCACAAACAAAGGATTCCAGTCATCCTCCGGTTGTTTGGGCGCATATTCTTCTTTCCAGCGTTCCAGCAAACGCAGGTAGTCGCACAGCACCCGAAAGCATTTCTGCTCTGCCTGCCGGTATCGCATTTCCTCGCTGATTTTTCTTTTGATCACTCTCTTTTGGGGCAGATCATGGCCTTTGCAATCAAAGCGGATGGAAAAGTCCTCTGCCAGCTTTAAGGCGGAGTCTTTCTTTCCCAGCCCATATAAGGCGGCGACAAAATCAATTACATCCCCATCAGCGCCGCACCCGAAACAATGGAACCGCCTGTCCACCTTCATGCTGGGATGTCTGTCATCGTGAAACGGGCAACAGGCCATCCCGTTGCGCCCTACTGAAATTCCATAAACCAAAGCAGCCTGCCTTGTGGTAACAGACTGTTTTACTGCTTCAAATACATTCGTTTCTTCCACCTCCAAACAATGCAAAAGGCATCCGGTTTCCTCAGAAAATCAGATGCCTCACAATTCCATATCCTGTTTTTTCTGCTTTTTCTGTGTTTGCCTTTCGCTGTCCCTTTTTCTCTGTTCCTCCATTCCCCGGTGCAGAGATTCCAGAATAGAGGGCTTTGCCTGTCTCTTGATTTCTTCTGTGACAGCCTTTTTCTTATCTGGACGAAGCAGTGTGGACTTCACTTTTTCCAATGTAAACTGCATGGCTTTTCTGATTTTTTTAATGACACCATCCAGCCTTGCCACCGCATAGTCCCGTTCTTTTTGAGAGGCTTTTCGTTCCGGAGATTGCAGCCATACTTTGGTGTCCTCAATCATTTCAATATCTTCCTGATGGGTCAGGCTCTTTACCTCATCTGTTACCAGTTCCACAGCCTTGTCATAGGCAACGCTGGATACCTCATCAATCAGGCTGTCTACATCCTCAATTTTAAGCGTCAGTTCCTCCAGCTTTTGCTCCTGTGCCGCCAGCTGCTCCTTCTGCTTCATCAGGATATAATCCTGCTTTTCCAAATAGTCACGCCCACCATAAGACGGCTCCTGTTCCAGATGCAGCCCATGCCGTTTGGCAATGTCAAATAAGATTGTCCGACAGACTGCATCAAAAGTCTGTTTCCGGTTATTGTGCTTTCCTTTTGGCTGTTCCGGTTTAGGGAGAGGGATACCCAATTCCTCCAACGCCTTTTCCTGCTGGGGGCACAGCTCTCCATACCGATTTTCACAGTCAAATACATGGCGCTCATGGATGTGCGGAGTCCCTTCATCCAGATGGAGCGCCCAGTCTAAAATGTGGATATGGGAACCAAAACGGTTTTCAAATTCCTCATAAAATTCACTGACGATGAGCGCCAAAGTCCCCGGTGGAACGGATTCTTCCATAGTGCCGATCTGGTAGATGCTTTCTTCTGGACAGGTCTTGTTATTTTTCAAAAGATCATCCACAGTGCGGTTGCGCTCAATGTGCCGGGTTTTCTCGTTCCGGGCGTTCTGAGCATTGACATGGTCGGCATAATGCTCGTAGTAATACATCCGTTCAATTTCTTCAAAGCTGAAATCCGGCTGCTCCGGGTTTTCCCGAAAGTCGTGGGTGGTAAAGCCCCGGTAACAGTCCCAGTACACATTTTGTCTGGCACGCTCAGCGTCAATGTGTTCGCTGTTTTCTACATCGAACCGGCGGTCATTGTGCCGGGGATTGTAAGTGCCATGCTTCCCGGATCGTCCATTGTGCCTTGTTAATTTCAAACATTTGTCCTCCTTCCTGCAAAGATGCTGCGGGGCTGGGGAAGGGGCGGCGAAGCCGCAAATCCTGCGAATTTTGCGTCAGGTAATACCCAGTACAAGTTGACGCAGGCATCAACTTTCCCTGGGCAAGGCGTTTCACCCTTGACCCGATGGGGCTGACTGCCCTCAACCCGCCAATGGGCTTTGCCCCTTGACCCCAGCAGTGTGCTGCCGCCCCTGCACCCCGCCACAAAGGGCTGGCTGCCCTCTGTACTCCCGCACCGGCGAAGCTGGCTTTCACCGCAGAAACGGTTTTTGCCAGTTTCACCGACTCCGTATCCGCACATTTGCGCCCATAGACGGGGAGTGAATACGGAATACGCCTGCGGAAATTTCCGATCAAAACAGCGGGTGCAGACCCGATATTTTTTCGTAAATCGCCCTCATTTTAAGCGATTTTTTCTTCTGTCTGTATGACCTGAAAGCCATGCTCTTTTGCGTACTCCCTTGCAGCTGCCAGCCGTTCTTCGCTGTACGGCGGCACCAGTCGGATCGAAAGGCGTGACTTGTCCAGTACATAGGTCACGCTGCCTTCCGGTGTACTGCGTTCCAAGCGGCACAACAGAGGGTACTTCCGACTGAAATCAGCCAGCCTACGCTTCAAGCTGGCGTTGAAGGTGTAGACACTGGCAAGGTTCTCCGCCTCGTTCCAGTTGATGATGGTTTCTTTTTCATATTTAGACAGCTTCCTCATACAGTTCCTCCTCATAATCGGTGTTTGTTTCCAGCACACGCAGATGGTTTCTGATCCGGCGGTACTCGTCCATCTCCATACGCAGATGATGGTAAAAGGCTTCGTACCACCTTTCCTCTGTCTCTGTCTCAATTTTACGAGCAAGATGAAGCATCTGGCTTTTCGCCTCCGGGTCAACCGTCAATGCTGTCAGCCATTTCAGCCTTGTCACTGTGTTGTGATGGCTGGGGCAGGCGTAAGCGTAAAGAATTTTCTTTTCCTTCATATTCAGTTTCATAATGATCTACCTCCATTCATTTGATGCGGTATATCCCGCATCGTTTATTTTTCTGTCTGCCGATCTGTCTGCAAAATATTCCTGCCCGGATTCTCTCCCAGCGTATTGTCCTCTTTGGTGCGCTCTTATCGTGGCGTCACTTCCCCGGAGGTCATCTCCTTTGCAGCCGGTCATTCATTTTTCAAGGTTCTATGTCTCCTGACAAGAACCAGTTTACCGAAAAAAGAGGGCTGCTCCCGTATGTCCAAGACGCAGGAAAAACACATGAAAACCGCATATTTCCACGCTCTCGGAAATGTGCTATAATGTAAAACAAAAACCGTTGGCAAGGGGGTGCTTTGATGTACACAAAACTGTCGATCCCGGAACGGCTCAAAGACCTGCGGGTGGTGAATAAGCACCTGACGCTGGAACAGCTGGCAGAACAGACCGGTCTGTCTAAGTCGGCACTGGGGAAATATGAGAGCGATGACTACAAAGACATCAGCCCATTTGCGATTGCGACACTGGCAAAGTTTTACGGAGTATCCACTGATTATCTGATGGGCGTGTCAGAAAATAAAAATCACCCAAACACGGAGCTTCAGGCTCTGCATCTGAGTGACGCTATGATGGAACTTTTGAGCAGCGGAAAGATCAACAACCGCCTGCTTTGTGAACTGGCGACTCATCCAAATTTTTTGCGGCTGATGGTTGATATGGAAATCTTTATTGACCGGATCGCTGATATGCGGGTGAACCAGATGAATCTGATTCTGGAAGCTACCCGGCAGACTATCCTGAAAGAACACTCACCGGGAGAAAATGATCTGTATATGCGGACGTTGGAACTGGGTCAGGTACAGGAGAACGATTTTTACAGCCATATCCTTCATGATGATCTGGACAGCATTGTCCTGGATATACGGGAAGCCCATTTGAAAGACAAGACCACAGCCGACCCACAGCCAACACTGGATGAGGTCAAAGAGAATTTTGAACAGGCCATACAGATGGGAACCGACACAGAAGCTATGATCCATGAGTTCTGTGATAAAATGCAGATTCCTTTTGAAAAAATTTCATCTGAGGATTTTTCTGCTTTTCTGCGGATACTTAGTCTGTCCAAACTGCTTAAAAGTCCAAACAATATGCGAGGAAAAGCTAAGTCACAGCCTTACCATGGAGCAAAAAAGAAAAAGCGAAAGTAAAAAGGAAGCGCTCAAAATAAAATGAGCGCTTCCTTTTGATTAAATGGAAATTTTCTTGGATATCAGTGCATCCAATTTTTCAATAATTTCTTTCTGACTATTTTGTACTGATATAAACTTTTGGGCAATCTCCTTTTGAAGTAAAAGGCTAATATTTCCTTTACCATCGACAGGAATTGGTACCATAATGTCGCTTAACATCGAAGGATATAGTTTAGTAAATTCATCTTCTCCGTTATCGCCTTTTCGACCTTTAGCCAGCTCTCGGAATATGGGTTCTAATGTAAATTTCATATAATCAAAGTCCAAATCTTGACGCCCGTTTTTAGGAACCAAGATTCCACGATCTCCGTTAATGGAAAATTTACCATCCAGAATAAGAATCGTACCTGCAAATCCGTTTGTTGACCATGTCATATAACGACCGTCATAATCGTAGGTATCTAAATGGGTCAGTGTCCCTTGACTTGATGCCGAGTAGACCGGGTAAGGGCCTGAGTGTAAATTCCCGTACTTTTTGGTGTACTTTGACTTTCCTTTAATAGTGTCAAATAGCTCACTCAAAGGCAAATATTCAATCGCATATTCGTCACAATTCGGCACAATAGAAACCTGTGAGAGATTTGCAATTTGTTCAACAACAGTTTCTTTGGTTTGTTCCAAAGTCACATAACCTGCGGCGATTTCTTTTTGCTTTTCAAGCCAAGGCTCTCCGTCATGGTCTACCGGAACAGCAAATTTTACAGATTGAATCATAAATGGTGGTAGTGATGTGTACTCATTCTCTCCATTATCGCCTTGCCGCCCTTTTTTAAGCTCTCTAAAAATAGGTTCCAAGGTATATTTTGCGTACTCCAGGTCTATATTTGTGTCTTTCAGCAGGAGTATTCCACGGTGGTTGGTTGCGGAAAAAGGTGATCTGTGAATCATCATGTAGCCCGCTAAACCATCTATTGCCCATGTCAATGCCGGAACATTATAATCATAGGAATCGATCTGAGCAAATGGTCCAAATGTGTTGCCAGAATATAATGGATACTCGCCAGTGTGTTCATGTACATAGCTTCGAGTATATTTTCCGTCGCCACGAACAATATCAAACACCTGAGTAATGGGGATTTCTAAAAACTGAAGACCCTCATCGTTTTTTTTTTCAACTTCAGCCAATGGTTCATCAAGTTCAGACAATGTGTTAATCGTATCAGCAAGTAAAACTCTAAAGTCATTTACTCCGATTGTCTTGGATTCTTCCTCGATACCAAGAGCCTGTCGTTCTTCGTGATTCCACCATCGTTCCACGCACCAATGAGTTCCGTTGTAAAAGTCATCAATGCTCGAAATTTTGCATCTCCGATCACCAATCATGTTCAATGTGTTGGCAAAGCTCGTTTTCGCACCCTTGAACATATTAAAAAGATCAGATGCAACCTGCAAATCATTTTGATCGATGTCAAAACGGTACACATCACGAGTTTCTCCGATTTCCGAACACAAATAGGTAAATACTGGGGAGGTTTGGCGCTGAAGCGTAGGCACACCATCCACCATAACAGGTGCTTTTTTTGTCAGAGCAAGAATGTAAGTTTTTTTGTTAGTTGTGAAGAAAGTGTTTAACGGAAGAGAGATGACAGCATCAATTTCACACTGCTCCAATATAAAGTTACGGAGCTTTTTGTCGTTACTGCGGTTCATAATACCATCAGGCACGACAATAAACGCTTTTCCATTTGGTTTGAGGGCACGAATAATCCATTCCATGAACAAACCTTCGATGCCCATTGCGCTTACAGAAAAGTATTTCTTGAGTGCATCATCCTTGGAAATCTCTTCCTTCAAATTACTACTTCCGCTCATAACATAAGGCGGATTCGTTAAAATCAGATCATACTGATCATGGACAGGCTTTGCCAAGGTTCCAAGAATCGAGTTGGTCTGAAGCAAAAACGTGTCGTTAAAAAGTTTAGCAAATTTATCTGTCATTTCTGGATGCTCTCGGAGCAAACCAGACATATAAATCAGCATATTTGCCTTAGCAAGAATGATTGTTTTTTGTTCGTCCTTATCAAATCCTTTGTCAAAACCACTCAGCGTAATTTGGGGCTTTAACTCTCCATCCTCCACTTTATAGAATCGGTGCAAATCGTGAAGAATCGGTTCAAGCAAGAATTTTCCGACGCCACACGCCGGATCGCAAATCTTCATACCCGGAGTGATGTCTATCATATTGACAATAGCTCGAACTACCTTCAAGGGTGTAAAGTATTGACCCCAATTTTTCTTACTGATTGATTCTTTCAAGAACGTTTCAAACAGCTTGCTTTTGAAGTCGTAGTCTATGTTCTCTAAAGTCCCAAAATCATTAAAACGCTTAAGAATTTTGTGGAAAACAGTCGCATATCCAGAAACAGCCTTGTCATCTTTGGATACAAAAATTGTTCCATTGATAATGGTAGTTTTGTCCTTCGGGTTGCCAGGGAAAAGAGCTTTAATCTTTACTCGTACCGTGGAAGCATAATATTCAAGCACCTCATTCTCATTATTGCCAGAGTATTTTCCCAGCAAATCATAGAATGAATACATTCCCTTCAAAACACCTAAATCGCTAAGGTATTTGAAGATGAAAATCTCAACAAAGGTGTACAAACAATTTTCAGGTGTAGCTCCTGAAACAGCCCATAAATCTTGCCATACTTTTTCGGCCAGAGGCAGAGGATCAACAGACGCAGCAGCCTTGATTTGATTATTGGTAGCATTAATAGAGGCTCGAATCTTATTGATGAGGGTAATACACTCTGTGCTACTCTTGTCAAAATTTAATGTAATGCGGCTACCATCTTCCTGTAGAATTTCTTGACCGGTAGCGGGGTTAATCCAAAAAGTTTTCTTGCCGTCAGTAACAATGTAAACTTTTGCCTGCAATATCTGGGCTGTCCCAATTTCTTGTGCAATAGCTTTAGCAATCTGCTTTTCGGTTCGCAACTCCTGAGGGGTCTTATACTCGATAGCTGCGATAATAATTGGCTTTTTAACAATCAAGGCATCCGGCTTTTTTCCCTCATATGCCTCATAGTCTTTATCGGGAATAATCTTCGCTCCTTTAAGAGCTTTTAATGTAGTAGCGCCAATATTGTAGAAATTCCAATCGCCCATTTTTTCAGGAGCTTCTATCAAATTACGCTGAATCAGTTCTTCACTCAATGGTATCTGCTCCTTCCTGCCCCGTACTGGTGGCGTTTAGATAGGCATCTATGTCATCTTTACGGATGCGCCAGCTTCGACTTCCTACTTTGGAAGCAACAAGTTCCTTAGAGGCAATCATTCGCCGTACCGTTTTATCGCATACTTTCAAATATTCAGCCGCTTGAGCAACTGTAAATAATTCATCTTTCATAGCATATCCACTCCATTTTGTCAAGTATATCATTAATGTTTATAAAACGCAATATACATATTGGAATTTCCGAGATTTAATTATACTTAATTGGACAATAAGGAATTTTAATGGACATTATATTTGCAACATTAGTACATCCCCAAAGAACATATATTAAAAGGTGCCACTTAAAGTGGCACCTTTTTACAGCAATATCATTTTAGTGAATCATCTGAAAATACTTCAGTGCCTCCATAATCGCCACCTCTTTTTCCGGTGGACACTGCGGCACCTTCGCATCTTCCTTCTTTGACAGATTATAATTCTGTCCCACATCAAGGCCACACTTCCGCTTAACCTGGGAGATATACAGGCTGGACACCTTCAATCCATGCTTTTCCAGTACATACTCCTTGATTTCATCATAAGTGGCCTTACTCTCCGCAGCAGTCAAATCCAGCTCGTCCATCTTAATCTCAACCTCGATATGTTGCTTTGCATTCAGTTTGGACAATAAACATACCGTCTCCACGTGTACGCTGTGCGAGAACTGGTCCACCGGCTGCACCGACATCAGCTGATAGCCTCCGTCTGCCAGGACTCTGCAGTCTCTCGCCATCGTGGCGGGGTCGCAGCTGACATAAACGATGCGCTTCGGCTCCACCTCCAGAATGGTCTGAAGGCACTTCTCATCGCAGCCCTTCCGCGGGGGATCCACGACAACGACGTCAACCAGTCCTTTTTTGCTGCGGCGGTTCTCCGCCCTGACGCGGCTCTCCACATACTCCGGGACCACTTCCTCCGCCTTTCCGACGTGGAAGGTAATGTTGTGGATGCCATTTTCCTCCGCATTCCTTCTGGCATCGCGGATGGCATCCGGAATCACCTCAACGCCGTATACCTCTTTGGCATCCGCCGCCAGGAAGCAGCCGATCGTGCCGACTCCGCAGTAAAGGTCCCACACGATCTCCTTGCCGGTAAGCTTCGCATCATATCGGACGAGGCTGTAAAGACGCTCCGCCTGTTTCGGATTGATCTGATAGAAGGAGAGCGGCGAGATATGAAACGTCACCTGCCGGTGTGCTTCCTCGAAGAAGGCCTTTCCGCCGCGGTATTCCACGTTTGAAACATGAAGAGAATCCTTGATGGTATCTTTCCCCCACAGCGTACGGATTTTCTTCCCCATGATGACATTGGTCCTTGCCGTGTTGGTGTTGAGCGAAATGCTCGCCATGTCCGGAAGAACCGACAGCTCCTCCACCAGCGCCTCTTCATGAGGAAGCTTTGTTCCATTCACAACCAGGCAGACCATGATTTCTCTTGAATAAACACCGCTTCGGATCAGAATATGCCGGACAAGTCCCTCACCGCTTTCTTCCCTGTAAGCGGGAATCTGATACCGCTTCATCCAGTCAAGAACCGTTGCAGTGATCTTCTGATTTTCCTCTGCTCCGACCATACAGTCCGAAACCGGAACGATGCAGTGGGTATGGCCTGCGTAAAAACCCGCCACCGGAACGCCGTCCTTTTCCCCTACGGGAAGCTGCTGCTTGTTGCGGAAGCGATAAGGATCCTCCATTCCCGCAATCGGATGCAGAACCTTCTGAATCTCTTCCTCCGGGAAGCCGCCGATACGGACAAGAACATCGCGAACCTTCTTCTCCTTAAATTCCAGCTGCTTCGAATACTTCAGCTCCTGAATCTGACATCCGCCGCACTTTCTTGCAAGCTCGCACCTGGGCGCAGTCCGGAAAGGGGAGGGCTTTACAATATCCAGAAGTCTGGCATAGCCATAGCCCTTTTTCACCTTCATAATCTTCGCTGTCACGGTGTCACCCATCACAGCATCCTTGATAAAAAGCGTAAAGCCGTCCGCCTTTCCGATTCCATCGCCGTCTGAACTGATGTCCTCAATGGTAACCGTCACAATATCATCCTTCTGAAACTGTGTTTTTTTCTGTCTGTCCATTGCCATTGCTGTCACTTTCCTTCGTCTGTACTCCGTTGTACCTTATTCTGCAGCCAGACCGCAGATACCGTCTGTATGACTCAGAGCTCCGTCTTGCGGATATTGGAATCCAGAAGCTGCTGCCAGCCGAGCCAGGAGTTCTCTTCCGTGCCCTTCTCAAGCATTTCCTTGAAAATCTCCAGCTTTGCATCGGTATTGTCGGCAAAATTCAGGGCTGCCGCCTCCGCCAGTGCCGGCTTCTTCGGTGAGCCGTACTCCAGCTCGCCGTGATGTGCAAGGATGCAGTGCCGGAGCTCTGCAGAAAGAACCGGCGGGAAGTCCGGAATTTCCTTGATCTTCTCATCAATCATTTCCACACCGATGATGATATGCCCGATCAGCTGTCCCTCATCCGTGTAGTCATTCTGCGGAAAACGGGAAAGCTCTCTCGTTTTTCCGATGTCATGGAACATCGCTGCCGTCAAAAGCAGATCCCGATTCAGGAACGGGTAATTGTCCGCAAAATTGTCGCAGAGCCGCATCACACTGAGTGTGTGCTCCAGAAGGCCGCCCATAAAGCCGTGATGAACCGTCTTCGCCGCAGAGGAGACCTGGAAGGAATGAATGAATTCCTTGTCGTCCACAAACAGCTTGATGATCAGCTGCCGCAGATGCGGCTCCTTGACCTTATTGGCAAGACGAATCATCTCATCCCACATCTCCTTGCGGTTTTTCTTGGTTACCGGTACATATTCCGAAGGATCATATTCTCCCTCGCGGCACCGGCGGGCTCTCTTGATATTCAGCTGGTACTTCTTCTGATAGACCGTGACCTCTCCGACAATGTCCACATAATCCATCTCTGAGAACTCCTCAATCCCGACACTGCCGGGCTCCCAGATCTTGGCATCGATGCTTCCTGTTTTGTCCTGGAGAATCAGGCTGTCATAGGCACGCCCGTTCTTCGCCGTCAGCTCATTTTTCTTCCTGCAAAGATAGATGCTGCTTACATTGTCGCCTTCTTTTAAATCCTTTATATACTGCATATCCATTTCCTCTTTCTGTTGTCATTTCTTTTGCTGCTGGCCGCCTGTTATCCGTTGTCAGTGATTGCTTCCAAAGGTCAGTCTCGGTGTCAGATTCGCAACAAGATTGACCTCACTGTATTCGTCTCCCTTCTGCCGACTCACCGTAACAGAAAGCTGTCTCCCCGATCTGGATTCCAGAAGAATATCCATCAGACTGCTGCAATCCGTCACCCGTTTTCCTCCGACCGCCGTGATGACATCTCCGCTCTGGATTCCTGCCTCCATGGCCGGACTGTCCATTTCTGTTCTCTGGATATATGCACCCTCCGGGAGCCCCTGCTCCGTCCGGACACTCTCCGGAATATCCGTCACATGAATTCCGAGATATCCCATCCGGATTTCATTGGACATCTTCTCGATCTGAGATTTCATACCGGTAATTCCGATTGCACAGAGAAGGTTGGGTGAATCTGATCTGCTGTGATCCATATCAATCCAGCCGATCACGTTTCCATCCAGATCTGTCAGCACGCCGCTTGCCTGGGTACTCCCGTAAATATCGGTAGTGATCTGCTTATACGCGCTGTCTGTAACATCGAGCTGAAGTCCCGAATTTGTAATTACGCCGTAGCTGACAGAGCCGGTGCTTCCGGAAGGGCTTCCGACCGCAATCACCGGTGTTCCGGTAAGCGATGCCTTTTCACTGCTCCCAAGAGCGGCAACGGTGATCTCATCATTTTGGGAAAGCGGCCCGGAAAGACTGCTCTCCTCTACCTTCAGAATGGTAAGACCGGTTACCGTATCCTGCGTCAGAAACTGAGCCTTTGCCTGCTGTCCGTCGTGAAACGTAACCCGGATTTCCGAGGCCTTCGCGTAGGCATTGTCATCGGACAGGATCAGAATATCCTTCCCGCGAATCGCAAGAATCAGACCGCTCGCAGAACCGGCGCTGTTGAATGCATCTCCCGCCCAGTCATAATCCGGTGTAATGGACGTCACCGTCACAATTGACCTGGAAATCTGCTGTGTCAGTTCCCCAAGAGAAGCATAAAACTGTTCATACTCTGAAACCGTCGTCTCCTTCTCCTGCTTCTTGTTCTGATCTGCCAGATCCTTTCTTACCTCCGAAAGGACCTCCTTCCGAATGGCATCCACATCCACAAGACTGGCCGCCTTCTTCTCCGCTTCCGCCTCCTGAATCTGCGCATCACTCGCAATCATATCCTCCGGAGACATTTCGTCAACGGCAGTTTCCTCCGGAAAAGTTACCGGTGCCGGCTCCTCCGACGGGTTGATGGCATTGTTGATGACCGGCTCCAGAAGAAGGAAAACCGTACACGCCACTGCTCCGAACAGCACCGCAAGAAACACCGTAATCGCAGTTCTTCGAAGAAGGCGCTTCTTATTTACAGGCCGCTGCCGGATTTCTTCCTTCATAAAATCCGTATTCTTCTCATCCATTTTCTATCGCTCCATGTCCGATTCTGCTGTATACGTCGAGCAGATATAGTATAGCATAGCCTTGATAGCACGCAGGGGTCAGAACGTGTTATACTTCTTCTATTATGAATGAAAAAGTAATGCGAATCTGCGAATTTAATAAAATAACCGCTCTCCTTGCAGAGCATGCAACCTCGGATCCCGGCCGCGCGCTTTGCCGCGCCCTCTCTCCCCTGGAGGATCTTGGCGACATCATAAAGGCCCAGGAGGAGACAGAATCCGCCCTCGGATATCTCTTCCGGAACGGATCCATCAGCTTTGGAAACAACCGCGATTTTTCCGCGGCGTTTCAGGCGCTGCACATCGGAACCACGCTTTCTCTCCCGGAGCTTCTGCAGCTTGCCGCCTTCCTCGAGAACGTGGCAAGAGTCCGCAGCGCAGGCCCCGGCGATGAGGCCGATCCGCTTTTCGACCTGTTTGACTGTCTGGTTCCCTTAAGTCCGGTATCCTCAGAGATCCGCCGCTGTATTCTTGCCGAGGACCGCATCGCCGATGATGCAAGCCCGGAGCTGAAGAGAATCCGCCGCGAAATCGGACTGACCGATGATCGGATCCACGCCCAGCTTGGAAAAATGCTGAATCAGACCTACTCATCCTATCTGCAGGACAACGTCATTACGGTCCGCGATGACCGCTACTGCCTGCCGATCAAGAGTGAATACAAATCCCAGGTGCGCGGCATCGTACACGATCAGTCCTCCACCGGATCGACACTCTTTATCGAGCCTGCTGCCATTGTTGAGATGGGAAATGCCATTCGCGAGCTGCAGATCAGGGAGCGCAAGGAGGAGGAGAAGATTCTGGCCTCCCTGTCCGTTCTTCTTTCCGATCATCTGACCGCGCTTCGCGACAACTGCGCGAACATGACGCAGCTCGATTTTATTTTTGCCAAGGCGGGACTGGCTCTGAATGAAAATGCTGTCCGTCCCGATTTTAACGAAGACCACATCATCCGGATTCACAAGGGACGCCATCCCCTCATTGATCCGAAGAAGGTTGTTCCCATCGATCTGACCATCGGAGAGGATTACGACATGATCATTGTCACCGGCCCGAACACCGGCGGCAAAACGGTCACACTGAAAACAGTCGGTCTCTTTGAGCTGATGGGAATGGCAGGACTCCACATTCCTGCCGGAGAGCACAGTGAATTGTCCCTGTTTCGCGAGGTGTATGCGGACATCGGTGACGAGCAGAGCATCGAACAGAGCCTGTCCACGTTCTCCTCTCATATGACCTCAATTGTGGATATCCTGAAGCGTGCAGACAAGAACTGTCTGTGTCTGTTCGACGAGCTCGGGAGCGGCACGGATCCCACAGAAGGAGCGGCACTTGCCATCTCCATTCTGAATTTCATGCACACAAGAAAAATCACCACGCTTGCGACCACGCATTATGCCGAGCTGAAGCTCTATGCAATGCGAACAGAAGGAATCGTAAACGCAAGCTGTGAGTTTGATGTGGAAACACTGCAGCCTACCTACCGCCTTCTTGTCGGTATTCCCGGGAAGAGCAACGCCTTTGCCATCTCCCAGAAGCTCGGACTCCCCGGCTACATCATTGAGACCGCGAAGGAACAGATGAGCCAGGAGACGCGAAATTTTGAGGATGTCCTGACGGATCTGGAGGATACCAGGCGCCGGAATGCGAAGCAGCAGGAGCATCTGGATAAAATGAAGGCGGATCTGGAGCGCCGCTCCCGTGAGCTGAAGCAGAAGGAGGATTCTCTGGAGGAGCGCCGGAGAAAGATTCTGGATCAGGCCAACGAAAAGGCCCGCAACATTCTGCAGGATGCGAAGGATCAGGCAGACAGTGCAATTTCCGCAATCCGGAAAAACAGCAAGGGCGCCGACATGTCTGCCATGGAGCAGACAAGAACGAGCCTTCGCGAGAAGGTTTCGGCGAAAAACCGGCGCCTTCAGAAGCCGGAGGAGAAGAAGCCGCGCACCTCGCAGCTCTCTCCTTCCGATCTGCACATCGGTGACCGTGTGAAGGTTCTCTCTCTTGGCATGCAGGGAACCGTCACGAAGCTCCCGGATCGCCAGAACAAGGTCGGTGTTCAGTGCGGTATCATGAACTCTCAGATTCCTTTGAAAGATCTGGCCCTGATCGATGAAGAGACCGGCATGACGATTGATTCCCAGGCTAAGAAAAAGGCCTCCAGCGCTCTGAAAAGGGCCTATGAAAGCCGATCCTATGCCGCGGAGACCAGTGGAATCGATCTGTCCCGCGCAATGAACATTTCTCCGGAAATCAACCTGCTCGGCATGACCACCGATGAGGCTCTGATGACACTCGACAAATACCTCGATGACGCCCGCATGTCTCATCTGGACACGGTCCGCGTTGTACACGGAAAAGGCACCGGGGCTCTGCGAAATGCCGTTCAGAATTATCTCCGCAAGCAGTCCTTTGTCCGCTCCTATCGGGGCGGTGACTTCGGCGAAGGAGATGCCGGAGTCACGATTGTAAACCTGTAACCATCCTGCCTGCGTCGGCTTTTCCGGCTTTGGCATACGCCTTTGTGCACATAGAAAGGCATTTACGGAAAGGATTCGGATTCCATGGCTGTCAACAAACAGAAAATCTTAATCGTGGACGATGATGCGAACATTGCGGAGCTCATCGGTCTGTATCTGAATAAGGAGTGCTATGATACCCAGATCGCCGCGGACGGCGAAGAGGCTCTGGAGCTGTTCACCGCCTATGCCCCGGACCTGGTTCTGCTGGACCTGATGCTTCCCGGAATCGACGGATATCAGGTCTGCCGCGAAATCCGCACCAAATCGCAAACCCCCATCATCATGCTCAGCGCAAAGGGTGAGGTGTTCGACAAGGTTCTTGGTCTCGAGCTTGGTGCAGACGATTACATGGAAAAGCCCTTTGATTCCAAGGAGCTTGTGGCCCGCGTCAAGGCAGTCCTTCGAAGAACACATCAGGCGCCGCAGACCGCTGCTGCGTCTGCCGGCTCGGGAGACAAAATTGTCGATTATCCGGATCTTTCCATCAATCTGACCAACTATTCCGTCACCTATATGGGGCACAGTCTCGACATGCCGCCCAAGGAGCTGGAGCTTTTGTATTTTCTGGCCTCCCAGCCAAACCGTGTGTTCACGCGCGAGCAGCTTCTGGATCAGATCTGGGGCTATGAATACATCGGCGATACACGCACGGTCGATGTTCATATCAAGAGAATCCGTGAGAAAATTCATGACCATGCGTCCTGGAAAATTTCAACCATCTGGGGCATCGGCTATAAATTTGAGGCAAGTGTGTAGCAGAAAGGAGGAACGGCTGTAGGGCTGCGGAGCTGATGAGAACATGAGAAAAACGCTGTATCTGAAATTTCTTCTTGCCTATATTCTCTTTGCCATCTTCGGCTTTATTGTTGTGGCAACCTTTGTCTCCAACATGACGCTGGATCAGACCCGCCGTCAGAAGGCGGACAACCTGTACCGCGAAGCGACCACGATTGCCAATTCCTATGCCGCCGAGCTTTACAATGCCGAGACCTCCATCGACAGTGTCTACAAGCAGCTGAATGCCCTCGGCTCCTACCTGAATGCCGACATCATGGTCATGAACCCGTCCGGTCGGATCGTGGTCGACAGCAACACCCGGATTGATCCGGAAACCGAGGTTCGCGTGGAGGGCTTTGACCCTTCCGCCTTTGGCGGAAATCTCTACATCGAAGGGAATTTCTGGAACTATTTTTCCTCCGAAAAGCTCTCTGTCCTGGCTCCGATTACCGGGGGCTACAAAACCAACGGCTATGTGGCCATCCATTATGAAATTGCCGATCTTCACAAGGAGGCAGACCGCTATCTCAACATTTCCTACGTGGAGCTTCTGATTCTCCTGCTCCTTTCCCTGATCATTCTGATCTTCTTCACGGAGATCGTGTATCTCCCCCTTCGTCGGATCACAAAGGCCACGGAGCAGTACGCTGCAGGGAACATGCATTACGAGCTGACTGCGGACAGTGAGGATGAAATCGGTTACCTGGCCGCATCTCTCGGCTACATGGCGCAGAAGGTTGCAAGCTCCGAGGATGACCAGAAAAAATTCATTGCCAACGTCTCCCACGACTTCCGCTCGCCCCTCACCTCGATCCGCGGCTTTCTTCAGGCTATGCTGGATGGAACCATTCCGCCCGAAATGCATGAGAAATACCTCGGCATTGTTCTGAATGAGACCGACCGTCTGACCAAGCTGACCAATGATCTTCTGACGCTGAACAACCTGAACACCAAGGGAATGATTCTGAACCGGACAGATTTTGACATCAATGCGACCATCCGGCAGGTGGCCGCTTCCTTTGAGCAGACCTGCCTGAAAAAGGAAATTACGCTGGAGCTGATCCTGACCGGCAGCGTGCTCTATGTCAACGCCGACAAGGACCGCATTCAGCAGGTTCTCTACAATCTGATCGACAATGCCATCAAATTCAGCAGATCCAGCACCTCCGTCCGGCTTGAGACCTATGAGAAGCACCGGAAGATCTTTGTCTCCGTCAAGGATCACGGAATCGGAATCCCCCGCGGCGAACAGGATGCTGTCTTCGAGCGCTTCTACAAGACGGACCTTTCCCGCGGCAAGGACAAAAAAGGGACAGGCCTTGGCCTGTCCATCGTTCGCGAAATTATTCGCGCTCATAATGAAAACATCAATGTCATCTCCACCGAGGGTGTCGGCACCGAGTTTATTTTTACCCTGAAGCGTTCCGACCTGAATGACAGTCTCGATGATGACTGATCTGCGGATCCCCGAGGGCCTCCTGTACGCCCTGCCTCAGGTCTTCTCTCCGCGAAGCCTCCGGACATAGTTCTCCAGACGCTTCAGCGCCTTTTTCAGGCTTTCAATGGAGTATGCGTAGGAAATTCGAAGATATCCTTCTCCGCAGTTTCCAAATGCCGTGCCCGGAACAATGGCAACCTTCTCCTCTTTCAGAAGATTTGTCGCAAATTCGTCACTCGTCATACCGAATTCCCGGATGCAGGGGAACACGTAGAAGGCTCCCTCCGGTTCAAAGCAGGGCAATCCCATTTCTTTCAGCGTAAACAGCACAAACCGGCGTCTTTCATCGTAGGACTCACGCATTCTGCGGACATCCTCATCGCCGTTCCGCAGTGCCTCCACCGCCGCATACTGCGAGGTTGTCGGGGCACACATGATGCAGTACTGATGGATCTTTACCATCTGTCTGATGACTTCCTTCGGTCCGCACGCATATCCGAGTCTCCAGCCTGTCATGGCATACGCCTTGGAAAAGCCATTGATCAGAATGGTTCTTTCCTGCATGCCGGGGAGTGCTGCAATGGAAACATGCTTCTTCCCGCCATAGGTCAGCTCTCCGTAAATTTCATCCGACACCACAAACAGATCATGCTTCTCAATGATCGGAACCAGCTTCTCCAGATCCTCGCGCTCCATAATCGCTCCCGTCGGATTGTTCGGGAACGGCATGACCAGAATCTTCGTTTTCGGCGTGATTGCCGCTTCCAGCTCCTCCGGTGTCAGGCGGAATTGATTTTCTTCCTTCAGCTCAATCACAACCGGCTTTCCGTCTGCCATGACCACGCACGGCTCGTAGGACACATAGGAGGGCTGCGGGATCAGAACCTCATCTCCGGGATTGATCATTGCGCGCATCGCAAGGTCAATGGCCTCGGAGCCGCCCACCGTCACGAAAATCTGCGAGAGATAATGGTATTCCAGTCCCTGCGTTCTCTGAAGATACGCTGCAATCTCCATGCGCAGCTCCTTCAGTCCGGAATTGGAGGTATAAAAGGTTCTCCCCTTTTCCAGAGAATAAATACCCTCATCGCGAATGTGCCACGGCGTGTCAAAATCCGGCTCGCCCACTCCGAGCGAGATCACATCGTCCATCTCCGCAACAATATCGAAAAACTTCCGGATCCCGGAAGGCTGCAGCGATGCTGCCTTGTCTGCAATCAGATCTGTTCTCATGGCGTCACAATCTCCCGGATATCCTCTTCCTTCTTATCCATAATGGTTCCATGGTCCTTATACTTCTTCAGAATGAAATGCGTGGTGGTTCCAAGAACCGTATCCAGTGTCGAAAGCTTATTGGTTACGAAGCCGGATACCTCCTTCAAGGTCTTTCCTTCCAGAATGACCATCAGGTCATAACCGCCGCTCATCAGATAGACGTTGCTGACCTCCGGATACTTGTAGATTCTCTCTGCGATGTCCTCAAAGCCCTGGCCTCTCTGCGGGGTTACACGGACCTCGATCAGTGCCGTCACCTTCTCGATTCCGGTCTTGTCCCAGTTGATCATCGTGTGATATCCGCAGATGATGCCGTCTGTTTCCATCTCCTGCAGCGCATTTGCAACCTCAATCTCCTCGGTCCCCAGCATGATCGCCAGCTCCTTCAGATTGATCCGGCTGTTCTTCTCGATGATCGTAAGAATTCTCTCCTTCAGTGTGTTCATCCTTTGCCCTTCCTCCTTACAAGTCTATGCCAGTATCGTCAGCAGCGAATCTGCCTCCGGGCGGTTCAGATTCTGCCTCTCTTCTCCATTAATCAGAATCTTATCCCGGCCCTTTGTGAGCTCCCCGATCTTCTTCGAATAGATGCCCTTCTCCGCAAGAAGCTCCGAGGAAGATTCCGCATCGGCCACCACCACCAGCATGCAGCCGACCGAGGACAGCTGATAAGGATTGATTCCATAATAATCCGTAATTTCAATGGTTTCCTGAAACAGGGGAATTGCAGGAAGCTCTGCTTCCAGGCCGCCTCCCGTCTGCTTTGCAAGCTCCCAGAGAGATGCAAGCACCCCTCCGTCACCTCCGCTCACCAACCAGGCCGGTCGAATTCCGCAATTCTCCAGCGCTTCCATCGCAGGTGTCATCAGGAGCAGCTCCTTCATACAGGCGGCGCGCTCCAGCATCCGAACCGGGAACCGCTGCTCCAGCTCCCCTCTCTTCTCTTCTGCAAGAAGAAAGGTTCCCGACAGTCCGGCCCTGCCGATCATAAGGACCTCTGCACAATCCTCTGCGAACAGCTCCGTGTCACCTGAGGCAAAATATCTTCTGCTCCCCCTGGCCATCGACCAAACCACAGGTCTTGTCACTGCACGGCACGTCTGTGCGCAGCACGCAGAAACGGTAACCTCTGCCCATGCCGCCGCATCATGAATCTCATCGGCAATGCTGCGAAGAAGCGCTTCCTCGCTTCCCTCCGGAAGGAGGATCAAAGTTCTGATATCCTCCGGGCGGATTCCTTCCGCCGCAAGATCATTCAGTGCCGTAATCACGGATAGAAAGCCGGCATGTCTCGCCAAAAACGAAACCGGCCCTTCCGCCCGGGAAGGGCGCAGCCCCTTCGGATTCCGGACATTCTGCAGTCTTTTTACCACGGACCGCTCAAATACATTGTCATCGATCGCTCCGTTTCGAAGAATCACGGTTCCCCTCCGGCATTCTGACTTTCCGATGCTCCATCCGACTGCTGCGTCTGCGCGTCCGCGGTCGTGCCGTCTGTATTCCCTGCGCTCTCCGATTCCGTGCTCTGGGACGAAGAAGCGGATGACGACGATGCCTCCGTATTTCCGCCGCCTGCCACTGCCGCATTGGCCGCTTCCTGCGCCTTCTCCATCGCCGTCGTGGTATCCAGTCCCTGTGCAAGTGCCTCTGCATAAGCTGCATCCGCTGCTGCCTTTGCCTGATCCGTCAGCTCATCCGTCTTCGCAGAATCAATTCCCTTGGCTGCATCTGCAGCGGCCTTTTTGATGGCATCCACATCCTGCGAAGCAATGGCATCCTTCAGGCCCTGCGTCACATTGCCGGCCGTTCCGACCTTTACGTAGGTCGGTGTCATGTTGTACGTACTGTTGTTGAACACATCACGGCTCTGCTCCACACCATCGACGGTTACCACCTTCCAGAGCCTTGCGGAATATCCCGTGTGGCCGGGAGTTGTCTGAACGCTTCCAACGGGCTCCGAGGGATCCTCTTTGATCTTGGTTCCCTCCGACGGCGTCTCCGAAAGCGTCTCACTGACAAAGGAAACCTTCCGGTTGGAGGCCCTTGTCTCCACGCCGTAAATGGTAAAGGTGATGGCGCCATTGTAGGTATAGCCCTCAATGTAAACCGGATCACTCAGGCTGTTCGTAAAACGGAAATCCATGCCGGACGACTCTGCGATGGCTGCGTCCGCAGACGGATCCACATAGCTTACGATCATGGAGTGATTGTATCTCTCATTGACCTTCAGCTCTGCGCGGATCACCGCATTGTAAAGCGTTGTGGAAACCTGACAGATTCCGCCGCCGAAGCTCTCCACCACCTCATCGCCCACATAGGAGCCCGCCAGCTGATAGCCGTTTTCCTCCGTAAACGGAGTGATGGTCTGCAGCATGGAGAACGTCTCTCCGGGTGCAAGGGACATCCCGTTGATCATCCCGCAGGCATTGCTGATGTTCTTCGAGCGCGCCGCATTGGAGGTGGAATAATAGGTGGTAAACGTTCCGAGAACCGATGTCAGCTTCTGAAGCTCTTCTACGGTTGTGGCAGGTTCTGTGACGTCCATATCCAGATCGATCTCCGCATCCTTTCCATCCCATTCTGACGTCAGATACTGATAAATCTTCTGCGTCGAGCTGTCCAGATCCACACTGACACCAGTCTGTCCTTCCGTATACTGGAAGCCGCCGTTTGCCCGCGTCATCGACGCATTCTTCGCTGCCACATTCCAGACCGTGCAGTTATTCTCAAGGAAGGTACGGATCTGATCCTGATTGAAATCCACATCCACGGTGAAATTGGCCCCGTTCTTCTCCAGGTCCTTTTCCTGCTTGTAGCGGGCAATGATATTGGCCGCATGTCCGTAGCCAATGATCTGATCCACGACCTCTGCATTTCCCCAGATCATCCCAAGGTTTCCCGCACTGACGGTCACCTTCTCATCATCGGTATTCCCGTGCAGCGTGATGGTCGCATTCTTCCTGCTCTCCAGAACGGAATCCGCAACCGCCTGAACGTCCTCCCTCGTCTTTCCGGACAAATCTACGCCTTCCAGCGTGATCCCATCCTGAACAACGTCTCCCGCCGTCTGTACCGCACCGGCAATCGTTCCGCTCTCCGCCGCCGACACCGTCACGACAAGGAGCGGCACCACCATGGCAAGTGCCAGAATGATTGCGATCACTGCCGCTGCGATCTGTCTTCTCTTCTGCTTGTTTATCTTTTTACGATTCTTTTTGCCAGACATAATTCCACATTCCTGTGCCGCTATCCGCGGTTTTCACTTGTTTTCTCAACTTATACGAACCTTAATTATATCGGTCTGTCAGAGGCTTTGCAATAAAGCGGCGAAACCCTTCTTTTCCGAAAGGCTCCGCCGCTGTTACATGCACTATTTTCTTACTGGAAGACTGGCATTCCATTCTCATCCCACTCCACCACGCGCTTCATGGTGTGCCGGTTGGGATCGTACAGCGGATCCTCACAGATCAGCTTATCCGTGGTCCGCGCATGATAAACGATAATGTCTCTTCCCTCTTCATCCTTCGTAAAGGAGTTGTGTCCGGGCCCGTACAGGCCGCGTTCCTTATCACTCTTCATGACCGGATAGCGAAGCTTCTCCCAGGATCTCGGATCCAGAAGGTCTGATCCCTCCTTTGCAATCAGAAGTCCTACGCAGTAAGCCGGACTCGTATCACTTGCGCTGAAGGTCATGAACAGCTTTCCGTCGTGCTTCAGAACGCCCGGTCCTTCATTGACCCAGAAGCCGTGCCGCTCCCAGTCATAGTCCGGCGTAGTCAGGAGAACCTGAGCCGTTGCCAGCTCATTCGCGCTCTTCATCCGTGCAATATACAGATTAGAGATCTGCCTGCCGACACCGACCTTTTCCGCCCAGACATAATACCACTGACCGGCATCCTCAAATACCGTGGCATCCAGAGAAAACGCCTCAAATGAAAACGGATCGTCCTCGGACCGCTTCATCTTGCCAAGCTCCACCCAAGGGTCTTTCATCGGATCCTCGCCCTCACATTTCAGCACATAGGGCCGAAGCTTCCAGATGTCGTCCCTGTCGCTGCCCGCGAAGTAAATGTACCAGCCGCCGAACAGGTAGTGAATCTCCGGTGCCCAGATGTTGAAGCTCATATCTCCGGACTCATGCTTCGTCCACACCACCTTCTCTTCCGCGTCTGCCAGATCCTCCAGACGATCTGCGCAGCGCAGAATAATCCGATCATAGGAAGGAACCGACGCCGTGAAGTAGTACTTTCCGCCATGCTCGCAGGTTACATACGGATCCGCCCGCTGCTCGATCCAGGGAGTGTAATTCATTTCTTTTTCCATTTATGTTTACCTGTCCCTCAGACGTACTCCCGGTCCATCAGATGCTGTCCGCGATGTCGATGTTGACGCCCTCAAGGCCAACCCATGCACCGTCCTTTGCCTCCGGAGCTTCCGGATGTGCAAGCAGCCACTTGTTGGTCATGCGAAGGAGCTTGTCCTCTCCGCTCTTTCCTTCTGTCTCACAGGTTCCGACGTTGGTTCCCTGCGGAAGAGCAACCAGTACCTTGAAGCCCTTGGATGCATCTGCATGGCAGGGAGCATAATGAAGAGAGGTAGCATAGACCTCAACCAGAACACCTGCCGGGACCTTGAACGCCTTGATGGTGTCGGTGTCAAGCTTCCAGTCCTTTGTGATATCGCACTCTCTGCCGAGAAGGAGAATGAAATCCTCTGTGCCGAGGTTGAACTCGCTGCTGCGGTGATACTCCACACAGTTGAGCTTGGTGTTGTGTCCGTTGCACCAGCCGAACTGAGCCGGAAGTCCGCCGAACAGAGACGGAGCGATCGCCTTGCTGGCCTCAAGATTCTGAAGGGCAGGCTCCTCTGCCACATAATCGGTTCCCTCCGGAAGCGGTGTGTGCTCCTTCAGAGCGTCCACAATCGGCTGAACATCATAGCCGGTGACTACCTTTCCATATTCTGCAAATTCGGGATCTGTTACCTGATAAATTTTCATTGGTTTCCTCCTGATAGGCTGTTTTGCCGCATCAAAAAAGCGGTTTCTGTTGTTATATTCTAACATCGAAACCGCTGCTTCACTACTCGTTTCGTGCTCCCGAAGTCATCACTTTTTAACCCTTTACCGCTCCTGCCGTCAAACCGTCGACAATCTGGTTGCTGAAGCAGCAATACACAACAATAGTCGGGATGATTGCCAGAATAATTGCGGCAAACATCTGAGAATAGTTCGTGTTGTAGGGACCTACGAATTTCGACAAAGACACCGGAAGCGTCTTCTTCGTATCGTCTGAAATAAAGACCATCGCAAGGAGCAGCTCATTCCAGTTGCCGACAAAGGTCATCAGACCGGTTACGAAGAATCCCGTTCTCGCCAGCGGGAGCGCAACCTTGACAAAAATCTGGTAGATATTTGCGCCGTCGATGCAGGCGGATTCAATCAGCTCATGCGGCATGCTCCGGAAGAATCCGGTCATGATGAAAATCGTAATCGGCAGCGAGAAGGTCAGATACGGCAGAATCAGTCCCGTCAGGCTGTTCGATAAGCCGATTTTGGCAAATCTCGTGAACAGAGGAATCAGTACGCAGTGAACCGGGATCATCATGCCGGTCATAAAATAGGTCAGCACCGCGCCTGCTGCCTTCCAGCGCATCACGCCGATGGCAAAGGAGATCATGGCTCCCAAAACCATGGACAGGATCAGCGTGATGATGCAGACGATGAATGAATTCATCGTTGCCGTTCCCAGATGCCCCGCCGTCCAGGCCACGATATAGTTGCCGAGCTGAATGACCTGCGGAAGTGCAAACGGCGCCGTAAAAATCTCGGCATTTGATTTAAAGGACACCATAAAGGTCCAAAGAAGCGGTGCCAGATAAAGCACCAGCATCAAAATCAGGAAGAGATAAATCAGGACCAGTGCCGGTGTCCAGCGGATTTTCTCCTTCTGCTTCTTTGTTTTCTTTTCTCCGGCGGAGCCGGCCTGTAATACAGCTGTTTTTCTCATATCCGTCTCCCTCCTTTTATGTATTGTCATCCTTGAATACCTTGTTGATGATAAAGGTCATCAACAGACACAGCACCAGCAGAACCACACCAATCGCACTGGCATATCCGTATTTGAAATACTTAAAGCCCTGTGTATACAGGTGCGTCGCCAGAACCTCCGTTTTGTGGTTCGGGCCGCCCTCGGTCATGTTGAAAATCAGATCAAAGAATTTCAGCGAGCCGATTGCATTCAGGCTCATCGCCGTTCCGACCATCGGCTTGATCAGGGGAAGCGTGATATGCCGGAAGGTCTGTATTTTCGTACAGCCGTCAATGTAGGATGCCTCATACAGGGATTTGTCAATTCCGGAAATCTGAGCCATATACAGCATCATGGACTGACCGACGTACTGCCAGAGCGCCACGAATGCAATCACCCACATCGGCAGAATGATAAAGCCCTTCGTATCCATCAGCCAGAGCGGCCCCTCCAGCCCCATCTTCTGAAGAAGTTGGTTGATTCCGAGCTTCGGGCTGAAAATGAACATCCACAGAAGGCCAAGTGCTGCAGAGGACAGAACGCAGGGAAGATAAATCACGTTCTTGAAGAGGTTCTTCCCCTTCGGGATATTCGTCAGAAGACCCGCCAGAATCAGTCCCATCAGAAGCTGCGAAACACAGGAGAAAATCAGAAAGAACAGCGAATTCTTCAGGGCAATCTTCATGGTGGAGTCCTTCAGAAGCTGCTGATAGTTCCGTAGTCCGATCCATTTCGGCGGAGTCAGTGCATTGTAATCACAGAAGGAGTAATAAACGGACTGACAAATCGGTATGAACAGGACCACCGTGAACAGAATCAGTCCCGGTCCCACAAACAGAGCAATTGCTTTTTTATTTCGTAAGAGCTTATCCATAGACGCTCCTTTTCTTTCTCAGAACAAATTGCAGAACAGTTTTCAGAACGAACAGCGGGACCGCCGTCCCATCAGGCGCCCCCGCTGTTGTCCTTGCTTGTCTTTTTCAGGGTTTGTCAGAATACTTTTTCAGTCAAATCGCAGAGATTAATTGCGGACGCCGCCCGGGTTGGTGTCGCTGTACCAGTCTTCCAGGCTCTGGAAGGCTTCCTCCGGCGTGTAGTCGCCAAGGTACATGGAAACCATGGTGTCATCGAACTGGGAACCCGCCTCTGTGGTTGCCAGAGATTCGTTGTAGAATCCGAAGGTTGCGGATGCGCTGGAGAATACATCCATTACATAAGCCAGCTGCTTCGGAGCCTTGTCTGCGTCATATTCTACGTCTGTGACCGGAATCTTTCCGCCGACTTCTGCGGTGTACTTCTGAGCCGTATCATCCGTAAAGTACTTCATCAGAGCAGCGCATGCTTCCGGATGCTTGGTGGAGGAGCTCATGGCAAGAGAGTCCGATTTTGCAATGATACGTCCTGCATCGTTTCCGCCCTCAATTCCAGGGAACTGGAAGACACCGCACTTGCTCTCGATGTCAGGATTGGAGCCGTTCATCTGTGCAATTGCCCAGGAGCCCTGGATCAGGATTGCAGCTTCCTCGTTATAGAATGCAGCGGTTGCCACATCATTGGTATCGCCTGCTGCCGTAGGCTGGAAATACTGTGCCAGCTGCAGAAGCTTCTCTCCTGCCGCTACGGTCTTGTCATTCTTCCAGCTCTCTGCACCGGATTCTACCTTTTCAAGATCAACGCCTTCACGATCGCAGAGGTAACCAGCCAGCATGGACAGGCACCATGCAGTTCCTGCGGAAATGGTGACCGGGGTATAGCCGGCTGCCTTCAGCTTCTCGCAGTCATCGATCAGCTCATCCCACGTTGTCGGAACCTTTGCTCCTGCCTTCTCAAACATTTCGGTGTTGTAGAAGACGCAGGCTGCTGCAATGTTCAGCGGAACTGCGTAAATCTTTCCGTCATAGGTCTGCTGTGCGAAAACCGCATCACTGGAGAAGGAGTCTTTCCAGCCGTCCTGTGCAAGATAATCATCCAGAGGAGCTGCTACGCCGGGATCCACATAGACATCCAGGTTCGGTCCGGGGCTTACGATAAAGACATCCGGAACATCGCCGGAAGCAACCAGCGCGTTCAGCTTCGGATAGTACTCTTCCAGATTGGTGGTAATCGGCGTGACGTGATAAACGCCTTCATAGTCCTTATTGAAGCGCTCGATGGTCTGCTTATAGCCAAGAGAAATCAGGTCCTCGGTTGCTTCCAGATCGTCCCAGAACATCCAGGTGATCTCTTCTGCCTCTCCGGATGCAGCGGTGGTATCCGCAGCTGCTGCATCTGTGCTCTCCGTGGCAGCGGCAGCTGAACCTGATCCGGATCCGCTTCCGGTATCCGTGGAAACCGCACATCCCGCAAGGAGCGAGGTGAGCATTGTTGCTGACAGTAAAACGGCCAACTGTTTTTTCATTGGTACCCTCCCTTGATGGTGTCTGACTACACACTGTATTTCATTTGTGAAACTGACAAACGAAACATTTGATGTAATAATCCTAGCAATTTGTCGCCTTGAAATCGTTGTCAAAGTTGTCCTATACTTGTCATTTCTTGCTCTAATATCTATTGATTCGCTATACATTTAGTTACTTTTCCCATCATATTTGTGTCGTAAATGTATATTTTTACGTTTTCGTTTTCTTTGTCCGTCGTTGTTCTACCCTCTTTTTCTTGTATGTTTCAATTATTTATGTCATTTTCGTCGTTTTGCGTTATGATACTGAATAGCAAGATTCGATATTCTTTTATTGCTATCATCCAACGCTTTTAATGGCAGGAGTAACCTTATGATTGAAACTTTGGTTGGCACCCGGGAAACCGTTCACCATAAAATCGACACCCACGTCCGCCTTTATATCAATGATGAATGCGAGCACTACCCGTCGCACTGGCATAATGATATGGAAATTCTGTGTCCTCTCTCGGGTTCTTATACCGCAATCTGTCCGAATGACACCTATGTACTCCGTCCCGGCGACCTTCTGATCATCGGAGCAAGAACCATCCATGATCTTCCCGCAGAACCGCAGGGCGTCCGTCTTATTTTCCAGATCAACTGGACCCCGCTTCGTGAAATCAACGGTCTGGAAACCGCGCTCTCCCGATTGTCCCCCTGCTGTCTGATCACGCCGGAGAATTTTCCGGACATCCATCGTGATGTACACCACATGATGTTGGACATTCGGGATCTTTATCAGCAAAGTCCTCTTCTGACAGAAGCCTCCATTTACGCGCGTGCCATGGAGATGATCACGCTGATTTCACGAAGCCGGAGGTCTCTCCCGGAGCCGGGTGACACCTCCGGCGGCCGGATTCTGCGCCACAATGAGTCCATGCAGCAAATTTGTGATTACCTGGCGTCGCATTGTGCCGAGAACATCTCTCTGGACGATGCCGCCGCTCTTGCCGGTTTTTCAAAATACTATTTTGAGCGCCTGTTCCGTGACTACACGGACATGTCCTTCCATCAGTATCTGATTGTCCAGCGCATCTCTCTTTCCGAAAAGCTTCTGACCGACCCCCGCATGCCGATCACGGAAATTGCGCTTCGCTCCGGTTTTTCGACAAGCGCCGCCTTTTCCAAGGCATTCCGCCAGGCAAAGGGCTCTACTCCGTCCGAATTTCGCAAGCTTCAGACCGGTCAGGAGATCTGACCCTTCGATTCGCGCACGCTTCCCTGCTGTGTTATCATGGAAGAATGAAAACAACATCTACTCCCCGTACCGGGAAATGGTACAAACTTGATAATGCAGCCATCATCGTTCCCTGCTCCGCTCACGGCTTTGACACCCGTGTCTTTCGTATCGTCTGTGAGCTGAAGGAGCCGGTTGATCCGAATGTTCTCCAGCACGCGCTGGAGGACACCGTTGTGGAATTCCCGCACTTTAACAGTGCACTCCGCAAGGGTCTTTTCTGGTATTACCTGGATGGCCTGAATGAAACGGCCGTCGTGACCGAGGATCACGAGCCGCCTCTTTCGCCGCTTTATTTTCCGGGACTTCAGAATCTGCTCTACCGGGTCACTTACTACGAAAACCGCATCAATCTGGAAATGTTTCATGTCCTTGCGGACGGCACCGGTGCTTTTGTCTTCTTCCGGAAGATGATTACGCGCTACCTCTCCCTCGTACATCACGTGGAGATTACCGACGCAGCCTCCGACATCTCCTCCTCATCCGAGAAAACCACAGATGCATTTGCGCATTATTACCAGAAGATGAAGAGCTCGCAGCTGAAGCAGATGACCTCTGTGAAAGCCTATCAGCTGAAGGGCGAGAAGGATGAAAATCAGCACAATCACCTGCTGGAGGGAATTGTCTCCGCCAAAGCCGTGGTGGAGCTCGCCCATCAGCACCACACCACCGTCGGCATCTTTCTGACCTCGGTGTACATCGCCTCCGTTGTGGACGGCATGACCGTGCAGGAGCGGAAGCGTCCTGTGGTCATCAGTGTTCCGGTAAATCTTCGGCAGTTTTTCCCGTCCGAGACCGCAAGGAATTTCTTCGGCGTGATCAACATTCCTTACAGTGCCAAGGATTATGACGGTTCTCTGGACAGTATCATCCCTGCTGTCCGGAAATCCTTCGGCGATCAGCTGACTCCGGAAAAGGTCGCTGCCACGATGAATTCCTACACGAAGCTCGTCGGCAACTACGCCGTCAAGGTTGTTCCGCTGTTTCTCAAGGAGCCGGTTCTGACCTACTATCTCTCCCGGGCTCACAGCGGCGTCACCGCGACGCTCTCCAACCTGGAACGAATCCGCATGGCCCCGGAAATCGAAGAGTACATCGATCATTTTGCCGCCTTCATGACGGCTCCTTCCATGCAGGTGACCGTTGCAACCTACGGAGACAAGCTGTGTATCGGATCGGTTACGAGCTTCGTCAATCACGACATCATGCTCCGCTTCTACCGCCGGCTTACCGGCATGGGACTTTCGGTAGAGCTGACCACCAACGATTACGATGCAGCGGCCGTAAGCCGCGCGCCATCGGATAAAGGAAGATAAATCATGCAGTATTGCCCGAAATGTAAAATCAATATCCGCGGTCACAAGACCTGCTGCCCGTTATGCCAGGGCCAGCTTCAGGGCGAACCGGAGAAAAATCCGTTTCCGGTTCTTGCAAAGCCCAAGGTTAGCAATCTTACCTTCTTCCGGATCTGCACATTTATTCTGATTCTTCTGGAATTGTCACTGCTGCTGGTCCGGTATTTTGCAGGTCCGCAGGCCTGGAGCACACTCCTTGGACTGTCTGCCGTCATCGCCTGGGCTGATCTGTGGATTGCCTCGTATTTTCGCAATAACATCATGAAAATGATTGTGGTTCAGCTGTATCTTCTGATGCTGATCACCTTGTTCTTCGACTGGAACACCGGAATGCACGGCTGGTCGGTTGCCTGGGTGATTCCTTCCCTTTTCCTGTCCATCGCAATTGCGACGGTCATCATCGGGAAAAACAAGCGCCTCCCTCTGGAAACCTATGTGATGTACCTGTTCTGGAATGTTGTGTTCTCCTTCCTGCAGCTCATTGCGGTGCGTCTGGACAGAAATCCGTTCCCGGCTCCCGCCGTTGTAAGTACATTTCTCCTGCTGGTTCTGGGCGCCGCCGTTGTTGTTTTCCGTTTCCGCGCCCTGAAGAATGCCGCTGGAAAATGGTTCAATCTGTAACCCGTAAGGAGGCCTGCGATGTCCGAAGAATCCAGAAATCACACCGACTCCATCGAAAAGCTTCACGAGCGCCGCGAACGAGGAAAGCAAACCGCTGAACGGCTGCGTGAACGGAACCGGGAGGTCGCGGAAAAGCTTGCCTCCAACGCAGGAAGCTTTGTCGAGAATTCCATCGGCTCCTTCATCGAGCACCGGCAGGAGGCACCGATCCTCACTGACCGGGCCGAGTCCGGGACCTGGTATCAGGTTCCGTTGTCTTCTGCTGTTTCGGGCGACGGCTCAGAATTCCACTGCTACCTGAGAAAGGGCAGCACAGCACACCTTGTTATTTTCCTCTCCGGAGGAGGCGTTGCATGGAATGATTTCACAGCCGCAAGGCCGGTAACCGGTGCGCGTGTCGCTGCAGGGGAACCGAATTTCTACTGGAACAATCTGCGTCCCTTTACGCAGATCATGAACATCAACATCGGAATCACGGACACGGATTCCACGCGCAATCCATTTCGCGACTGGAATTTCCTTGTCATCCCTTATACAACCGGTGATTTTCACGTCGGAAACCGTGAGGTTCCTTATACCGATGAGGAAGGCAAGCCGCAGATTCTCCACTGTCACGGGGCCGCCAACGTGGGCGCAGCGCTTTCCGTATGCAAGGATTTCTTCCCGAATCCGGACAAGCTTCTGATTGCCGGAGATTCCGCCGGAGCCTTTGCCGTCCCTGCCGTCTCCGGGAAAATTGTAAGCCGCTGGTACCCGGAGGTTTCCGATATTACCCTCTTCTCCGACAGCGCCCAGCTTCTCTGCCGGGACTGGAGGTCCATCGCGCGCAACTTCTGGGGTGCAGAGCCTTCCGTCTGGGAGCCACTGGAGACGCCCAACATCACCTATGACTGGTACCGGGCTCTTCTTGCGGCCTTCCCCGGACGTTTCCGTCTGCTCTACGCAAGCTCCACCCATGACTATCTTCTGTCCACGTTCTACAACGACATGACCAACAGAATCTACAAAACCAATGCCGGCGTGCGCGGAGCGTATTACCGCCAGCTGAAGAACATGGTCCGTTGGCTTCGCGATCTTGACCCCTCCTTCTCGTTTTTCATCAACGGCTGGGTAAATCCGCTGTTTACCAAGGCCCAGGTGGGCACCATTCATACCGCAGTCCGCCAGCCGTATTTCTACGTTCCCTGGAAAAACGGTGCCACAATGGCCTCCTGGCTCATCGATGCCGTGAATGGGAATTCCTATGATGTCGGCATGGACCTGTTAAAATAAAAAATGTGCGCCGCCAGATGCACCCGTAAAAAAAGAAGCAGCACAGTTTCCTGTTACACGGAAATCTGTACTGCTTCTTTTCTGTTATTCTGTATCATCTGTTCGCCGAAGCGGTATGATCTGCTCTCCGGAACCGTATCACCTGGTCTCCAGAAGCTTGTCGATGCTGACCAGTTTGACTGCCATCGTGAAGACATCTGCCGCCACCTTCAGCTCCTCCAGCGGAGGGAAGGACGGTGCAATCCGGATGTTGGAATCGTGCGGATCCTTTCCGTAAGGGAAGGTTGCTCCCGCAGGAGTCAGCTTGACACCGGCATCCGAGCACTTCGCAACAATTGCCTTTGCGCATCCATCCAGAGAATCGAAGGAGATAAAATAGCCTCCGTTCGGCTTTGTCCAGCTTCCGATTCCAAGGCCGCCGAGCTCCTTCTCGAAGATCTCCTCCACGGCTTCGAACTTCGGACGAAGAATCGCCGCGTGTCTGGACATATGTGCCTGCATGTTGGCCATGTTTCCGAAGAAGCGGACATGGCGCAGCTGATTCAGCTTGTCATGACCGATGGTCTGAACGGACATATACTTCCTGATGTCGTCCAGATTCGTCTTCGAAGATGCCAGAGCCGCAAGTCCGGAGCCCGGGAAGGTCACCTTCGAAGTAGAAATAAACTTGTAAACAATGTCCGGATGCCCTGCCGCGCGGCATTCATCCAAGATTTCCAGAATCACGTCCTGATGCGCGGCATCATCATACAGATGATGAATGGAATATGCATTGTCCCAGTAGATACGGAAATCCGGAGCTGCAGGAGTCAGTGCTGCAAAACGGCGCACCGTCTCATCCGAATAGCTGTAGCCCTGCGGATTGGAATACTTCGGAACGCACCAGATGCCCTTCACGGAAGGATCGTTGTTGACATACTTCTCTACAAGATCCATGTCCGGTCCGTCCGGCGTCATCGGAATATTGATCATCTCCGCACCAAAGAATTCGGTAATCCGGAAATGACGGTCATATCCGGGAACCGGACACAGGAATTTCCAGTTGTCCAACTTGCACCACGGAGTATTTCCGCATACACCATGTGAGTAGGAACGCGCGACGGTATCAAACATGATATTCAGCGAAGAGTTGCCGAAAATGATCATGTCATCCGGATCCACCTCGGACATTGCTCCCATCAGGCGCTTCGCCTCCGGGATTCCTTCTCCGATTCCGTAGTTTCTGCAGTCTGTGCCGGTTTCATCATTGAAATAGCTGTCGGAATTGAGCACATCCATCAGCCCGTTGGACAGATTCAGCTGTGCCTCCGACGGCTTTCCTCTCGCCATGTTAAGGTTCAGTCCCTTGGACTCCACCTCTTTGAACTGCTGTTCCAGAGACTCCTTTTCCTTCAGGAGCTCTTCCTTCGACATCTCCGCGTATGTTTTCATCGATTCCCAGCCTTTCCGCGTGTAGCCTAACCGCAACACTTTGAATTATTGTATACAATCGCCGTTTCTCTTTTTACCACTCCTATGTCTGTTTGGCAAGAAGAACCTTTAACTCCTTTGGTGTCACGGCCAGATGTACCTGCCTGCTCCATTCTGCACAGAGGTTCCTGAATTTTCTGCCGCAACAGAAAAAGGCTCTGCCAGAATCTGCAGAGCCAGCATCCATGCCGCTATTCGTATCATCCTCTGATATTCTTCTCGTCAGGCTGAAACCTTTTCCTTCAACATCTCCATGGTCTCCGGGGCCTTCTTTTTCAAAAGCTCCAGAATTCTTCCCGAGCTCATGGAATCTCTCACTGTCGTCAGGTACACACAGCGGTTGTCCGTCTTGCAGTGGAGCCAGCAGTCAAAGCAATGGGCAGAAAAGTCGTGCACCACATCAAAATAGTAGTCCTTCTCCCAACGATACTCATTCTTGTGCAGCTGTGCGATGGATTCCATAATGATCTCCCCCTGTATGCAAGTTCTCTTTTGACAAAACACAACATCTATGTGCCTTCGATGGGAAATTATACCTCATCCTGTGCCCTTCATGGCTTCAAAAAAGTGCCAGACTTTCCTTCTTCACTTTGTGAACTTCTCCCATTGCTTTTTTGCTCTGGTTTCCATTCACCTTCTCCGCACCCGCAGACCGGATGCGGGTGCTCCATTCAAAAAATACTTTTACATCCTTATAAACCACTCTCCCGGACGACTCTGGAGAGCGCTTCTGCCGAGCGGCGAAGGGATTCCTGTTCTCCCTCACTCAAAACAATCGGCACGTGGGTTTCCACCCCCTCTGCTCCCACAATCGCCGGCATGCTTAGAGCCAGTCCTTCCACGCCGTACTCCCCGTGCATCATCGAGGAAACCGGAAGAATCGAGCGCTCATTCATCACCACCGCTCGGCAGATCCGGACAACCGACATCGCAATGCCGTAATAGGTTGCATGCTTCTTTTCAATGATCTCATAAGCGCTGTTCTTCACATTCTCCGCAATCTGCCGCATGGCCTCTTCGTGCTGATGGTGTCCCCGCATCTCGCAGAAATTGGAGAGAGGGACTCCGGATACATTTGCACTGCTCCACGCCACAATTTCGCTGTCGCCGTGCTCTCCGATGATGAAGCTGTGCACGCTCCGGCTGTCCACCGACAGATGTCTCCCCAATTCCGTTTTCAGCCGGGCTGTGTCCAGCACCGTTCCGGAACCGAATACCCGGTTTTCCGCAAAGCCGGATAGGCGAAGAGCCGCCAGCGTCAGAATGTCCACCGGATTCGACACAATCAAAAGGATTCCCGGATAGTTCCTTTTTTTCAGCTCCGGAATGATGCTCTGGAAAATCGAAACGTTCTTATGCACCAGATCAAGTCTCGTTTCTCCCGGCTTCTGCGCCGCTCCCGCCGTCACCACGATGATGCCCGCATCTATAATGTCGTCATAATCTGCCGCATAGACGCGGACATTTCCGGCAAAGGGAACTCCGTGAGAAATATCCAGTGCCTCGCCCTCCGCCCGATTCTTATCAGCATCCAGAAGGGCAATCTCAGAAAACAATCCGCTCTGCATCAGGGCAAAGGCAGAGGCCGAGCCCACAAAGCCGCAGCCGATGATGGCAATCTTGCGGTTATCCGTCCGGTTGGTTTCTTCTCTTTGTGCTATCATATTCGTTCCTCCTCTCCTACCATTAAAGTATGTGATGTACAGATATCCTGACAGCCAGTCAGGGTCTGCTCCTCTCGTTATTTAAGCTCTCTATGCCATGGCTTCTTTTGTATCTGTCCTCATCGTAGTGCGAATCAGTACGGTAATCTGTTGCCAGGACAACAAAGTGAAGGGAAGGATCGGTTTCTGGCTGTTTCTTAGCGCATCGGCGGACGGATGGCATTGGACATTTCCTGATTTTATTTCTGCTCCAGCACGAACAGGCAGCTCTGGTAATCGCCGAGGGCCGGAACCAGCATTCCTGCCTTTATGAGGATATCGCCGTAAATGCCTTCCTCCAGCACCGTCTCTTCTCCATCCCAGATTTTGGAGACCCGATACTCCGCATCCGGATTCAGGCCTTCCAGCCAGATTCTCCGGCTCGGCATATTGGGCCGACCCAGAACCTGCACATAGGTGACAATAGCCCTGCTTTTATCCTTGGCGGCATTCTCCCAGCAGTCCCACGGCTCCTCATCATTCCAGGAATGAATCCGATAGTAATCTCCGTTTGCGATCAGCGAGTGGAAACGATGATAAAGAGCCACCTGTCCCGGAATCTTTTTTCTATCCTCTTCCGGAAGCTCTGCGATGTTCAGCTCATAGCCAAAAGTTCCTGTCAGCGCCACATTGGCTCTCGTCTCAAACGGAGTATTGCGGCCCACCTGCTCATTCGGACACTTGCTGACATGAGCACCCATCGTGGACAGAGGATATACCAGCTCCGTTCCTTCCTGAATCCGAAGCCTCTCGATCGCATCCGTATCATCGGAGGTCCAGATCTGCGGGCTGTAATACAGCATCCCTGCATCAAATCTGGCTCCGCCGGAGGAACAGTTTTCCAGAAGAAGATCCGGGAAATCAGTCAGGAGTCTCTGCTGCATCTCATACAATCCCAGAACATAACGGTGATACAGCTCCCCTACATGCTCCGCATCCAGAGAAACGCTTCCAACGTCAGAAAGATACCGGTTCATATCCCATTTCACATAGTCAATGTCCGCACTCTTTAAGACCTTGTAAACCATTTCATAGACGGTATCCCGGACCTCTTTTCTGGAAAAGTCCAGAACCAGCTGATTCCTTGCCAGCGTAGGACGCCTTCCCGGAATCTGAATTGCATAGTCCGGATGTGCGCGGTACAAATCCGAATTCTCGGAAATCATCTCCGGCTCGAACCAGATGCCGAATTTCATTCCCATTGCCTTCACACCGTCAACAAGCTTCTTCAGACCGCCGGAAAGCTTCTCCTCATTGACCACCCAGTCTCCGAGCGCACAGTTGTCATCGTTTCTTTTCCCGAACCAGCCGTCATCCATGACGAACATTTCAATCCCGCAGGCCGCCGCATCCTTCGCAATGCCAAGGAGCTTGTCTGCGTCAAAATCAAAATACGTCGCCTCCCAGTTGTTGATCAGAATCGGGCGGTCCAGGTCCTTATAAGGACTGCGAATCAGATGCTTTCTGAAGAAATCATGATAGTTCCTCGTCATCTTTCCGAGACCATCGGAAGAGAAGGTCATAACCACTTCCGGCGCTGTAAACATATCTCCCGCTTCCAGTTTCCAGGAAAATCCCTCCGGATGAATTCCCATTGCCATGCGGACATTCCCCATATGCTCCTTGTGTGCTTCCGCAAGGAAATTTCCGGAATATACGAAGTCCATCGCATAGACATCGCCGCGCTTCTGATCCGTACAAGGACTTACCAGTGCCATGAACGGATGCTCCTGCGGGCTGGAGACACCGCGCACAGATCCTGCGCTCTGCCTTCCATATCCAAGCTTTCTCCTCTGAATATGACGTTCCCTTGCCCAGGCACCATTCAGCGTGATCAGCTCAAAATCCTGATCATCCATATCAAATGCTGCGCTCAGCACTCGGTCCACCGTCAGAGAATCTTCTCCCTCGTTCTTCAGAATTACACTTCTTGTGATCACATCCTGCTCATCGAAAACAGAATACAAAAGCTCTGCTGAAAGCTTCAGCACAGAATCCTTCAGAACAATCTTCAGCGTTGTTACCTCATCCTCGTTTCCAAAGGATGTCGGAAGTCCCTCCAATGCCGGCTTTCCGCGCTGGATTTCATAAGAATCAAAGAAAAGCTCGCATCCGCTCTGTCCCCTTGTATTCCGGATACTCAGGCAGCTCTCCCGATAATCGCCGACACCTCCTGTCGGATACTCAAACGGAAAAACGGACAAAAAGCTCTGCTTCTCCCGCTCCCGAACCGCCGGTCCCGGATATTCCGCCATACGAAACGCGTCCTGCGCACAGAAATGCTCCACACGTTCCCCATAATACAGATGTCCCAGATATCCCTCTTTGGTGACTCCCATCATGTAAGTGGTGTGAGCGGTATCAAGCTTAAAAACTCTCCTCTGCTCTTCAAATTGTACTGACATTTGTATTCCCCCTGTTTCTATATATTTTTGTCATCTGCGGATCATCCTCCGCGAACATTTCTCCCTTACTATTTTATGTAATTCTCTTTTGAATAGAAATCAATATACCGGTCAAATATTTGTATTTTTCATTCACTTAACTTTTAAAGTTGACCCTATCCAACCAGGGATGCATCCCCGGCCCAAAAATAATCCTTGTCCGAACATTTCTCCGTTCAGGGATGCATCCTCGGCCCAAAAATAATCCTTACCCGGGCATTTCTTCGACCAGAGATGCATCCGCGACCGAAAAATAATCCTTATCCAAACATTTCTCCGATCAGGGATGCATCCACCGGTCCAAAAATAATCTTTACCCGGGCATTTCTTCGACCAGAGATGCATCCGCAGCCGAAAAATAATCCTTGTCTTGGCATTTCTCCGTTCAGGGATGCATTCCCCATCCCCCAATAATCCTTATCCGAGCATTTCTCCAACCAGGGATGCATCCGCAGCCGGAAAATAATCCTTATCCAAACATTTTTTCAACCAGAGATGTATCCTCAGCCGCAAAGCACGAAAAAGTGCTGAATATGCCAGCCCGACAAATTGTCTTTCCGCCGCACATTCAGCACTTTCAGCACATTCTATCTTAAATATGATTTGCCTACTGGGCCCAGCCGCGGATGGCACCAACGGCCTGCTTCCAACCGCGAAGGTGTTCTTCCCGGTCTGTAACATCCATGGACGGCGTAAACTCGCGATCCATCTCCTGGTTGCGCACCAGCTCCTCCGGTGTCTCCCAGAAGCCGACCGCAAGGCCGGCAAGGCAGGATGCTCCCATCGCCGTGGTTTCCACGCAGGCGGGGCGCCGCACCGGTGTACCGATCATATCTGCCTGGAACTGCATCAGGAAATTATTGCGGCTTGCTCCGCCGTCCACCTTCAGAGAGGACATGTGGATTCCGGAATCCTGCTCCATCACCTGCAGCACATCGCTTGTCTGAAAGGCCAGCGATTCCAGTGTCGCGCGAACAATGTGGAACTTGTTCACACCGCGTGTAAGACCCAGAATTGCACCTCTTGCATAGGGATCCCAGTAAGGAGCCCCGAGGCCGGTAAACGCAGGAACCACGTAGCATCCGTTGGTATTCTTCACGCGGGTTGCAAAATACTCCGATTCCTCCGAATCATCCAGAATCTTTACCTCGTCGCGAAGCCACTGAATTGCCGCTCCCGCAACGTACACCGAGCCTTCCAGCGCATAGGTAACCTTTCCGTTCAGTCCCCATGCAATCGTGGTCAGAAGTCCGTTTTCGGAGAACACCGGCTTTTCTCCGACGTTCATCAGCATGAAGCACCCGGTTCCGTAGGTATTCTTCGCTTCTCCGGGCGCAAAACAAGTCTGTCCGAACAGCGCAGCCTGCTGATCCCCCGCTGCTCCCGCAATCGGAATCGGGCCGCCGAAGAACTCCGGATCCGATTCTCCATAGACGCAGCTGGAGGGCTTCACCTCCGGCAGCATGTTCATGGGAATATCCAGAATCCGGCACAGCTCATCATCCCACTGCAGCGTGTTGATGTTAAAAATCATCGTACGGGAAGCATTGGAGTAATCCGTGACATGAACCTTGCCCTTGGTCAGCTTGTGAATCAGCCAGCTGTCCACGGTTCCGAAGCACAGCTCCCCGTTCTCTGCCCGTTCTCTGGCTCCCGGTGTATTCTCAAGGATCCACCGGATCTTCGTGCCGGAAAAATACGGATCAATGATCAGTCCGGTCTTTCTCCGGAAGCAGTCAATCATTCCGGGACAATTCTTCAGTGACTCCGCATAGTCTGCCGTTCGTCTGCACTGCCATACAATTGCAGGCCCGATCGGCTGACCGGTCTTCCGGTCCCAGACAATCGTCGTCTCCCTCTGATTGGCGATTCCGATTGCCGCGACATCCTGATAGGTCGCGCCGATCTTCTGCATCGCCTCACGCGCAACCGACAGCTGGCTCTGCCAGATTTCATTTGCATCGTGCTCCACCCATCCCGGGTGCGGAAAATACTGCGGAAATTCCTTCTGTGCCACGCTGCAGATGTTCCCCTCTTTGTCGAATAGCAGGCAGCGGTTGCTGGTCGTCCCCGCATCCAGCGCCATAATATACTTTGCCATATTCCCGATCCCCATTTCTTAAGCTGTATGAAAACTTCGCTTCCCCCGGCGCGTTATGCTCTCTTCTCGATATCTCTTATCGCAATGTCTCTTGTCGCAATCACGCTGACACCGGTCCCCGCTGCGTTTTCAATCAGTATATCACCACGCTTCTTCGGTGCCATCACCACCGTGCGATTGATTTCCTTCATCACATCAAACATCTTCTCCTTCGGGATATCCGTTGCTGTTTTGCAGGAAATTCTCTCCTTGTCGCCGCCGGTAATCGCAATGGTCGATGTGACGATCCTGGTCGGATTCGTGACCTCCTTGCGCGCATAAATATCGCCCCTGGGACAGGTATTTCCCTCCACAGAAAGGACCTCATTGCCTTCCATCGTGACCGTCAGCTGACATCCCATCGGGCATCCGATACAGGTTAACCTTCTCTCCTTCACCTTATTTTGCCCCCTCTTCTTCAATGCAGATCGTAATTTCCTTCAGGTCCTCTCTAGCCTCCAGATCCTTCTTCTGCAGAATGATCTGCTCCATTTCACCCGGTGCAAGGATCCGCTTCGGATAGCTCTTTACCTTCTCCTCTCCGTAATAAACGCAGACCGCCGCATTCTGATAAACCGCTCCCACCCGGAAGCGAACTGTCAGATTATCCGGCATTCTGGAAGGATCCACTGCAGAGGGTACTGTATAACGAACACCGTCTCTTGTTTTCAGAGCAATGGTTCTTCCGCTTTCTGCTCCGGCTTCTCCCTTTACATACTGCGCCGCATTCTGCCCTGCACGTTCTGCCTCCTCAGATACGAAGTCCACCAGATCATGTACATGCAGCACATTTCCGCAGGCAAAAACGCCCGGAATGCTGGTTTCCATACTTTCATTGACATAAGGCCCGCTTGTAACCGCATTGATTTCCACGCCCGCGGATCTCGACAGCTCGTTCTCCGGAATCAGTCCGACCGACAAAAGCAGGGTATCGCAGGTATAGCGCTCCTCGGTCCCCGGAATCGGTTTCCGGTCCGGTCCAACCTCCGCGATGGTAACCGCAGAGATGTGCTCTTTTCCCTCAATGTCTACAACGGTATGGGAGAGCTTTAACGGAATGCCAAAGTCATCCAGACACTGGACGATGTTGCGCTTCAGGCCGCCGGAGTAGGGCATCAGCTCCGCAACCACCTTGACCTTTGCGCCCTCCAGCGTCATTCGTCTTGCCATGATCAGACCGATATCGCCGGATCCCAGAATCACGACCTCACGTCCCGGCATATAGCCTTCGATGTTCACCAGACGCTGCGCAGTTCCTGCAGAGAAAATACCCGCCGGACGATAGCCCGGGATGGTCAGCGCGCCTCTTGGTCTCTCACGGCAGCCCATGGCGAGAATCACCGCCTTTGCCTGAATCTGCAGAATCCCCTCTTCCCGGTTCATCGCCGTCACCACACGGTTCTCCGAGATGTCCATGACCATCGTGCCCAGCTTGTACGCAATCCCAAGCTCCTTGATCTCATCGATGAACCGGCCTGCATACTCCGGACCCGTGAGCTCCTCTTTAAACCTGCGAAGTCCGAAGCCGTTGTGAATGCACTGATTCAGAATCCCTCCGAGCTCTCCGTCGCGCTCCAGAATCAGAATGTCCTGCACGCCGCTCTTTCTTGCTGCCGCAGCAGCCGCAAGGCCCGCCGGGCCTCCGCCTATGATGACAATGTCTCTCTGTATCATTCTTCCCCAACCTCCTTCGTTCGCTCCAGCACGATGTTGGATTTTCCGCCGCTTTTTGTAATCTCCTCCAGGGAAAGTCCAAGCTCTCTGGCAAGAATATCCATGACCTTCGGGCTGCAGAAGCCGGCCTGACATCTTCCCATTCCTGCACGGGTTCTGCGCTTGATTCCGTCCAGAGATCTTGCTCCCAGAGGCCTGTGAATGGCATCCATGATCTCTCCCTCCGTGACGCTTTCACAGCGGCAGATGATCTGTCCGTAGGCAGGCTTCTCCTGAATCAGGCGGCTGTACTCCTCCACCGAGAGCTTTTTCGGATCCAGAATTCCCTTTCGTTTCGACTTCCAGTCTGCTTTCCTGGGCCACCCGTATTTTCCCTCAATGAGCTCTGCCATGTACTCGCCGATGGCAGGAGCACTGGTAAGCCCCGGCGATTCGATTCCCGCACAGTCAAAGAACCCCGGCGCATCCTCGATTTCCTTCAGAATGAATTCGTGATGATCCTCATGAGCGCGAAGTCCTGCAAAGGAGGTAATGACCTTCCGGAGCGGAAGATCCCGCACGGACATGCCGGCATTTCCGACCACCTGATCCAGCTCCTCCTGCGTGGTTGCAGTCTCTTCCTTGTCCGGGATATCCACAGCCGTCGGACCGACAAGAAGATTCCCGTGAACCGTCGGTGCAACAAGAACGCCCTTTCCAAGCGCGGTCGGCTGCGGGAAGATCGTATGGCTGACATGCTCCCCGGCCTCATGATCCAGAAGAAGGTAATCGCCTCTTCTTGCCGTGATGTGAATTTTCTCCTTGCTGACCATGTTGTGAAGCTGATCCGCATAGACTCCTGCCGCGTTGACCACACATTTTGCCCGGTACTCGCCGTTGCTTGTCCGGAGATGCCAGATTCCATCGGCATCGGCATGGATCTCTTCTGTCTTCGTATTAAAGAAGAAATCCACTCCGTTTTCCTTCGCATTTTCAGCCATGGCAATGTTCAGTCCGAAGGGGCAGACGATTCCCGCGCTCGGTGCATACAATGCTGCCACCGTATTCTCAGAAAGATTCGGCTCCATCTGCAGCGCCTCTTCCCGATCAAGCATCCGAAGTCCCGGCACTCCGTTGGCAATTCCCTGCTCATAGAGCTCCTTCAGAGCCTCCAGACGAGTTTCATCCAGACAGACAACGAAGGATCCGTTCCGGCGGAACGGAAAATCAAGATCCTCGGAGAGCTGCTCCATCATCTCATTCCCCCGCAGGTTCATCCTCGCCATCATGGTTCCCGGCTTACAGTCGTATCCGGCGTGCACGATTGCACTGTTTGCCTTGGACGTTCCGCAGCACACATCCTCCTCTTTTTCCAGTACGCAGATCTCTGCCTCATACCTGGACAGCTCTCTTGCGATTGCCGCGCCGGATACCCCGGCACCGATAATGACTACGTCATAAATCATTTTTCCCCTCCTTTATGAAAACCAAATCGTCTGATTTGTTGTGGACACTGCGATGGCCCCCGCATTCAGCGCATGCAGCGTCTCCTGTTTGCTGGTTACCAATCCGCTGGCCATCAAAGGGGCCTTGCAGATTTTCCGGATTCGTTCGATAAAATCCGGGACCAGAATTGCCGGAAGAATCTCTATGATATCCGGCTGAATCTCCGCCTTGCTTTGCTTTTTGATGTTCTCCAGAACCAGAGAATCAATCATGAAGTAACGAAGCACCGTGTTCATTCCCAGCGACTTCGCATACTCGGTGAGATTTCTTCTCGTTGTAATGATTCCGTCCGCTTCGGTGTATTTCCGGATGAAATCAACCGAGACCTCCTTCGGCGCAAGGCCGGAAATCAGATCAACGTGAACGAGAACGGTCTTGTTTCCTTTCTTCAGCCGGTGAACAATGTCGCGAATGCTGATGACATCTCCATACAGCACGAATACCACATCGATGTCTGACTCCAGGCACCGTTTCAGGCCGTCATCGTCTTTGATCGCGGCAACAACCGGGTTGGCTTCCACCAGTTCTATGAATGCTTCTTTTTCCATGTTCTCTGCCTTTCTCTTTTCGGCTGGTGCTGCCTGATATACAAAATGAGCGCAGCAAAAGTAAACCTCGTCACTTTCGCCACACTCATCATCTCTTCGGCAATTTCAATGTTCGAGGATGTTTCCATCCGCTTGTAAAAACAGTATCACACAAACTTTAGCGGAATACAACACAGTTTTTGCTGCAAATGATGTAAGATAGGGATAGCTTTCGCCGGGGTACCGAGCTAGGCGGGCAGGGAAAGGACGATTACAGATCTATCTATGAATAATGAGACGAAACGGGTGTTCCGGCGGCGTCCGGAGCTGACTTCTTCACAGATCATTTTTTTCGGGTTTCTTGGCGTCATTCTGATCGGAACACTTCTTCTGATGCTGCCGATCGCCACCAGAGACCGGCAGGGAGCTTCCTTTGCGGACGCCTTGTTCACGGTCACTTCGGCAACCTGTGTAACCGGCCTGGTTGTAAAGGACACGGTTACCTACTGGTCGTTGTTCGGTCAGGTGATTCTTATGCTTCTTCTTCAGATCGGAGGCATGGGAATTGTCACCGCTTCGCTCGCGGTTTTCCTGTTCTCCGGAAAGCGGATCAGTCTCCGGCAGCGCAGCACCATGCAGGAGTCGATTTCTGCGGCTCAGGTAGGTGGAATTGTCCGTCTGACCGGTTTCATCCTGAAAACCTCCATCCTTTTGGAGCTTTTGGGCGCGGCTTTTCTGACGCCGGTCTTTGTCCGGGATTTCGGACTTGCAAGGGGCATCTGGTATGGGCTTTTTCATTCCGTATCGGCATTCTGCAACGGCGGCTTCGATCTGATGGGACACCTGGAGCCGTATTCCTCCCTGTGCTGGTATGTGGCAAACCCGGTGATCAACGTCACGATCATGCTTCTTATCGTCATCGGCGGCCTTGGCTTTTCTGTCTGGGATGACCTTCGAAGGAATCGTTTCCGTTTCCGCTTCTGCACCATGCAGACGAAGACGGTGCTGACCGTCACCGGCATTCTCATTTTTCTTCCGGCACTGTATTTCTTCTTTTTCGAGCTTGCGGAAATGCCGCTTCCCCAGCGGTTCTGGGGCTCACTGTTCCAGTCCGTGACCATGCGGACGGCCGGCTTCAACACCGTCGATTATGCGCAGATCAGTGAGGGCGGGCTTCTTGTCATGATCTTCCTGATGCTCATCGGCGGATCCCCGGGATCCACCGCAGGCGGTATGAAAACCACGACCTTTGCGGTCCTTGCTGCAACTGCCTTTGCCGTCTTCCGCCGCAAGGATGCCACGCAGATGTTCCACCGCAGGGTCCCGTCTGCTGTCATCCGGAATGCGGTTGCAATTCTCTTCCTGTATCTGACTGTTTTTGTGACAGGCGGCATTATCATCAGCAGACTTGAGGGGCTTCCTCTGATCTCCTGTCTGTTCGAAACCGCTTCCGCCATCGGTACCGTCGGCGTAAGCCTCGGCATCACAAGAGAGCTCGGAACGGTCTCTCGGTTGATTCTTGTGCTGATGATGTTCTGCGGAAGAGTCGGCGGACTGACAGTTGTATTTGCAACCATCTCGCCCCGTGCGGGGAGCGAACTCCATTACCCGCAGGAGAATCTGATTGTAGGATAGGCAGGATAACGCTTTTCGAGCGTTACCCCGGAAAGGATAAAAGGATATCGATATGAAGACTTTTTTACTGATCGGACTTGGAAGCTTCGGCAACCACATCGCACGCAAACTGTATGACATGCACCATCAGATACTCGGAATTGACATGGATGAGGACAAGGTCCAGCGGGCACTTCCCTATCTGACAGACGGTCAGATCGGGGACGCCACAGACCGTTCCTTCCTTTCCTCTCTTGGCGTTCAGAATTTCGATGCCTGCATCGTCACCATCGGAGAAAATTTCGAAGCCTCTATCATCTCCGTCGTCCTGCTGAAGGAGCTTGGTGCCCGCAAGATTATTGCCAAGGCATCTCACGGGATCCAGGAACGCCTTCTTCTTCACAACGGCGCCGACGAAGTCATTTATCCCGCCAAGCAGCTCGCGGCCTGGACCGCAATCCGCTGCTCCTCCGATAAAATTCTGGATTACTCACAGCTCGATGAGAATTATTCCATCTATGAGCTCGCCATTCCGGAAAGCTGGGAGGATCAGAGCCTCCTGCAGCTGAATCTCCGCAGTAAATACAGCATCAACGTCCTTGGAATCCGGGAAAACGGCAGGCTAAACATGAATATTGCTCCCGATACGGTTTTCCATACCGGAAGCTCGGTTCTTCTGCTCGGACCGCAGAATATGGTTCAGAAGTGTTTCCGGCTTTAAGCCGGAAACTGCTCCTCCACGTGATGGCAGGCAACATACCGGCCATCTGCCTTCTTAAGCTGCGGCTTTTCCTTTGCACACCGCTCCGTCGCATACGGACAACGGGTACGGAAGCAGCAGCTGGACGGAGGATTCACAGGGCTCGGAATCTCTCCCATCAGCATTTTTCTATGCTCCCCGCGGACATGCGGATCTGCCTTGGGAATGGCATCCATCAGAAACTCCGTGTAGGGATGCAGCGGTTTTGCATAGAGATCCTCTTTTTCTGCAATCTCGCAGACATTCCCGAGGAACATCACGCAGATTCTATCCGCAATGAAATTGATCACGGACAGATCATGCCCGATGAACAGGTAGGTAAGACCGTACTTCTGCTGTAAATCCTTCAGAAGATTCAGAACCTGGCTCTGCACCGACACATCGAGTGCAGACACCGGCTCATCACATACAATCAGCTCCGGCTGCAGTGCAATGGCTCTTGCAATACCGATTCTCTGCCGCTGCCCTCCGGAGAACTGATGCGGATAACGATTCTGGAATTCCACCGGAACACCAACCGCCTTCATCAGCTCCAGCACCCTTTCTGTAGTCTCTTCCTTATTCTTGCAGACATGATACGTCTCCAGCGGCTCAGCGATGATATCACGAACCGTCATTCTCGGATCCAGGCTGGCATAGGGATCCTGGAAAATCATCTGCAGCTTCGGCCGAAGCGGCCGGAAGGTCTTCTCATCCATAGAGGAGATTTCCTGATCGTGAAAGGTAATGACACCGTCTGTCGCCGGCAGCATGTGAATCAGGGTCCGTCCAAGCGTCGATTTTCCGCATCCGCTCTCACCGACAAGGGCCAGCGTTTCTCCCTTATAGATTTTCATGCTGACTCCGTTGACCGCATGCACCTTCTGGGCTTTTTTGCCCGTTGGGAATTCTTTATATACGCCTTCCGCATGAAGCAGAATTTCTTTTTCGCTACTCATGTTCACCTCACTCCCGCGTGTCGTTTCCGGCACCGGTTCCTCTACTGTATCGCACATGCCGACCAATGCTCTTCGCCCACCTTTTTCAGAACAGGCTTCTCCTTCCGACATGCTTCCACAGCGCACTCACATCTGGTGCAGAACGTGCAGCCCTCCGGAAGATGCAGAAGGTTCGGCACAACACCCGGAATGGTATGAAGACGCTCCGGATTATTGCCGATGCGGGGAATGGATGCCATCAGTCCCTTCGTATACGGATGCGCAGTATGATCAAACAGCTCACAGGTCGGTGCCTGCTCCACAATCCGGCCGGCGTACATGACATACACATAATCACAGATCTCTGCCACAACGCCCAGATTGTGCGTAATGATCAGAACACTGGTCCCGGTTTCATCCCGCAGCTGCTTCATCAGCCGAAGAATCTGTGCTTCAATCGTAACGTCCAGCGCTGTAGTCGGTTCATCCGCAATCAGAAGATGCGGCTTGCAGATCATCGCCATCGCAATCATCACGCGCTGTCTCAGTCCCCCGGACAGCTCATGCGGATAGCTGTCATAGCGCTTCCCCGCCTCCGGGATTCCAACCTTTTCGAACATGTCGATGACGCGCTTTTTCGCTTCTTCCTTGCCGATCGTCCGGTCATGAACAAGGAGAGTCTCCTGAACCTGCCGTCCCACCTTCAGAACCGGATTCAGACTCGTCATCGGCTCCTGAAAGATCATCGAAATATCATTGCCGCAGATTTTCCGGAGCTCTCTCTCCGGAAGCTTTGCCAGATCCTTTCCTTCGAACAGGATGCTTCCGCCGGCTATTTTGCCCGGATATTTGAGAAGCCCCATGATGGATCTCGCCGTCATGCTCTTTCCGCAGCCGCTTTCTCCGACAAGTCCGATGATTTTCCCCTTCGGAATCGTGATGTTCACACCGTCAACGGCCTTTGCCACACCCTTTTCCGTGTAAAAATATGACTTCAGTTCTTTGATTTCCAGAACATTTTGCTCTTCGCCCATAGTGCACCTTCCTCTCTGATCTGTCGTATTCCTGCCTGCTTCAGCTGTTCTTCATGTACGGATCCAGAACATCGCGAAGTCCGTCTCCGAGGAAGTTGAATGCCAGCACAACCACCATGATGGAGAGACAGGGCGCCAGACACAGCCAGGGCTGCGTGAACAGGAACTGCTTCGCCTGGTTAACCATCAGACCCCAGGAAGCTGCCGGCGGCTGAACACCGATTCCCAGGAAGCTCAGCGAGCTCTCGGACAGGATGGAGGACGGAACCTCCAGCGTAAACAGGACAATCAGACTGGGAATACAGTTCGGCAGAATATGACGGATCATGATCTTCCATCTGGACACACCGATGGAGCGCGCCGCCTCCACATATTCACTCTCCTTCAGAGAAAGCGTCTGCGAACGGACCACGCGGGCAACGCTCGCCCAGTTGATCATCGACAGTGCAAGGAACAGGTTGATGGTGGAGCTGCCCAGGGTATACATGATTACCATCGCCAGAAGAAGAGACGGAATGGACAGCATGATATCTGCGATCCGCATGATGATGACATCTGTTTTCCCGCCAATGTAGCCGGCAAGAAGTCCCAGAATAATTCCGATCACCAGTGCCAGAACACTGGGCAGAATACCGATAACCAGCGAAACACGCGAGCCGTAAAGGATCCGGGAAAATACATCCCGTCCAAGCTCATCCGTTCCGAAGGGATGCAGTGCACTCGGTGCCTGCAGACGGTTGATGACGTCCTGCTCCGCCTCTCCGTAGGGAGCAATGACCGGGGCAAAAACAGATGCAAGAATGATCAGAAGAATGAGAAGCGCCGAGAACGCCGCCAGCTTATTCTGCCTGCACATACGCAGCAGCTTCTCCCGGATTCCGTCCTTTTCTCCCACCTGGCTGATTAGCTCCCGCGATTTTTCTTCCGAAGAAGTTGCCGCGGTTCCATTCTCCAGTGCAGCGATGAGTTCTTTTTTTCTCCGATACGTCATAACGTTCACGCTCCTTTCCGGATTCTGGGATCCAGAACCGAATACAGTACATCGGCCAGGAGGTTTCCTGCAATAACGATCACTGTAGTAAAGATTACGGTTCCCTGCAGAACCGGCATATCCCGGTTGGAAATTGCCGAGGTTGCAAGGCGTCCGATTCCGGGAATTGCAAAGATGCTTTCCGTTATTACGGCGCCGGAGAGCATACTGGAGAGCTGCAATGCCATCATGGTGATGACCGGCAGCATGGAATTCTTCAGTGCATGGAACAGAATCACCTTTCCGCCCATCAGGCCCTTGGCTCTCGCCGTATCAATGTAATCCGCCTGCATGGCTTCCAGAAGGCTGGATCTTGTAATTCGCGCCACACTTCCCGCGCTGTTCCAGCCAAGTGCGATTGCCGGAAGAATCATCGAAACGAGCGTTCCATCGGAGGTCAGAGGGAGCACCTTCCATTTAAATGCAAGGAGATACTGCAAAAGGAGCGAGGTCATGAAAATCGGCATGGATACGCCGAACAATGCCAGCCCCATGAACAGATGGTCCAGAAGATGATTCTGTCTGATCGCAGCTATGACGCCCAGAATCATTCCCATCACCCAGGCAAAAACAGCCGCCATCACCGCCAGCTGCACGGTATAAGGGAAAGCTTCCATAATCATGGAGGTTACGCTTCGATTGTATTTGTAGCTCTGTCCCATATCGCCGCGCAAGAGCCCTGCCAGATAGGTGAAGAACTGTTCCATCATCGGCTTATCCAGATTCATGGACTTGGTCAGGCGGTCAATGGTTTCCTGATTGACATGCTCCCCGAGAAGCGTCGTCACCGCATCGCCCGGCACCACCCGCAGCATGATAAAAATCAGAAGGATGACACCGATCAGAACCGGAATGGTCCCGAGGATTCGTTTTACGATCTGTTTCATGTTTACCTCTTCTCCGGACGTTCTCTGCTGTCTTTGTGCTTACTCTGCCATCGTTACACCGCTGATGTTGAAATCACTGTAGCCAGCCCAGTGGGGTACAAACTTTGCAACACGGTCACTGATAACGAACAGGTGCGTGCGGCCGAACAGCGGAACCCATGCGGCATCGTCCTGCACAATCTTCTTTTCCAGTGCATCGTACTCGGCAAGGCGCTCGGTTTCGTCTGTAATCGCTCTTGCTTCTTCGACGCGCTTCATGGTGTCTTCATCCTTGTAGTTGATGCTGCGGATCTTCGTCTTCTCGTCGTTGCCAAAGAAGGTGTAAATGAAGTTGTCGGGATCGTTAAAGTCTGCAGTCCAGGTTGCCACGAAGGAATTCATCTCGCCGGACTTACGAAGTGCCAGCCAGCTTGCTTCGTCATAGGAAACAATGGAGGCATCGATTCCGATTGCCTGCAGGTTTGCCTGTACCATCTGAAGAACCAGCGTCACACTGGAGGATGCTGAGCTGTCTGCTGCAAGCTCCATCTTGATTTCTCCGTCCGTATAGCCGGAATCCTCAAGAAGCTTCTTCGCTGCGTCCGGATCATATTTCAGCCAGCCCTGATTCTCCTCCGAGTAGCCGATCAGGCCCTTCGGATAAATGCCGTCGCACAGATTTCCATCGCCGCTGTATACCGTATCCAGAATGCTCTGACGGTCAATGGCCATCTGAATGGCCTTCCGGACATTGACGTCTCCGAGATACGGATCATCCTCATTCAGAATCAGGTAGGTCGTAGCAAGACGGTTGGAGGTAACAATCTTATCCGCATACGCGGTCTTGTAGGTAGATTCCACAACCGAGGAATCCAGATCATCGCAGTCCAGAATGTCGATCTCGCCGTTCTGGAACATCATGTTAATTGTCGATGCATCCGGAACGATCTGAATGTCGACCTTCTTTGCGCTGGGAGCTTCCCCCCAGTACTCCGGATTGAGCTCAAGCTCCATACCGCTGTCTCTGGTCCAGTCGGTGATCACATAAGGACCGGAGCCGATGGCTGCCTTGTAGTCATTTCCATAGTCATCGCCTGCAGCTTCCACCGCAGCCTTCGAATAAATACAGCCTGCCGGGGTTGCCAGCTCATACAGGAAGCCTGCAAAAGGATAAGCGAGCGTAATGGTCAGATTCGTATCGTCCTCCACCGAAATGCCTTCCACGGTGTCGTCATAGCTGTAGCCTTCCTGCTCGATGTACTCGTCTGCACCCAGAATGCAGGAAGCAAAATCCGTATTCACACTGGTGTCCAGTCCGAGAAGACGAACCAGAGAAAATTCCACATCTCCTGCCGTAAGCGTCGTTCCATCGGAGAACTTCACGTCATCACGAAGGGTGAAGTGATAGGTCAGTCCGTCATCGCTTACGGTATATTCCTTGACAAGACTCGGAACCAGCTCTGTTGAGCCGTCATCATTCAGCTTGATTTCAAACAGACGGTCAAACACATTCATCGGAATCATGTAGTTTGCACTGGTTGTCTGAACATCCAGTGTCTGAATGTCCGCGGTCCATGCCAGATGTAAAGTTCCTGACTCATCGCCCGCAGCCGCCTCTGTGCTCTCCGCAGTATCTGCTGCCGTGCTCTCCGCTCCCGTGGATGCTCCGGTCGAATCTGCCGCGGTATCTGCGGTTCCGGATGCCCCGCAGCCTGCCAGCATGGCTGCCGCAAGGGCAAAACTAATTGCTGCGCTCCAGTGTTTTCTCATGATACTTGCTCCTCCTCTTTGAAAGATACGAAAAAGGACGTCGTTTTCCTGCGAAAACGACGTCCTTGTCGAATCAATCCTGATTTCTGAAGTCTCCGGACCAATCCGAAACTTCCCCATTCGATTGTATACATGTATTCATCTCTCGGTAACCAATTTTATAGCACTCCTTTTTTTCCGCGTCAATCTGTTTTTCATATCTTTTTTGTATCTTTTTCGCAACGGACGCTTCCTGCAATTCCTCTTCCTTATCCCGTTCGAAAGCTATAAGATAGATCGCAGGAGGCATCTATATTATGAATATTCGCGATTACGGTTATCAGATCGGGTCTGGAAAAACAGGCCCCCATAATAAAATCACCGATGTGCCGGGAGTCCGCGTGGGACACTGCACCGTGGATCAGGACGATGTCCACACCGGTGTCACTGTCATTTTCCCCTGCGCCGGAACCGCTTATGAAGAAAAGCCGGTTGCAGCCGCCTATGTGCTGAACGGATACGGCAAGACCGCAGGAACCCTGCAGGTCGAGGAGCTTGGCTGTCTGGAATCCCCCATTGCTCTTACCAATACCCTGAATGTCGGAAAGGTGACGGATGCCCTCATCGGCTATATTCTTCATCAGGAAGAGGAGCGCGGCAGAACCGTCCGCAGCGTCAATGTACTGGTCGGAGAAACCAATGACTCCCAGATCAGCAACATCGGAAAGCGGGCAGTGGAAGAGGAGCATGTCCTTGCCGCCATCGCGGATGCGGACCGGAACGATCCTGATTTTGCCCAGGGCGATGTCGGGGCAGGCCGGGGAACCATCTGCTGTGACTTAAAGGGCGGCATTGGCTCTGCTTCACGCATCATTCGTTTTGCCGGACACAATTACACCATCGGCGTCCTGGTCCAGTCCAACTTCGGAAGTCTTGAGAATCTCTCCCTTTGCGGTGAGCCTGTCGGAAAAAGGATCCGGAAAACTCTTCACGCGGCATCCACTCCCGATGTCGGCTCCATCATGATGATCCTCGGGACCGATCTTCCGCTCTCCTCCCGGCAGCTGAAGCGTGTTCTGAAGCGTGCTGTGGTCGGTCTTGTCCGCACCGGCTCCTACATGGGAACCGGCTCCGGTGATATTGTCCTTGGCTTCTCCAACGGAAATCTTCTCGGTGACTGCTGCGGAAGCGGATTTACGGAATTGAAAATCTTCCCGGAGGAACGGATCAATCGCGTCTTCACTCCGGCCGCCGAGGCGGTTGAAGAGGCCATCCTTAATTCCATGACCAACGCACAGCCCGCGGTGAAATTAAACGGAGAAACCGTACACTCTCTGGCAGAGTTTCTGACAGAAAAGAAATAGAAAACAGCGAATTCATTTTGAAATCAGAAAGGAAGATGACTATGAAGCTTTTTATCAGCTCAGATATCGAAGGAACCTGCGGCATCAACGACTGGGACGAGACCGAAATCGGAAAGCCCGGCTATGACCGCTTTGCCCTGCAGATGTCCCGCGAGGTGTCCGCTGCCTGCAGCGGTGCACTGGAGACCGGTAAGGTGGAGGACATTCTGGTCAAGGATGCCCACGACTCTGCACGCAACATCATCGGCGATGAGCTTCCCGAGGGCGTACACCTCATCCGCGGCTGGGTGACCAATCCCGGCAGCATGATGTCAGGTGTCCGCCAGTGCGATGCGGCGGCAATGACCGGCTACCACTCCGGTGCGTATTCCATTGGAAATAACCTGTCTCACACGATGAATCTGCGCAACCAGTACATTGAAGTCAACGGCAAATATGCCAGCGAGTTCATGCTGAACTCCATGTTCGCCGCTTATTACGGGATCCCCACGATTTTCGTCAGCGGAGACAAGGCTCTCTGCGAAGAAGCGAAGGAGCTGATCCCGGAAATCACCACCGTTCCGGTCTTCGAGGGATGGGGCACCTCTACCATTTCCATTCACCCCAAAACCGCCATCCGCCTGATTCATGACGGCATGAAGGAGGCCATTTCCAAGGATCCCAGGACCTGCCTGATGACACTGCCGGAGCATTTCCATGTGGAGATCGAATTCAAGGACATGGAAAAGGCGCAGCGCGGCTCCTATTATCCCGGAGTCACCCGCGTTGGAAGCAAGCGGATTGCATTTGATTCCGAGGATTACTACGAAGTCACGCGCACCTTATATTTCATTCTGTAAGCACTCCCTGCCCGCTATACCGACAGGTGCCAGATTCCGTTCGAGATGCCATCCACGCCTGCAAGAAACATGGCAAAGAGGACCATCAGCACCATAACCGCCATTGCCGCCTTATCGTATTGGATCCGGTCTCCGGAGAGAACACAGGAGAGAAGGATCTCGATCCCAAGAAGGATGAAAATCGCCGGCCAGAGGTGGAAGACAAATGACAGCGGAATCATTTTCCAGAGGACGGCAAGCAAATAGAGGACGCCTGCGGCGACGAGAACCACGCCGCAGGTGATGCTTCCTACCCGATGGACATAACGATCATTCTTCTGCATCCTGCTCCTTCTTTCCCCGAATCATACGGACGCCAATCCAGATCAGAACCACAGACGCAAACACACGCGGAATCACATCATGAATTCCCCAAAGGGAATTCCGGATACCGGGTAAAATCTGTCCCAGATATTCCGTTCCGGAATCCAGAATAATCCAGCAGCCGCAGACAATCAGCGCCGCAGCCAGTATGCGGTGGTATTTCTGCCCGCTAAAGCCAAGCTTCTTCAGACTCTCCTCCGTAATCAGGTATTCATCCTCCGCCTCAGCGAACTCCTCATCCGACATGTGTGCCATATTCCTTGCATGGAAAAAGGCATACACATAAATCACCAGGGCGAAGATCATAAAAGCGCCGCTCCCGAAAATGCTCGAAACAAACGCGGTGATCGCAAACAATGCAAGAAGACTTACACCGTTCTTCATAAATCCCCAGTACATCTCGGCACAGCCGGGAATAAAGGAGAAAACAAAGGTCATAAATGCATTCTTTTTCTTTCTCATGTTATCCTTTCCTGCCGCAGAAGGGCTGCGGCACCTGGTTTCCATTCAATCTGCCTGATTTCAGGTGAAAACGCCTGGCCTCCATTCCCTTAGCTCAGGCCCTCAAGACTTCTGCGGGAGGCTGCGTCGACGCGGCTGTTGATCGCCGCAGGAAGCAGCTGATCCGTCACCGACCGGACTGCTGCACCAACCTGAAGATTCTTCTCATACATCCAGGTTCCCACACGGTCCTCTCTTCTCTTCGGCGCTTCATTTTGTTCCGTGCGATTCCACAGATCAGAAATTTCAGGCCTTCTGCCATTTTCCGAAATGCCGGAAGTCATTCGGCTCTCAAGCGGCATGACGGTCAGAAGAAGAATGGCCGCCGCCACAACCGTAACAATCTGCCAGGTTTTCATTCTGACGCAGTTCATCTGGTTGATGGTTCTGCGTCTTCGGAGCTCCCCGAAGACCTCCCGCTTCAGAAAGGATGGCGCAGAGATCATCGCACTTTTCTCCGTCTCTTCCATAAGAAGCTCCAGCTCTTCCTCGCTCAGATACGGAAGCTTTTCCCGCGAATCATTTTCACTCATTGTCATATCGCATTCCTCCTTTCCTCCCGATAAATCGTCCGAAGCATCTCCCTTGCCCGGTAAATCTGTGTGTGCACGGTCTTCGGATTCATCTGCAGTCTTCTCGCAATTTCTCCCGGAGACTCCTCCTGATAAAAGTACAGGCAGGCGATCCGGTTGTACGGAGGCTTCAGGCCTTCGCACCTCTCCCGAAGCGTTTCCCTCGCACTCCGCTCCAAAACCTCGCTCTCCGGCGTTTCACGCCCTGCCGGCTGCCGGTCCAGTACCTCCGATTCCTGCGGCTGCGTTCTGTATTCCGCAGATCTCAGATAATCAATGCAGCGGTTCGCTGCGATCCGGCACAGCCATCTCTTCTCCGCTCCCGGCGGAGCATCCGCATGGTGCCGGAACGCCGACAGGAACGTATCCTGTGCCAGGTCCTGCGCTGCAAAATAATCCCCTGTCATCTTGTAGCAGACAGAAAACACCAGATTCTGATATTCATCCATCCACTGTGACAGCTTCTCTTCTGCATTCGTTCCGGCTCACCTCCTCTCCTTTGTCGCTCTTTCGATGCATCTGTAAATCATAACGAAAGAGTACCGCGAATTTCTTCAAATTTTTTAAAATCAGGTCAGAAAATATTTCCTCCAAAAGAGACAGAGCGCTGACAGGAAAATCGTCTTCCTGTCAGCGCTCTTTGTCAATCAACCCGTTGTACTCTGTGCCCCACCTTCAATATTACCCACAATTTGCATTCTTTCTGTTTCAAATTTCTGCAAAGCTTCATCCAGAGATTTCTGACCATTCAGATATTCCAGGATAATCTCATCCTGACAATTTGAAATTTCCGAATAATGCGGGATTCCCATCGGCTGTGTCATAATAATTCGATTCGAAAAGAACTGATCCGTCCCTTCTTTCCCGATTTCTCTCAGATAGGTGTTCTGAACCTCCTTCGTCAGATAGGCCGGTATCATTCCGCAGCCTGTCAGTATCTCCGCGCCCTCTTTCCCACACAAAAATTCCAGAAAAGAAAACGCCCGCTCCGGATAGCAGCAAGTACTTGAAATTCCCACATACTGGAATCCGCCAATCGTCGTATTCTCTTCCATCCCTTCAAGAACCGGAAGCGATGTGACCTTCCAATTGATCTTGCAGTTTCCCTTCTTCTCATCCTCCAGCAAGGCGCTCGCCGCCCATTCTCCATTCGGCATCATTGCGAACGCTCCGTTCTCAAAGAGTTGAGTATAATCCGCGTTGTCCCCTTCCTGTTCCTCCGGTGAAATATGGGACTGATCCTCATTGTAAATCCGATTCATAAACGCCATTGCCAGACGAAGCTCTTCCAGATCATCCGAATTGCAATACCAGGAATTCTGCGTTGCGATCAATGGCAGATTCCATTTTACCCAGTAACCACCATAGGGAATTTGCAGCCGTTTCTGAAGCTGCAATGCCAGCTCCGCATATTCGTCCCAGGTCAGCTGCCCGGGCTCTGAAAGCCCGGCTTCCCGGAACATATCCGCGTTATAAAACAGGGCCCATGACGTCCTTCTCGTCGGTAGAACATAGCTGCGATCACCAATCTTGCTGTAATCCCACAAAGATCCGTATTTGCTGATATCCAGGCTGCTGTTCCGAAGATATTCCGTCAGATCCAGTATGGTTCCCTGCTTCGCATAGTCCGTAATGATTGCGTTGTTGCGAAGGTCGATCAGGTCAACAGCGCCCCCGTGATCCAACGCCTGGTCTACAGCATCTTCGTACTCGCTGCTGGTGATAACACGCAGTCGTATCTCCGTTTCATTCTGCATGTCATTAAATGCCTCTACCACCTTCGTCATGTAAGGCTGTTCATCACTCCATATATAAAAATCCAGAGTGACATGCTCGCCGCCCTCCAGTGCCACCGCCTCCGCAGTACTCAGAGAATCCATCTGTTCCGTTTTCCGGCACGCGGTAAGGCTCATGCTGCAGCACAGAAGAATAATGATCAGTATACTGTTTACGCCGCTTCTGTTTATCCTGTGAATCATCGCTCCCCTTCCGCCCGTCAAACGCTTTCCTCCGACCGCGATAACACCTATCTTCGAATTCTATTGAAAACTCCAGATCCGCTCCTGCTTCCCGCCAACAGAGCCATGGAAAAAATCCTCCAGGGTCGGATCCTGCCTCCCGGGGCATCTCCACCCAAATCCATAAGACACATCATACCCCAAAGCCGCCGTCTTGTAGATCGTTTCCTTTTCTTTGTTCTCCACCCGGTTTCCGACAAAATCTCTCAGGACTCTCCAGTCTTCGCTGCAGAACATATGCCCGCCTTCGCGATAATGAATTGCACAGTTCTCTTCTGCTCCAAGAAAACGATATACTTCTGCCACGGCATACCAGGAAATCTGCGTTCCGAACGGGTTACACCACTGATCGTCCAGTCCCTCCAGCACGATGAGCGGTCTCGGTGCGATCACAGCCCCGATGAAATGAGCATCAAAATCAAGCCTGTTCTCCTCCCAATGCGCGCACGCGGTCTCTTTATTTCCATACTTTCCGAAATCATCAACAAACCAGTAGGCCGCACCGTCCTCCCGCATAAGCCAGCCATTTGTCTCCACAAATCCAAGACCATCTCCCAGCCGGTTGCCGGAATAACGGCTGCTGGCCATTCCGCCGCAGCCGGATCCTGCTGCGGCACAAATCGTAAAGCGCTCATCCATAACGGCACAGCAAAGAGCCGTCTTTCCATATCTGGAATGCCCTGCACTGATCACACAGGAGGAATCCACATACGGCTGCATCAGAAGATAATCCAGCGTTCTGCTCTGCAGCCACGCCCACATCGCAATGACCTTCCAGGTATATTCCGGATAGGTCTGATAGCAGCTTCCTCTCTTATAATCAAAATCATCCGGAGCAGGTTCCGTCGGATCAAATACCACAACGCAGTAACCTGCCCGAATGGACTCCTCCGTAGCCTTTGCATTTACATAGGAAGGAACAATTGCGGTCTTATGCTTTTCACTGTCATTCGGACGAAGAACGATGATCCGGAACGTAATCTCGCCCTTGGGGCCAAAATACAGTCGGATATTTTCCTCGATGCCCGCTCCCTCCAGAAGTTCTTTCTTACTAATCGCCTCTTCCCGGTAAAACGGCGGCGCCGGCGGTACCGTACCGTATTGATAGCGAATCAGCAGGGATTTCAAATATTCCCGCTGCTCCTCCCACTCTTTCGGGTTCTCTATAAGCTTTCCTTCGGCATTTAAAAACGGATTCGGAAGCTCCCAGCCTTCCTTATATTGATTCATATCCTTCTCCTTCCTGCAGTTCTGTCCGGTATTCTGCAGCTCTTACCGATCCTGATACGCAAACGGCAGGCAGTCAGGAAAACACATCAACCTTCTGTGTTCTCTTAACTGCCCTGCCATTTTTCTTACTTCTTATCTTTTCATTGATTTTTCAGCAAGCTTTTCTGATTACTCCGGAAGCATCTCCGCATCGCCATACAGATTATTCCATGCCTGCTCTCTCTCATCCTGAATTGCCTGGCCGCCTGCAGAAAGATAGTCATTCATTCCGTTCTCCCAGGTGCTTTCAAACTGATCCACCGGGCAGGACATTGCAGTGTCCAGAAGGACATCACGCTTGCTGGAAAGAGTAGTTCCCATTCCGTTCTCTGCAGCAATGGATCCGCACTTGGCATTTTTGTTGACTCTCTTGTCTGTATCTGCCAGTTTATAAGCCTGCTCTACGTAAGACGGATCAATTTCCGGATAGTTGTAGGCAATTGCCTTAACCGTAGCATCCGCATCCTGAAGCTTCATTCCGTTCACCGTGATCGTCAGATAGTAATTCTGTCCGGAAATCTGCTTGTCATCTCCGGTAGCTGTGAGCGTCTCAACAGCACCTTCTTCATTTACCTTGTGATTTACACCCTCATCACCAATCTGCAGATACTCAATGGTTGCAGGATCGCTGATAAAATCAATATACAGAAGGCTTGCAAGAAGATTGTCATTGGTTGACGGGAAGAAGATGTGACGATCGGTCTGGCTGATCGACCACTTGGTATAGTTCCCGTTCTTGTCTTCGAAGCAGTCTACCGGAATGTATGCTGCATCCTCTCCGACATTCTTCTTCAGATTTGCCTGATAGCTGTCCGCACCATTACGATAAGGCATGTCCCAGCTGTGAGTAAATGCACCTACATAGCCGGCCTTAATCATATCATCCTCTGTGGTATCTCCACTCGTATACAGAGCAAAATCATCCCACATCAGATCCTCGTTGTACCACTGGTTCAGAAGCTTGATCGCTTCCTTTGTTCCATTCTGCGTAAGAAGACGATCGTCAAAGCCCTTTACATAGTATTCCTTGTCCGTAACGTCGGGATCCAGGCAGCTTCCAATCAGCATTGCTGCTCTCCAGCCTACATCATAGCTGACCGAGAACGGAATCATCTTATCTGCATCCTTGCCAAGAAGGACATCCGCATTATCGCGGAAAGCAACCAGCGTCTGATAGAATTCTTCCGTTGTTGTCGGTACCTCAAGATCAAGCTTCTTCAGCCAGTCCTCACGAATAAAGGAAAGCTCACGGTTATTGACCGCCATTTTGCCTTCCAGGGCCCACAGGGAGCCTGTGGTCGGATCCTGATCCCAATATATATTGGTTTCTCCCAGCCAGTCCCACATGTTGGGAAGATCAGCTTTATACTTCTCAACCGCTTCGCTGAGGTCTGCAACTCCTCCCATATCCGCATAGGTCTGAATGGTTGCATAATCAAAGGTATAGCAAATATCCGGTGCGGAGCCTGCTGCCAGAAGGTTATTGATCTGCTCTGTCTCATTGGATCTCGGAACCGCTACAAACTCAACGTCAACATTGTGCTGCTCCAGCATCTGATCCTTGATGTACTTATTAAATTTGTTGGTCTCATGAGAAGTTTCACTGCCCTGAGATCCATCATCCCAGACCTCAACCGTAATGTGCTGCGTCTCTGCAAACTTCCCGTCTGTCAGTTCCGAGGTGCTCTCCGCAGCTTCTGCAACAGCTTCCCCGGTTTCATCAGCGGCACTTGAAGCCCCCTCCGACGTCTGTCCGGCCTGGCTGCCTCCGCATGCCATCAACGGAACGCTCACCGTTACTGCCAATAATAATGCCATCAGTTTCTTTTTCATTGTCCCCTCCTTAAATGTAGGATTGTTATTGAGAAATGCCGTTCAGCATTTACTTCCGCAGAATTATTCCTTTACAGCTCCCACCATCACGCCGTGGATAAAATACTTCTGAAGCCATGGATAAATCAGAAGAATCGGAATGGTGGAAAACATTACGATCGCTGCCTTCAGGGAATCCGAAAGTCCGGGTGCCGAGAATCCCTGCTGTGTGGCAATCTCCACACGGTTAATGTTGTTCAGAATGTTGTAGAGAAGCAGCTGCAGCGGATAATACTTATCATCATTCATGTACATCAGCGCATCCGAATATCCATTCCACCGTTCTACCGCGTAGAACAGCGTGAGCGTTGCCAGAACCGGTTTGGATACGGGAAGATAAATTTTCCACAAAATAGTCGCATAGCTGGCTCCATCAATCTGCGCCGACTCGCATAAGCTCACCGGAATTCCGTACAGGAAATTCCGCATAATGATCATGTTGAAAACGCTCAGACATGTCGGAAGGAGCAATACCAGCGGATGATTCAGCAGTCCAATCTTCTGGAACAGAAGATAATTCGGAATCGTTCCTGCATTAAAGAACATCGTGATGGTAATGAGGACATTGATCGCTCCCCGCCCTTTCAGTTCCTTAAAGATCAGCGGATACGCACAAAGCGTTGTCATTGTCAGGGCCAGAAGCGTAAATGCCACTGTCAGAAGCATCGTCCATCCAAAAGCCCGGATATAGGAAGAGTCTCCAAGCACGTAGCCGTATGCCTCCAGATTGGTCCCAACCGGCCACAGATACACCTCATGGCGAACCAGGGCCTGTGAAGAACTTAGCGATCGTGCCAGCAAATTCACCATCGGCAGCAGACACGTAATCGAAATCAGTATCGCCACTGCCGTAATCACTACATCCTGTGCTTTTTGCTTCCTGGATTTAATCAACCCCTGCCGTTTTTCTATTTTCATTTCGATTGTCCCTCCCGCTTTACCAAAGTCCTCTCTCTCCAAGTTTTCTGGAGATCGCATTTGCACCAAGGAGGAAGAATACTCCAACTACAGACTGAAACAGGCCAACTGCCGTTGTCAGTGAGAACTGCAGGCCGCGAATGCCTCGTTCATAAACAAAAATGGAGAGTACGTTGGACCAATCCTTGACCAGATTGTTCTGCAGTGCGAAAGGACGGTCAAAATAGCTTCCCATGATATTTCCAATGGACATAATCAGCAGAATCACGATGGTTGATTTGATTCCCGGCAAAGTAATATGCCAGATCTTCTGCCATCTGTTTGCCCCATCCACAGATGCAGCTTCATACAGGTCCGGGCTGATTCCAGCAATTGCAGCCAGATACACAATGGAGTTCCAGCCAAAGCTCTGCCAGACACCAAGTCCAACGTAGGTTCCCACCCAATGTGCAGAGTCATTCAGGAACGGAACCGAAGCACCTCCCAGTCTCTGAATGGCCATGTTGATCAGTCCCGTAGACGGCGCAAACAACTGAAGTGCCAGGCCGTAAATGATAACCCACGAAAGAAAGTGGGGCATATATACAATGGTCTGTACCGTTTTCTTGACCCTCTTAAACGGAATCTCATTCAGGATCAGTGCGAATATAATCGGGATCGGAAATCCGACCAGCAGATCGAGCACATTCAGAACCACGGTATTGCGCAGAGCCCGCTGAAAATCTCCGTTGGAAAATGCCTGAATAAAATATTGAAATCCTGCCTCGTCCGCCCATGGCATCTCCCACAGGCTCTGTACAATGCTGTATTTTTTAAATGCAATCAGCACATACGCCATGGGAACATACTTGAAAATGAGCAGGTACAGAAGCGGTAAGGCCAGCATCAAATAGAGTTGCCAGTAGCGCTTCAGATATGCTCTCTGTGATCTCTCCTTCTTTCGTATCTCTTTCACTATTCTTCCCCTCCCCTTGGAACTGTGTTTCTGATACTGCGATCATAGGAGGTTTTATCTGCCACCGGCAGGTTGAAGATTTTTCAACCTGACAGTTTGAGCATTCATGTTAGAATAGACAAGATAGATAGATTGATTGATACGAGAAAGCATCGCAGTCACTATGTTCATCTTTTTAATTGTTCTGATTTTTCTTACACTTTTCATCCTGTTCCTTGGGAACAAAACCGGTAACTCCTCCGGACAGCTTCACTTTATCCCTGTTCTGATTGCATACGTATTTTCTTTTCTGACGGTAATCCTTTTCTTTTCCCGTCAGATTTACTATGTAAACATCATTGATTCTTATTTCATGCTTCCGGATTTTCTCTGGCGTTTCTTTTTCTTCCTTCCGATCAAAACGCTTCCTTTGATCTGTCTGGTGAACTTCTGTTCCGTTTCCATTCCGACAGTTTCTGTCTGGTATGCCAACCATCTGAACCATAAGAAGAATCTCTTTTTCCCTGTCCTTGTTCTGGAAATAGTGATCTTTCTTTTCTTCCTTCCGCATGTACAGGAGCGCGTGTATTACGCACTTTATCCCTCGGTCTGCACCATGGGCCAATACCATGGGCTGATGGATCTGCTGACCGCTCTTGTACGTATAATCAACTGCCTGATCGTTTTCATGTCATTTCTCCAGTTTCTATGCCACCACCTGCACTATCCTTCCATCGGAGGCATTCGTTTCACCTGGATTGCCAGCGACATTTGCCATCTGGCTCTCAGCAGCGGGTATCTGCTTCTGCTTTCTATTTTTCCAAGAAATGTTCTTGCCTTTTCCAAGCTGACCAGAACCTGTTCGCTGATGGCGCTTCCGCTTCTTGGCAAGGATCGTTTCTATCAGTTTCTTCCATACCTGTGGACTGCATTTCTGGTTGTCCTTTTCATCTGCCTTGCCCGTCTGATGCATCTGCACCTTATGGCATCCACCTGCGAGCTGGAGATTTCACGACAGCTTGCAGATTCCGAGAATATCAGCCGCGTCTTCTGTCACTACATAAAAAATGAGATTCTCTCTCTCAGAGCGGAGGTAAAAGCCGGTCAGGACACCCCGGGAAGCCGGGAAGAGCTGATACTGCATCTGGACCGGATTTATGCACGAATGGATCAGATTCATCAGACCAGCAAAATTACACAATTATCGTTTCATACCGAAAATGCCATCGATTTGATTGAACAGGCACTGGAAGAAAAAGCGCAGTTATTATCGGATTACAGCATTCATCGTTCGTACGCAGCCCCCTGTATCAGTATTCTTGTAGACAAGGATTATTTTCTGCAGGTATTAATCAATATCATTGCCAATGCCGCAGAAGCCATGCGATCCAATGTACGACCCGGAGAATTGACGGTTTCCTGTGAAAAAACAGATCAGCAGATTATCATCATGATCGGAGATAACGGGAAGGGAATTTCTCAGAAGAATCTAACCCAGATCTTTGCCCCGTTTTTCACGACACATCCGTTCAGTCAGAATTGGGGAATCGGGCTCTCGACTTCTTATAAAATTATGCAGCTGCATTCCGGTTCCATTAAGGTTACAAGTGAGGTCGGAAAGGGAACCACCTTCTATCTCCTGCTCCCGGATCTCAGTTCCATTTTGTAGAAAGAGGCTTTTCATGATGATTAAGGTTCAGATTGCGGAGGATCTCCCTTCCATCCGTCAGCAATATGTAAATGACCTTCAGGTCTATTCGGATATCTCTGTCATTGTCGCAACAGATACCATGCAATCCACCGTAGATGCCGCACTTCAGCTGCATCCTGATGTCATATTGATGGATATCGAAATGGATTACAGAAATGCCGGTATTATGGCCAGCAAGCTGATTCTGACTTCCTCGCCAGACACAAAAATCATCATTCTCACTGTCTATGAAGAGGACAGGGACGTCTTCAGTGCCTTTCAGATCGGTGTCTGCGACTACATCCTGAAGAATTCCTCCGTCAATGAAATCCACTCCGCCATCATTGATGCATACCACGGAAATTCACCGATCCGTCCTGTGATCGCCACCAAAATCCGTTCCGAATTCAAGCGCATGAAGGAAACGGAATACAGCCTGCTGCTCAGCATAAACCGTCTTTCCTCTCTTACTTCTTCTGAAATAGAAACCCTGAAGCTTCTTATGAAGGGATATTCCCGAAGTGAGATCTGTGAACTCCGCGTCATCGAAGAGTCCACCATTAAGTCACAGATTCGCAGTCTCCTGCGAAAATTTGAAAAGAAACGGGTTGTACAGGTCATTGAAGAAATCCAGGATCTGCATCTGGAAGAATATATTGACCGGCTTTGATTGTGTTTGGACGCCGCCGGGCGCACGCCAAAAAATCCCTCTTCTCTCCGTTTCCGAGAGAAGAGGGATTCCCTTTATTATTCCTATCTGTACAACTCCGCCTGATTCGTTCGGTTCAGGCGATTCAGACCATCCGGCTCCAGGCATCCTCCGTTGCAAACGGTCCGGGCATTGCCGCAGCCTCACGATGATCACCGAAGTAATCCTGATTGAAAATGATCTCCGAGCCATCCGGATTCTCAAAGCGCTCTTCCGGCTCAAAGGCCATTCCCAGATCGCCGGTGCTGATCACACCGTCTGAGATCCCGGCAGCATAGGCTGCAAGATTTGTCTTAAGCTTAAGTCCGTCTGCCGTCTCCTCCAGAGAAAGCTCCGGAACAAAGCTGTCGTCCACAACTGCGTTCTGCTCCTTCTTCCAGGGCTTTGCACCTCCCAGATATACATTGCCCTTCGCCCACACCGGGAGATGGGAATAATATCTGTTAGGATACGGATTGTCCGATCCCATGCCGCAATAGCCTTCAAACTGCTTCTTCCACTCATCCTCCGTGGGATACTCGTCATAGACAAAGGTACCCACATTGAAATTCATGGTATCCCACATTCTCGCATTCGGATCCTCTGCGTTTTCTACCGCAGTCTGCACCTCATGAAAGAAGGGAAGAACCGGTCTCTGAACGAAAATATTGTTGCAGAAGCGTACATCCCCATGCAGGAAGGACATAAATCCGATCACGCGCGTTCCATGGATGGCGTGGTACGGCGTGTAGCGCTGCGACTTGATGTCCGGTGCTCCGTTGTCCGTTCCGGTTCCGATGCAGGTAAGAGATCCTGCGAACAGGTTGTGAACAAACGCGCCGCCCTGCGAAGCAAACTTGATGGAGCGCTCCGACAGGAAAATATTGTTGTCCACCAGCGTCGGTCCGTGGGACACCTCTACAAAAAGATCCTCTCCCAGGGAGCCAAGGAATTCGCCAACGTTGTCGGAATTCAGTCTCGTCTTGTCAAAGCCAAGGCTGTTGTCATACATCAGGTTCTGCGTCACGCGGGTTCCCTGCGCCTGCCAGTCAAGCCAGATGCCTCTCGTGCAGTGGTGAATCCGGTTTCTGCGGAAAATAACATCAATGGCCGCGTGCATTTTGATTCCGCCGATTTCCGCGCCGGCAAGGTTCTGCTTGTTGTTGATGTTGTAAATGTGGTTGTCCTCAATGATCGAGAACACACCTCCCAGATGACCGACAATGCCGGTCTGTCCACAGTCATGAATCGAGCAGCGGCGTATGATGTGACTCCCGATGTGCTCCTTGTCCCAGTTCTCATAGCTCGCCTGCAGAATGCAGTCACGCTCCGTCTGGGTACCGTCTTTATATTTCCATTTAAGCCAACGGTTATCGTTGCCGGGCTGCAGATATTTTCCAAGTGAAATGCCGGAGCACTTCGACTCATAAACCTCACAGTCCTCGATGATCCAGCCCTTTGACCAGTGCGGTCCGATCATACCGTCCTGATAAGCTGTCGGCGGAGCCCACTGCGTTGCCGCCTCACGAACCGTAAAGCCAGACAGCGTAATGAAGCCAACGCCTTCTTCTGCGGGAAGGAAGCAGTCCTTCCGAACAGAGAATTCCACTTCCTCCAGGTTCGGATTCTTTCCCTGGAAGTTCGCATAGAAAACGGTCTCGTTCGTTTCCTCGTCCTGCTCCGCGTACCAGACATAAACGGAAAACTCCTGATCCCAGGAAAGAAGCGACGGCTCCGGTGCAGTAACCTTACTGCGCTCCGTCACCTCATACATTGATTTGTGATTCAGATACACATCACCGGTGTGCGCCGTGATGGTCGCAATGAACCAGTCTCCGGAAACCTTCGTGGTATACGGATTGTAATCTCCGAACAGCGTATTCTTCACGCGAACGGTCCAGACATTCTCCTCGCCCTCCACCGGCTCCCATCCGGTCAGCGGCTCCGCTCCGGTAATAATCGCCTGCAGCGGCTCTATCGAGCGATAAACAATTCGCTCCGTCTCCGTCCCGGCATGCTTCGGATTTACATATTCCCGATAAATGCCAGGTGCAACCAGGACCTCGTCGCCCGGCATGGCAATGTCTGCCGCCGCCTGAATGGTCTTAAACGGATGCTCCTTGCTGCCCGCCCCCGGCCTTCTTGCATTGATGTCAACGTAATACTGCATACAGATGTCCTCTCATACTTCTACGGATCAGCCCTTGACTGCTCCGATTGCGATGCCTTTTACAAAATATTTCTGTGTAAACGGATAAATGATCATAACCGGAAGAATTCCCATGACCGTCAGTGCCATTCGCACAGAGGTTGAAGGAAGATTTGCGGCACTGACATTGCCTCCGGACTGAGCCTGCTGACGGAGTGAATCCAGATTCTTCTGGATATTCATCAAAAGTACCTGAATGCTGTACATCCGATCATCATTAATATAGTACAAACCGTTCATCCAGTCATTCCAATAGCCAAGTCCGACCAAAAGGCCGATGGTAGCCAGAATCGGAAGTGCCATAGGCAGTACGATTCCAAACAGGATGCGGAACTCACCTGCACCGTCCACCTTGGCTGCCTCAATGATTGCATCCGGAATGTTCGCAGTAAAATACGTACGCATCATGATGACGTTAAAGGCATTCATCAGCAAGTTCGGAATCAGCAAAGCAAAAATTGTGTTCCGAATGTGAAAGGTTTGTGTCCACATCAGATAGGACGGAACCAGGCCGCCCGAAAACAGCATCGTGAAGAACAGGTAAAAAGCGAAAAAATTTCTTCCAGGAAGCTGCTTTCTGGAAAGCGGATATGCATATAAAACAGTGATTAAAAGATTCAGTACGGTTCCTATCGTCGTAACAATGATGGAAAGAATATACCCGCGAATCACCGAGCTGGTTCTTGTAAACAGATAGCGATATGCGTAAAGACTAAATTTCTTTGGGAAGAAACTGTAACCATCTGTAATCAATGTCTGCTCATCTGTAACAGACGACATGAACAGCAGAACAAAAGGCAGTACCGCGAGCACACACAGAAGAATCATAACGATGTTCGCAAAGATTTGATATCCCTTATCTTTTTTTACCATAATATGTTTCTCCCCTTTCTCAGAACAGTGCACTGTCCTTATCTACCTTCCGGACAATTCCATTGGCTGCCATAACCAGAATAAATCCGACAACAGATTGGTACACACCGGCCGCAGATGACATTCCGATATTGTTCGTCTGCATCAATCCTCGGTAAACATAGGTGTCAATGGTCTGCGTCACCTTAATAAGCGGACCGGAATTCTGTGTGACCTGATAGAACAGGCCAAAATCCGAACGGAAAATTCCGGACAGTGACATAAGGACCAAAATAATAATGGTTGATTTCAGGCTCGGGAGAGTAACATGCGTTATTTTCTGCCAGCGGCTGGCACCATCAATTTCTGCTGCTTCATACAGCGCATAATCAATGCCACAGATGGTCGCATAATACAAAATCATGCTGTAGCCAAGCGATTTCCACAAATTAATAAACACCAGAATGAACGGCCAATATTTCGGTGTATTGTACCAATCGACTGCAGGTAACCCGAGGCCCTTCAGAATGGAATTATTGAAAAAGCCATTGCTACTGCTCAAAAAGGCAAAGGCCAGATAACTGACAATGATCATGGAAATCAGGTACGGAATCAGAATAATGGTCTGATAAACCTGCTTTTTCTTTTTTCCGGTAATCTCATTCAACATAATTGCAATGGCAATCGCGAGAACGTTTCCTAATATAATAAATACCAGATTGTACAGAAGAGTATTTCTGGTCATAATCCAGGCATCATTGGTCTGAAAGAGAAATTTAAAGTTATCTAATCCGCAGAAAGGACTTCCATATATACCATCGCGAGCGTTATACCTGCGGAAAGCAATCTGTATTCCGAACATCGGAATATAACAATTGATAAACAGATAAACAAATCCTGGTACAAACATCAGATACAGCGGCCAGTAGTGCTTGACTGTCTTTACAAGTTTCTTCATCCTGTTCTCCTAATCCGGCTTGCTTTCCTTCCGGAACTATGGAAGGAAAAGGAGGCGGGAATGTCCCGTCTCCTCCACCATTCTCATGATCGCAATCATTACTTCATTATTTGTTTGCCAAGAATTCATCCAAAGCAGTCTGCTTTGCAGCAATAATGTCATTAATTCCGGCTGCCTCAAGCTCTTTAACGAACTTCGGAATCGCCTCATCCGGATCCATGGTTCCCCATCTCAATGCAACATCATAGGAGGAAACTACGTTGCTGCATGCCGCAACTTCATTCATGACAGAAGTGCTGTCCCAAGAGAATCCCATTGCCGGACTTGCGTGGCCACTGGCATTAAACTCTTTCAACTTGTCCCAAAGATCTGCATCACCACCTTTCCAGATAGGCGTGATCTGCTCATTCGGCCATGCCCAGTCTGCAGAAGAATAACCGCTGGCATTCGGATCCACGCCTTCGGGAGTCGTGATGAACTTCTTGGTATCATCCGTATATACCCAGTGCTTGCCTTCAATACCGTTGATAAACAGGTTTGACACCTCCGGGTCCGTGTACATCAGGTTCCATAATTCCATTGCCTTTTCAGGATGTTTAGAGCTATACGGAATAATAAATGAGTTTCCATTCGGAATTGTGGTGTACTTGATCGGCTGAATGACCTTCATAAATACGACTTCCTTGCCATTTGCCTTGTAATTCTCAAGCTCTTTGCCCGGCTTCCAGTTCTCATACATTGCAAAACCATTCCCGGAAAGCAGATTGTTCTCTGTCGTAGTAGTCGCATCCGGCATAATCAAGCCTTCTTTATTCCACTGATACATCATCTTGCAGAATTGCTTGTAGGTATCAGATGCGTACCAGTTCACAAGCGTTGTGCTGTCATCAAAAACGTTTTCAAGGACTCCGTAGTAATCGCCAAGAGGATCCATTGCCCAGTTATCCTGCATGCCACCGCCTGCCCATGTAGGTACCAGCGGATACATATCCGGATATGCCTCATGAACCTTCGTCAGGATATCATGCATCTCTTCATACGTTCCATATTCCGGAACCGTAATCCCCAATGCGTCTACGATGTCTTTTCTCATAGAAAATCCTGCAGACCGAGAAGTATCCTTCTGATCCGGCAGTGCATACAAAACTCCGCTGTAACGGCAGGCATCCAGGTCGACCGGATCAATAACTTCCAGTGCCCCCTGTCCATACTGCTCAACCAAGTCATCCAAAGGAGTCGCATAGTTGTTCTTTACAACCGTAGTCAACTGCCCGGAAATATTGTTATAGTTCAGAAGATCAATTTCCTCACCGGTTGTAAGCGCCAGATTCAACTGATCAGCATCTTTGCCACGAACCAGTTCAACTTCAGCTCCTATTTTTTCTCTTGTAATCTTACTGATTGCTTCTGCTACTTCGTTGCAATCTTCCGTGTCCGCAGTGCCAACTCCCCATACAACAAGCTTCGTGATCTCTCCGTCATTTGCGGATGAAGTGCTGCTCTCTGCTCCTGTATCTGCAGATGCTGACGCACTATCGCCAGAGCCGGAATTTCCACAACCAGCCAAAATTCCAGCCACCATTGTAGACGCAAGAATTATTGATAATGCTCTTTTTTTCATTCAATATTTCCTCCCAATTCTTGTGTTTCGCTATGCCGTTTGGCATATTTACTATACGACGAATAATACTCCGCCATAATTTGAGCAGATATATGCATATTGCTATGTTGTCTACAAATATTGCTTGTCTTATTTTTTGTTGATACAGACATTGCGCACAATTCTCTTTCTGCTTGCATTTTTTCATTGTACATTTTTTACATCTTTGCCTGATCTTTTCATACATTCGCAAGGCACTTACAGTTGATTCTCCTGATCAGAAAATAAAAAGTCTTGATTTTTACATTCTTATCAGGCAATAATTGTGTATTATCATAAAAGTCAGCGGCTCTTCGCTCCTTAATTCTTGCTCCGAGGTTCTTGTACCGTATGATGTTTTTCGCAGGAGACTTTGTCATAATGATTGAACACCTTGATAGAACACATGAATCTGTACATTTTCGCGAAAATGCGCACATTCGAATGTACAACAATATTCAAGCTGAAGCATATCCTCCTCATTGGCACAACGAAACAGAGATCATTCTGGTTCGATCCGGCAAGTTACATGTTCGCTGTGGAGGAGAGGATTATTTTCTGCAGGCCGGTGATATTCTGCTGATCTGCCCCTCCTCCATTCATGAAATTTTTAAGGAATCCACCGGCTCACGCTGTTATCTTCTGATTGATCTGTACGGCTTATCTGTACTTCAGGAATTAAAAACCGCTTTTTCTTTATTAGCGCCTGCGGTTCTGATTTCCAGGCAGACAATCCCCACCGGTTTTTCTTACTTTCAGGAATTGTTCCGTAATATTTATAATCTGTATTTTGGAGATTCTATCTTTGAAATGAATTTTGAAGCTTTGAACCCGGAAAATGTATACTCAATTGATCGAAACACTGCGGCAATGTCTCTCCCGTTTATGAACGAGACACAAATCTATTCCATATTATTGGATTTTGTTGCCTCTTTAGCAAAAGAAGTTCAAACTGCCGCTCAGAAAACAGCCCCCCCCCCAAAAAATAGTTCCAGCGTAGGAATCATGGTCCGGAACCATCAGGCAATTCAACAGGCATGCGGCATTGTTCTATCAGAGTTTGCAGAGCCCATTAGTCTTGACTCTGTTTCCGAAAGGATTGGGTTCAGTAAATATCATTTTGAACGAGTTTTTAAACAGGTCATGCATATGACCTTCTATCAATATGTCACTAAGGTCCGGATTTCTCACTCCCAGCTGCTTCTAGCAGACGCTTCCATATCCATCACAGATATCGCTATCGCTTCTGGATTCTCAGGAAGTTCTGCCTTTTCCCGTGTTTTTCGTCAGGAAACCGGAAAATCTCCGTCAGAATTTCGAAAGATTCTACAGGCCCATATATAGGGTTTCCTTCGTTGTTCGTCTGTCCGGCTCAGGAAAGCGTTGCACAGACACCAACTCTGATTATAGATATCTTTTTAGATATCTTTTTTGTTATATTTTAGCTCCATTGTCCCGGATCACCGAATGATACCAATAAGCAGAATCCTTGAGTGTGCGTTTCTGTGTTGGATAATCCACATGGATCAGACCGAATCGTTCCGTGTATCCGTTATTCCATTCCAAATTGTCCATCAGAGACCACGTCAGATATCCTCTCACATCCACTCCATCCTCGATTGCTTTTTGCAGACACTGTAAATAACGATGCATAAAATCAATCCGATAAGAATCATGTACTTTGCCATCCAAGCAGACCCAGTCTGTCCCCGACATACCATTTTCCGTAATGTAAATCGGAAGCCGGTATCTTTCAAATTCAAATTTCGGAATATAATATAGTGCTCTCGGTGTAACCGCCCACTTGTTTGCTGTTAGCGCAGCTCCTTCCTGTGTTCTAACCCTGACAGGCTTCCCATCAGCTCCCGCGCACACTGGTTCTGCATTGTAGCAATTAATTCCGATAAAATCGATGGGTTTTGAAATAACATCCATCTGTTCCTGATCAAGTAATTCTTTTGGTACTTCTTCTCCATAAGATTGTAGTCCATCTTCCGGGTATTTTCCAAAGACAATCGGATCCAGCCACCAGGACGGGCTCCACAGTTGACGATCCGCTCCAGAGAAAAATGCTGCTCTTGCAGCTTCCACATCTTCCGGCCGATCGCTATCCGGTATCAATGATCCTTGGCAAAAGGCTACCCCTACTTCCGGCTTCTTCTTTGCATGTTTTTGCAATACCTCTACCGCCCTTCCATGCGCCATAAGAATATGATGCATTGCAAGAAGGCCCTCAGGCTCTGTCAGCTGCAGCTTTGGTGCACATACTCCCTGCATATGTCCCAATAAGATATGACACTGTGGCTCGTTAAGCGTCATCCAGTGTGTGACACGATCGGAAAGCGCGTCTGTCACACATTTGGTATATTCCGCAAACCATTCTGGGCTCTCCGGATTCAGCCATCCTCCCCGCATTTGCAAAGCCTGTGGATAATCCCAATGAAATAGTGTCACATACGGTTCAATCTCCGCCTCCAGCAGAGCATCCACCAAATCATTATAAAAAGCAATTCCTTTCTCATTGATATTGCCGGTTCCCTCTGGCAGCACACGTGGCCAACTGATAGAAAACCGAAACGCCTTGATCCCAATCGCTTTCATCAGGGCGATGTCCGAACGATAGCGATGGTAAAAATCACATGCAATATCACCGGTATCTTCGTGAGCCACATTCGTTTGCCCGTATGCGCTCTTTCGTAAATCATGTGTATGAACATCCCAGATGGACAAACCTTTTCCGTCTTCCTGAGATGCGCCTTCTATTTGATAGGATGCTGTAGCTGCACCCCAGACAAAATTTTTCGGAAACATTTTTGAGTATCCTTTCTTATTAATTTCTCATAGCGGCAACAGATGCCGTTTTTTCATGTCTTTATACCCGATCGGTTATATTATTCATGTTTTCCTTGTCTTTTATACCTTTACGGGTATCATCTCAATCCTTCGGACTGAAATAAAAGTTTCCCTTCAATTCACTTGTCCGAACGCAGTTGATGAATGCCCTGTCATCCAGATCCCGGATTGCCTTGATCACCTTTCTCGTATCCGGAGTATCGACCACCGAATACACAAGCGGCTCGGCATGGTGTCCATAGCTGCCCTCGCCTTCCATGATCGTCGCTCCATGATGACTGATCCGATAGATCGTCTCACAGACCTCCTTCGGCTTATCCGTCACAATGAACAGCGTCATCTGCTGAAAGCCGCGGTAGAGCAGATGCAGCATCTGTGTCGACACATACTGGAAAATAATCGAATACAGTGCCTTGTCCCAGCCAAACATCAATCCGGCCGCCCCCAGAATGACAACATTCAGCCCAAGTATGATGTTAAAGGAATCAATTCCTCTTTTCTGGGACAGATAGATCGAAATAAAATCCGTTCCCCCGCTTGTCGCATCCACCGAGAGACACAGACTGATCGCCATTCCATTCAAAATTCCTCCGAAGATGGATGTCAGAAGTGTGTCCGATGTCAGAACAAATCCCGGCATCAGATCCGTCAGAAATGAACTGACCACAATCATCAGGAGCGAATACAGCGTGAATTTCTTTCCGATATACCGAAAACCAATATAAACCGGAATTGCATTCAGGCTCACGTTGATCAAGGTGTACGGAACCTCCCAGTGAAGAAACGTCTCCGCCATGCGCTGAAACAGAATCGTCAATCCCGTCGCGCCGCCCGGATACAAGCCGCCGGCCCGGACAAAGGTCTTAATATTGACCGCCATCAGGCAGGCCGCCAGAAGCACGGTCACAAGACGTCGGAGTTCCTTTTGTTTTTGCATGTTCTTCCCTTCCAACAGCTCACTGTATGCCATGTCGTTTTAACTGAATTGCCATGTACGGCTTCCCGGGCAGCTCCACGCGGAATTTCCCTTTGACAATGCCTGCATCCGTCACCGTCATGTTCCAGGTATCCAGAACCCTCAGCTCGAATTCCGTTGTATCATCGAAATAATACTCCCGGAAGGACGGACGCATGAAGCTGTAATAAATCAGATAGTAATCCTTGACTGGCCGGAAAGACATTCCGGTGTCCTCCGGAACCGCTGCAACCTCATCCCAGCCGCATTTCTCATAAGGCCGCAATCCAAGTCCCGGCGTCTGGCAGAGAATCTCGTGCAGAAATCCAAGTCGTTTCCAGCTCTCTCCGTGGAGGATTCCGCCATGAGACCACCACAGAATCCGATCCGGACTCAGATAGGTTTCGCCATGTCCTGCATAACCGCCGCGGCAGGCCGCCTCCCAGAACCTTCTTACCATCTCCTCTGCGCTGATGTTGCCCCATCCATGCTGGATATTTCCCTCGTAGGCAATCTCATCCAGCACAACCGGTTTCCGGTACCGCTCTCTCCACTCGTTCGTGCACTCCGCTGTTTTATACAAATCCTGTCTCTGAATGCTGCAGTGCGTGATCCACGGCCTGGTATGGTCATAAAAGGGTCTGCAGTTGTGAATGGAACGAAGATGCTGATACGGATCCAGCCGGCAGACAAGATCCGCATATCTTTCCCAGTCCGCAATGCTCTTCTGGCTCATGATGTCATATTCATTTGCAAACGCCCACCACACGTTGTGATACGCCGCAAACCGGGCCACCACATATTTCCAGTAAAGATCATCCTGCTCCGGCGTCATCTGCGAAAAGCCCCAGCGATCATATGGGTGCATGATAATGAGATCTGCTTCAATGCCCATTTTCCCCAGCTTCTCAATGCAGTGCTCAATATGCCGGAAGTGATCCGGCCGAAACCGATAGAAGTCAAAATGATTGCCTTCCGTCTTTCCCGTATATTCATTAAAATTCTCTGTCGTCAGGACAGAGGAGTCCATCGGCGTTCCCTCATAGGGATACGAGCGCGGCTCTCCAAGGTTATAATCATAGTGCTTTGGGAAAATACAGAACCGAATCTTGTTGAACGGGCTCTTTGCAAGGCTGTCCAGCGTCTTCTCAATCAGCTCGTCACTCTGCAGTTCCCAGACATAACAAGTCGTCCCGATGGAATAGTACGGCGTTCCATCCGCATAGGCAAAATGAAACGTGTTTGCGACATGCACCGGTCCATGATTTCCCTCTTCCGGAGTCGTTACCTCAAAGGATCCGGATCTGTTCTCCTGAACAGCTCCCACATCCTCCAATGCCGTTCCTTCCACTGTAAATTCATAAGTTCCTTCGAAGGAGGGCATGAAACGCACAATGTAACGTCCGTCTCCGTCATAGAAGCCGTTCACGTTCTTCTGTTCACTCTCATTGGAGAAAGTCGCCGATATCTCATAATCCGTAAACGGATTTCCCTCCGTCCTTCCTGTCACAACAATTTCCTGCACGCCCCAGCGCGGCACGCATTTTTCATATTGCATCTGCATAGATGGTTTCTCCCTGTTTTTAACCTTCCCGGTGCTTCTTCATTCCGTCAAAAGGTTCATCGTTTGCTCCTTTTCCTCTCCTGCCAAAGCATTACACTTATTATCCAACAATTTCTGCAATTAATCACTTTCTTTGTGCAGAAAGGCGGCAGCAGCCGCACGAAGCTTGAAGGGAATACGCGCGTCAAATATAATGACAATAATGAGGTAATCGCATGAGAAGACAGAAAAAACTCAAAAAACTGACAATCCTCCACTCCAACGATATGCACGGCGATTTTCTGGCGGAAAAGATCGATGAAAAGCTGGTGGGCGGCGTGTCTCTGCTTTCCGGCTACGTGAATAAGGTTCGGCGTGAGGAGAAAAATGTCATCTATGCCATCGCAGGAGATATGTTCCGGGGAAGTGTCATCGACTCGGAATACAAAGGCACCTCCACCATCGGCATCATGAATCTGGTTGGCCCGGATGTTGCCACCATCGGCAACCACGAGGTTGATTACGGCCTCGCCCATCTGCTGTTTCTGGAAAAATGCGCGGATTTTCCTATCATCAATGCCAATCTTCATATCAAATCCAACGGGAAACGAATGTTCCAGCCTTACTGGATTGCGCGCATTGACGGCATGAAGATTCTTTTTATCGGTATCATTACGGAAGAGGTGCTGGCCGCCACAAAAACGGAAGAACTGATCGGCTCCTTTGTAGACATCCGCGAAGCAGCCCGCGAGGTCGGGAATATCTGCAATGCCTACAACGCCATTGACATTGACTTTACCGTGCTGCTCACGCACATTGGCTTTGAGGAGGACAAAAAGCTCGCCGCCATTCTGGATCCGGACTGGGGCGTGGATATCATCATCGGCGGGCACAGCCACACGGTCCCCGAGGAGCCCGCCAAAGTTAACGACATCTATATCGTTCAGGCAGGCACCGGAACCGATCAGATTGGCCGCTTCGACATTATGGTGGACACCGACCGCAATGCCATTGACACGTTCACATGGGAAATCATCCCCATCGATGACTCTCATTGTCCCCGGGATGAGGAGGTGGAAAACTTCATTCAGCGCTACAAAACCGCCACCTCGAAGAAATACGACCGCATCATTACACGTTTTTCCTACGAGCTCACCCATCCCAAACGCAATCAGGAGACAGCTCTGGGCGATCTCATTGCCGATATTCTGCGTGACAGCTTCGGCATTGATCTGATGCTGATGGGCTCCGGTGCGATCCGAAGCTATACTCTCGGTCCCGTGGTACACTATGCCGACCTCGTAGAATGTCTTCCCTATGATGACGCCGTATATATGCTCAAGGTCACCGGCACGCAGCTGGAACGAATGCTGCGCCACATTCTCCGGGAAGAGGCCTTTCAGGGCGAACATACCGAATTTTACCAGTTTTCCCATGGGATGCGCATCGTCTGGTCAAGGAGTGCACAGGCCTTCCGCGAGCTGACATTGGACGGCGAGGAGCTGCATGCGGAACGCCTGTATTCCATTGCCATGCAGAAATACCATTACAACAATCTCAAGCCGTTTCTGGATATCACGCTGGAGGAAGCCGAGGAGAACGGAAAAACCCGCGTATTGTCCACCTCCGCGCGCGATGTTGTGGAAGAGTACATGACCGTGAACCAGCACCTTGGCCGCATGGTTGAAGGGCGTCTTGTCGTGGAAGAATAATCCGTACCGTTCCTTATATAAAAAGCTTTTCGTAAGAAAAAAGCAAAATAAAGAGACAGAACAGATACCTTTGCAAAAGTCCTGTTCTGTCTCTGTTTATGACTCGCTTTTTATCAGATCATTTCAATCCTGAAATTCTGATCTGTCGAATACATTTCAAACAGCGATCAGAAATCTACCTCCGTATCATAGAAGCAGCAGGTCAGAAGCTTCGCCATCTGCTCCGGATCAATCGCACGAGGATTGGAGCCGGTGCATGCATCGCCGACTGCAAGCTCTGCTACCGTTGCCAGCTTCTCATTGAATTCCTTCTCATCAATGATACCGCCCTCATAAAGCTTGATGCACGGAGCGATATTCAGCTTCTTGTTCATCTCCTTGATTTCCGCAATCAGGGCATCCGTCAGAGCCTCATCGCTGTCTCCCGCAAGGCCGATAAATCTGGCAATATCCGCATAACGTGCCATCGCCTCAGGCTCCTTGGAATTGAATTTGATAACCTTCGGAAGATACATTGCGTTTGCTGCGCCATGAACAATATGTCCTCCGGAGAAAGCAGCACCCGTCTTATGTGCCATCGAATGGACGATTCCAAGCAGAGCATTGGAGAAAGCCATGCCGGCAAGACACTGTGCATTGTGCATGCGGGCTCTTGCCTCTTTGTCGCCATTGTAGGAATCCACCAGATAAGCATGGATCATCTTGATTGCATGAAGTGCCAGCGGATCGGTGTAATCACAGTGAAGCGTGGAAACGTATGCCTCAATTGCATGCGTCATCGCATCCATACCGGTGTTGGCAGTCAGCTTCTGCGGCATCGTCTCTGCCAGATCCGGGTCAACGATTGCTACATCCGGCGTAATATTGAAATCAGCCAGCGGGTACTTGATGCCCTTCTCGTAATCTGTGATAACGCTGAATGCCGTAACCTCGGTTGCTGTACCAGAGGTAGAAGGAATCGCGCAGAATTTCGCCTTTGTGCGCAGGGTAGGGAAGCTGAACGGTGTAATCAAATCCTCAAACTTTGTATCCGGATACTCGTAGAATGCCCACATCGCCTTTGCTGCATCGATCGGGGAGCCGCCGCCGATTGCTACGATCCAGTCCGGACCGAACTCCTGCATCAGCTTCGCGCCCTTCATGACCGTCTCTACGCTCGGATCCGGCTCTACTCCCTCAAACAGAGCCACTTCCATGCCGGCTTCCTTCAGATACTCCTCTACTCTCTGCAGAAAACCAAAGCGCTTCATGGAGCCGCCGCCGACTACGACAACTGCCTTCTTGCCCTTCAGGTTCTTCAGTTCTTCCAGAGAACCTGCCCCGTGATAAAGATCTCTCGGTAATGTAAATCTTGCCATATTTTTCTTCCTCCTGTGAAATATTTCCCCTTATTCACTCATTACAACATATGTTGTGGTTATATTCAATCATTTTAAGATGAAGTCCAGAAATTATTTGTGCATTTTTTAAATGATTGCGTCGTAGAAAGAAAGTATACTTTTATCCGCCACATGGCCACGAACACATCGAAGGCTCTGGAAAAAGTGGGTTTTCGTCATTTCGCAAGGTTTGTTCAAGAGTGATCAGTCTTATCGGAAAACCGGTCACGCCAACTCGGCAATGCTCTTTGTTATGCCGATCAGCTGGCTCTGGGCCACATATGTAACTCCTTATGTAACCAGTATTGCAGCGATGATGTAATGGCAGCCCAACACATGCGCCAGTTCTATTCTGTCAGCACCTTCGATCGGCTCGATTTTCCAGATACGCTGTATACTTGCAAGTTTTCTCATTGTCGTCACCTTGTTCCTTTTCCTCAGGTCATTTAGATCGGTAATTTTTCTTATAGCTTCTGCTCTTCTTTGCCTTCTCCTGTCAAAGACAGCTGTCAATGATAAAAAATCCCCGGTGCATCCGCATGAAATTCTGCGATGTACCGGGGATTGCTCTGTATGATATGATCCGATTCTTTCAAGCCGCCATACAATCCTGCAAAAGCCTGTAGTAGCGCAGCAAACGCTCCGCGCCAGCGTTGTATTCCTGTTTCGGATAATATCGCCGGTTGCCCACAACCAGCATGTCCATCGGTACCTGCAGCAATTCGCTCAATGCATACAGATTGTCAATCGTCGGCATGCTCTTTCCGTCCATCCAGTGATAAACGGACTGCACGCAGCCCAATGAAAGCCCTGCCCGTACATCTTCCACGGTCACATGGCGCATCTTCATCATTGCTTTTATCTGTCTTCCGGTCTTAGCTTTATCAATTACAGGGGTCATGATATCAGGTGCCACCATTTCTCAAGCTCCGACCAGTCCTTCTGCATCATACCGGCAGGACGATTCTGACACTGCAGAATCAGCATGCTTAGCTTAATCTTAGTTTTTTCTAAGAACGGGAAAAGAGTTGATGCCTAATCCAAGTCTTTCTTAGCAGACCTTAGCGTGAGCGGCTCGTGAGTATTCCTGGGTTTCCAGATCGGCCGGTCCCGGAAGCATCTGATAGCTCCGAGTATATTTTCGCCTATTCATAGCAAGCACGAAAAGCAGGCCGCATTTCTTCTATCTGTCTGTGGTTGATTCCATAACCGGAAGCTGTTTTCTCCCAGTTTTCTCTGACAATTGTCAGGATATCTTTTGCATAATCTTTCGCGTCAGTCTCTGAAATTCCGAATCGGACTGCGGTGGAGATGGCAAGTTCGATGCTGATGCTGTTATCTTCTTCGTCGACATTTAAGGATAGTTCGTTGCCGTACGGAACCGGATTTACATCATAAAGAGGCGATAGTATCCAGCCCCGCTCTGTAATAATGAACGCATGATTTCGCAGATGGTCATCCGTGTTGGTAACAGCCATATTGAAAACAATTCGTTTCCAAAGCTCAAGCAAATCCTGTTTGGGCTGAGCGCCATAGGACTTAATGAAGGCTGCCATATCCAGATAGCTTGTTCCATCGGCCGCGGATGCCCCATCTGTTTTTCCGAGCAATGTCATGGCAGAAGCAAAGTGTACCCTCTTATTTAAAACACGGTCAAATCGCTTTATCAGATACGTACTCCCGAGATTGGAAAATTTCTCAAGCTTAGCCTCCGGAACATTTAACCTGCAAAGACCTGCCAGATCGTGTGCCACCATTTCCCATGCACCGGTATCATTTTCGTCATTTCTGGACGGGAATTTTGCAATCCATAACTGGTCCTTTGTATCTACTACCGTTGCCTTAGGTCTTGCACCGCCAAGAGAGGAGCCGGGCTTAATCAATTGGTTCAGCCATTTTTCGGTCAAAACACTTTCGTCACTTTCGAAATTTCTGGAAGCTTCCTCTAATGTGCGAAGCGTTGCCCAAGGAGGAGCAGCTGTTTCTTTGTCATCAGAAAGAAATGGGCCATCCGGATTTGTTTTAAATCGAATGCCGCCCATTCGTGTTTCGTCGTATACTCCCAGCAAATAGTCGCTGTCGTACAGCCTAGATGGTTTGCGTCCTTCCTTTTCTGCCAGAATTCTTTCACGTTTATTCATAAGAACGCGTCCCCAGCGATCAGGAGATGCATCCGCAAACAAACCAAAGATGGTTTTTCCGGTTGGATACTGTCTGCCGGAATATGGCATGAGTTCCGGATCCAATGTGAGTTTAAGTGAAGTCTTCTTAAGCCAGTCCTTATCGTACTCAAAGGAATAGGATTCCCCACCTTTGATAATATTCACATACAGAGTTCCCATTAGGATCGGACTTCCTGAACTGAAATCATCGTAGACAAAGATGGTTTTCTGATTGGATGCCATTAGTTACTTCTCCTTGGTGCTCGTTTCCTTGTGATCAGATTCAGATCCTGAAGCTGTCTGCCCATTTCATCATCCTTTGCAACAAGCAGAAGATCCTTGTCGAGATTGTTCAGCGCATGCAAAACCGCTGCATAGATTCCCATAGCTACAGATGGATCACCCTTTTCAACCTTCCACAAGGAAGCACGGCTGATTCCTGCACGTTCTGCCACCAGCTCTGCCGACAGGCTGCGCCTGAGTCTGGCAAGTTTAATCTGCTCGCCCATGGTCTTCAGTATTTCCTCAGTTCCCGGAAGTATATTATATGCAGCCTTCTTCATCTTATTTGCCTCCATAATAGCGTTTATTATTATAAACGAAAACGCTGAATTTGTCATTATTAGAGAATGTTATATAACCATTCTCCTCACTGCCATAAATAATAGCAGGCAGTTGCTTCCAGAAGAGGAGCTGTTAGCGTCGGGTGATAATCGCCAGCCGATGCTAACACCGATGACCTTCGCCAGATACTGGGCAACCGAAGGTTTCTCGGCAATAACAAGTTTTCATTCGTGCATTCTCCTTCTTTTGAAAATGGGAAAAAGAATAGCGCATCCGGGGGTGATCCGAATGCGCTATGTAAAGAGATGCCGGTCTCTATTTCACTGGTTAGCCGGTATAGGCTTCCTCGACACTGTTATGGAAGTTCTGCTTTGCCAGCCATTCTTCCTCTTCAGGGGTTTCTGGAATATTGAAGAAAGGGCAAGGGCCGGATTTCTTATCTGCCAGTTACTGCTCCTGAAAATCAGCAAAGCACTTTTTATCTATTACCGTGACTTTGCATTCGTGTTTCATCATTTTTACCTCATACTTTTACATCCGGGTTCTTTTCACCGAACTTCTCCTTGAGCATTTCGCAGATCTCACTGCGTTCCTTGCCCTGCTTTTCCATGTTCTTGATGGTCTTGTATGCGGCAAACAGTGTGGACGGACCAATCTCAGAACTGAAATAACCGATACCCTGGTTCCAGGCCAACAGCTCGAATACATCGTCCAGCGCTGCGCTGTCCAGGCCGTGGATATATGCCTTCACAAGTTCTCTTGTCGCCTGACGCATCCGGCCGGCACCGACAGCATTAGTCAGGGAGAGAAGAAGCCGGGTCTCATAGGGCAAATATCTGTTTTCGTCATTCCATGTCAGATCCCAGAAGTTCACAGCGATATTTCCTAGTTTCTCATCGATCAGAGGCATGTTGGTCAGCGCCGCCGGACGCATCGGAATATCCTTTTCCTCCTGCTTCACTTCCGTGCGATAGAAGTAAGCGTGGAACTCTGCAGTTCCTTTCTGCTCGGTAAAATGCTCATAGCCAAGGCCTTCCATCACTTCATACAAGGGGATAGGATCGAAATTCTGGATGATCTCCAGTCCGTTTCCTGCAAGAAGCTGCATCGCCTGCTTCTTGATCCCCTGAAAAAAATTGCCCTGAATGCCTCTTACATCAATTGTCTTAAACGCAGCCGTTTTATCTTTCCATTCTGTATAGCTCATGATGTTCTTCTCCTTAGTCTAAGATCTTGCCGTCCCGGGAGATCGTAACGACCTGCCACGGAATGAATTTACCGCTTGTCTTAAGTGCGTTTTCTGCCGCTCTCTGAAGACCGCCGCAGCAGGGCACTTCCATACGAACAATCGTCACGCTCTTGATATCGTTATTCCGGATGATCTCCGTCAGCTTATCGGAATAGTCCACTGCATCCAGCTTGGAGCATCCGATGATCGTCACTTTGCCGCGCATAAACTCCTCATGCATGTTTGCATAAGCGTAAGCTGTACAGTCCGCCGCGATCAGCAGCTTCGCTCCGTCAAAGAAGGGTGCCTGTGTTGGCACCAGTTTGATCTGACAGGGCCACTGTGCCAGACGGGATACCGGCTTCCCGATATTAACTGGAGCATTTTCCACTTCATTCTGTGCAAACTGCATCATCTTCGACCCAGGGCAGCCGCCCTCGTGGTGTTCGTGATTCATTTCGTTCATCGTCTTTCTCTCCTTCGCTGCTTTTACTGCTGATTCATCGTATTCCGGAGCCTCACGCTCTTCGAAAGTGATCGCGCCGGTCGGACATCCCGGCAGGCAGTCCCCGAAGCCATCACAGAAGTTCTCCCGCATGAGCTTCGCCTTACCGTTTACGATGTCGATAGCTCCTTCGTGGCAGGCCTCAGCGCACAGCCCGCAGCCATTGCATTTTTCTTCGTCTATATGGATGATTTTGCGAATCATTTTGGAATCCTCTCTTTCTTGTTCTGACATCAGCATACACAAAGATTTTAAAGAAATATGTATCCCGAGATACATAACCAGGTATTTTTGGTGTATAATGGAGCTAAAGATCCTTAATGGGAGGTTCGCAATGGACTATACTGTACTGGAAAACAGCACACTGTTTCGGGGCGTGACGGCAAAAGATCTCCGGGCATATCTGGAAGAGACGCCCCATCACATTCAGTGTTACGATAAAGAAGAAACGATCTTTCACCTGATGGATCCTGCACTTAAGATTGGTATTATCCTGGAAGGGCGTGTGGAAGCTCAGAAATCCTTCCCGAACGGAAGCCAGGTGAATGTCTCCGTCCGTATCCCGGGTGAATTAATCGGGCCAGCCGCCGTCTTCTCAAAAATCCAGCACTATCCCTGTGATATTGTCGCTCTGGAGTCGACAACTCTGATGGTGTTTCAGAAGGAAGATCTTCTTTCTCTGATGCAAAAGGATGTACGGATCCTGCAGAACTTTACGACAGAGATCGCTTCCGCAACCTATATGCTGCAACAGAGGCTGGAGCTTTTGTCCTACAGCGGAATCGCCCAGAAAGCTGCGTTCTGGCTGCTGATGCAGATCAGGCAAACGGGAAAAACTGCTGTAAAAATCCCGGATTCCATGTCCAGGTGGGCAATGATCATGAATGTATCCAGGCCGTCTCTTCACAGGGAAATGAAAAAGCTGGAAAAGGATGGAATCATTCGGTACACGGGCAAGATCATTGAAGTCCTGAATCCGGATGAACTGCAGTCAGTTCTAAGCGATTGATTTATAATGCTATGTACGGAGGCAGCCCACGCGGCTGCCTCTTCGCGTTAGAGCTCCGGGCCTTTCTTTGCCTTGTCTTGTAGGCTTCGACCATTCCCTTCAGCTTCTTATTCGGAACCTTGGTTTTCTGGTCCTCCCAGATATTCTTGCCCTGTTCATTCTGGCCTTTCAGGACCGGCTTCGTCACGACCGTAGTGCCCTCCGGATTCAGGTGAAGGCTGATTCTCAGGCAGTCATCGATTTTTCTCATATGCGCCTGATCTGTTTTTCCAAGATACTTGATTTCCTGCGTCTTATTGATCGTTACCGGCTGCTCCGACTCACTCATGGAAATTTGTTCCAGTCCGCGCTGCTTTTGCAGCACATAATGTGTCGGCTGGTTCAACTTCTTGAGTTCTGTTGTCAGCGGGATCACAATCAGTGTCGGACCAAAAAAGCTTCCCGTATTGTTCTGAATGTTAATCACCGGACGGACGCCTCCCTGAACACTGCCTGCAGGCGTGCCCAAATCCGCAAGATAGATGTCTCCGCGCTTATAGATCCAATTCTTCTTAAGCATCTGCAAATCCTCCATGTAAAATCCATGCAGGGTATGTCCTGCTATGTTTTTCTATGCATTGGGCGGTAATCGCTTCCCGCCCGACTATCGATAAAGCCGTCTCATGGCGGCTTCATGTCAAATATGGTCTCTTCGTATTTGTCCCCGACACCCCCGAAGATGCAGGCACTCTGTCCTGCGGGAATACATTCAGGCATCCGTCTGCTAACGGCATCATGGGACTCTAACCCCTCCGTGGTTCTCACCGAGCTGCGTACAGAAGTATCATTGTGCTGCGACGGATCATAGCTGTACCCGGAAGCAATCCGGGCTTACAGACCGGTCCGCGCTCCCATCATTTCTGATGATCTTCGCTCTTTCCGCTGATGTGGCTCCCCGTCACAGGGCTGTACCTGAAGAATGCATATGCAGTTTTCAAGGATCGGAGATACGGAGCTGTTTGGCTCCTGACATGTACAAGTTTAACTGTAGGGACGGTACGATCTTAGGGACTGGTAATGGAGATTTACTACTGAGACTGTAGAGATTTGCAAAATCGATATCAGCCGTAATCCTGTATTGACAAGAAAAAAGCTCTCCGGATTGACAATTTGACAGATTTAAAGATGTTATAAAATGATTTTGCTCTTCCCTGAAGTTTTTAGAGACGGTGCTTGAATAAAGGCAAACGATAAAAAATCAGCGATCTTAACAAAACAAGTAGTAATGCCAAAATCAATCGCTTATTTTGAATCCAAGCGATTGATTTACAATTTGCCGGCAAGCTCCGTCATCTGCGCGGACAGTTCAAGAAGGCTTGCACGGATGGAATCCCTGTCAAGCTCCCGCCCTAGAAGCAGATAGTCGGTACTGACATGGAAGTAGAGGGCGATCTCACCAGAAGCGCCAGAGATGGTTTTTTTCTTTCCGCCTGACGTGGAGAACGGAAGGATACACCTGCATGCAGTACGATTTGGAATCTTCAGAGTCTGACAAGGGCGCAAAAGGTAAGGGTACCGATACTGCTTTCCCTGAAAACGGAAAATCAGCAATATGTGTATCCTCGCCCTTAATACATGTCAGGCTTTCAAACTGTTTTTTGATGTTCGAAAGCTCCGCCGGCAGGAATAGAAAGAGACCGCCGGCAGGGCTGGATCCTATTAAAAATAGAATCCGATCCTGCCGGCGGCCTCTCATGTAATTTATCTGGTTAAACCAGCCGATAGTTACAAATCGGTTCCTGAATATTTTGGCCTTATAGACGAAAAGATCAATTTGAGCATATTCCGGCATAAGGCAGTCTTTATGGTATGCAAAAAATCAGAACTTTCTGTACATCCTGCAACTTGTTATACAATGTCTTGATCATCTTTTTTCTGCTGCTCCTCTATAAGCCTGTCGAACAATGCACTGATTTGAAAAGCCGCATCTTTAGCGATCTCCTCCGGTGCACGGTTCTCCATACCTACTTCAACTACAAACAATCTGTCTGATTCATCTGCTTTTCTTACTGCCATAATAAATTTCTCCTCGCATCACTGAATCTATCCAGATCCGCTGCCATGCTCGCGACCTCATCCAGAAGATTCATCCTACCATGTGCCGATTATCTTATGAATCAGAAGATCGTTTCTTTGCCAAGCAGGAAATCCAGTACATTGATATGACGAATGCCGTTTTCATCCGTAAATGACGCCGGAATATCCCGACGCATAACGATTTTCTCAAAGAAATCATTCGTCAGTCGCAGAGAGTCCAGTTCACTGGTTGTCTTTTCTGTATGAGACATTTCATAGGCGGATTGGATATATACCTTTTTGTCTCCTTGATTGACAACAAAATCAATTTCCTTTTGCACCTTCTGATCTTTTCGCCTGTCGAGGACGACACCAACATCAACGGAATATCCCTGTATAATCAGTTCATTGTACAGGATGTTTTCCATGATATGACCCGGATCAAATTGCCGGAAATTAACTCGCGCATTACGGAGCCCGATATCTGTGTAATAATATTTGTTTGGATACTGAAAATATCGTTTTCCCTTGATATCCCAGCGCTTTGCTTCTCTGATCAGAAAGGCATTCTTCAGGTATTCCAGGTAACTTGAAACAGTTTTAGGGCTGATATTCGCTCTTTTTGTACTGTTCAGTGTGTTTGCAATATTGGTAGGATTTGTCAGAGAACTGACAGATGACGCAAGAAAGTCCAGGATATCAGAAAATACATCAGGGCGTTCAATTCCCTCACGCTCAATGATATCCTTGATATATACCTCATTAAAAAGCTGTGCTAAATAGTCTTTTCGCTGTCGGTCTTCCTTCAGATTCAGAAGATATGGCATCCCGCCATAAAGCATATAGCGGTCAAATGCATCTCTTTTATCTCCTCCTGCAGCGGCAAAGAATTCCCGGAAAGAAAGAGGATATACATGGATCTGAGAAGAACGGCCACGAAATTCTGTTACGATGTCGCTTGACAGCATCCGGGAATTGCTTCCTGTGACATACACATCAAGATTTTTGTATCCCCGCAGTTCATTCAGCATATCATAGATTGTTACCTTTTCGCCGGGCAGATCCGGATCGGGAACGGAAACAGACAGTTGAATTTCATCGATAAAGAGATAGTACTGTTGTGCGCTGTTTTGTATCTTTGCCTCGACCATACTGCTGAGAGCAATCGGGCTGCGGAATTTTACATCTTTGCGTTTATCAAGTTCGATTGTAATGATGTTCTCGGCGCTCGTCCCCTGTGACAGCAGATAGTCACGAAACAGTTCGAATAAAAGAACGGACTTTCCGCACCGCCGGATCCCGGTAATAACTTTGATCTGGCCATCCCACATATAGGAAACAAGTTGGTGAAGATAAAGATCACGTTGTATCATCGGCACCTCCTGATATTACGCGCTTAGGACGTAATCGTTTTAAGATCGTAATAAAAGTATAACCCATTGAGTCCTGCGGTTCAACATAAAATTACGCATTTGGGACGTAAGTGGCATAAGATAGTAATCAAATATAGCACCAGGGCGATCGAAGCCGACAGATATTGAACATTCGTTTATCTTAAGTAAGCGCTCAATGTTAATTGAGCGCTTACGATTTACATCATTGTCACGTATTTTCCGCAGGAAAATTGTCGTAATGATTATATGAGGCATTCTTACCGTCTGTTATGATTTACAATTTCTTGGCAAGCTCCATCATCTGCGCGGACAGTTCAAGAAGGCTCACACGGACGGAATCCCTGTCAAGCTCCCGCCCCAGAAGCAGATAGTCGGTACTGACATGGAAGTAGAGGGCGATCTCAACCAGAAGTTCCAGAGATGGTTTTCCTTGTCCGCGTTCCATATTTCCGAGATGTTCGATACTGATATTGAGCTCCTCGGCGGCTTTCTCCTGCGTCATACCGTTCGCTTTGCGGAGTGTTTTCAGGCGTCCTGCAAAACCTGCGGTTTCTAAACTATACATACTTTTTCCTTTCCGCCTGATGCGAGGAGCGGAAGGATACACCTGCATGCAGTACGGTCCGGAACCTTCAGAGCCTGACAAGGGCGCAAAAAGATAAGGGTACCGATACTGCTTTTCCCTGAAAACAGGAAATCAGCAATATGTGTATCCTCGCCCTTAATGCATGTCAGGCTTTCAATATGAGTTTTAATGTTCGAAAGCCCCACCGGAAGGAATAGAAAAAGACCGCCGGCAGGGTTGGATCCTATAAAAATAGAATCCGGTCCTGTCGGCGGCCTCTCATGTAATGTATCTGGTTAAACCAGCAGATATCCGTGTATATGACCTGGAAATGGTCTTATATAGCCTGTTTCATCTTGGCCATTCCGTCGTTATACAAGTATTCGATTTGAATTTTTGAATTGAACTTATGTCAGATCTGTGCTTTACCTTGCTACTGGCGACAGCCCCTTTGGAGCGTATACCTCAATCGTGCCGTGGCGTCTGCCCTTCGGTATTCGAATGCTTACGGTTCTGCATGAATGAGATTCTTTCCAGACTCGTTTATGGCAGGATCCTGTTTCCTTCTTCC